>Ga0302114_10002158_pt1 | contig 12713 bp, 7 predicted proteins | sample AG5_Surface_MG_FD_203107 | JGI IMG/M metagenome (GOLD analysis project Ga0302114, IMG submission 203107) | Marine microbial communities from Western Arctic Ocean, Canada - AG5_Surface | ecosystem: Environmental > Aquatic > Marine > Oceanic | place: Canada: Western Arctic Ocean | collected...
AGACTGTAAATGACGGGAGAGAAAATATTACTGGTTGTCATATTTGCGATAGTGATTGTTTGGCTCCTCCCCGCGTTGGCGCTCACGCGCAAAGTCTGCAGTATGGAGGACCTGGACCCTGTCTTAAAAAGGCAGTTAATCATTCCCATGTGGACTATCCCCTTAGTTGGGAACCTAGTGTGCTATTTTATGTTCGCTAAAACCGGAAAACTTAACCCTCTGTCGCGACGGGAGAGATTGGGTATTTGGATCGGCGGATTCATGCCGTAGTCGCGACAATTGAACTTTTTCTGTCAGCGCAGCTAATTCTAATAGCAGTGTGAAGCCATCAATAAATTTAAATTATTTCCCAAAATCGCTCTAAACTGAGCCTTGAGGTTTCAGATGATTCTTAGTCATTATGCTCGCTGGACGATGCGCACGTTTATATATAATGTGCCTCTTAACTTGATATTTGGAGTCTATTCAGCCTACAACTAGCGCTCTAGGGAGATTTCCACAGAATCGGATTTAAAATTCAGAGTAAATGTGAGTCGATTTGCCGATAACAATTCTAGGTGTTAATTTGGTCCAGACTACATTACTAATAGATAGTGGTGAAAACAGGGGTTAGGTTTTCAAAATGATGCGGCTAGTGCTAAATCATAATGTGCATAGTTCGTATCGGGTTGTTCAGCCCTGACCTTAGCGTTAACACTTAATCCATAAATTATAGGCAAGGAAGGTACGTCATATGGAAATTAATCAAAGATTTTGGTTGCCGTTGGCGCCGCTCATTTTTACTGCGCTGGTAGTGGGTTGTGGTGGCACTTCGACGAGTAATAGTTCAGATCAGGCAAATACGTTGTTTGACGAACTTTTCATGGAGAGCTTGAGAGAGAGCCCCGAAAGTATGACATATATGGGTATGCGCGAGCGTTATGGCGAGTGGGACGATTACTCTCAGGACGCGGCCGATAAGTCAATTGCTCTGGATAAGAAACAGCTGGCCCAGCTGGACGCTATAGACACTGATACTCTGGATCAGAGCGCATCGTTGAGTCACACTCTTTATCGCCAGCGGCTACAAAATAGTATTGATGATGTGCAGTGGAGGTATCACCGATACCCGGTGAATCAAATGCGGGGGATGCATTCAGGTATTCCAAGTTTTTTGATAAATCAGCATTTGATCGCCAATCTTGAAGAAGCTCAGGCCTATATTGCGCGAATTAACGGCGTTCCTGTATTAATAGCGGATGTGATTAAGGATCTTAAGATTCGTCAAGAAAACGGTATTTTAGCCCCCCAATTTGCCTTTGCTCACAGCGTTCGAGACAGTCAAAATATTATTGTGGGCATTGACGATGACTCGGGGGTCGAGAATCCCTTAGTCACTGACTTTAATAGTAAGATAGTCGGGTTAGATATCGACGATGCCGTCAAGGAAGAGTTGCGTGAGCAGTTAGCTAATACGTTGTCGGAGCAGCTGGCACCAGCTTACCGCACCTTGGTGTTAGCGCTGACAGAGATGGGTGAACAAGCCGAGGGTAATTTTGGTGTCTGGCGATTACCTAAAGGGGAAGAATATTACAACAACCGGCTGAAACGAATAACCACGACGGATTTAACGGCAGAGCAAATTCATACGCTGGGTCTCGCCGAGGTGACTCGTATTCACCAAGAAATGCGTAACATTATGCATGCCGTTGGTTTTGAGGGTGATCTTCAAGCCTTTTTTGAGTTTATGCGGACCGACATTCAGTTTGATTACGGTAGTTCTGATGCGAACAAAGCGGCTTATCTAGCTGATGCGACACAGGTCATTGATAGCATGCGGGAGCGTCTTGACGAGCTTTTTTATTCCAAGCCAAAAGCATCGCTGGTTGTTAAAGCCGTAGAAGCCTTTCGTGAAAAATCAGCAGGACGTGCTTTTTATCAACGTGCCGCACCAGATGGTTCCCGCCCCGGCACCTACTACGCGAATCTATCTAATATGAATGATATGCGCAGCTATGACCTTGAGGCGCTGGCTTACCATGAAGGTATTCCTGGTCATCATATGCAGCTGTCTATCGCCCAAGAACAGCCGAATTTACCTAAGTTTCGGAGGTTTGGCGGCTATACGGCCTATTCGGAAGGTTGGGGTCTGTATTCTGAATATATTCCAAAGGAAATGGGACTGTATGCGGATCCCTATTCTGACTTTGGTCGGCTAAGTATGGAACTCTGGCGTGCCTGTCGACTGGTTGTTGATACAGGGTTGCACGCCAAACGCTGGTCTAGAGAGAAAGCGACAGCTTATCTGACGATGAACACAGCGAGCGATGAGTCTGCAAACTTTAAAGCAATTGAGCGCTATATGGTGATGCCGGGCCAGGCCACGGCATATAAAATTGGCATGCTTAAACTACTCGAGTTGCGTGAAAACGCTCGCGCGGCTTTGGGTGACCAATTTGATATTCGTGACTTTCATAAGGTGGTATTGAGTAATGGCGCTGTTCCGTTAGATGTCCTAGAAAATTTAGTCAATCAATGGGTTGCCGATACTCGCTCTAAGCCGGCATCATTGGGCGCTGGTTAACAGAGTGCCGGCTGTTTTACTTTAAAGAAGGTATTATTTGCCGATGAAGGTTCAATTTTACACCTGTGACGTGTTTACCGATGTGCGATTTGGTGGCAATCCCCTTGCGGTACTGCCAGATGCAACAGGTCTATCCAGCGTTCAGATGCAACAGATCGCAAGAGAATTTAACTTTTCGGAGAGCACTTTTGTCCTCCCCAGTCATGGTGGGTATACAAGAAACGTTCGTATTTTCACGCCGACACAAGAGATCCCTTTTGCCGGTCACCCTAATATTGGCACTGCCTTTACGCTGGCAAGTATTGGCGAGCTAGGTAATATTGATGAGGGTCTCAATATTATCTTTGAGGAAAAGGCTGGTCCTGTGCCCATTTCAATTCGTCAAGTTGGCGCCGATATCTGGTGTGAACTGAAAGCCCCTGAATCACTGTCTTTAGGACAATCTATAGACCTCGACTTGATAGCTGCTGCATTGTCGCTGGTACCTGAAGATATTGTCACGAGCACCCATCAGCCTATAGTCGCCTCGGTGGGGTTACCCTTTGTTATTGTCGAGCTTGACAGCCGATTGGCGTTGGAGCGCGCGCGGTCCTATCTGCCTGTGATCAAAGAGATTCAAGAACTTGGGGTCATACCAGATATTCTTCTTTACGTTCGGTCTGACGACGACTTTGACATCCGCGCGAGAATGTTTGCGCCTCTTGACGGTGTCCCCGAAGATCCGGCAACGGGCAGTGCCAACTGCGCCCTTGCAGCATTACTGAGTCATTACAAGACAGAATCAACTGGCGACTTTGGCTGGCGTATAGCTCAGGGTGTGGAGATGAAGCGTCCCAGTGTGCTTGAGGCACGCAGTAAAAAACGGCCAGACTCAGGGATTGATGTTTGGGTTTCTGGGACATGTAAGATGGTCAGCGAGGGTCTAATTGAGATTTAGCTGTTGGGTAGTGCATAGGCTTAAGCGCTAATTGAGTATTATTTGGAGTGATTCCTATTTGTCTTCCATTGCATACGCTTAATCATTAGCTAAAGTGCTTTTAGAGATCATTTGGTGGCTAAAATCGAGGAAAATCCATAATTCTGTCTCTGTCGGCTACTTTTTAACCGTATGTAGTCTCATTTACCTTTAGTTACTTGACAGTATTTTAAGATTAAAGCAATAATAGTTTAGAGTTAAAATAATTTGGGGGCGGTGCTTGGTCTCCCTTATAATATAACTTTATACTGGGGTACAGTTTACAGACACAATCATCAAGATATGTAGGATAACGGGGAGAATTACTAATGAAAAATAAAAAAGATCGGCTAATAAAAAGAACCATGTACTTTTTGGCGATAGGCGCATTGAGCATGCCTGCCGTCTCTCAGAGTATTTTAGAAGAAGTGATAGTGACCGCTCAAAAGAGAGAGCAAAATATTCAAGATGTACCCATTGCTATTAGCGCCTATACAGGTGAGCAAATGAAGGCGATGGGTGTTAGTGAGAGCTTCGATATCGCAGCATTTACGCCAGGTGTTCATATCAGTGGCAATCTGGCCGGCCAAAATACGCAGTTCTCCATCCGTGGCGTCACCCAAAATGACTTTGCCGATATCATTGAGGCGCCCAATGCGGTGTATCTGGATGAAGGTTATATCGCTATTGCTCAGGGTCAGACCTTTGGCGTGTTTGATATTCAGCGAGTAGAAATACTGAAAGGTCCTCAGGGCACTTTATTTGGCCGTAATGCAACTGGTGGGCTAGTTCACTACCAGTCCAACAAGCCAAGTTTTGATGAGATGTCTGGTTATGTCGATGTTGAAGTAGGACAGTTTGATTCTGAGGCCGATGCGCTGCGTACCACAGTAGAAGCGGCTGTTGGCGGCCCTCTTTCCGAGACAGTAGCGGCACGCATTGCAGTGCGCATGAACAAACAGGACGGGTATCTGAAGAATCTTTTCCCCGCGGGTGCCGGCACTGGTTTGGGATCTGTTTCCCCAGGCACAGGTGCTGGTGCTGATCTGGGTGATGACGATACCAAAGCGGTGCGTCTGAGCCTGGCCTTTCAGCCAAGCGAGAAATTAAGTATCGCCACCTCGTTTAACTATGCGAAGTCAAAGGTGTCAACTGGCCCCTATCAGGCAAAGCCAACTATTGCAGTTCTTGATGCCGGTGGTGAGTTGATCAATGTGATCGATGCCAGCCCAACAGAAACTCGGCTGTCTATTGCAGCAGACGGTTCTGACGGCGGCGGTAACGCCATCGATGGGTCCTATGATCAAGCGACAGGCACACTCAAACCGGGCGCTGGTATAGGGCTAGCCGGCCGCCCCGTCCCTGGAGGCGACTTCTTTGGTTATCGAGATCCAGACGGTTCTGATTTTACCTTCTCTAGTGACTTTGCCTTTGAAGATCAGGGTTTCACCGAAACTAGTGGCCTCAATGTTCGCCTCGAGTACATTCTAGATAACGGTATGGAATTAGTCGCAATCAGTGATGCTAAAGACTATGAAAAGCTACTGTTTATCGATGTCGATGGGGCACCTGTCAACCAGTTGGCTAACTACGCCGGTGTGGATGCCAGTACTTTTAGCCAAGAGATACGTTTGAGTGGCGAGACAGATGAATCGCGCTGGGTCGTTGGCGCCTATTACCTAAATATTGATAATAAAGCGGATAATGGCCTCAAGGCGCCAGCTAATAGTATTATCGACATGGCGTTTACCGGGGGCGCAGGTGGCGGAGCAGCAGCTATTGATATCGGCACTAAGGGCGACCTACAAACTGAATCCTACAGCGTATTCGGTCAGTATGAATATGACATGACAGACTCAGTGACTCTTATTGCGGGCATTCGTGGAATCAAAGAGAAAAAAGAGTACGAAGTGAATATCGGGGTCTATCCATCTTTCGGTTCATTTACTGTTAATCAAGGCAACTTTATTCCGAATATTTTCGGCGCAGGTTCACCCTATAGTTTCACCGACAAGGCTTCGGATAATCTCTGGGCCGGCAATCTGCAAATGCAGTGGCAGAAAACCGAAGATATGATGATCTATGGTGGTATTAAGCGTGGTGTTAAAGCGGGTAGCTATAATATGCCTCTGCTTGGTGCCTATTTGGGTGGTGGCGGAAACCCAAGTGTTCCCTATGATAAGGAGGTGCTGACGTCCTACGAAGCGGGCTTCAAGATGTCGGTTAATGACACTACGCGTATTAATGGTTCGGTATACTACTACGATTATGAGGACTACCAGACATTCCTGTTTGTTGATGTGGGCGGTAACGTGATCAACCGCGATGCAGAAACTAAGGGTATTGAATTGGAAATTCAGACGACGCCAAGTGAGGGTCTAGATATTTTAGCTAATATTTCTTATATAGATGCGACAGTTAAAGATCTGCCATTACGGATTAATTCACCTCTAGCCTCGCGGGATGTAAAACCCGCTTATACGCCTGATTTACAGGCAACGGCTATGGTTCGATATGCCTGGGCAGCACTGGGTGGCACTATGGCTGTGCAGGGCGATGTTAGCTACTCTGATGAGTTCTACTACAATGCTCGTAACTTTGACGCAGATAAGTTCTCTAGCTATGTGATGGCGAATGCGCGAGTCTCTTGGATGTCTCAAGATGGCAAGCTGTCTGGTGCCTTAGCGATTAGAAACCTGACTGATGAGCGTGCTGGTATTCAGGGCTTTGATCTAGCAAACCTCTGTGGCTGTAATGAGGTCTCTTATCGTGCTCCTCGATATGTCTCGGTATCGATAAAACGAGAGTTTTAAGCGAATAAAACCCCTGTCAGTCGTGCGGCCGACAGGGGTTTACTCATAAACTTTAAGCGACACAGTGTTCGAAGTGCTACAACAGTTAAATCTTCAACATGCTAGATTTTAAAAGATAGTCAGATTTACAAAGCATACAAAATTTAAGAACCCTGAACATGAAGGAATACAGAGAATGAATGACCTCTCGCGTCGTAACTTCATCGCCTCAACGGGCATTGGCTTAGCCGGATTGGCCGCTGGCGGAGCGCTACTCAGTCCTAGGCAAGCTCAGGCAGTTCCTCTTCCCCTCAAGGCTCTCACCAAAGATCAAGCGCTTACGCTAGGCGCCTTGGGTGAGGCTCTTGTTCCCGGGGCGCTCGAGGCGGGCATTATTCAATACATAGACAAGCAGCTAGGCGAGCCCAACACCCTGTTGATGCTCAAATATCTGGGTGTGGACACCAGTGCTATGCCCGGGTTTTACCGCAGTGCGTTAGGTAGTGCCCATAGCCTGTCTCAGCGTTTATTTAAAAAATCTCCAGAGGCTTTAACCGCGGATGAGGCGCTAGCTTGGGCTGAAAATATTGCTGCTGGTACGGACAAAGAATGGCAGGGTCCCCCCGCAGGCTTCTTCTTTTTTGTCGTTCGCGCAGACGCCTGTGATGTGGTTTTTGGCTCCAGCGCTGGTAGCGAGGCGCTCAACATTCCCTACATGGCGCATATAGCGCCAACCACCAGCTGGTGAGCCAATGACACCTTTAACCTCAAATCAACAGTATGATTGTGTCGTCGTTGGCTCTGGCGCCTCCGGTAGCATCATCGCCGCTAAGCTCGCACAAGCCGGTCAGTCGGTGTTGATTTTGGAAGCGGGCCCCAGTCGAGATCTTAAAGACCTGATCAGTTCCCAGTTATGGGCACGGCAACTTAAATGGTCTGGTTCAGCTGTAGAAGAAGAGGGAAATCACAAAATTGGCCATGGTTTTAATGCTGGATTTGGTGCCGGAGGTTCAGCATTGCACCATTATGGTGTCTGGCCGCGCCTGCACAGCAATGATTTCGATACCCTATCTAAACATGGTAAAAATCTCGATTGGCCTATCAGTTATGAAACCCTGCGCCCCTACTATGATGAAGTCCAGGCGGATGTGGGTATTAGTGGCGATGCCAAGGCCGAGATATGGCGGCCTAAAGGTGAACCCTATCCCATGCCGCCCCTGCCAGTATTTGCTCAGGGACAGGTGATTAGTAAAGGTTTCAGTGCCATAGGTCTGACCACAGCACCGATTCCACTGGCTATTAATAGCGTGCCCTATAAAGGCAACCCATCCTGTGCCTACGATGGCTGGTGTGATGCCGGCTGTCCAATTGGTGCGCTTAAAAATCCACTGGTAACCCATCTCAAACAGGCTACCTTGGCTGGAGCTGAGATTCGTTATGATGCACAGGTGACGCGTGTATTGACTGACAAGACTCGTCAAGATGTCGCTAGTGGTGTGGAATATATTGACAGAGATGGCCATACGCAGCGGGTTAAAGCGGGCAGGGTGGTCCTGGCTGCCTTTACGGTGCAGACGGTACGTATTCTTTTGAATTCAGTGCGAGCCAATGGTGTTGCTCTGGGTAATCAATTTGATAATTTGGGGCGCTATCTTACGACTCATGCTGGTCGTACAGTGTTTGGTTTATTCTCTGAGCAAACTGACCCCCATTTGGGCCCTACGGGTGGACAGTTGATCTGTCATGATCATTACGATGATAAGACCGCGATCAACGACAGCTTTGGCTCCTATCAATGGTTAATCGCCAATGCAGTTAAACCTAATGGACTGCTAGGTTATGCCAATAGTCGGCCGGATATTTTTGGTCCAAAACTGCAGCCCTTTATGGCTCAGGCTGCCAAGCATCTGGGTAATATGCTGTATGTCGGTGAAGATCGCTCGGTTCGAGAGAACCGTGTCATGCTGAGTGATAAGACAGATAAATTTGGTATTCCGGTTGCCCGAACAGTGCACAATGCCGGTCCGGAACAGGACGCGCAGATGGCTTTTGCGATGGCAGAGGGTGAAGCGATCTTCCGCGCTGGCGGTGCTACAGAGGTATGGACTGGGCCACGTGCGCCTATCCATATTATGGGCGGTGCGGTTATGGGATCGAAAGAACAAACCTCTGTGACTGACGATCTAGGCCTGGTGCATGGTACCGACAATCTCTCTGTGGTCGGGCCGAGCCTGTTCCCTACCAGCGGTGCGGTAAATCCCACCTTTACGGTCAGTGCTTTGGCCTATCGCACGGCTGAACATCTGATCAAAACCGGCTGATAAGTGACACAACATTCCCTGTGGCAGAGCCCTTTAGATCAGTCTCGGGCGATCATCCGCTTAACGAGCCTTGAGTTGAAAAGCTACCTGCCTCTTGGATTGCGGCACTCTGCCGAAATTTTGAGGTTCCTGTCGATAGTGGACTCTATTTATAAGTTCACGAGAAGACAGCAGTTCCATGCTAAGTATATTGACCTAAGCCGCGGCGACTGCGCTGGTAGGCACCATCGTGATACTGGCGAGCGCCCGTTAGGGACTAGAGTAACGCGCCGGTGGGCTGACGCGTCATTGGATATCTCGACATCCGCTATAGGCAAGAGGCGTTTAAAACGCAGCAATACCGGTAATAGCTCGTCCTAGTATGAGGGCGTGGATATCATGAGTGCCCTCATAGGTATTGACTGTTTCTAGGTTGAGCATATGGCGCATAACCGGGTACTCATCGGAGATGCCATTACCGCCGAGCATGTCTCTAGCTTCCCGTGCAATGGCCAGTGATTTGCCACATGAATTGCGCTTGATCATCGAAACCGTCTCAGGGGACAGTTGATCAGTCTCCTTGAGGCGCCCAGCTTGCAAGCAGGCCTGCAAACCAATAAATATTTCGGTCTGCATGTCGGCAAGCTTCTTTTGAACCAACTGATTGGCCGCTAGCGGTCGTCTAAACTGACTGCGTTCTAGAGTATAACTGCGAGCAGCACGCCAGCAGGCTTCGGCTGCGCCTAATGATCCCCAGGCGATACCGTAACGAGCATTACTCAGGCAACTCATAGGCCCTTTTAAACCCTGCACATTAGGCAATATGGCGTCTTCACTGACCAACACATCCTGCATGACAATCTGTCCAGTAGTTGAGGCGCGCAGGCTCAATTTACCGGTAATTTTCGGCGTGGTCAGACCGGCTAGCCCCTTGTCGAGAATAAAACCACGGATGGCATTATTCTCGTCGCGCAGCTTAGCCCAGACAATAAGAACATCGGCAAACGGCGAGTTAGATATCCACATCTTGGCGCCATTTAAGAGGTAGCCGCCCTCGACTTTCTTGGCATTAGTTAACATGCCACTGGGGTCTGAACCGTGATCGGGTTCGGTTAAGCCAAAGCAACCTATCGCTTCACCCGTCGCTAGTTTAGGCAGGTATTTCTCTTTTTGCTGTTCGGAGCCAAAGGCATAAATAGGGTACATGACCAGACTAGACTGCACGGACATCATAGAGCGGTAACCAGAGTCAACCATCTCAACGGCGCGGGCAGTCAAGCCATAGCTGACATAGCTGACACCGGCACAGCCATAACCTTCGATAGTTGGCCCCAACAGGCCCAGAGAGCCCATTTCTTTAAAAATGTCCAAGTCGATTGTTTCATTGCGATAAGCGCTCTGAATTCTCGGGGCAAGCCTATCCTGTGCATACTGCTCGGCAGTATCCCTGACCAGTCGCTCTTCTTCTGTTAACTGTTGATCCAGTAAAAATGGGTCTTCCCAATTCATGGGGGGCCATGCTGATGTCATTATTTGCTCCTAAAGAATTTAGCAATGCAATAGCTTTGGTTGCTATTAAGATACGGCACTGCGGTAGATTTAGCTTTCAGTAAGTATAGTGTAGAAGGCTTCATTGGTGTCGTCTGCCATGGCAGCGGTACGCAGCTTGGCGATATATTCGGCAGAAATACATTCGTTAGCACTGGCATTTTGGCAAATCACAGAAACCTGTTTAGAGGTGCGTTCACGAGTCCCCCCATAGCCCTTGACTAGGCGACCACACAAAGCGATCTCTAATGCTACCTGAGGGTTCGCGGCCACCTGCTCCTTAATCTGATTTAACCAGCCACGAATGAGTTTCATCTCGTGATGATAGCCAAGGCTGTAACGTCGGATATGCTTGAAAGAGCCCATTATGCGTAGAACCAGATAGACCGCGAGACTGTCAGTACGCAACTTTTTACCGCCAGCAAAAAACTCTATCAGTCGGCGTGACCAGCGATTAGAGAGCATAGCGGAGCCCAATGCTCTGGGTAAAATGGCACAGATCTCTTCCGCTCGGGGTCTGAAAAATTCAGTGACATGGATAATTTGTCCTTCAGTCGCTTTCACCTCAGTACGAATCTCGGACATACGCGTGGCTCTGACTTTTAACTGGGCAACGCGAGGAATATCTTCAAAGGACATCCATAGGGCAAGGTAGCGGGCCGTGATAGTCGTCAGCTTATATTGCTCAGCCCCGGTGTCGAGGGCGAGGACCTCGCTGAGTTCGTCGAGATACTGAGTGGCATAAGCAAAGTCTTGATAGTCCAGCACCCTAATTAAACCCTGATGTATTAGCTCATGAGTGCTGACGGGAAAGTCGCATTTAAGACGCTCCAATAAAAGGGTGCCCTTTTTTGAGGTGGCCGATGGAAGGCAAAATCCTGCTGTCGTTGCTGCGGTTGTCTCCGGCGTAAATATTTCTACCTGAGGTGTTTTTCTATCAGGGTTATCGCCCGCGACAATCTGCTGTGCCTGCGTATAACTCTCTTCAAAAACACTAAGATTGGTGGCCACCATTTTTCCGCTATTGGCGATCACATCGCTGAAGCTCTGTTTAGCGAACGGTAATACATTGGCACCTGCTAGCGCGCCAAACATAGCAGAACTGATAACAGAGTTGTGCTTGTTGGCTAGTTCTGCCATATCGAAACTTATAAACTGTCTGCTGTACTTATTGGCAAGCTCCACCACAGTTGAAGTGTCCATGGTGCCGTCGGCCAGATCTGACTTCTCGGTGATACCATAAACGCGATGGCTGGAACTAATCAATGTGGTTTTGTCGGGAGTGACAAAACCGCGCTGCAACATCCGGCCCGTTTCCGCTATCTCTGAACTCACGGCTATATCAATATCACCCTGAGATGGAAACAATGACATCACGGGTTTCCTATCGTCCTTAGCTTGCGTGGGGAACAGTTCTATGTAGTAAATAGTAGCGCCGGTTCGCTGGGCAACCCCAGCTAAGGACGTCGATTGGCAGAGCCAATTATTGGCTTCAGCTACTTCGATAAGCCAGTTAGTAAATACACCGCCACCCTCGCCACCGAGCGCGGCAAGAATAATATTAATAGTTTTCGGTTGCTGCTTACTCAAAGTATCTGTCCCGGTCTTTTCCATGCATCATATTTTTCAAACCAACCTATCACTGATCGACGCACAGTCGAGGCACTGCGGTCTAGCCAGCTTGGGTTGTGAATGAGGTCGATTTTCGAAAATGACGGACAGAGCACAGCACTGTGCACGTTGTCCCCACAAACACCGCAGCCTACGCAGCTATTATCAACATAGGACACGGGGTCTTCGCGGAGACTATCTGTGCTTGGTTTTATGGTCAGGGAGGGGCACCCAGAGATTCGAATGCAGGCATGATCACCAGTACAGGTTTTAGGATCGATGTAAAATCGTGCGCGAACCGTACGCTTTCCTTTGGCGATAGCATTTTTCATCAGCGGCTTGATGCGGCGCTGGCGATTGAGCATACATTCGCCTTCGGCAATAATTACCTTGAGTCCCGGTTCAGCGGTATTCAGAGAATCTGTCAGCGTTTGCTTCATCTCTTCAATACTGTAAGTGCTCACCGTTTTAACCCACTTAACGCCAGCGCCTCGACAGGCCAGTTCAATGGATATCGAGTCGTCGCGCTCTGAGGATGCTGCATCCATCGTGGTGGCAATCAAATTATTAGGCTCGACCATGGAGGGAATATCCTGACCTCCTGTGGCTGCCGAATACCCGTTGTTGACGATAATCAAAATACCATCATGTTTGTTGAATACCGCACTGACTACACCAGATGACAGACCGTTGTGCCAAAAGCCACCATCGCCCATGATGCTAATAGCCTTGTGTGGCAGTGCTTTTCGAATACTCGAGGAACTTGCCAATGAAAGGCCGTAACCCATAATCGTATTGCCAAGATTAAACGGCGCCAATGTTGCAAAGGAATGGCAGCCTATATCAGAGCTAATATGGAAAGGCCCAAGTTCTTTCTGAACCTGCTTGATGGCACTAAATAATGGTCGCTCTGGGCAGCCTGTACATAGGCCGGAGGGTCTCGC
>Ga0302114_10002160_pt1 | contig 12712 bp, 16 predicted proteins | sample AG5_Surface_MG_FD_203107 | JGI IMG/M metagenome (GOLD analysis project Ga0302114, IMG submission 203107) | Marine microbial communities from Western Arctic Ocean, Canada - AG5_Surface | ecosystem: Environmental > Aquatic > Marine > Oceanic | place: Canada: Western Arctic Ocean | collected...
ACGAACTGATTGTTTTTAGGGCTTGAGGGTGATTCATCTGACTATAGCTTTGAGGTGCGACAGTTTCCATTGAATTTAACTTAAGGGATGCGGAGATCTCAAAATCGTTTCGGGTTGCCCATCTGAAATAATCAAAACAAAAAAAAATCTCGCTCACCTCTCCGAAGGTTAAAAAGGAAATAGAACACCTTCTGGTTATTTGTTGTTCACAAGTCACAGCTGCTGGCCTGATGCTCGTTACAATTGAAGTTCAATTTTGCGACTCTTGAGGCTATGGAGATCTGTATGTGGAATTGGAGTCAAACCTATCTGACCAGGAGCATGTTGTGTTCCGCCCTCGAATTGACAAGAAAAAGACTTTTAATTTCGAGGTCTGCCTTATGTTCGATGATACAAGTCCCCCAGTGCAGATTCACTCAACGAACAAAGTTTGCCACTCTCTATCTCCGATCCCCATAGAGCATATAGCAAATGTGATCAAGCACAAAATCAAACTTCAAACTCAAACCCAACCCCAACCCCAAACCTAACTAATACCTCCTCCCTCTCCATTGAATGACAGTCCAAAAATATAACTCCTCGGACTTGAGAAAATTGGATTACAATCTTCACTTCTGCTCTAATCGCCCCTTGCATATTGCATAGGGGGGGGTAAGACAGAAACAGAATTGGCGGAAACAAGCATGAGAAAATGTATAATTAAAACTAAAATTAAAAGGCCCACATATTTTCATTTATTCGTCTTCAAAGTCCTTTGCTTCTCTGCCTGCACCAGGACCAAATCCCCCATCAATCCCTTCCTCTTCCGCACCGCAGCTATTGCATTCTTCGCCTCGTTCTTCTTGTCAACGTAAGCGTGCGCTTCCCCGTAATCTTCTCTCTCCTCCTTGCTGTGGGGCACCCAGAACGGGTCCTTCTCGCAAACAACCCACCCGGCGATTTCTAGTATGGGCACAACAGCTTCCCCCCTGCTCGCCGTGACGAGCTCCGCGCTCAACCCGAAGCATTCGCTGTGCGGGATTTCCCCCAGCACCAGAATCATGTCCGTGTTCTCGACCATTTCCTCCCCGATCACCCTCCCCCTCCTCCTGTTCAGCACGTCGTACAAGCTCCCGAGAGCCTCCAGGCTGGTTTGGAACTCGCCCCTGTAGTACCGCTCGACGATCCGGACCGGCCGGGTCAGGAACGCGTGCCTGATGCAGGATCTTACCACGCCCATGATGACACCAGGCCCAATCTCCTCCACCGCCACGGTCATCATCTCGATATTCTCAACGACGACCTTTATTTTAAAGAGCGGCTCCTCCATCAGCGGTCCGCTCTTCACCGCGAGGTGGAATCCTGCGATGATTTCCGCCTGGAGCTTATTGACAAGGTCGCTGTTGCAGTCAGAAGATTGGACCAGGGTGCACGAGTTGTCGTTCGATTTAGCCATTTCCAATTCCGATTCTAATTCTGATTCGGGATCGTAACAAAGAACCCGAATTGTGATGGCGGCGTTCGAGGTAGTAGTTGATATCAAACCTGCGAGAGCAAGAGTGGGTTAGGAGTGAAATTAAGTTTTAGGTTTGGGTACTAAGGCATAACATTTTGAGGTGTGGAAAATTACTGGGGTTATGGAGGGGGGGAGAGCCATCACCCTCCACCCTCCACCCCTTTCGGCTGCGCTCGGCTCGCTGTCGCACGCTCACCCACCTCGACAGACCCCGTTCTTCCCTTCAAAATCACCGTTACTACCCCCCCCCAACTCGCTCTTGAACATTGGGTTCAATAGCTGCCCCAAGTTAATTTGCTTGCTGTTATTCTTCCCCGGTTTGTCCCCATCATTCCAATCGGCGGTCGTTTCCTTGTATAGAACGATGTTTTCCCCGGTAACAACCTTGATCTTGCAACCGCAGTAGATCTCCACCAAGTTTTTGACAGTGTTCTCCAGGTGAACCTGCGAGATGAGCGGGTTAGGAGCGGGTTATAGTCGCGAATTGAGATTTTTTGAGGTGTGGAAATTACTTGTGGGGAAGACCCCCCCCCCCCCTTAAATGGACGCAGCTCCTCCCTCGCTACCGCTCGGTCGTCGCAATGGACGCAGCTTCGCTCGCTTACGCTCACGCTCACCTCGCCGATTGCGCCTAGTAAAAACTCGCCGCTGGCTGATATTTCTACGGAAACGGAGGCGTCAGTATTGCCGAGCCGGCGGAGCCCGGACTGAAGAATGTTTCGGGCTTCCATACCGCCCATACCGCCGACGGCCTCGGCCTCCACCGACACCTTCAAAATGGGGTCCATTTTTTGCCGATCGCCGTCGAGTTCAACGAAGTTGTCCCCTCCACTACTCGTACTCAGTGTGAAGGCCTGCCTCGGGCACAAGTTCTCCAGCCCCGGGCAATAAATCGCACATATCTTCCCTGCCGCCACGCTCCCAACCTGAGAGTACGCGGATCCCGTGATAATGAATAGGTGAATTGGGGGTGTTTTGATCGGTTCTTCATCCTTCCCGTTCCCGTTCCCGTTCCCGTTCAATACAAACAAACGATCGCCCTCTCTGACCATTCCCTTTAAAACCTTGCAGAATCCGAACACGACAATATCGTTGCCCTCGACGCACGTGATTGCCTCGACTGTTGTAACAATATTCGACCGAAACACTGGCAAATATTTCGGCACAATGGCGATTGTGTCCTCCTCTGAATCCACCCCCACCTCCGCGTGCACCTCCTCCCTGGGCACAGTCTCCACAACTCCACTCATGATCGCCTCGGCTAGCGGGTAGAACCGCCTCATTACCGCCCCGATCCTCTTATCGATCATGCCCTTTCCCTTGGGAGGCTCGAACTCCTTCGCGTTGGTGTTTTTACCTGTGCTGCTGTCAAACCCAGGCAACCCCCATTTTCGCACCAGCTCCTGGAGCTTCAGCCCGCTATCCTTCGCGTCCTGCAGGCTCTTTGGAGATTTCGTCGCCCTCACGAAGGAGGCAAGCTCCCAAATTGGACCGATCGCCAGCGCCGCAAAGATTGGCACGTTGCGAATTTCGCCCACGGTGTCGTCGTTACCGTCGGCATGGTTCATCGAGAAGTAGCTCTCCTTGCTTGAATTGTACTTGGATACCTTTAGAGTGTGAGGGTTGAGGCACGAGTCGGACCAGAGTAGCGATCGGATTTGTTTGGGTGTGATTTTGGGTTTACTGCTACTTTTGCTACTATTGCTGATTTCACCACTACTACCACTACTATCACTACTACCACTACTACTACTACTACCACTACTACTACTCCCATCATTTCCAATTCTACTACAATTTCTATTAATCCTGCTGGCCCAATACTTTGTCACATCCCTACCCCGAAAACCCCACAACTGAGAGGCCGATGCGAACGCGACGTTCTGCCTCGGGTTGAACGTCCACCGAACCTGCGCCGAGCGAAGAAGGTGCGAAAACGAATTAAATGGAGTGTAATAATATAATGTTAGTTTTATAATATTGGCACCACACCAGTTGTTGTGACTAGCTCGCTTCGCTTCGCTCACTTCAAGACCCTGCCTGTCAACAGACCTCCCCTTCTCCTCCATGGCCGAGCTGTAGGAGTTAACGACGGTCGCGCAGACGGCGTTGACCTGCTCGATAAGTCCCCGAAGGCGGAACCACGCCGCGGTCAAGTCCGCCCCCCTCTGGGTCCTGCGCTCCTGCTGCGTCGTGTCTGGGTTCATGTTCATGTGGTCGTCGACAAGCACGTCGAAGAGCAAATCGACCTTGTTGATCGTCAGCAGTGGAACGGTGTTGCTCTGGACGCCGAGGCGGATCAGCTGAACCGTGCGGACTTCTGCGCCGAGAGAAGCGAGATTGTGTGACGAAGCACAGCAGCGAATAATGCGAGCAAGAACAGTTGAGTAGAGAACAGTTGAGTAGAATAATGTTAGTTCAGTAGTGGATGTTGCCAACCATGTATAGCAAGTATAGCAAGTATAGCAATTTAACACGGAGCTTCGCACTCTTCGGTCACAAATGGCTCACTCACCTATTCCCTTCACCGCATCGATCAGGAGAACGCACCCGGGCGAGGTGGACGAGTTTGACAGCGCGTGGACCTCATGGGAGAAGTCCAAGTGGCCCGGGGAGTCGATGAGCTGAATTACGTGAGGCAGGGGATTCGATTGTAAGGCAGAAGGAGAGGGTTTGTAGACGAGGGAAATTCCAGAACCCACGATGGTTATTCCTCGCCGGCGTTCCTCGCCCAACGAGTCGAAAAACCGCACCTTCTCGCCATCGCCACCGTCGTCGACCCCGTCCAAAGCACCCTCGCGGTGGGAAATTATCCCAGGAGCAAGCGAGTGAATTAATGAATCACAGAGGGTGGTTTTTCCACAGTCAATGTGAGCAAGAATTATTATGGTGAAGGTCGAATTTGCACTGTGGGTGGTAACAAGTGGGGTAATTTGATTCACGAGGCTGTTCATAGTGGTTCTGGGGATTCTAAAAACCAAATAAAAAAGCAATGCTTTCTTTGCACCTTTGATCTGGGGTTTACATTTATCCCCAGCTTTGCCAGTTATTGTGCAGATCACACACTAAACACACATACAAGAGATGGAAATTGTAGCTTCCACAATCGCATCCACAGACCCAAATGCAATGCTCAAGCTCGTCAACGATCCCTCTGCTTTCAACATTCTCATGCAGTCGGTTTCCTCCCTTTCTTCCCCAACCTGCACCCCCCAGTCGGTTCCCAGCTACGACCTCCTTCTCTTCCATTCAATCACGGCCCTCACCCAGGTTGCGATCAAGCACTACCAAAAGATTCCCCCTGCCACAATCATCTCGATCCGCGACCAGCTGTACTCGCTGGCAACGATGCCTGGCCCGCAGTCTCAAGTGTGCAGGCGTTGCGCTGCCGGCGGGGCTGCCGTTTTTTGGAAGATGGGCTGGAACAATTTTGACCCAACAGTCACCCAGCAACTCTTCCAGTCGGTTCACATGGTATTATCGTCGTCAGATGCGTCATCGTCATCATCGTCATCGTCATCATCATCGGTGCAAGCTCTTACCTTCTTGACCTCCTTGGTGGGGGAGTTTGGCGGTACGAAGGGAACGAGTGTCGGGCTGTCGCTGGAATTTCACAAGACAGCGCGAAAATCGTTTGAGTCGAGCAGCTCGAACGGTTTGCGCTCCTGCTTGCTTATTGCGGTTGAGTCGCTGAAGAGCAACGCCAACAGTACCACCGACGTCAAAATACAGCCCACAATTAACCTTCTCACTGAGATACTTTCCTGGGAGTTTGGGGGCAACTTTTGGACGTTAGAACGAACGTTGAGATCCAACGAGGCGGCTCACTCTTTGAGCAAAACATTGATAAAAGTGAGTGTCACGTATGCGACTCAACTAGCCCCGCTCACTAATTCGATCACTCAATCACTCGATAACTCGCAGCCCCCCCAATCCTGGAGTCCCATTCTCATACACGACCCAACACTGCTCCAGATAATATTCAAGATCTACAGCAACCTTGTTGAGAACCCTGCTAACTGTTCTGGAGCGGGTGCGAGCTTGGCGGGGAGCGTCAGGCAGCTGATTCTGCAGGTGTGTAGCTTGGCTGGGCCGGGCTTGTTTCCCAATACCAATAGCATTAACAATAATAACAACAACAACAACAACAACAACGATAATACCCGAGGCAGCTTTGCGCACAACATATTGGATGGATTGATGCCGGTTTTGAGTGCGCTGGGCACCCCACTGCGGAGCAGCTTTAGCGCCGATTTCGTCGAGGCCGAGTGCACTGATCTGAGCACGATATGCGAGAGGCTGTCGACGAATTTTGGGCTGGCAAACTTGGCGCTAAGTCCCCATTTTCTTTCATTCCTGTCCATCACGACGGGGTTGGCAGTCAACTTGTTTTGTAGCGTTGCGCACAGCATCAGCAGCGTCTACGACGGTGACTTGGAGATGCTGGTAGGCAACGACGAGTGGAAGTTCGAGGTGAGTTTGAAGCGAAAAATTTGCAGCAGAGCAAGAATAACGTCAACTAAACCCAACTCGCCCCCCTTTAGTGCTTCGACTGCCTGGTCGGTGGCATTGTTGGAATTGTTGATGCTTTGAATGACGACCACGCCAATCACCCGCAAATATTGCAAATTGTTGAGCCGATCTACGGGGAGTACTTGAAGGCGAGGTGCGAGATCAGCAGGGCGGAGGAGAACAGGAATGCGAGGGACGGCACGGATCTAGACGAGGTCAGGGAGGATATCGCGGAGGACGAGTTGAACGAGCAATTGGTCTCGATAAGCACAATTGGGCGTGTCAACTTGTACAACAGTTTGTCAACGCTGAACGTCATGTTTGGGAGTGTGACGGGTCAGATGCATGCTTTATTCCAAAGTAGCAATTGCAGCGTGAATTGTACAAGCGTGACCCCGGACGCGGCAGCGTTGTTGGAGGTGAGGCGGAGTGGAGCGCAAAGGCAGAAGATGAATGTGTTGCGTTGTGGCTCGCTTCGCTTGTAGCCCACATCACGCTAACACTAACACTCCACGCTCACTCCCACCCCACCAGGACGCCAGAATTCTAATCATGGCAATTGGCTTTCTCCTGACCGACGAGAACAAGGGCGAAACACCGTCAATTCCAGAGATCATTCTGAAAATCAACCACGAGGTGAGCGAGCCAAGCGAGCGAGCCTTGATGAAGACTCGAGCGTTTGATCTCGCGAAATGACTGCAAACGGCGTTTTTTTTTAGTTTCAAACATTGACCTGCACTTGGCGTGTTTCGGACCGTCCCTGAACAACCCCCTAGCACCAAATGATGCGCGCGTCCACTTTTCGTCCACTTTGCCTGCTTCAGACCGTCCCTGAACAACCCCCTTGCACCAAAAGATGCGCCTGGTCAAACCAGCCACCGTGTCCATTTCATCACCCTCCATCTCCACAGAACGATGAATTGCGCGAAATGGCTACAGCCACCCACATCCACTACTAAACTAACATTATTCAACTCAATTCGTTTGGCACCTTCTTCGCTCGGCGCAGCGCCCCGACACAGTCCAAGGGGTGAACAACCTCGTCTCGCTGATGATTCAGCTTGGACAGTTCCAGGCATCGAAAATTGCAACTACCCCCAACGACCCCCACGTCTCTCCGTACCTGGCCCACACCTTGATGTGGTTCTTCCAGCGATTCATTCCTAGCTATGTTATGCCCGATGTCGGGCTGTACAGCAACGTGTTGGTGGCGGGGAACACTCTGTTCGTGCTGTTTTGCGCGGAGAATGGGAGCGCTTTACAACTCATTGATTTCGTTGCGACGCTTTGCTGTCACTACTTCTGTTATTGGCCCTTGGAGAGGCAGGTCGGCAAAGGTGCCATAGAGCTGCTCAAGGCCCTTACCAACAACCCCTCCATGCGGAAATCGTTGCAATTTTCAGACAGCTGGAGTCAGCTAGGTGAGCGGCGAGACGGCACCACAACAAATTTTTAAATCAACACAAAACTAACTTTCATCGCCCCCCTCCCCACCCCCCCAGGAATGCTCACATTCTTCTCCCTCAACCTACGAACGACTTCGACCCAGCAGGAGCTCGAGGCAACTAGAAATGAAATGGCCTCCGCCGGGGTCAGCATCACCTTTGAGATGCTGCTTGGAATGAAACGGCTTCCTTACGAGTTTCGGGGCGACGTGCTGTCCGTGTTGTGTACCGGGGGTGCGGGGAGCGCCTGTGATGGGAGTGAGAGTGGGAGTGCGGAAAACAGCAGTGCGGTGATCAAAGCGAGGTGCTTACACAAGCTGCAAAGCATGTTCGTCGAATTGACGCAGCAGCTCACGCTAAACAATTCTAGTTCTACCAGGGGCAACAAAACAATGCTCGAGGATCTCGCGATGCTCTGCGTGAACTTGTACCACGGCGTTGCAAAATCTCAAAACGACGAGGACTTTGAGTACACAAATACGAACAACATCACCAGCAACAGCACAAATATCCCTACGTTCGTCACGCCCGCCCTGCCAAGCTTGGCAAACCTGATGAGCGTCTTCATCGACAACTTGGGCATCGTCGAGGGGCTCATAAAACTGTTCCGGGACTACGCCGAGCACCACATAGCGTTCTTGAACAGCCTCGAGAGCGTTGAGCTGTACAAGGCGAGCACGAGCTTGCTGAGGCTGTACTGCGGGGGGTACGCTGGGAGCGGGAGCGGGAGGAAGATTGCGGGGTACAAGGGGGAGGAGGGAGACGAGGAGGACCAGCAATACGGGGACGTCCTGGGAGCGATCCAGCTGCTAAAATTTTTGGGCACCAAGGACTTCCTGGACATGAACAACGACAACAGCGGTAAAGCATCAGTGGACGTGACCGACGTGATCTTCTACGGACTCGGGCAGATCATGCCTCTCATGACCGCCGGCCTCCTTCAGTACCCAACCCTAACCTCCGAGTTCTTCATTCTCACGAGTTTCACCGTAGGTGAGCGAGCGAAGCGAGCGAGCCTTTTGGAAGACGAGCCATAATCGCGATGAAGTGCGCGAAATGGCTACAGACATAATGGCTTACATAATGAATGGCTACATCCACTACCACTACCACTACCACTACCACTACTAAACTAAGAAAAAAAACCCCATCCAATTCGTTTGGCGCGCTCATTTCGCTTGTCTTTCTTCTTTAAAAATGCGCACAATCTCGCTTCGCTCGGCGCAGAAAACTACCCGGAGAAGCTCGGCGGGGTGGGCTTTGAGCTCACGAACGGACTGGTCGAGAGCATGGCGTGGGGAATGAGCGCGTCGGACGTAGTCGTGGGGCGGAGCAGCTTGCGAGGGCTCGAGGAAATTGCCAAGGAGCAGCTGAAGAACGGGAGCATGGGAGTGTATCTGAGCAAAAGGGGGGACCTGTTCAGCAGCATTTTGGTCAAGCTGCTGAAGGAAGTTGTGCTGACCGGGGTCGTCTTCGACAGGATTGATGCTGCGGGGGGGGCACTGGGAGGGCTGATTGCGCTGGATTTGGTTTTTTTTGGGAGATTGGTTGAAAGTGTCGTGGTAGAGTACAGCGGAGGCGATGCGGAGGTGGCTGGGCAGTTAAGGAGAGGGTTTGAGGGTTTGTGTGGTGTGGACGTGCTGGGGAAATTGGTGGAACGGGGGGCTGTAGGAAGGGCCGCGAGGCTGAGATTTAAGGCTTTGTTCGCAGAGTTTGTCAAAATGACGAGTTCTTATCTTATCAGAAAATAATAAATTAAAGTTGAAAATTGAAAATTGAAAGCCCTGGTTAGGCCGAAATGTTCAAGAAATCTAATACCACACTTGTGGGCCCGTCTCCAGCTCCAGGCTCCTGGATGCAGCGGTTCAGGAGGAGCATGCCCTCATGGAGGGCGCGGAGGTCTGCCTCGGTGGCTGTTGGGGTGGTTGGGGGTTTGCACGACTTCTTGTGCTTCTTCCACGCCGATTTCTGGCAGGAGGGGGAGCAGAAGTAGCTGGTTTTGCACCGTGCGCAAGCTTTTGTTGTGATTGTGCTGCAGACGTCGCACTGGCGAGTCGGCTTCTTCAGCACGTCCTCCACCTCGACCAGCTCAGCCTTGTCGTACTTCATGTGCTTGATGAACGTGCAAGCGGTGTTGTAAGTGCCGAAGATCTCCTCGTCAACGAACTGCTTGGGGAGGTGTTTTCGGAGGAGGGTGGGGTAGGGGGTGGAGGAGATGTCCAGGGGTTCTAATGAAAGGACTGACAGAATCTCATGGCACGTATTGAATTGCGGATCTTGTGCCCATTGGAGGGCTGTTTCCGCGTGAACTGTGTCCTTAACGGTGAGGGAAAGTGGATGCCGATGGATCATTCGAAGAGCAAGAAACACGAGGGAGTCGCTGTATACCTGGCTGAAGCAAGCAATCTCTTGAAGAAGATTAGAATTGTAGTATTTGAGCACTTCACGCACCAACTCGTCATCGTGCTCATTGAAGAACTTGTGACAGTCTGCATACGATCGTGATTTGATCCACCCAGCCATCTCATTATACCAATAAGCCACTGGTGCGTACAAGCGGGCCATCCCCTTCCAACTCAACGGATCAGCTTCCTCGGGAGTGAGTGAGAACAAGCCGATGATCTCAGCACAGGCTCCACTCCTACTGGCAATGTCGATGGGAGTTTCGCCTTCCTTGTCTCGTGTGGTGAGGGCCTGTAGATTGAACCAAATCGAATACACGCCCACAAAGGCAAGAGTATGTGTGTGTGTCTGAGCTTTCTCTGCCATCCAATGATGTGGCAGTCGTCCATGCTCATCTCTCTCCTTGTACTTTCTCCTGAGCAAATCTAAGTCCTTTTCTGAATCAAGCATGACAGCTTGTACCGTGAGCCATTCACGCTTCTTGAGCAACTCATGATGCTCGTTCATTAAATTTTTTATGAAGTTTTTACCTTGATGCTATTAAAACCGAACCCCCCATTCTCTAGATCAATGTTTTGCTCAATATCCGGGTCGCCATGCACCGATCCTTGCGTAACAAACCCCTCAGGCCACGTGTTTAGCCGTTCGACACTTGATAAATATTTGGCTGCAAACTCCAATCAACATCCCCTTACAAACTCCACGGTGGAGGAAAGCTCAATAGTAACCATAAACTTGTCTTCGACGTCCAGTTCGTCCACCGTCCCCCCCACTCCCCCCTCGGTGGCGTCGATCCCTTCCCTGCTGAATTGCATGGCAAGCGAGTGGGATTCATTGATGGTAGAGATGTTCGAGCTTCGCAAGAACTTGGAGGAGACCCGCCGGGAGCTCTCCCAGGCGCTGTACCAGAACGATGCTGCAGTGAGGGTTATCGCCCGGGTGACCCTTGAGAGGGACCAGGCTAGGCAGATGGGTGGTGGCGGTGCCCCCATTGCTGCCCCCATTGCTGCCCCCATTGCTGCCCCCATTGCTGCTGCTGAGGATGCTGCTGACGTGGCCATGGTGGACGGTGGCTACGAAGATGCAGCCTCGGAAACGGCAACCCTCCCAGCCGCAGCGCTTGAGGAAATGACCGCCACTTGGAAGAGCCTCTCCTCCGGGCGAAAGAAGCGCCCCACCCCGGCAAACCAGGCCACTCCCGACTCCGTCTCATCCTACAAGGAGACTGACTCCAAGTCCTACCACAAGGCGTCCGGCAAGACCGGTCTCACCCACCTCAGCGTTCACGGCGACGACGTCCTCACCGTTGGGGTCGACAAGCAGGTCATCGTCTTTGGCAAGGAGAAGGGGGCTGTCGAGAGCGCTGTTGGCCTTGGCAAGAGTTTGACTGGGGTCAACCGCGTCACTTGCGCGGATCTGCACTCCGGCAGCAGCAAGCTGGTCCTGGCTGGGGGCAGCGAAGGGAGCCTGTTTCTCCTCGACGGGGGGGGCGTGAAAGCCAAGACCAACACCAACACCAACACCAACTCCAACTCCAACTCAACAACATCGAAAACTAAAAGCAAATCGAAAACCACAGCAAAAGGCGCCAGTGTTGTTGGGGCGCACTTTCACCACTGTGGAAGCTATTTCCTCTCGGCTTTGGACAGCGGCAGCATCGCGTTCGGCTCCCTGGAAACGATGGAACCAAGCTCGGTGCTGCGCGACGCGTCCGCCTCGGCCACCTACACGGCCAGCGCCCTCCACCCGGACGGCCTAATCTACGGAGTTGGGGGGGGGGACGGAAGCCTCAAGATCTGGGACCTCAAGGCGGCCAAGGTTGCCTCCGCCCTGCCGCCCACTGCCGGCTCGGGGTCAATCACCAGCGTTGCCTTCAGCGAGGTGAGTTGAGTTGAGATGAGATGGAAATGAGATGAAATGCGATGAAATGAGATGAAATTTGAGATGAAATGAGATGAAATGAGATGAAATGAGATGAAATGAAATGAGATGAGATGAAATGAGGCAATTACTGATTTCAATCTAACCCATCATTATCCCCCCACCCACAATACCACCCACAATACCACCCACAATACCACCCACAGAACGGCTACACCGTCGCTACCGGGAGCTCGAGCGGCCTCGTCAGCCTGTTCGACCTTCGCAAGCTGGCGCAAACGGCGAGTGCCAACGAGAACGGAGAGCAGAACGGCAAGAACGTGGGCATGGTGGCGTTCGACTTCACCGGGAAGATGCTCGGCTACTGCACTGAGAGCAAGGTTGTCGTCAACACCGTCAAGGCGTGGGGCGAGGTTGCGAGCTGGGGGGGGCACAAGAAGGACGTGGTGGGAGTTGGCTTTGGGGTTGGGTGCGAGTGGGTTGCTAGTGGGAGTATGGATAAGACGGTCAAGTTTTGGGGAGCATGAAAAACAAAAAAAATGGGAATGAATGATTGGGGGCTAAAATAAATTAAACACACTTCTTCAAAATGAAGGCAATGGTTAAAAATTAAAGAATGACGCACGAGCCCTGCTGCTGCTGCTGCTGCTGCTGCTGCTGCTCCCCTCGCTTCTTCCGCTCCTCCCTCCTGCCCTGCAGCCGGCCGCGAACCGCAGTCTTGAAGTCAAGCAAGGTGGGCTGGGCGGGCCCCCCGGGCTCGAGGGAGCCGCCGCCCAGCCCAGTGGCACCAGCCTCGGCAGAAGCAGCCTTCGCTGCTCGCTTGTTTTGTTCTATTTCTGTTTTGATTCGCGCTTTTTTTTTTGTGTTTTTATTCCTGTTGGCCAAGTTGCGAAGGGCGCCACCGCCCCCCCCGCTGCCCCCGTATTCACCGGCGCCGGTAAAAGTCTCTCGCGGGTCGTGGTTGTACTTGCTTTCC
>Ga0302114_10002172_pt1 | contig 12671 bp, 18 predicted proteins | sample AG5_Surface_MG_FD_203107 | JGI IMG/M metagenome (GOLD analysis project Ga0302114, IMG submission 203107) | Marine microbial communities from Western Arctic Ocean, Canada - AG5_Surface | ecosystem: Environmental > Aquatic > Marine > Oceanic | place: Canada: Western Arctic Ocean | collected...
CCCGGCAAGACCAGTCCCCCTACCGTCAGTGCGAGCACGTTGGCAGCGAAGTACCCCGAGACCAGCATCATGTGGCCGAGGAAGAAAACCCACTCGAAATTCAGCGGCAATATTCCTGAATTGGTCCGTCATAAACCCGCGCTCGATCCCCACGCTCAGATCAGAGATTATGAACCCCGCAGTCGCAACACTGAGGCAAATGGAGGCGGCCGGGAGAAACGAGATGCTGTCGGCTTGCATCAAAGCTCCGACTTGGAGGATTAGTTGCGGCAACGCTTCGAATATCATCTCTATGAGCTTCGTGAACATGAGTAGCTCGCTCGAACTCATAATTGTCCCTACCTCCTTCTCCTTCCCGTTCCACTTCCCGTGTGTGTAAACCTGCGGGTCAAGGAGACACAGAGTCTGAAGAACCCTCACCGCCCTTATCTTCAAACTACAGTGCTTGTTCTGGCTCAGCGAGTTCATCACGTGCATCCCCATCGCCCCGATCAGAATTATCAGCGACGCGTTGTACGACCAGTGTCCTTGTAGAACCTCAGCATAAGCACATCTGAGATCAAGTCACTGTACGTGCAACCCAGGGAGATCAGAAGCCTCACGCCAAGCCCGTTCCGAGCAAGCTTGAGCGGCTTTTTCAGCCTCTTCCCAAGCTCAAGTACGAAAGCCTTGTGCAGCTCAATGTCGGTGGATATTAGCTCGTGAACATCGTTCAGATCAAACCAACTCACCATCCTCACGTCGATGTTGTCCGCCGCTTGGATGTTTTCTAAGAAGTCTTCAACTAGCTCCTTGGCAACGTCATTTTTGCTACAAGTAGGTGCTGAGGGGGTGTTGGTGATCAACACTTCAACTGCATAGCACATGACTTGCCGGTGTTCTCTGCTAACCATTGGAGTGTTTTTGGTACTGAGTTGGCTTCTATTTAACTTGGCTTCTATAACAGTGTTCTTATTGGAATTGTCAAAACGAGGTTAATATAATTTCTTGTAAAAATGTTTTCTGTTGTGCTGATATCCATCAATTTTTACAATCCCTGCTGCTGAACATTCATAAACTGAACTAAACTAAAACATGCCAACCAACCAACACCACAAGTGGCTCAAGAAGGGTGACTGGCCCTCGGCAAAAAATGCCATGAAGACTACTACTGATGGAGATGGCCAAAACATAGATTTGCTCCTGCAGCACTACAAGGAATTAGACTCACAAGGCCGACTCCCCCACCACTACCTCGCAGAGAATGCCCAAACCCACACACATCAACTTGCCTTTGTCGGCGTTTGGTCGATAGGCTTCAATTCAGAGGCCCTCGTCACGCGAGACAATAATGGCGAGACTCCCCTCGACATTGCCATCCGTTCCAATGCCTGTGATATCATCTACGACTTGCTCTCCCTCACTCCCAAAAGTGCTCACTCCCTCGGAGGTGATAAACTCCGGAAGATGTACGCACCAGTAGCTTACTACTACAATATTTGCATGGGGTGGATCGAATCACGATCGTGGGACCTCTGCCACAAGTGGATCGACGAGCACCACAACAAAAACCACAACGGTAGCGATCTCATCCGCCAAGTGCTCGAATACGAGAATTCTCAATGGCTTCGAATTGTTGCCTGCCAAAGCCAACGTTACAGCGACTCCCTCGTGCATCTTGCTCTTCGCATGGTCCATCGACACCCACTTTCCCTAACCGCCACATATCAAGGGTGCCAAACTATTTACCTGGCTGAGCACCCCGATTTTAATGCCTGCCAGGAGGTGAGCGAGCATCCCGCGATATATTATGGCTACAGCCACCCCACCCACCCCACCCACATCATCCACACTGAACTGACATTTTATTCCTCTCATTTACATTCGTTTGGCTCGCTCGTTGCAGATTGTAAACGTCCTCCGCCTCCTCCCCACCCAAGTTTCCGCCACCCCCTTCCCCGCTCTCCTCCGAACACACCTCCCCAGGCAGTTCGTCGACGAGGAGATCTACGGCACCTACAACACCGCTTGCACGTTCATCAAGCACATGAAGTACGACAAGGCCGAGTTGGTAAAGGTGGAGGCTGTGCTGAACCCACCGAAAAAACCGGCTCGCAAGTGCGACGTCTGCAACTCCTTCCCAGCCAAGCCTTGCGCGAGGTGCATGCGCACGTTCTACTGCTCCCCCTCCTGCCAGAAGTCTGTGTGGAAGAAGCACAAGAGGTCTTGCAAAGCAACCCCTCCCGCGAGTGAGGCAGAATTGCGAATCCTCCACGAGGGCGTGCTCCTCCTCAACCGGTGCATCCAGGAGCCTGGAGCTGGAGACGGACCCACAAGTGTGATATTAGATTTCTTGAGGAACGGCGAGGGTTGGTTCTTTGTAGAACATACGGATGAGGATGAGAATGAGGATGAAAGGGATCTCTTTATAGAAAGTGCGGATGCGGGTGCGGGTGCGGGTGCGGATGCGGATGAGGACGAAAATAGCGGCGACGACAGTGATGATTCGGGGAATTGGGGGACCAAGCAGCTAAGCGACAGTGACGGTGACGATGAAATAATTTACTCTAAAATTAAACCAGCAGCTCCTCAAATTTAAAACCGAGCTCCCCCATTTCAACCTCCACCCTGCCCAATACCTCGCTCGACAATTCGCCCCCTGCATTCCCTCCCCCCACCATGCACACGAAACACCCCCCGCTCCCGCTGAACTTGCAAACGAGATCAAACTTTGTCTTTGCCATTTCCACCAATGCAACGCATTTATCCCCCACGCACTCGTCGCCGTACATTTCTCGCCGCAACGTGAAATTCCTCTCCATCAGGGAAGCGAACTCGGCGTACTTCTTCTTCGTAAGGAGGTTAACGCCTTTTAGGGTGTTTGCTCCGAGCTGCGCCGAGTGAGCGAGCCAAATAAATTTTGGGGGTTAGTTTGAGTGAAGAAAGCGTCTGCAGTAATTTTGCACAACTTCATCGCGAGTATGCTCGTCTTCCAAAAGGCTCACCTCTTTCATTCTCTTGACAATTTCCTCGTCTCCGTCCAGCCAACGCTGTTTCACCGGAGCATGCACCTTTCCACTCTCGCCCCCCACCTTGGTGTTGTACGCCAGGTACAGCCGCGGGAGCAGGTTCATGTCCAAGCACTCGTACTTGCCGTGATTTTTCAAGTCGAAGTGATCCTAAGCGAAGTGAGCGAGTTAGTAGCTGAATTTTGGACTTGCTGCGAAGCGAGCTAGTCACAACTAGTGTTTGATGTTGCTAGATATTTTTAGGAGGGGGGAAGACCCCCCCACCACCACCCCCTTTCCGCTGCGCTGCGCTTGGCTTTCCGCTGCGCTCGGCTTGATGGGCGCTGCTCCTCCCTGCGGTCGCTCGCAGCACGGCGCGCACTCGTTTCGCTCGTCACTCACCTGGTGAAAATCCATGTACACCAACCCTCCAAAACTCTGCACCACCCGGTCCTGCAGTCCCGCGCTGATGTTCAACTCCCGGGTCTCGGTGGTCAAGATGACCTCTGGTAACGTGTTCAAGCACAGTCCCAAAGCGCCCAGCGTTAAATGGTGGAACTTTAACAGGGCCCGGAATGCCGCCGTGACGATGGCACTCGATCCGCTCAACCCAACCCCCCGGGGAATGTTCGTGTCGTATTTTATCACAAACCCGCGCCTCATTATTTGGTCACCTGCAAGCTCGAAGAATTTCTTGCAAGTGGCGTGGATCAGCCTCAGCCCGCCGTAATATCCAGTCACGAGGGTCTTGTCATGCAGGTCCTGGAGGCGCCCGAGCGATTTGATTTTGAGTGGGTTAACTTTAGCATAGTAGTGGGTGAGACCCCCCCACCCCCTCAGAACGACGCTTCGCTCGCAGCTCGCTTATGCGGGCCAAATTCCGGCTGTTCATGCTTTTTTTGGCGTGTTTTTGGCCCGCCACAGTGTCCAATTTAAAACGGCCGATTTAGCGATTCGCCCTTTTTAAAGTTTTTTTTAGTTCTCACATTGGCGTGCAGATGACCCTAATCTGGACCGTCCCTGAACAACCCTCTCGCACAACAAAATGCGCTTGGCCGAATTCGCCGCCGTGTTTAAATCTGAGCGCCTAAAACCTCCATGCGTTGGAGTTACGGTCGATCAAGCGATTCGCCTTTTTTTGAGTTTTTTTCGTCGCTCACCTGCAGGTTGACAAAGGTGTAGTTGTCCAACACGGGATGTGGAATTAGGTGAATGGACTGATTGTTGCAATCCTTGTTCGTCTCGTCAATGGAATTCTCCTGGATCGTTACTGTCGCCTTGAAGTTCTTGATTAACAGGGCAAGGGTAGCGCCGTTAAAACCATCGCTGGGGTTCCCCATGAGGGCTGCTCTCGCGCAGCAGTGCTCAGTAACTGACGAGTAGTGCGCCATCGTTTCCTTGGCTTGCTTCAAGTTTCCAATGTCGAATCTGCCACTGATCTTGTGCCCGTAGATAATTATTTCTTTTTGGTGTATCAGCCATGCCATGAATTTACCGGGCGCGTCCACCTCCTCTAATTTTGTGCACTCCCCAACGTATCTACTCAGCAATTTGATTGAGCTTTGACTGAATTCATTAATTGAGTGGTTTACCGTTAGCCGCGTTTTGTTTTGTTCTCCTACCATAATTAATTTTTGAGATTTTTTGAGGTGTGGAATGACCCCTTTCCGCTGCGCTCGGCTTGATGGACAAAGCTTCGTTCGCTGCGCTCGTTCGCGGCCTAACTCACCTATACGCATAAAATGCGGGACTCGCCTTGTGCAACAACCCCTCATCCAAGTCCTGGGGCTTCTCCCGGAACGTTGAGATTCTCCCACTCTCATCAGTAGTCACAACCCCCCTCTTTTTAGCGTCTTCAGACGACACGTTGTAGTACAATATGGCGCCGTGGGAGTCTTTCTTGGCCATCGTTGTTGCCAAAAAGTCGGCTAGGGAGAAATCATCGTAGAGGAGCAGATCCGAGGCGACGCACAGAACGTGCCGGGACCCAATTTCCTCCGCGCACGTGTCCGTGACGAGCTTCAGGTCAACAACAGCACCGTTTCGATTTTCATTTGATTTGGTGTGATTGTTGATGATTCGGTGGGACGGAATGTTGATGGTGGGGGAGGTCGACCATTCGACAAACTGCTCGTGGAACTTCTCATTCGTAACAAGGTACGTTTGCGTGATGAGGGGGCAAGCTTTGAACTGATTCATCCAGTGGTTAAGAAGTGGTGCCCCACCGATGGGGAGGAGGGCTTTTGGAAGGTACTGTAGGGGTTTGTGGAGGGGGGCTGGATCCGCTCTAATGTCTTTTACAAGCCGGGTTCCATAACCAGCGGCGAGTACGACAACCGCCCACTCGTTCTCCATGTTTTGAATTTTTAAGATCACACCTCTCCCCAGAGGATATTAATATAAACAAATATGGACAAATCCGGGAATACCCATACCATCTTCTCAAAAACCTATGACCTATAAAAATTCTCTTATAAGCCCAAGCCCAAGGGCACATCGAGGCCACTGCCAAGTCAGAAACTTTGGTGAAAACAAGAGAAACATTTATGCTCGAGCCGAGCCTACTCTATCAATTATTCATTGCTCGCTCGGCGCAGCCTACGAGGACAAGTCCACAAGGGCGCGTCTGAGGCCGCTGGCCAAGTCAGATTTTTGAGTGGCATAAAAAAACATGAAAATCCAAAACACCCTTGACAGCTGACAATGCCTCGTGCTGCTGTAACCATATATACAAAGGCGGTTTGTAATAAAGTAAATTCTTTGGGCCAAAATACAATCTATCGTTAGCCCTCCTTATTTGTCAACACAAACAATCCCATCAACCCCACTAGCACGTACTTGAGCATTGGATAGTCGTTGAGCATGATTGTGACCATGCCAACGTACCTCAACGTTCCCATAGCCCTTCCCAATATGTCCTCCCGCTTCAGCCACATTTGCCCGGGGGCGTAGAGCCCCCGGTCGTCGACCTTGTTGTTGTCCCCCTTTGTTAGGATTTCCGAGATTCCGTTCTGATCTCGGTGGACCTTGAGAATTCTGTGGACGATGGGAATGTCCCGATCTTTAATTTTGAACACCACCACCTCGCCTACTTCAATGACAGAGTCTTGGTTGTTTAGGAAGAGAATGTCTGCAAAAAGAAAGGGTTGTTGTTAAAGGATAGATTGGAAGATTTTGTTCATTTTTTTCTGTGTCACTCACCTCCTCGCTGGAACGCCGGCTCCATTGAGCCAGAGAGGACCACCACCACTGGTGACTCGGACTTCGTAACGAACATAAGCCCCTTCCAGATCATGAGGGCGGAAAACACAATCATTGAGAGGTTGAGGAGCTGAAAGAAAAGCTGTCGTTTGTTAGACCACAATTTCCTGAGTTGCATGATTTGTTCATCTATCATGTTATTCAGGCTAGCTGGGAGGTATTTACGAATGGTGGCGACAGCCATGATTGTATGAGTGTGTTGGGTGAGGAATAACCCGGTTTTTAGCAAACAAATTTCTGATTTTGGTGGATCGAAAAAGGACGATAAGTACTAAGCGTATAGTCCTTGGTTATTAAAAATGGTATGTTATATACTCTGGTGGTGTTGGGGCTCTGGTGTTGGCTCTTGGTGTTGGCTCATATCGTTATTCCCGATCAAGGGAGCAAAAAAAATTAACACAAACACTTTTCATCTTTCTCCTTCCCTTGGTTCAGGATGATGGCAAACTTGTATGCGTTATTGGTGACGAGGACACTGTGACCGGCTTCCTGTTGGCTGGTGTTGGGCACCGAACGGCTGAGAACAGCAATTTCCTGATAGTAAAATCCGACACGACCATCTCACTGATTGAGGAGACGTTCAAGTCACTCACGAGCCGGTCTGACGTTGGCATTGTGCTAATAAATCAACACATTGCCAACGAGATTCGGCATCTTGTCAATTCGTACACGGAAACCATACCAACTGTGTTGGAGATTCCATCGAAGGTGAGGCTAGGGTTGTGGAGGGGGAGACGGGGGGGATCTCCCCCCCTTTCCGCTGCGCTCGGCTTTCCGCTCGGCAACACTAACCCGAAAATAATAACGCAGGAGCACCCCTATGATCCTACGAAGGATTACATAATGCAGAGGGTGCAGCTTTATTTAGGGGCGGGGGTTGATTAAATTGTAAAACTAAAAATATTAAATGTTTGCGTAGGAACTACATATCTTGGCTGGGTTTATTCTATTTCTTGATTATCTTCCTGAGCTCCTGATATGATTTGGTAATTAGTTTGGAACGCTCTAGAACCATTTTCTGCTTTGCTATTGATTCGTTTTTGTACAGATCCGGGTGGTACTTGAGCATGTTGGTGCGAAAAACCGCCATCAACTCCTTCTTACTCGCATTAGTTTTCAATCCCAACACCTCGTAGGGATTGTTAACGTCGAAATTGAATTTTACGCCTCCTGAGCTGCTGCTTTGGCTTTTGTTTTGTTGTTGTTGTTGTTGTTGTTGATGTTGTTGCTGCTGCTGCTGATGATGATGATGCTGCTGCTGCTTATGATGCTGCTCCCGCTCGAATTGCTCCTGCTGTTCTTCCCGCGCTTCCCGCTCTCTCCTCCTCCCCTTCTCCTTCCTCGCCGATCGCTTCATCGCCAACTTTTCCCCCGCCGTAAATTCTATTTCGTTCTTCCAGTTCCACGCACCACTCTCCAAGCTCTCATCTTGCTTTTCCTTCTCGTCTTCCTCCCAGCTCAACCGCTCGTAGTAACCGGGCAACAAGAACTTTCTCCCGATGGCAAGAAAAGCCGCCCCAGCCAGAAAGGGAGGCGAAAAAATAAAACGCGAAAGGAAGGGGACTGCTTTGAATACGGTTTGTAGTACGAACGGGGCAAGCTGGCGAAACTGGCCGAGCTTCCGAACATTGTCAATCATCGAAGAAGAAGTTGAAGATTGGGTTTGTTTAAGCCTCAGCCAATGTGTGCTGTCGAGTTGCGGAATTTTATGATCTGAGGCAGAAATTGGATACGGTTCGCCGCAGCCGGAGAAGCACACACGAAAATTCTGATTCAAAAGTGAATACTCGAATATGTAGGAGGGCAAGTAGACGCGGGTGGCCTCCACAAGCTCGAACTGAACGTCCTCGTAGTTCTTTACGCCCAACAATTTACAGGCGTCTTGCCGAGCGAGCCTCCAGCAGGTCGATTTGTGGGACGACCAGGGATCGGTGTTTATGGTTATCCGAGAATCGTCGGGTAGGATGATCTTGCGTAACCAAGATGGGTTGAAATCGGGGAGGTTGGCGTCCTGCACAGAGGTTGGGAGTGAGTTTTCGTGGATTAAGTTCGCTATTCGACGACGGTAGTTGTACCCGGCGTAAATTGGGACCGATTCGTGGGCTGTTGCAACTCCTCGTGATGTCAGCGAGTTGAAATCGAAGACGTGGAAGGGAGTGAACGAAGCGAGAAGAATGGTATTTTTGTCGTTCACAAAGTAGTTGATCCCATTGTCTTTCTTGAACTCTTCGTAAGCAGTTATAACGATCGAGGGAGGGGTGGAGAAGGGTAGGCCCTTGAGATTGGTGTTGGAGGAGTTGTTGGAGGAGTTGTTGGAGAAGTTGTTTGAGGAGGAGCTGTAACTGTAGATAGATTGTCGTCGTTTAGACAGGACGACTCGCAGGTGGATTGCAGCACGAGCTAACATTCTAAGGGAGGCAGTGTGTGGATTTCAGTACTACCAAATTTGTTGTAGTTGGTGAATATTATAGCACACTAGCACGTATGTGCGTATACTAATCACAAATTTTTCACCCCAAAGCACGTGCAAAGTGCCAAAGAATGCGCGCATTGATTAGAATGAGAAGTATTGGAGGCAGGTCGCCTTGGAGCTCGAGTCCAAGTTAACCAGCGCCGCAAACGCACAACCAAAACCCTTATCTCCTACAGCCCCGAAAATGGCTGCCTCTGAGATATCTTCTCTCCTTCACCCTGTCTCCTCCCCCTCCCAACGCCACCCCATCCCTTCACTCTCCTTTTGCTACCTATTCACACTCCTCAGCTTTGCCTTCTCCAATGGAACACTCCTCTCAACTTATTTCCTCCTCATTCTCCCAATAGAATCTGCGAAGCTCTCTGTCGAGCTCAAACCGATCATCCTCGGTTCCTTTATCTCCCTGGCAGGGCTCACCCAGCTCATTTGCCCTGTAATTGGCCTGATGTCGGACCGTTCCACTCTTAAAATGGGCAGAAGGCGGCCGTTCATGGTCCTGGGCGGGATTACCGGCACGGTGGGCTTGCTGATGCAGGGCCACGCTTCAAAGAACGGGATGCAGGAGAACTGGGGACTCTACGCGGTTGGCTTCGCCCTGGCGATGTGCTCCCTCAACCTCGTGTTCAGCTCCATGATCGGTCTGATGCCGGACAAGGTCCCGACGCGAGACGTTGGTAGAGCGAATGGGGTGCAGGCATTCCTGTCCGTCGCTGGCTCCCTTTCCGGCTTCGGGGTTTTCTTCTTCGTTCTTGATGAGCGTGTTGAAAAAATGTACAACTTTTACATTCTCGTTATGGTAGCGGCGGTTGCCTCAACCGTCCTGTTCATCGACGAGATCGACCCCCTCTTGTTACAAAACCAAAAACTAAATCAAAAGCAAACGTGTCAGGAAAAGCGCAAGCTCATTCCAAAGCTGAAATGGGCTGCAATCAAATCAGCCTACTTTCTCTCCCCCTACGTCGAGAGTCATCGCGACTTCTTCTTCGTCACCCTCTCTCGTACATTCTACTACATGGGAATATCCGCCCAGACCTTCTTTCTCTACTTTCTGAAGGACATCATTCACTACACCGACCCGCAGCGGGGCACTGCGCTTCTTGCTGCGGTTGCGCAGTTTTGCGCGAGCTTAAGCTGCTTCCCGGTGGGAGTTTTGTGCGACAGCATCATGTCTAAGCCTGACTTCAAGCAGACACCAAATAGATTGCAGGTGAGCGAATAAGCGAGCGAGCGAGCGAAGCGGCATGTGTTTTGGACCGTCCGTTCCTGAACAGTTTTTTTGAGATTTCACATTGACGTGCAGATGCCCCTGATCTGGACCGTTCCTGAAAGGCTCCCTCGAACAAAAAGATGCGCTTTGACGAACCCGCCACCGTGTCCAATTCTGAGCGCCTGAAGACTTAGTGCGTTGGAGTTATGGCCGATTCTGTGATTCACCTTTTTTTGCGTTTTTTTCACCCACTCACTCACTCAACCAACCAACCAATTCAATCCAATCCAATCCAGCCGCTTAAGCGAATGGTTTACGCTGCGTGCGCTGTATTGGCGATTGGAGAGTTTTCGTTCGTGTTCATGACGAGCATGAACAGTGTCGTGTTTGTCTGCTGCATCACAGGAATCGCAAACGGAGCGTATTTGACGCTGGATAGCAGGTGAGCGAGCATCGAGCAGTCGCCATTCACACACACTAGCATTGCGTTCACACAACTTTTTTCTAACCCATCCCCACTTTGCGCGTTTTCGCAGCTTGGCGATCGACACGCTTCCGAATATTGAGGAGAGCGCCCAATTTCTAGGAATTTGGGGCGTTGCAGTTTTCATTGGAACAGCTGCCGGTCCAATCCTCACTGGTCCAATGCTCCTCTTCTTCGGTGACGACGGTGTCCCAAAGTAAGTATTCCGAAAACAAAAATTACCATGTCTCTCGCCCTACCTGCTCCTCTCTTTTAACCGCTTCCTCTTGGCTTCCCCTTAGCCTTCTCGGGAAGTGATCTGCCGGAGCTAGATCAAAACCGTATGCATTGATTCAACTGCCTTCCAATCCCCCATTTGGCTCGCTGTTCCTTATTTTCAACATCTCTAACTCACAGTTTAATTTTTATTACAGCTCGGGCTGTTACACAATTGAGGGCTACGCAGTGCTACTGGGGATTTCAACTTTGTACTTTCTTCTTTCAGGTTTCTTCTTGAGTTTTGTGAGAGGCGAGGAGGCGCGGTAGGATTTTAGGAATTTTAATATAAAATAAAAAGTATTTTTTGTCAAGTGGAGTCACAGTAAAGCTGGGGGGATCGTTTTGCTGCTATGTTCACCTGACAAGGAAAATGTTACGTCAGGGGAAGGCTGCAGGCTTGCAGGCTGAAAGCCGAGGGGAAGGGGGGTGGGGTGGCGAAGCGGAAACGATAGGCTAGAGAACTTCTAAGACCGTTTTTTATATTTTTTTATTTTTCGTTCACTCTCTCAATGCCCAGTGTTGGGAGGCCCGCTCTCCTCCAAATTGATCGAGGCTCCAAATCGGCCGTACAATCTCTTTTTCAATTCTTTCTGCCTCTCCGTGATTTCAGTCGTCTCAGTATTTAGCCCATCAACAACCTTTTGTATCTTGTCCACCTCCGTCTCGCAATATTCAGTAGCTTCGTTCTCCGACACCTGAATGAACGCATCCCCCAACAATAACGAAACGCCACCTCCACCCCCACCCCCTCCTCCCATAAACTCGTCATCCTCATCGTCGTCACCACCACCGCACATCATTAGCTCTGCACTTGCATCGTCAAGCTCCTCAAGACGTTTTGTCATCACATCCTTCTCTGCGCGGTTCTCGTGCAGGCGCGCATTCAGAGCGCCAAATTCATTGATGTGGTCCTGGTCCTCCTTACGGACCTCAGTGTCCGTTTCCTGCTCCTTGGTAAGCATGGTGGAACTCATTTTGGCAAAATTTTACTAACATTGACGATGAGATGAGTGGGTTAGGAAAAAATGTGGTGGCTCGTGAATGTTGGTAGAATATTAGAAACTGCTGCAGTGATGAACACTGAGGTCTGATTGGTCACTGATGGTCACGTACCAGTTAAAAAATGTTTAATAACAAGTTTCCTCAGTGGAATCCCCACGTTTCCTCCTAGAACATTCATCAGTCCCATCAATTGATTGGATCTTTTCACGAGCAAACCCTCATGCCTTCCAATGAGCACCACGAGTGGCTCAAGAAACATGATTGGCCCTCTGTAGAAGTAGCCATACTGCACCCAGATCGGGATGTAGATTTGCTCAGGAGCAAGTACAAGGAGAGAGATGAGCATGGACGACTGCCACATCATTGGCTCGCAGCGAAAGCTCAGCACACACACATACTCTTGCCAGTGTGGGTGTGCAGTCGGTTTGCTGGAATCTACAGGCCCTCACCACACGAGACAAGGAAGGCGAAACTCCCATCGACATTGCCCATAGGAGTGGAGCCTGTGCTGAGATCATCGGCTTGCTCTCCCTCACTCCCGAGGAAGCTCGTTCGTTGGGTTGGAAGGAGATGCGCCGCTTGTACGCACCAGTGGCTTATTGGATGTATGAGATGGTTTTGTGGATCAAATCACGATCGTGGGCAGACTGCCACGAGTTCATCAATGAGCACGATGACGAGTTGGTGCGTGAAGTGCTCAAATACTACAATTCTGATCTTCTTCGACAGATTGCTGGCCATAGCCAGACATACAGCGGCTCCCTCGTGTTTCTTGCTCTTCGAATGATCCATCGGCACCCACTTTCTCTTAATGCTACTCAGCATCAAGGCTTCAACCCTCTTCAGATAGCTGAGCACCCCCATTTCAATGCGTGCAAAGAGATCATAAACGTCCTCCGGCTCACCCCCAAGTACATCTCCTCCACCCCCTTCCCCACCCTCCTCCTCCAATCCCTCCCCTCCAAACACCACGAGATCTACGGCCCCTACAACACCGTC
>Ga0302114_10002174_pt1 | contig 12667 bp, 9 predicted proteins | sample AG5_Surface_MG_FD_203107 | JGI IMG/M metagenome (GOLD analysis project Ga0302114, IMG submission 203107) | Marine microbial communities from Western Arctic Ocean, Canada - AG5_Surface | ecosystem: Environmental > Aquatic > Marine > Oceanic | place: Canada: Western Arctic Ocean | collected...
TCCTTTATGGTGGCGATGCAGAAGATCTCGCTGGCGTCGATTCGCATGCCCACCACGCGTACCCGGACCTCGGCGTCTTTTTTGATCTCCACGGTTTGGTCGGACGAGACGTACTTGTTCTCCCCCACGGATTCAAACGTCATGTCGTCTTCGATGAGCTGGTTCGAGACGAACAGGTTCAACGGCCCCGCTTCCGCGAAGAACCCGAACTTGTTCACCTGCGTCACCGTCGCGTCTAGGACCTCGCCTTTGAACGGCCGGAACGCCACGCACCCGTACTCCACGTGGTACTTCGCCCTCGCCGTGCCGTCGTCCGTCACCATGCCTTCCGAAACGCGGTTGATCTGCGTCACCATCACGATGAAGCCGTGGCGGCCGGTGCAACTGCCTTCAACCTACGCGTGTTTGGGTGGTTTGGGTTGGTGTGAGGGGGGGAATACGGGTGAGGGAGTGATACGGACGACGGCGCGTTTCCGCAGCTCTTGAAGTAAAAATACCAAAAAATCACCGATCACCGATCGTGTCTCGTCCCCGGGTTGGTTCGTGTGTGGGTGTTTCAGCCAGGAAAGGCGTGTGTTTGACCTTGGTCCACGCGTACCTCATTCTTAAGCTTCTCTCGTAACACCTCCTGCAGGTTCTTCCCGAAGTGCCGCGGCTCCAGGATGACGTTCTTTTCTTGTGTGATGTGGAAGAACATTTTGACCGCACAAACCGTGCGCGCAAGGGCAGTGGGAGGTCGCGGATGCGTTGGCGGGTACGGACGCGGGTTTACGATCCGCGGTGGCAGCGCGCTGGGTAAACTTTTGGCGCCGACGTTCTGCGGGCAAGTCGAGCGGCGTGGGAAACGCGCGCCGCGATCGAACGAACGCTCGCCGCCGTGCCCAAGCGCGTCGCACGAGCCCGCGCGTTTGAAAGCGGATGAACACACGTGAACCCGCGAGGCGGCAGACGTGTTTCCGACGATCGCGCGCCTGTACGAGTGGCGAGGCGACCGAGAAAGCCGAAAAGAGTTTGTGCTAATGGTTTCGGCAAGTTTCAATCGAAAGAGCGCGGACCATGGTCTTGTGGGTGAAAGCGGCGAGTTGAAAGGTAGTCCAGCGAGTCGATCGACGGCTTCTTTTGGCTGTCTTTTGGAGCGGGAAATTTCGACTCAATCAGACTTTGGGCGCCGCGGCCACGACGGACGCTGCTGCGGAGAGCGGCTCGGCCGCCATGGCACAGCAGGCGATGTACGAGCAGATGGTGTTCCCCACGCGATTCGTGTGGCACGGCGGCAAGCAGGTACGCGCGTTTTACAATCCCTGCCGCCCTTTTTGTTGTTTCGCCCATCCCGTGAAAAGCCTGCCGCGCTGCAATTCATCTGGTGCCTCGGTCGTCGCGCCCCCCGATCAAACCCTGACCACCCCTCCCTCCCTCCCACCCACCAGGTCCATCTGTGCGGATCGTTCACGAACTGGCTGGAAACGGTCCCCATGGCGTCCGAGCCGACTCCCGGGGGCGGCCCCCCCGTTTTCGCGGTGGTGTGCAATCTCCCCCCCGGGTACCACCAGTACAAGTTCATCGTGGATGGCGAGTGGCGCCACGACGAGAACCAGGCTTTCATTCAGGACCCGCTTGGCAACGTGAACAACTGGCTTTTTGTGAAGAAACCTGCCGGGGCGGGTGAGCAGACGCAAGGCCAGGGCATTCCCATTCCGTCGCAATCAAACGGAGCGCGCGTCCGCGGCGGCGGCGACGACGATCGCGGCGGCGGCGGCGCCACCGAAATCGGAGCCGGCATGGACTGGGTCGCGAGCATGGGCAACATGACCATCAAGAGAGATTTGGACGGGGTGATGAAGCAACCGGTCGGGGCGGAAATCGCGGTACGCGCGATGGGGGTGAAGGGAGGGGGAACGCCCGGCGTCCAGGTCGGCGACACGGCGGGCGGCGCGCGGGACGCCAGTCGCGCGCGCGTGTTGGAGTTTCTGCAGCGCCACACCGCGTACGAGCTGATTCCCGAAAGCAACAAAGTCGTGGTGTTTGATACGCAGTTGCCCGTGCGTGCGGCGTTCCACGCGTGTTACCACCAAGGCGTCACCGCGGCGCCGCTGTGGGACGAGTCGCGCCAGGAGTTCACCGGCGTGCTCGGCGCCGGCGACTTCATCGACATCACGCAGATCATCGGCCCGAACCTGGCGAACCCCGGTATGAGCGAAACGGAACTGGACGCGCACACGATCGCGAACGTGCGGTACACGAAGAGCGAGCAGTCCGGGAAACCCCCGCCGCGGCTCGTGAGCGTTCGACCCGAAGACTCGCTTCATTTAGTGTCCCTCACTTTGCTGCGAGGACGTTTGGCGATGGCGCCCGTGCTTTCGTACGGCACGCCCCCGCCGCGCGGGCAAACGCCGTCGTCGTCAACGCACGAGCTTGACGCGGACGGCGGTTCGCGTCGCGACTTGAAAAGCGAAGGGAAAACGGGGGAGGATTCCGGCGGGGCGCACGCGGGTGAAAAACACCAAAGCGCGTTTTCGGTTCCGCAGCTGTTACACCTGACCAACCTGGCGGAGGTGCTCGCGTGTTTGGTGAGGCACTTCCGGGGCGTACCGTCCGCGTTGCCTTTGTTCGCGCAACCGATAGGCGCGCTGCCGATCGGGACGTGGGCGGGACACTTCGGCGGGTTCCGCGGGTCGCCGAGCCAGCCGGGCGGCGGCGGGAACCCAGACGCGGGCGCCGAGTCGAGCGCCGCGGCGAGCGGTGTTTCGTCCTCAGCGCACCTGTCTCCCCTTCCCGGGCTCCTACCCCTGAAGTGCTTGTTTCCCACGACCTCCGTCGCGGACGCGTTCAAAATCATGCCCGGCTGCGGCGCTCTGCCGGTGGTTGACGAAGCCGGGCGGCTACTCGACGTGTACGCGCGCGCGGATGTCATCCTGCTCGCCGCGAACCACACGTACCGCCGGGTTTCCCTAAGCGAGTTCACGGTGGCGCAAGCGCTGGCCACCGGCCGGGCGCCCTCGCCGGAAGCGGCGGCGGCCGCGGCGGCGGCGGCGGCGCAAGCGCAGGCGGCGGCGGCGGCGGTTGGTGCGCAAGCCGCGGGGTTCACCCAGCCCAACGCCGGGCAAATGGCGGCGGTGCCTTCGCCGCGCGCGCACACGTGTACTCGCGCGGATTCTCTCCGGTGCGTGGTGGAGGCGTTGTCGCTCCCGGGAGTTCGAAGGCTCGTCGTGGTGGACGCGGCGAGCGGTGTGGTAGAGGGAGTGGTGAGTTTGTCGGACGTGGTCGCGTTTCTACTCGCGTCGTAGTGGTTTTAAAGAATTAACTTCGTTAAGAAACAGGAAGTGTGGAGAGTCGTTTGTTTGCCGGGAACGTGTGTTGTGTTGCTATTACAACGAAAGGAGTCGCGCTCGGCTTTTTTTTCTTTTTTTTTCTTTTTTCAGAATTCTTTTTTTCAATCGCCTCGTCCACAACAACGTTTAGTCTTGAATGCGTTTGTGTTTCCCTCAGTAAATCCTTTTTGTGCGACGCTCGCGCGCTGAGACGCGACACTGGACTTCTTTGGTGCGGGCCACCTGCTCGTCCCGCTGGTTGGCCAGCAAGTCGCTTGGGGAGGGAAGGGTGTGGAGGAGGAGGGTGAAGGAAGTGGTGGTGTAGCGGTCCTTCGCCCAAGCCTGCGTTTACATTATTTGATCGGCCGTCATTCACCACAACCATACATGTAGTTGGCTTCACATACGCCGAAGCCGTCGCACGCGCACGGATATCCGGGGTTGATGCACGAGTCTAAGGCATCATAAACGCAATCGACGCACGGACTTTTGGGGGGAAGGTCCACGGTAACGCAGGAACCGCCGACGCCCTCGCAATATCCGGGAGAGCGAGCGGGAATGCCGGTAAATTCCTTCACGCACAGCTTCTTTTTGGTGTCTACGTCAAATGATTGGCACATCAATACGCCTGGGGAGTTGCCGTCATCTATGCATCTGTTTGGGAAACGGGAAGGTGAGCGAACGTCTCATTGTTTCGTTGTTTTTGTGAACCGCGAAGGGGATGCGGAAAATCGCTGTTACGAAAAGAAAAACTGGGAAGCGTCGGGAACGGACGTACCGGTTCACCATGCAGCCGTTGAGAAACTCATCCCCGCACGCGGTAACTTCGGGAAGGTAGTTGATTATGCAGTCGCCGTCACCGTCGCACTCGCACGGTTGTTCTTTGTCGATGCATGGGTTGTTGGCAGGAATGGTTTTGCATTGCACGAAAGGAGATAGCTTGGAATCGCACGGGCAACCCCCGTCTTTGTCGTCCGGCTCGCACCGGCCACCGACCAGACACTTGCCAAGCGGTCCAACGCAGCTTTTGAGAAATAGGTCAATTGGACAGGGAAGGCACGTTGTCTCCTCCTCCTTGTCGCCTTCTGCGAAGGTGGAGACAAAAGGTTTTTCGATCGTCAGAAAAGTCAGCGCTGCGCGGCGTCGGCGTCGTCGCGGGACGACGAGACGGAGGGAACGGTTTGGGAAACGCACCGTCGAAACAGACACATACTCCCAACTTGAAATCTTTGCAGCTTCTTCCCGCGATCTCAAAAGCCGCAAATTCCTCCGGAAGCTCCAATCCCTCACCTTGGAGGCCGGGATTAACTTGGTGTGCACTCGCAGAGTGCTGCACTTCGATCGCTTGCAAGGGAAAAGGCGCTGACAAAATGCGTCGCTTAGTGCATCTATGTCGGGTAGACAGAACGAGGGAAGCCCTAAGGGGTCACCCCAAAGCCGCCGCAAAGCTCGCCCCACTTGGAGGGCTTGTCGTTCTTGTTGCCGCGGGAAGAGTGGCGGTCGACCTGAACGTCAACGCCAGGCCTGCGGCCGGAAATAACCGCCGGACGAGCCGAAGCTCTTCCGGCGGACTGCGCGTCGGCAAGCGTCGCGCTCGTCGCGAGCGCGACGAGCGCGACGAGCACGAGCCGCACAGTGGTGCGACGGGGCATGGTGTAAGTCGAGAAGTCGAGAAGAGACGACGTGTGCGGCAGGAGGTGCGCGTGCGAAAGTGAGTTGCCTTCTCGAGCGCTCGAGCATGATAACGTTTTTTCTCGACGCCGCGCGCACCTTCTAATCGAGACCATCGAGAAGACTCAATCGAAACACTCCGTACAGAGTTTTTTTTGCCTTGTCGCGCGCGTCGAGAACAAGCCTATCGCGCGCGCCGAGAATGCACCTCGAGCTCGTTTTTATCTTTTAGTCTTGATCAGACCGATAAAACGTTCAACAAGTCCGACCTAAAACGCCTCATTTGGAACGAACAATCGCGCGTGACGCGGCGTTCGCGACTCGTGCACAATCGGAGTATCCCGGGTAGTTCCGAGGTGGCGACGAGGCGAAACCTCGGGGACGATGATAATGGAATGCTCGGACGTGTCGCGTTTCTTCTCGTCGTGGTCGTTTCATTCAGTGCTTTCGTGTCGGCTCGGCGATAAAAAAAGGCTCGATGACGCCCCCAAAAAACGAAAAACTTCTCCCCTCTTTGTTTTGAGTTCGGGAAGCGGCCGTCGTGTTGCGACAGCCGACGCGCTTGGCGTTCGCGCCGCGCACAGACCGGCAGTGCACGCGAAACGACGCGACCGGAGTGGAGTAGACTCGAAAACGAAATGTTCGGCGCTAGGTACGGCGCAGTCGCGATCGATACCCTTTTTAAAGTTTGCCACTCGGGAGGGATCGCGCACGAACGATCCGGCGTGGCCCCGATCGTCGCCTCGGGGTTTTTCCGTGCTCAGATCACACGTGGGTCTTCGTCACGACGCGCGATCTGATCACGCCGGGCTTGCATTTCAACACCACGCGCGCGTGACGTGATCGTGACCCGACATCGCGTCCCTTTGCTCGTTTCCGTCCCTCGACCTGACCCTCCCCCATCCTCGATCCGCGTTTTTTCCACATCAGCGGTGGCTTTTTCGGCGCCGCGGAACCGAAACCTCCGTCCGCCGCTTTCTTCGGCGGCACGGACGATGGCGAAGAGCTCGGGGGCGATCTCGAGGATGACCTCTCGACGCTCGACCTGGGGAAGGTTGAAGAGGTTGACATCCCCAGCTCACGCGACATGGGGGACATCTTCGCCAGCACCATGAACATCGTGGATTCGGAATCGTCAAGCTATCTCACGCATCAACCCCCGAGCCGCTCCAACTTGGTGCGTCCCCAGGACTTGATGGGTGCCGCGGCTGCGCCCACGGGCACGCTTTCGCCGTTCCAGCAAAGGCAAGCGGCGTTCGAAGCGGAGCGTTTGCAGTTCCAACAGCAATTCGCGGCGCAGCAGCGACAACAAGCGCCGCCCGCGGGAGGACCGATGGGAGGACCGCCCATGCCTCCTGCGAGCATGCTCCATGGCATCCCGCCCCCGCCGCCGCACATGGCGCCGCGCGGGCCTCCCCCGGGCATGTCATGTTTCCCCCCGCCCCCCGGGATGGGCGGGCCCCCGCCGCCGCGTCCCGGCGGCGCTCCCCACGGGTACCCCGCGGGCGGCGACCCTCGCTTCCCTCCCCCCGGCGCCAACGCCAACGCGGGCGGCGCCGTGGGCGGGTACGGAAACGTCCCTGAATGGGCGGACGCGCCTCTTGAGATCGGCAACAAAACGGGCGGTGGGCGACACGGAAACGTCGGTCCCCGGGAAGTTCCCGGTATGCCCGGCGTGATGATGACGGCGGAGGATGAATCCGTTTTGAACGACTGGGACGGTTCTTTCGGCGGCGACGACCGGGGCGGCGGTCGATCCGGCGGACACGATCGCGGAGGCCGAGGCGGCGGTCACCGTCGTACGAACCACGGCAACCAACGACACAACCACCGTAACCGGTCTGCGAAGCTCATGACTTCAGATGAGATTGAACAGATTTTAAGAATTCAATGGGCGGCGACGCACCCGTTGGATCGATCGGCGTACGAACACGATTATTACTTTCAAAACTGGCTTTCGGTTACGAACAAAAGCAAACTTAAAGAACCGTTCGCCCCGGAAACGCTCCGCGAAGTCGCGCCTCAGGCGAAAGAAGCCAGAGCGCCCACTGCGTTTGTGACGTTGCAGGGGTTAGGCCGCGTTCCGTTTTCAAACATCCGCGCGCCGAAACCAATCGTGGACATGAAAGGCGACGGCGAAAAGAAAGGCGGCGCCGGTCGCGACGAGTCCGACGGACAATACGACGCGGGAAGACGTTTGGAGCAAGAGCCGCTTCTCGCCGCGCGTATCATGATCGAAGATGGGATGTGTTTGTTGCTCGATGTGGACGACATCGACCGACAAGTGGAGGAAGGCATCGCGGGTGAAGCGCCGGCGGCAATGTCCAGACGACGCGATTTTCTCCTCGAGGGGTTAGCCGGAACGGTCCGTCTCCCGGCGGCGCCCGTGTTGACCCCCCAGGCGAAGAAACGAGGCGATTCTGACGCAGTTTTCGAAAGCCTCACCGCGCTACACAAAGGAAGGGTTATGCTCGCCAAGCTTCTGCCCCGACTCAGGCCAGGGTGCTCCGCGGCGGCGTCCCTGACGTGGGCGGTGATGCGCCACGCGCCGGGGATGCTCGTGGCTGGCGAGAAAGCCGCCGCCGCCGCCGCCGCGGCGGCGGGTACCGGCGACGCAGGGGACGACAGCGCGGCTATGTTAGCGCGCGAAGCGTCTGTTGCGCTTTCGTCGCTGCCGCACAACGCCACGGCTTCCGCTATCGAGGCGCTGGCCAGCGCGGTTGTGTCTCGCAGGAACGACACGCCTTCGCTCGCGGCGGCGGCTGGGCCGGGCGCGTCGCTCGCCGCGCTCATCACCGCCGTGCTCGAGCAAGGCTCCCGCCTGGGGATCCTCGGCGCTGATTACGACAGCTCTCCCGAGTGGTCCGACTGCTTCACCACTCTGTTCGGGGTGCTGGACAAGCACCTCGCGATGCTGGAGGAGTTCGTCGCGGCGGGAAAGGCTGGGGACAAGAAAGCCGCGGCGGCCGCCAAGGCTTCCGCCGGCGACCCGTCCGGCGGCTTGGACTTGCCCCGCGATTTGCTCCGAGCGTGCGTCCCGCACTGCTCCGCGGAGCAGCGCGAGATCATCCGCAACCGCATCCAAGCGTGCCAGTGATTCGATTTGAACTCATGATTTCACTTGAATCGAAACGCGAGAAACTGTTTTGTTTGTCGACGACTTTTTTGCCTCAATCGTCTACACGACTCCTCGTGCCAAAAAAATAGCTCCGCCGCGGGCGAGACGTCTTTTATCGCACGTCTCTCAACGCGGCCGAGCCGACTGAGAACAAGTCCCGGAGCTGTTTGTCAATGTAAAAAGCGAGCGTGACTCGAAAAAATGCACTCTCGTCAGATGATCTTGTTTTTTGGGTTTTTGTTGGAAGACTTCGATGTCTCAATTTAGTCTACTAGCTAGATAGCTAAGCTGCGTGCGTCCGCTGCGAGGCATCACCGCTCTCCGTCTGCGTCGTGTTCGTTGACGAGCCAGTACGGTTTGTTCCCGCTCTTCACCGGCGACACCTTTTCTTTGTGTCCCTTCTCCGCGTCCCCGTCCAACGCCTGGATCGCAAATCCTTTGGGCGGAAACCACCGCTCGGTGAGTTTCACGTACACCTTTTTGTAATCCGGCCGGTGGTAGAAGTGGTTCCCTTGGCGTTTCTTCTTCCCCTCGTAGTTCGCCGTGTGCACGCGATCCACGCCGATGTTGTACACCGTGCGCAGCAAGTTACGCACTTCCGTTTTCGACGTTTTCGGCACGGTGATGAACGTCACCACGTCCAAACCTTTCGCAGCCGCCTCTGGGGATGGCGCGACTAAACGCAGCGGGATGTTGGGAAACCACACCGCGCGGCCTGTTTTCGACGCCAGGGATTCCCAAAAGTGCGCGCCGGACATGATCGGAACGCAGCTCGAACCAACCACGAACTGCGTCCCGCCAAACGACTCTCCGTACGTCACGCGGCGTGCGTCGAGATGAGGAACACGATCGGGGCGCGTCGGGATATTTTTTTGTTTAAGTCTCATCGCTTTCCGCAATCCAGAAGAGAAAATTCACTGTGACCCACTACAAGCGCGCTTCTCTCGAGCGCTGTTTCTAAACTATTCGGCTCGCGCGTTTCAGGCCTGGTACGCGCGAGGCCTCTTTAAGCATAATTTCTACACCTCGAGCCGGTTTCTAGAACGTCGACTCGACAATCTCCATCCAGTGTCTTTGCCGCACCGGCGTGGTCATGAGTTTCGGTCGTCGGAAACCGGCGTGCGCGTTTCGCATCGTCGTCGCGATTTTTTGAAAAGCCGCCGCCGCGCCGGCGACCGGTTTCAACGCATTCGCACCCGCACCCGCACCCGCTCCCTTTTTCTCTTGTTCAACCTGACGCGCGTAAATGGCCGATCGAGTTTGGCCGTCATGATCCGCGATTTCGTCCAACGCACCACTCTCGGTGCCGCGCGTTTCGCGCTCGGCGGCGACCGCGTTTTCCGCCGTCGCGCCGGCGGCGTCGCAAACGCCAAATCTCGCCGCGCGCCGCCTCGCGTCGCCTGCGTAGTATCCCTCCACGACGTTCGGTCCTGGCCCGACGCCCACGTCGAGTCGCGAGCGCGCACGCGCTAAACCTAAACGCCGCGACGGTTCCGCCTCGGCGTCATCGTCCGGCGTTTCCGACGCGACGTCGCGGTTCGCCGTTCGCCCGCCTTTTTCGTGTATCGACGTTTCGGTCGCCGACGACGAAAAGGACGAATACCCGTACTCGTCCTCCTCGTCGCTCGTGGACCACCCCTCCGATTTGGTCTCACCCGGCCGGGCGCCTTCCTCTTCCGGAGGCGTCCCAACGCCGGTGTCCGCACTCGCGGGTACCGTTTTTTCGGGCTCTGTGACTAATTGCTCTGTGTGGACACCGCGCTCGGCGGTCTCGGCGGCCGCCGACCCGTCCCAAACGGGTGGGTCGAACGCAGCGACGCCGACCAAGCGGCGCGACCGCCGCGCCTCCTCCGCGACGGTTTCCACGGGCGACGGCGGTTCCAACGAAGGGCTTTCATCCCCCCAATACGTGTAGGTAGTCGTGTTGGCCATCGCATCACGGTGTGGCACCGTGCTGCTGCGTTCGCCCGCGACGGGCAGCAAACGACGTCGCGCGCTTCGCGGCGACGCCGACGGAACGCGAACAGGCTTCAACGCGGGACGCGTCGCGACGTAACGTTTCGCTCGCGCCACCTCCGCCGACGTACCCTCCTCCGCCTTCTCTGAACTTAAACCGGATGACACACCACGTTCGATGCTATCAATTGCCCCGATACCGTTCACCACGTCTTCACCATGATTTGTGTCTGCATTCGGAGATTCCGAACTCGCGCGAGCGACAAACGCTCGAAGCGTCGCGAGGCCGGGGTCGGGCGAAACGCCCTCGTCGCGTCTCGACCCACGTTCGGCGCCCGGAGGAAGAAGATGCGCGTACCTCAACGTTTTCGGGAACCGATTTGTTCCCTCCGAGTCGCCTGGAGTTCTCGGCGGCGCGGTGGTGAACGGCGAGCCTCGGGTTTGGGTGCCCGCGTTGGTGGGTGACTCGTCGCGCGAACCGGGAGGAGAGTTTTCGGGGGAGTACCCAGCCTCGCGAAGCAAACAGGTCACTTCGACGTCGAAATGTGTCAGGGCGTGCTCGAGTATCCTCGCCTTGGTGGTCTCTTCCCCGAGACACATCAAAACGTCCGTGAGCTGTTCCTCCACCTCCTCGGCGACCGCCCGCGCCAGCGCGGCGTTGACCGAGTGCGCGGTCGCGATGAACTCGGCAGTCAGGTCGTTGTCCTCGCCGCTCGCGAGGCTGGAAAGGCTCGCGGAGGATGAGTTGGACGGGCCGACGCGTGACGCGCGAGACACCTCCCTGCGAACCGCGCGCCACAGCTTGGCCTGCGCCGCCTCCATCTTACGAACGAACGTCTCTGCGAGGGTTACATCAAGGGGCGGGACGGGAAATTCAAAAGGTCAGACGCGGAGCACGGGAAACACGGGTGGGTGGAGGTCGTTACGAGAGAATGGGCGGAATTCCGACGAATTCAAATCGTGACAAGTCAAGAGGGACGTACCCGAGAACTGCATCTCATCCGACACCCCGCTCGTCTCCTCCACCTCCACGGTGTCGACGCCCTCGGCGCTCGACACCGCGCGCTCCATCGCCGCGCGATGCCCTCGCGGCCGAGCAATGCCGCTCTCACCCTCGGCGATTCATTGATCACTTCGCTGAAAAAAAACGAATGGGTTTGGCTTTTTGCGTTTTTTATTGTGTGTGAAATCCCACACTGTCCAAATCTCGCTCTTGCACAGGGTACTGCACCCCCCGTTGGCCACAAGGAATAGGAGAACGACTCCTAGGGAGCGGATTACGTTTGGGGAACAGATTTTTTTTCATTGCAATGTTGGTACACGAACGGCGCCCGGCCGGGAATCTGCCGGGACGTGGGCGTTCAACCCTATCGCCGTCGAAATGTGGTCTCTAAGCCGTCTCTCAATCACCTTGGTGTCTGTTACGCATAACTACGCCGCCTCCGGGCATGCAAAGCCTTAGCATTGCTGGCAAATATTTTCAATACCGGACAGATCATTGCAAAAGCCATTGATGTTTCCCAGGTAGTTGGGGGGTGAGACTCCATCTTGGCATGAATTGGCATTGTTGCAGTTGGGTGAGGGTTTCACTCCGCCTGAAAGAGGGTCGCATGTGTTGCACGTGGAAATGCAGCCAGCCGACATACCGCCGGCGCCCATGGAGCAAAAGGCCGTTACGCTTGTACCATCATCTCTTACAGTGCAGTCAAAGCCGCAGGAAGTTTGACCAGCAACGCATTCCTCTTCGCACACAGTGTTCCCAGAGTTGGTGCCATCGCCGCAGCAAATTTGGCCAATGGGGCACGTCGAAACTGCGAAGGGAACGCAGGTGCAGTCGTAATCTTCGTCGATGCACACGTTGTCGCAGCACTTTTCTAAGATTCCGCAGCAAAACTCGCTATCGACACCGCAAGACTCACCGGTGCATGGTACGCATGTACCAATGATGCAGAACGCGTTGGATTCGCAGCACACGCCAGTGCAGAGAGGCTTGGCGCAGCACGTACTGGGTATCGACTCGACGCCGGATGTGTAGCACTGGCCAGTCGGGCAGCAGTCGAGTAGGTCGATCGCGTCGACAGGGCAAAGCTCGCTGGTAGCCGGGCAAGATTGGCAGACGTAGGGGTCGTTGCCATCGCCCAAGACGCAAACCGCGTCGGCACCGCAGCAAGTTCCGCCGCAGCACTCAAAGCCGGTGCAGCACTCGGTTTCAGAGCAATCGCCGGTGACTGGCACGCAGCACGTATCTTCAACTGGTTTGCAACTTCCGTCCGGGCAACACTGCTCGTGTGGGTGGTTCCTTTTCGTTATGGCGTCGCAGCAGGTGTCGTACCCGGCAGGCCTGATGCAGATCTTGCCCTTGCTCCTATCGCTCAACTCGCACTTGCAGCATTGGTTCACGATTTTGGCGCAGAACTTGTAGATGTCGTCCGTCGGCGGAATGCACTCCGGCGTGCTGCCACTGCCCCCCCGTTCGAAGAGCTTGTCGGAGTATTCCTTTTGGTCGGAGGTTGTCGGTAAAGGGAGGAGCTTGCAACAGGCCGCGATGATTTTCTCGTCGTCGCGGTCGTCGTGCTCGTTGTCGCTTTGGCTGGAGGACGATGAGAATCGTCGT
>Ga0302114_10002175_pt1 | contig 12667 bp, 13 predicted proteins | sample AG5_Surface_MG_FD_203107 | JGI IMG/M metagenome (GOLD analysis project Ga0302114, IMG submission 203107) | Marine microbial communities from Western Arctic Ocean, Canada - AG5_Surface | ecosystem: Environmental > Aquatic > Marine > Oceanic | place: Canada: Western Arctic Ocean | collected...
TTTTGTTAGTTGCAAAGCCCATTTTGAGCTGGGGGATAGCTTTTGGCACAGGCTTCCTCTGATGGAGAAGGTGGTAGATGTCAGAACCATCAGAGAGCCCGAGAAGAGGTGCTTTCATACATGAATATCGGCCCGAGGCAACGAACAACCGCGAGAAGTCGTCCCCAGTGAGGTGAGAGACGATGATCAGGGCATACTGAAGATTGTCAATCAGAATGAGGAATCTATTGTCAAAAACCTCTTTGCTTCGACGAGCTTGATCCTTGGCCAAATCCGCTTTGTCGCTGGTTTTGATCTGCGTACGTGTGGCAACCATTTATAACGACGTGTGGTAACCATTTATATGATTAATCCTAAAATTCTTCTGAATTTTCATGTGTTCCATTTTAATGTTCGTCAGATTGTCATTGATTTTAACCTAACACAAGAAATTTCACGCCAGTGTAGGAATCCCCCTATCATATAGCTAATAACAATTTCGATTTGTAATTCATCTTGACGTCCTCATCATCATCAACTATGGACAATCTGTGCACTCCTATTGCTCCGTAAGTTGTCATTGAGCTCACTTCCCCCTCATACACCCATACATAAACCCACTAACCCCCCTGTCCAAGATACTTTGGTTGCATGGGTATTGTCTTCTGTGTCATTCTGTCAAACCTCGGAGCCGCATATGGAACAGCCAAAGCTGGTGTAGGAATACTGTCTTCTGGTGTTCTCTCCCCGGATCTAATCTACAAGAACCTAATTCCAATCATTATGGCGGGCGTGAATGGCATTTACGGCTTGATAACTGCGATTGTGATCATTAATGAAATCAGCTCCTCCCCCCCTGATGACGATGGCAACAATGTGTGAGCGGCGTGCAAAGCGAGCTAGTTACCCACTCCTAACCACTCCTAACCACTCCTAACCACTCCTAACCCACTCCTAACCCACTCTTGCTCTCGCTCTCGTGCTTAGCGCAGATACTCCCTCTTTACGGGCTTTGCTCATTTGGCGGCGGGTCTCTGCTGTGGGCTTGGCGGGCTGGCCTCTGGGATGGCAATTGGGATAGCAGGAGACGCCGGAGTCCGGGGTTTTTCTCAGCTCAATTACCAGGAAAAGCAGCCCAATGTTTACGGCCAAGGCAGTGGTGGTTGGAATAAACAGAAGCGACAGAAGAAGAAGAACCCTAATGACCTTTATGTTGGCATGGTCCTCATCCAAGTTTTCTCTGGCAATCTGGCTTTGTTTGGGTTGATAACTGCAATGATATTGACCTCGTCCACTTACTCTTGTTAGTTAGTCGGCGTTGTGAACAGATAACGAAGTTGCAAACAGATACGAACAAAAAGAGAACCAAAAAAAACTTTTAATCTATTTTTTATATTTAGGCAAGGGTAGGGTAGGAAGGGGCAAGTGTGATTCCACAAGGGGGGTCTCCTCCGGTGTCCTTGGTGATCCTGATGTAACCATCCTCTCCCCAGGCCTCAGCCCACGAGTTCTTAATTTTCCAAAAAGCCTGTCCGTCTTCTTTTCCGAATCCAACGGCCAACACGCCGTGATCGAGCTGCTGTCCCTCGACGACGGTCATGATTCCTCCCTTGTACAGCTGCCAGTTGCTATCAGCGTCGACAGCAACAGCGATGGGCTGCTGGGTGACAGCCTTAGCGAGGGCCTCCTCGGAGTTGGTGACATCGGTGAAGGTGATGCCAACAGATCCCTCAACGGGGGTGAAGGACTGGCACTCGCCGGCCTGTCCTCCTCCGGAGGTGTACGGGTAGTCACTCTCGGAGGTGAGGCCGTTGGCGGCAATGTAGGTGAACGCATTGTCCATGAGTCCTCCACTGCAGCCCTGGTCGGCAACAGTGTCGCAGTCAACAAGCTGCTGCTCGGAGAAGCTCTGCTGGGACTTGTTCTTCAAGTAGTAGGCTCCCTCCATGGCTCCGGTGGTGGAGAACGCCCAGCAGGATCCGCAGGATCCCTGGTCCTTGACGGCAGTGACCATGTCCGAGGTGGACCAGTCGACAACATCATCCGCAGTGGCATCTTCGAAGTGGTTGACCCACCTGGAGGACTCCTTGCGAGGGGCAGGCTCGTTGAGGTAGATTGCCTCGAACTCGGCAAAGGTCAAGTGGGAGAACTGGTTGTGTCCAAGCTCGAAAGAGTGGTTTCCAGCGTTGTGCTTGGAGATGATCTCGTCGTTGGCCATGAAGGCAGCCAAGCGGTCAGCATGGTCAGCAGCGGACTCGAAGGTGAGGCCGTACTTGGCAGAGTGGAGCTTGACTGCGATATGGTAATGGGGTGGGGAGAATGAATGAAATGAGAGGTTAGAATTAAAGTGAACATTTGCAGAGAAAAGATATATACTCGTACTCACAGGCTCCCTCCATCTGAGAGTTGGACGCGTTAGCGACGGCCACGACGGCAGCAATGGTGGCGACGGTGAACTTCATATTTATTATTTAGAGTCTGTGGTGGGGTGGGAGAAGTGAAAAATCAGTTCCAAGGTCCACAAAATAAATAGAGTTGGATTTTTCGTGTGGTTTTGGTTAGTTATGGCAATTTTTTTTGGATGGGGAGTTGGAAAGAGGCGTGGGGAGGTCAGAGAAGGTCAGAGAAGGTGGGAGTCGTGTTGGACGTACCTTTGGAGAGAATATGAAAATAATTTACTCTCTTGACTTTATCCAATCAAAAAGCTTCAATTAATTGAAGCGATTTGATTCGTCAGCAATTCGCAGTCAGGTTCGAGAGGAATTTATACTTTAATTCTTAAGTAAGTACTCTTAACACCCTAAAAACTCTTCCAAACTTGCAATTCCCCATTACCAACTACCAATCTGTTTTTTTTCGGCCCCGGCCCAAAACTAACCCAAACGCCACAACTCAAACTCCAACTTCTCCTCAATCCAGAAACTTATAAAACATGAAGTACTCTGCTGCCCTCCTTGCTGCGTTCAGTGCCAGTACCACTGCCACCAAGTTCATCCACAACCACGCGACCTACGCTGGTGACTTTGTTGCCCACGTTGATGAGCATGAGCTCACCTTCGAGGACGACGAGTCCTACAGGGCTGCCCTCCGAGCCTACAAGCACAACTCTGACATCATCGAGCTGCACAACGCCGGTGACCACGGATACGAGCTCGGACACAACCAGTTCTCCCACCTTTCCTTCGAGGAGTTCGCTGCAACTTACTTGGCCGAGCCTGTCCCCAGGAAGGAGGGAAGTCGCTTCGTGAACGCCTTCGAGGGTGTCAAGGCCGACGACTCTGTCGACTGGACGACCACCGACTTCGTCACTGACGTCAAGGACCAGGGATCCTGCGGATCTTGCTGGGCCTTCTCCACCACTGGTGGAATGGAGGGTGCCTACTATTTGAAGAACAAGTCCCAGCAGAGTTTCTCTGAGCAGCAGCTTGTTGACTGTGACACCAAGGCCGACCAGGGCTGCAACGGAGGACTCATGGACAATGCGTTCACCTACATTGCCGCCAACGGCCTTTCTGCCGAGTCAGACTACCCTTACACCTCCGGAGGAGGAAAGGCCGGCAGCTGCCAGTCCTTCACCCCCGTTGCTGGAACCACCGGCATCACCTTCACCGACGTTGCCAACTCCAACACTGCCCTTCAGGCCGCTGTCACCCAGCAGCCCATCTCCGTTGCCGTCGACGCCGACCGCCACTGGCAGCTTTACAAGTCCGGAATCATGACTCATGTTTCCGGCACCCAACTCGACCATGGGGTGTTGGCTGTTGGATATGGAACTGATTCTGGAGCTGGCTTCTGGAAGATTAAGAACTCGTGGGCCAAGGCCTGGGGAGAAGATGGCTACATCCGTATCGCAACTTCCGACCAGAAGGACGGACCTTGCGGAATCACCTCCTCCGCGAGCTTCCCCACCCTTGCCTAAATAGAAGAAAAAACTGAAGACAATGGACGAATAGTGCGTTTCAAACAAAATTCTAAATGACTTCCTTATACCAGCTACTTTACACAACTATTTACTTAAACTATTCTACGTGTCCAATTTTGAGCGTCTAAAATTTCTATATGCTGGAGTTAGGGCATTTTCTGTTGCGCTGGGTTTGTTATCTGTTGTTGCAGTAAATTTGTGCACCACTGCTAATTTTTCTTCTGCTACTGTTCCCACAACTGACACAATCACTACCTTCATTACTACCCCCACCCCCCTCACCCTCACCCTGCAAAAAACTCCGCGGCCTTGCCTTCCACTCCTTCATCAAACAACTCCAATCTTCTTCCCAACCAAGCATGCCACTCAATCTTTCCATCACCTGGTCGCTGTCGCCCCTCACCATCACATCTCTGTAGTTCCCAAGTCTGCCAAACATGCTCACTCCCCCCAGATCGTCGTAGTCACCCTTTCTTCCGGCCCCGTCTCTGTTAATGAAGAGGCGCGGAGTCCTTTTCGAGCACTTATCAACGAAGCTGCGCGCATTTTTAATGAAGCACGAGCGAACCAAGCGAGCCAAACGAATAAGAATTTGTGGGTTAGTTTAGTAGTGGATGTAGCCGTCTGCAGCCATTTCGCGGGATTCATCACAAGTATTCTCGTCTTCCTCAAGGCTCGCTCGCTTCACTCACTCACCTAGCGAAAGGTTGAACGGCCAAGCTCGTTCCCACCACGACGAGCAAGTCGCACTTCCGCAAGTCGGGCATTCCCAGCTTGATCTGCTCGGTGACAACCAGCGGCAACTTCTCACCAAAGAAGACTATGTCAGGCTTGACGGGGCCTTGACAATGTTTACAGATCGGTTTGTCCCCATTAACAATCTTATTGATGATTTTTTCTGCTTCACCCTGCACGAACGAAGCGAGGTGCATTTTTAATGAAGCAAGAGCAAAACGAATTTAAAGCGAGTCAAACGAATTGAGTGGGCTAGTTCAGTAGTGGATGTAGCCGTCTGTAGCAATTTTCGCGGGATTCATCGCGAAGCTCACTCGCTTCGCTCGCTCACCTTTCGGCGACACTTGGCGCAGCTGGCTGTTGCCATTGTGCCGTGCACCTCAACTAGGTATTGCTCTGGAATTCCAGCAAGCCGCTCCAACATGTCTACATTCTGTGTATAAACCCTTGTGAGAAGTCGCTTTTTGTGCAAAAGATTAAAAAAATGGTGAGTTTTGGTTGGTGTTGTGGTATTTTTGGGAATGAGCTCCTTCGTGAACTTGTAGAACGGAGCTTGGTTCTGCAAAAAGAACTCGAGATCAAACATGTGTTGGGGAGTTGGTAAGGAGGAAAAAGCTTTGATTTTGTTCTGGTACAGTCCATCTTGAATTGATCTATAGTCTGGGATGCCGGCCGAGACTGAAATGCCCGCCCCAGCCATGACCACGATCTTCTTGCAGTTGCCAGAGTTTATAAAATTTGCTATTCCCTCCAGGTCAAGAGATTTGACTCGGTGTTTGGTCACCAGACCATCGAGGATCACACCTGCCGCGGAGTTTGTTGAGCAGCAGCATCCCATTTTAGGCTCTTCTTCGTGGTTTGTACTCCTTTTAAATATATTTCGACAGGCCAACCATGTATTGCCGAGTGCTGTCCCTAAAATTTTTTTACAAAATTTTTAAAATAAAGATATGCACTCAAGACCATGCCCGTCACACCCAATGTTGACGTGGTCCCACTTCCTCAAAGCTTACCTATCACAAACAAAGACGAACCGCCCATCATCTTCCCCAAAAAATCATCATCCCCAAAAATAGGACGAAAATGCAAACTTTGTGCAATCTTCTCCTTCTCTCTCTTCCTTATTTGCACCATCACTGTCTTTGTTGGCGCCGCAGTTGAGGGAGAAAACGTGGCAGACGCAGCCTCAACTATTGACTATTATTCAATGGATACAGTTTGCGCTAAGGCGGCTTCGTCGTCGTCAACAAACCCAATATCTTTCAGCACATTTAGCAATGCGTCAAGCGCCCACAAGGACAACAGCAAGGTTGCGCATTGCGGGGACTGCGGGGAATGCAGCAACTTCCCTGACATAAATATTTATAACATAACGAAGAACACACTCACGAAGACCACGACAAACTGCGCGACGAAAGCGTTTATGGGTGGGCGCGAGACAGTGACAAGGTGCATGAACGAAAACGTTGGTTTGAGTCCCGGTTGTAACAAGTGCTGGGTCGACAATGTTATGTGCGACATGAACCAGTGTGTGTTCACGTGCATTAAGAGCTTGATTTTGGGCGGAGGGAAGCAGCAAGGAGGGAACAACAAGGGTGGAGGCAAACTCAACGATTGCCTGCTTTGCGACGAGAAGTTGTGCGGACCTGCTTTTATAGAGTGCTCGGGAGCCAATCGTCGGCGAAGTGGTATAGTGAGTGATATAGGGAGAGACGAAGCGAGCGAGGTTTGTAATTTGGTAGATTCTGGGTGGTGGAGGAATGATGTGTAGAAAAAAAGTCTATTTTGTGATTAGGTTACGTTACGTTTACGCCTCGTCCTCGAAAGTCACTTTGGCATCCTTGAGCATCTTCTCCAAATAAGCAATCCTCTTCTCGAGACTAGCCACAGTCTTTACCTTGAAAGTTTTCTTCACTCCACCAACAGCCTGCCCAGCCTTGGCGGGGTCGACGCTCATCATAACCGGGTCCTTGGAACTTCCGGCCATCCACTCGTCGCAGGTGTGTGCGGCGACGGGAGCGGCAGTCTCCGGGAAAATGTCGTCCTGGAACGCATCGCTCTTCCTAGGAACGGTGAACGAGAGCTTCTGAACTCCGTCGCTCGGGGTGAGTTTCAGCTGCGCAAATTGAATTGGTTAGTTGTTTAGTTGGTTAGTTTATCAATACTCGGTTATTTTCCTCGTCTTCCGCTCCGCTCACTCACCAGCCTCGCGGTCTCGCAGGCCATAATGTCGTTGGCGCGCTTGGGCACCATGCACATTCCCTTGCAAGACGTTGTGGATCGGAACTCGCTCAATCCGAACATGTACGGATCGCTGTCAACGTGCTCGTAGTACCTCACGTTGCCATCTCCCTTTCCGCACAAGTAGAGCATATTGGTGTCCTGGTCGAAGAAGGGCATGATGACTCCAGCCGCCTGGTCAATGTCGATCCTTTTAATCTGCGCCGAGTCAAAATTATGGAGTGGGTTAGTTTAGTAGTTAGTTTAGCAGTGGAGACGGTGGTTGCAGCCATTTTCGTTCGTTCGTTCGTTCGTTCGTTCGCTCACTCACCTCCTTGTCTAAGTTGTTCATGTCCCAGATCTTGAGCTCGCGCTGGGACTGGCGGGTGAAGCCAACGGTGGCGAACTTTCCCGAGTTCCCGAGCCAAACCGTCTTGACGCTTTTGGATCCTTCGTGGGGGGTGGTAATTGTATTGGCAAGAGCTCCGGTCCTGCCGTCGATCATACGGATGTTCTTGTCCTTGCAGGACGTAGCGAGGATGTTGCCCTGGTAGTCCCAGGCAAGGTCCTGAGTGAGCTCGGTGTTTCCCTCAAAGGTCGTGACGGCCTCTCCCTTCTCAATGTCCCAAATCTTCACCGTGTGGTCTCCAGAGCAAGAGGCAAGCACGTTTCCAACAGTGGGGTTGAATTTTACCAAAGTGACCTGGAATGGGGGTGTTTTGGGGGGAAAGAGTGTGTTTATTTTTGTTAATATACACTTCAAGTCAAGTCAAATTCAAACTAAAATTCAAATCAAATGTTTGTCCAATCCAATTCACAACTCTCACCTTGCGGCCGTGACCCCTCATGTCAACGAGCGGCTCAGTCAGGGGAGCGGTCAAACCCCCGTCCGGAATATTCCAAACCTTGATGGTGGAGTCATCAGATGCACTGGCAATCATATTGTCGTCAAACGGATTCCAGTCAAAGTCAAGAACCGCAGCAGAATGGCCCTGAACATTGGGGGAGGTGCCGGACACGCGCCCAGGCTGGTCCAATGGACAAACAGCAAACGGGCCACCGCCACCGGACACGGCAACGGCAAAGAACTTTGCGGAGGCCTTGATGTAAGTCTGCTCACCGGTTACGGTCGCCAGCCGGAAGCCAACGTAGGAGGTTTCGGGCTTGGGGGGGTCAGCGAATACGTGGCGGAACTTCGAGGCGCGGACAAAGTTACTCATATTGGATGGCTTACTAAATGGTGCGATGGAACAAATTTGGTTGAGTATTTGTGCAGGGTTGATTTGAGGGGACGAAACGGTTGCTGTTTGCCACCAACGACTGATAGATGGAAATAAGTGTTGGGACAGGGAGGAGGAGAGGAAAATATAGCCTGAACCGAAGCTCACCGAAAGAAATTTTTTTGGTTGCGTGCGAAGTTAAACTTTTGGATCTCAAAAAACACCAAAAGACTGACCTCTAACAAAGACTCCCAAAATCCGCTGTAGCCAGGTCAAGGTCATACATTAATATAAGCGCAAGTTAATATTTATAATGACGACCCCCGCGGAGCTATATAAAGCTGGTAAATATCAGGAAGGAATCGCATCTATACTTGCCCTCCCAGAGCCTCGGGATCCTGCATACACGAACCTCATGGGCGTATGTTACATGAGGCTTGCCAATGTGGATGCAGCTTTGCCAATTTTCGACAGTTTGCTTTTGGCCAACCCTGACTTCACTGAAGCAGCTGCCAACCGAAAGGGAGCATTAATGCTTCAGTGCAGTCTTCTATCTGACGAGGCGAACAAACAGGTGAGGTAGATGCGAGGGTATATGAAATAAATAGCTCAAACTGACCCCAACCCAACCCAACCCAACCCATCCCATCCCAACCCAACCCAACCCAACCCAACCCATCCCAACCCAACCCAACCCAACCCAAACACAGTTTCGCGCTGGGGACTACACCGGTGCCATGGTAACGTACAAAAAAATCAATATGGCGGCGGCCAACGAGGAGCTCCAGTTCCAAGTCTTGAATAACCAGGGTGCAATTGCTATGGAGCAGCGCGACCCAACCACTGCTTGTGACTACTTCAAGCAGGCTCTTGCCGTTAAGCCGGACAAGGTTGACACAATTCACAATCTTGCCACCGGATTGAAAGGAATCGGCAAGTTTGCCGAGGCTCTTACGTACTTTGACAAGTGCGTTGCTGAGCAGCCCGAGTTTTACAGTGCTCTTTGCGGCAGGATCGAAGTTCTCAACAGTTTGAGTCGTTTCGCCGAGGCTGTGGAGGCTGCCAATGCTGCGATCAAAATCAAGCCGGACGAGTTCAGGGCTTATGCTGATAGGGGATTCAGTAATTTGAAGCAGCAGAAAGTCGACGAGGCGATTGTCGATTTCGAAATGGCCATGGAGCATGGCTCCCGGTCGAGCGCAGACCTGATGAAGGTTTACGCGCTGGCTGTCAGTTTGAAGGGCGACAAGCTGCTCAACAGCCAACAGTTCGCCGAGGCGGCCTCCACGTACGAAAAGGCGCTCTCAATTGCGAGCTCCGAGGAGCCCCCCGCCCCGATGCTTTTCAACTACTCCCTCTCCCTCTTGCACTCCGGGAGGAAGGAAGAGGCCATGGTCAACATGAAGCACACCGTAGAAATTGCACCCAACTTCTTCAACGCTTGGGCCGCCATGGGACTGTCATACTTGCAAGACCAAAAATACGAAAGTTGTATTGAGGCCTTGACCCAGGCAATTCGAATTAAGCCGGACGAGGTTGAGGTGCAATACCACCTTGGAGTAGCGTACTTAAAATCGAACAAACTCGTGGACGCGGTGGAACAGTTCCGCGGCTGCCTTCGGGTCAAGCCAGACCACGAGGCCGCCCAAAAAGCCCTCGCGGCTGTAGAGGCATCAATAGCGTACGCCAATCGAGATACAACCCCCCCTCCACCACCCCCTGGCCCACCGGTCATTTCCAAACGCGCTTCGTTCGACGAAGTGGCCGCGGCGACCCCCGACCCCCCTCCACCAGTTGTCGAAAACACCGCTGAGGAGGAGCAGCTCCAGGCCGACTTCACAAATTTGGACATTGTCGAAACAAATTTGATGGCCGAAACGAAAAAGATGAGAACCCAAACAGCTGATGCCGAGACGATCCACGACGACGATATCAACGCGGCCATGAACGGCCAGGGCGAGGCTTTCGTCACGATGGAGTTCCCGCTGGAACAGCTCACGTACCCAGGCCCCTACCCCAAGGGGTGCAGAGTCGAGAGGCGTGAGCAATACCTGCCCGACGATTTGTTCTTAGAAATGTTCAAAATGACCAAAGACGAGTTCTATTTGATGAGGAAGTGGCGACAAATGGCGAAGAAGAAGGAGTGTGGTATGTGGTAAAAAAGAAATGGTTTTTTGTTTGGATTTTCTTTAGCCATATTGAGCAATACACCACGAGGAAGATTGAAAGCCCTAGGCTGAACCACTGTGTTGCCAACAAAATTCCTGGAGAAATTTGAAACTTGAAATTGCCTTGATTTTTCGATTTAAAAAAAAAAAAAAAGAGATTGTGGACAGCAGAACAACAACCGAAAAGTAATAACAGAACAACCAGAAAAGTAACTCACGATGCCTGCCTCATTATACTCCGTTCCAAGTACAAGTACAAACCCAACGCTCATCCAAACAAAACCATTACGAAATCCTTTTTGGACAATACAAAAACCCCACCTTCGTTCCTTTTTCCAGGAAGTGTTGGCAACACAGTGGTTCAGCCTAGGGCTTTCAATCTTCATCGTGGTGTATTGCTCAATATGGCTAATGTTTCACTCGACCCTAACAATGTCAACCCCAGATCCCGTTACAATGTTAAGTGTTGGAAACGAGTTCAATATCACTCTCGTGATTCTGATGATGTTTGTGGGTTGGACTTTCGGTCAGCAATATACCAAGACAGTGATCAAATTCTCGTTCACCACATACGGCAACATTCCATCATTCACTTATAAGCTGGGACAATCTCTCTACATTGAAGTTATCCTGATTTCGTGGTTCAAGGCTGGAATTTTGGTGCTTTTTCCCTTGCTCACCTTGAGTTTTTTTGGCTCAGTTCATGTGACGTTTTACAACCCTGAAGTCCCGATTGCAATAGTTTTCGTCTTTGTGGGGGTAGTGCTCAGTGCAAAACCGACAAACAGCTGGCTAACAAAAAACGGCGTTGTCACAGCTCTGGGTGTCCGACGAAATTCAATCCGTCGCGCATCTGCCGCGCTAATGCCAATGCCTGACAGGAAAGCGGAGGCGGAGGCGGAGGAGGGGAAGGAGGCCAAATTCGACTTGGTGAAATACCTGATTTCTTTCTTCGCAAACGTTCTCATTTTCCTCACTTATCCGTTCACAGTAATTACACTCTTCCGTTCCCTCGGTGTTGGAGGCCGAATGGCAATTGTCCTTTTCTTTCACCCCCTCATCATGGAGTACTTGATGCACGGTTTCCGAGCTGCAAGCGGTCGCAGTATCAACTTTCTCGGTGAAGAGACCGACATTGACCCGATCAAAGACATGGATGGCGTGTTTATTTTGGAGTCTTACCTCGTCCTCGTTCGGAGAATCATGCTCTGCAATCTGGGCTCAACGCAAGCCACCATAATAGCTATAATCATAACGGGAATAGAAGAAACGGCTGTTAGGTCAACGATTGAGCAACGTGACATTTGGTACCGCAAGTTCTACCTCAACAAGCCTCAAGTGACAAAAAAAGAAATGGCAAAATTGAAAGAGGTTTGGGCGGCCGCAGTTGTCCATTCCATGATAGCTGAGACGTCCGCCATCTTCATCTCCACGCTCATGTTCATCCTCTACGCGGACCACCGAATGGTCTTCGATTTGGGCTACGAGGACAGCTTCACCCCGGTGAACGGCAGCGTATTGATGCTCCAGATGATGCTCGAGCTCTTCGCCGAGCTCTCTGTCGACTCCATTTGCACCTACGTTGAGCTGAAGAACGACATTGACGTGCTTGGAGCCATAGGAAAGATCGATCACCCCGGCTTCATGTTTGGCTGGGCAGGCACGATGCTTTTCAGCTCCGCGTTCGCACTGAACGCGTTCAAGACAGTCCCCAACTTCATTTTTTGCAGCTCCACCAATCCCTGCAGCTGCAACCCCAACGCCTTCCGGCTGTACCAACCGGTGTGCGAGGCGATCAAGAGCGGGGGCAACGTCACCGACGTGAGCGTGTTGGAGGCGAGTGATGTTGGGAGCTTGAGCTCGATCGCCAACATGAGCACGGTCATCATTGGCGCGCTCGTTGTGTTCGTCATGGTGGCGATCATCTGCACCTCCCTAACGTGGATCCAGCGGAAGAAGGAGAAGAAGGAGTACGAAGAGATGGAGAAGGCGCTCAAGGCGAAGGAGCTGAGTCCCGAGCAGGTCCAGCTCGTGGCCAACATCATGAAGGAGGACGGCATAACGCCACAAACTTCTGTGAGCACCGGTCGAGACAGATCGACGACACAAATGCAAGTTGAAACTTCTGCAAGAGCCCGGCGCAAAAGCATTGCAACAACCACCCTGGCTCGACTCGAGATCAAACACGAGCAGATCAAAATGGTGAAACCAAACATTGGCCGAGGCGCCTTCGGGGATGTGCACAGAGCCACGTGGAACGGCGTGGACGTTGCAATCAAGCAGCTCACCAAGATAGATGACGAGACGATGCGGGCCTTCCGGGCTGAGGTGCTGCTGATGTCCCAGCTCCGCCACCCCAACATCATCACATTAATGGGCGCATTGTGGAACGAGAAAATGGTCGGCATCGTTTTAGAGTTTGC
>Ga0302114_10002176_pt1 | contig 12666 bp, 5 predicted proteins | sample AG5_Surface_MG_FD_203107 | JGI IMG/M metagenome (GOLD analysis project Ga0302114, IMG submission 203107) | Marine microbial communities from Western Arctic Ocean, Canada - AG5_Surface | ecosystem: Environmental > Aquatic > Marine > Oceanic | place: Canada: Western Arctic Ocean | collected...
ACCACCACCACCACCAATCGACTGCAGGAGCAATCCATGGGATGCGGTTCCTGACTCAAGCGAAACATTTCCTGTTGATATCGTCAGCGTTTCTGGTACCAAAAACTCCACATTCCGGCCTGAACCACCATCGCCGCCTTTGCCGCCCATCCCAAACGTCGCAGAGCCAGCAACATTCACGTTTCCTGAGGCAGACGCCGCACTAGTTACCGACCCGCCGGCTCCACCACCACCACCTACTGATTGAGCAAAGAAGCCGATGGAGCCATCTCCAATCGTGCTGATTCCACCAGAGATAGAACCTTGGACGTTGTTCCCTGAGCCACCTGCTCCACCCTTCCCCGCAAGTCCAACTGTTGCACCGAATGCAAAAGACGAGTTAGCACTTGACGCATCAGCTGAGGCATTAGACGTAACCGATCCACCCTGGCCACCACCGCCACCGATGGACTGGATTAAGACACCGTAGGAAGAATGACCTTGAGTAATAAAGGTGCCATCTGCGTAAAGAGAGACATCACCAGCACTCCCACCGTTACCACCTGTACCACCCATCCCAAAGGAAACAGAAAGATTGCCTCCTGAGGAACCTGCGTTGGTATTTGAACCAACACCACCTCCACCACCTAGTGACTGAATAAATAGAGCATTGGCATTGTCTCCGCTGGTCTGCAATTGAAGGCTGGCGATTGCGCTCGCACCACCCAGACTGACGTCACCACCACTACCACCACTACCACCTTGACCACCCACTGCAGCAGAAGCGCCAAAATTAAATGAGGAATTAGCAGCGGAAGTTGTTGTTGTTTCTGATTTGACTTCGCCTGCATTACCACCACCTCCACCGAGACTTTGCAGAGTCATACCTGTTGATGAATCACCAGTAGTAACAACCTTGATTGGGGACAATGCTGTGAATGTGACATCACCACCGTCACCACCAGCACCACCACTTCCCCCAAGAGCTACAGATAGAGAACCGGAAAATTTATTGCCGCCAGATGCAGATGCACTACTAACGGTTGATCCACCAATACCACCACCGCCACCAACGGATTGAATGTAAATACCATCCGAAGCTGAACCATTAGTTAAGACTGAACCTCCAAAGGAAACATCGACATCACCGGCCCGACCACCGCCCCCGCCACTGCCACCGACGGCCCCAGACGCTCCGAGACTAAATGTTGATGATTTCGAATCTTTTGTAGAAGGAGCACTAGATGCCGACTGGGACATAGAGCTACCACCAGTACCACCACCACCACCAATCGACTGAGCAATCAAGCCACGAGAGTTATCACCAGTAGTTGTAATACCAAATTTAGTTATAGAATCAACAACCCCTGAATTTGAAGTAGTAGCAGATGTAATTGATGGTGCAATTACATTAATAATAACGTCACCAGAGTTGCCACCCGCGCCACCTTCAGCACCCATCGAGAAAGAGAGGTTTACGGCGCCGCCTTGATTATTTGTGCTTGCACCACCGCCAGTACCACCACCACCACCGACAGACTGGGCGAGAAAGCCATCAGCGCTGGCACCTTTTGTCAAGATGCTTAAATTGAGAGGATTTGAAGGCGAACTACCAACAGTTACGATTCCCGAATTACCTCCCGTACCTCCTTCACCCGAAGCATTTGCACTCGCACCAAAAGAGTATTTTGATTTGCTTTTGTTATAACTAGTGCTACTTGCAGAGCCGCCAGTTCCACCTCCTCCACCAATCGATTGCGCGACAAAACCTTTAGACAGGTCACCTAAAGTAGATATAACTAGATTGTTTCCAGTGTCATCAGGATTAACTGTGACATTTCCCGAAACTCCACCAGTACCTCCAGACCCTCCCAAATTGACATTTGCGCTGCCTTGAATAGTTTTATCACCTTTCAAGGAGGCATTGGCTGACATAGATTCTGAACTACCCCCTGCCCCGCCGCCGCCGCCAACGGATTGCGCAAGAACTCCAGGAGCTTGAACACCAACAGTTGAAATGTTTCCTGATACGTCTACAACAACATTTCCAGATCTGCCACCTTCTCCACCAGAACCAGCAATGTTGGCACCAAGAGTTATTGGGCTTCCTGATTTAGAAACTGTTAGAGAATAATTACTGGTCGAACCACCTGTACCACCACCACCACCAACAGATTGAGCAAGCAATCCATAAGCAAAATCTCCACTAACAACATTACCGCCTTGAATTAATCCAGTACTGATATCACTACTGGAAGAAACAGTGACATTACCCCCGCTACTACCAGAACCTCCACTTCCTCCAAGACTTACACTTCCTCCAACAGCTGCAGATTTACCAGTACTAACCGTAGCTTGAATATTTAAAGTACTTCCGCCACTTCCTCCACCACCACCAATGGACTGAGCAACAATTCCACTCGCGTGATCTCCATAAGTACGAATAGATAAGGCAGTATTAGCAACACTAACGCTGCCTGCAGAACCACCGGCTTCCCCAGTACCGCCAATACTGACTCCTGCATTCACAGATGTCTTACTACTTGCCCCTATTTGCCCATTGATAGTGCTACCACCTGCGCCACCGCCACCGCCTACAGATTGAGCAAATAAACCATATGCGAAATCTCCATAAACATCATTATCCTCACCGAATACAGCGCCAGTAACTATATTTCCGCTGTTAGTGATTGACACATTGCCGGAATTTCCACCCGTACCTCCATTCCCGCCAACGCTTGCCCCAGCATTAACAGCAGGGCCTCCTGTTGAACCAGCAAGTTGGGCATTGATGACACGGCCACCGGATCCACCTCCACCTCCAAGAGATTGCGCATAGATCGCAGCACTATTATTTCCTATAGTGCGAATAGCACCACTATTTGACACTGAAACATTTCCGCCAATATTTCCAGAACCTCCTGATCCTCCTAGACTGATTCCAACATTTGCATTTACACCTTTCGATACAGTCACACTTCCACTAATAGCTTCGCCACCAGCACCACCACCGCCGCCAACGGACTGGGCATAAATTCCATATGCATTATTTCCGTAGAGCTGATCGGCAAAAGTTGTACCAGTGGTGATATCTGCAGTATTTGACACGGTGACATCACTTCCAGCCCCGCCAGTTCCGCCACTTCCCCCAAGGTTGACGCCAGCACTTACTGCTGTACTTCCGCCTGTTCCACTAAGACTTAACGAGCTCCCCCCTGCACCACCGCCGCCACCAATCGATTGAGCAAGAATTCCAGTCGAGAAATCCCCGAGTGTGGTGATCGCATTACCTGTGTTATCGACAGTAACGGCGCCAGCGGTGTTGCCTGAGCCTCCAGCACCACCAATATTGACGCCTGCATTGACGGCTGCATTACCACCCCCTGAAATAGTGGCTGACATGGTGCTACCACCGGCACCGCCGCCGCCGCCTACAGATTGCGCGTAAATACCATACGAATAACTACCAACTAACTCTTTGACAACAACATTTCCTGTTGATGCTTCTCTCTCAACATCAATAATTCCTCCAGTCTGTATTGAGGCGTTGTTAGAGACACTGACATTTCCAGCGGTGCCACCGCTACCAGCTTTACCCCCAATGGTTGCTCCGAGAGTGACAGCGGCTGTCCCTCCTCCAGTTAATGATGCACTAAGTGCGCTACCACCATTACCACCGCTTCCTCCAATGGATTGAGCAAATATTCCTGCTGAACTGTTATTAATTGTGGTTATCGAAGTTCCAGTGTTGACAATATTGACATTGCCAGAACTTGCTCCGTCACCCGCTTGACCACCAATCGTTGCCCCTGCAGTGACTCCCGCTTTGCCACCAATAGTTATTGAACCTTTAATTGCATTACCACCGTTACCGCCACTACCACCAACTGATTGGGCAAAAATTGCCGGCGAGTTTTCACCAAAGGTGCTTAACAGTGAACTGTTAGTAATACTTACGTTTCCACCGCTACCACCGCGCCCACCTATCCCTCCAAGAACAGCACCAAGATCAACTCCACCTGTACCACCAGCACTCACACTCAAGTCCATCGCTGACCCTCCAGTTCCGCCTCCACCACCAAGAGATTGAGCAAAAATCGCCGATGCGTAGCTCGAACCCAGAGTTTGAATTAGATCACCTGTTGAAGTAACAGTGACATCACTTCCACTACCACCGCCTTTTCCACTGCCGCCAATAGTTGCGCTAGCGCTCACTCCTGCGGTCCCACCCAGAGAGACTTGACCTGTTACGGCATTTCCGCCACTACCACCACCACCGCCAACAGACTGAGCAAAGATTCCGTAGGAAAGAAACTCTCTTGTAGTAATGGAACTAGCGGAATTAACGGTAACGGCACCAGAATTGCCGCCACTACCACCACTGCCACCGATTGTTGCTGCTGCGTTAACACCTGCAGCACCACCACCTCCGGCTTGGATCGTTAATGCACTTCCTCCCGATCCACCTCCACCACCAATGGACTGAGCAAAGATTCCAGCTGACTGAATTTCATAAGTGGAAATGCTTCCTCCAGTAGTTGTTACAGAAACTGACCCTGAATCACCACCACCGCCTCCGTCTCCACCAATACTTCCGCCCATGTTGACCCCTGCAGTTCCACCACCAGAAAGCTGCGCATTGATAGTGGAGCCCCCTTGTCCGCCTCCACCGCCAACGGACTGAGCAAAAATGCCTTGAGACAACTTACCCAGAGTTTCAATAACTTCAGTTCCCGAAAGATTGGCAGTGACAGTTACATCTCCGGAGTTTCCACCACTCCCACCAGAACCACCAATCGCAAAATTCGCGCTAACTCCTGCGGCACCACCAACCGCTCCACTCGTTGTCATGGAAGATCCGCCGGCACCGCCACCGCCTCCTACCGATTGAGCAAGAATTCCAGGCGAAAAATCGACTGGCGTACTACTTGAATTAGAGAGACCTGTTTTGATCGAACCGCCGCCGTAAATGAGATTGACAGAACTTCCATCACCAGCACCTCCACCACTTCCACCAACGCCAACTGCTGCTGCTGCGCTCCCAACCGGGTTAGCACTCAATGCACCTGAAACGGAACTGCCACCAGCACCACCGCCGCCACCAATGGACTGAATCAGGATGCCCGGTGAGAAATTCTTAGAGGTTGAAATATCACCGCTAATGTTGCCAATCGCCTGACCAGCAGAGCCACCACCACCACCACTTCCTCCGATTCCAACAGCGACGCTCACACTCGCTGATGCGGCTACTGAAGCTGAAGAGCCACCGGCACCACCACCACCACCAATGCTGGTAATACTGATTCCTGGTGAATATTCTCCGAACGTTGCTATGGAGCCGCTAAAGGTGGCTGAAGCCGTAGTTGCATCTCCCCCCCCACTACCACTACCACCGATTGAGGGAGCGAAAGACGCTGCTCCAGCAGCACCAGTGGTACTTGAACCACCAGATCCACCACCGCCGCCGATACTTGCAACGTTAATTCCTGGAGATAGGAAGCCATTAGTCGTAATCGATCCCTCTCCGTTGAATGTCACGGTTCCCGAATTAGCCCCAGTTCCCCCGCTTCCACCTACACCAACAGCTACTGCAAGCCCACCTCCAGAAACACTTTTTGCACTTCCACCAGCACCACCGCCGCCGCCAATACTGGTGGCCGAAATACCTGGAGAAAAATCCCCAGACGTTGAAATTTCAGATTTAAAAGGGCTGCTTTGTCCAACAATCACCGTGCCGCCAACGCCACCTGATCCACCTGATCCACCAACAGCAACTGAAACGCTTATCGAACCAGCGGATGCACTACTAGCACTACCTCCATTTCCACCCCCACCTCCAATCGACTGCACAAGTAAGCCGGGAGCATTTTGACCTCTGGTATTGATAACAACAGGACTTGAACCTGAAGGAGAGTTGGCAATTGCAGTACCTCCCACCCCACCCGATGCGCCATTACCTCCAACAGAAACAGAGATAGCTCCTGCAGAGCTCGCATCTCCTCCGTTACCTCCTCCTCCTCCAATCGACTGAACAATTACGCCCGGAGCAAAATCCTGTGAGGTCGTAATGGATCCACCACTGAGATTTGCAGTCGCTGTTCCTGCATTCCCTCCAGGCCCCCCTTGAGCACCAAATGCAATAAATCCAGAACTCGTTCCAGCGCTGCCACCACCACCGCCGATGCTCTGGACAAGGATCCCTGTAGAAAGCGTGTCGTCTGTGCCGGAGCCAGTAACAATCGTTCCTCCAGAGAAGTTGATCGTTGCGTTGCCACCATCACCACCTGCACCTGCTTCAGAAGAAGCACCAAGATTGAAGGCAGCGGTACTACTGCCGATGGCACCACCACCACCACCGATCGACTGAACAATGATTCCTTGGGAGTTATTGCCAGAAGTCGTTATTGAACCGCTCGACATGGTCGCTGTGGCTGATGCACCAGAACCTCCGGCACCACCCTCAGCTGCGCCAAGGCTTACAAATGAAATCTGTGCTGGTACAGCACCACCGCCACCACCAACACTCTGTGCATTAATACCCGGCAAATCATCACCAGAGGTCGTAATAACTCCGCTATTGGTTGCCTGAACATTTCCAGCGTTACCACCAGTTCCTCCTAGGCCGCCAAACGAAACGACAAATCCACTATTACCTGCAGCTCCGCCTTGGCCGCCAACGGATTGCACCAAAATCCCTGCACCGCCAGCACCACCGTTATTCGTAACGTTGATTGTTCCAGCATTGTTTCCTGCGGCTAAACCGGAGAAGCCGCCTTGGCCACCTGCACCTCCAGATCCAAAAGTGCCGCCACCTCCATCTCCACCCACCCCACCGGTGTTTTGAGAGAGCAAACCAATCGCTCCGGCACTTCCACTGCTGGATGAATTAATAACCGAAACCGATCCACCGCTCTGAATCGAGGCTGAAGCCGATTGATTCGTAGAATTACCACCAGCCCCACCCGCGCCACCGCTGGCAAGGCCGGCTCCTGAACCGTTGCCACCATTTCCGGCAACTGCTGAGGATTGAACACCAGAAATCGCGTTGCCAGTAGATGTATTAACTGATATAGAGCCGCCACTCGTAACTGTTACGGAAACATTGCCAGGCGAACCTCCTTGACCGCCAGCACCACCGCTACCAGCTGAACTACCACCATTTCCTCCGACACCACCAATCGATGTAGACCCAGCCTGGGATCCGAAGGAACCACCTACATTTTGGGTAATGGAAGGACCCTGGCCACCAGTTCCACCTGTTTCACCAGTTGTGCTCCAAGGGTCATAACCAGGAGAATTGCCAGCACCGCCAGTTCCTTGCAGCAACGCCGGACTAGGGGGGGAATCGTAAGTTCCGGTTCCGACTGTTGTTTGAGCCAAAACACTCGTCGTCTTGCCAGCCATTAGCAAAAAGGCTGGAAGCAAAGCCAGTGCTGAGGAAGCGCGACGATTCACGTTGTAATTCTATGCATACTAATAATAGTTGAGAAAACAAAAAACCCGATCTTTTACTGCCGAAAAAGCCACTTGTTGTTCTGGCGACTAGAGGGCTGCTTGAATCTTTCTAAATGATCCTTCGACATGAGCCTCCGCAATCTCTGCTGTTTCGGCTTATTAGCCAGCGCAACCCTGGCTTCACCTCTGGCTCAAGCACTTGAAGCCGATGTCGTGGATTCCAAATTTGCAAGCGTCATAGTGTTAGCGCCTGTGACGGAAGCCGGTGAATTGAGACCAATTGCAGATGTGGGAATGGTCGCCTTTTTTTCCCCATTAGCAGCAAACCTGTTTGCTCAGGGATGGCGAAAACGTACAGGCAATAAAGAGGAATTTCGCGTAGCGCCACTCTCGCTCACGGAATTTGAAGCCGCTTTTCTGACAGCACGCGAGAAAAACGACAATTTGTCAAAAGCGTATGTTCCAGATCCGGCTCAGATTCCCGCTGCTGTGGGCTTACAGATGCAGCAGGGAGTAACAGCTGAGCAGGCAAGAATGAATGCTCAACAGCAACCATTTATTTTTTGCCCTGACCCCTTGGTGCGAATCACGCAGAGAGTTAAAAACAACTCCAAAACCGTTGTTCCATGTGCCTTTACTTTTACTTCAATGGCATTAATTGTTAATCGTAGCAATCAAGATGCAAAGAAGCCAACAATATTGAAGGCTTACTCACTCCAAGAGATGGTGCAGTTCCTCACCAATGAATCAGCAGAGGATGCACGCAATCTCACAATTGCTTCACCAATAGAACAACCTCAGGCTCAACCTTCTCCATCAGACTGAGAATCATTGTCTTGATCGGAATCTGCTGCTGGCATCGGTTCGATGCCAGCAGCAGCAATAAATTGATTGAGAGCCGCAGTTAGGCCTTGTTGTGCAGCGGAAAGGGTACGGATGCGAAAACGATGTTCGTTGAGTTCGTTTTCTGAGCGAATTAGATCGTTGAGAACATTAATAGCTTCTGCAGGAAGAGCGCTCATGGCGTAAACCTTGCCGTCGAGGGTGAGAGTTTGCTGGGTCTCGTTCGTGATCTGCTGTTCAGAATTGTTGTTGTTATCGTCAGAATCGCTCATCTATCCAAAAGTGACTTCAGTGAGTGTATGGGCAATGGCTGTTTTGGAGAACAGCGGATCATTGGATTGTGATGGCTAGGGACGGGGTCACCCTCCATCAATCCTTCAAAACAGGAAAAATGCAGACCTTTGCGTAACGAATGCACTTGTTCGCGCAAAGTGCCTGGAGCGTGTGGCATTGAAGGAGCCAATTCAAGTTGTCCTTCGCCGCATCCATACACGGCAACAAAGGCGAGGCGATCATGTTTTGCATGGTGGCCATCGCTGCCATGGAGAGTCCATCCATCATGAAAACTGCAATCTCCAGGCTGCAAACCGAGGGTGCTGGTATGTGTCCATCCCTGATGTTGCCAATCACTCCGATAAGACATAAAGCTAGTTTCGGCACTGCCCCCCTCAAGCAAATGGCATGCAGGAGCATTGGGGCTCCAATATTCCAGTGGCGAATCAGAGGCGTGATTGATGGCACTGAACGGAATCCACAGCGTTAAAAAATTGCAGCCACGCACAGGAATAAACATGGCATCTTGATGCCATGGAGTCCGTTCACTTCCAGGTCGTTTGAAATAGGTCTGATCTCTCAGAAGCCATACCTCATCGGTCCCAAGCAGATCAGCAGCAACTTGAGCTGGCTCTTCTTCTAATAACCAGAGCTCAAGCGCTTCGCTGCTTTTCCAAATATTTTCGCGAAAATCCCAGTTTTGGCCGTAGCTGCGCACGCTGGATTCGAGATCACTTGTGGTGATCATTGACTCTTGATTTGCACCAGGTGTAGCGATTAGGGCTGCGACCTCAGCGAGTTTTGCAGGGCAACAAAAATTACGCATAACCCCTTGCAATCCTGATCGAGTCATGCTGCTCGTCGCGCGGGCTGCCATCATCGCCCCAGACTGAGCACAACATGCGTCCGAGCTGGGAAACGTTCTGGGAGCAAGGTTCAAGCATGGCCTCCATGTTCGAAGACCTGGCTCCATCCGATCTGCAGCGTGCCTTCCTGAGTGGACTGACGCCAGCAGAAGCACCTGCGATTGGTTTGGAACTCTCCAAAAGGGGGCTACGCCGTCGACCACAGATGGCTGCAATGGTGCTGAGCAGCCGCCCACAGCGTTGGCGCGGCCTACTTGATCCATTGCTGCAGGCGGATGGGAGCTTTGCTGACGGTTTATGCATGCCGGATTTATTGCCCTTTATTCAGCCTCTGCAAGGATCACAACAATGGTTTGAACAGGCAATCTGGGTGGAATACACCCAACCACTAAGGCGACATTCCGGACAGCCTTTTTTGTTATTTAGACGCACGTGTGAACCGTGGACTATCAACCTATTGAAGAAGCGTCTTCATCATCTTCATGATTTATTTCCAGCTGAACTACAGGCGCGAATTCCATTCCCTTCAAAGACTTGGTGGTCAGCGTTAGAGGCTCTTCCCTTGGCCGGGTTAGATCAACTGGGATTGGACATCAGTAGTAAGGGTGGTTGTTGGCGCTTTTTATTTGGGGTGACACAGCCACAGCAACTATGCTCAGACCTGGGATTAGCGAAGAATCTTTCAAAATTACTTGAGCCGTTTCCACTCGGATTAGCTCTAAATAGTCGACAAACAACTTCAGACAGCTACGGCATTGAGGTGTTTCCCCACTACCGGCAAAAGCACAGCATCACGTCCTATCCAGGCGAGATCCCTGCCAACGCCAGTCAGTGGCCCCAATGGCCAGCCCATCAGGCACTTCTCCCTGCGAAGCGGCTTTCGAAAATAATGCATTTCAGTGTCCACGCTCCCAGCGTTGACTACGGCTCCCAAAGCCTCTCAATGCGAGGAGGGTTAAGCCATCAAAAGTTGGTAATTGAATCCGGCGAAATCATTGATCACAAAGCTTATGTGGGAGTCATGGTGGCTGCGAAGCGAGAGTCTCCGCCATCCTTTCCAAAGCCATTGGACCTTTCTACTGAGACAGCTGCCCAAACCCATGCCCTGACTCGACTGACAATGGGGGAACAGTGGACCGGATTCGCACTCAATCCAGGAGCATCAGATCGCTGGGTCCCTCTCGCATGTCTGACATTGCTGGCCCCATGGCGTCAACATCCTCGTCTCGCTGAAACCTATCAGCAACAACAGCAGCCTCTAGAGGATGTTTTCAAGAATCCGCGGCCCGTGGGATACAACCAATCCACCCCCGCAGACATCGACAGCTCTTTGTGGCTAAGACGATGTTTAGCAGTTCTGAGACGATCTTCTTCACCGTCCCTCGATGCCTATCTTGCAACTGGTTGGCGTCCAGGAATTGGGGTGACAACCTATCCAGAAGTTGGACCAATTTCGGCCTATATCCATCGACCAGCTAAGGAAATGAACGGATGGAGCACGTCCCATGATTGTGTTTTAGCCAACCAGGCTTCAGATACACAGTTGCCGAATGCCCGTCAAGCCTTATCGATGCTGAGGCAAAAATTGAAGAGCGGGGATTTCTCCAGCTTCTGGTGGCCTCTAGATGGTTTAATGCTAAGCCTCCTTCCTCGCGGGGCGATAACGCGTTCCGACGTTGAAAGAGTGAGTAATCAGAACTTGTTACCCGCAGTTGAAGCAACAATGCCAAAGGAGAATGCGTTGGCTTTAACGACTTTCAGCAGATGCCTGATGCACTTACGCCATGGCACCCAGAATGAACAAAACGATGCACAGATCGATCTCGAGTCTCTAATTACATCCCAGGAGAGTTTTAACAATCTGTTAGTGATGCAATTGCCAGATCCCCAATACAAGGATCCCATGGCTCAAACCAAATGGCGTTGGGATGGAGCCATGGAAGGATCATTGGCTCCAGATCCAAAGGGATGCTTAGCAGCAGCCTTATTGCTTGCGGCTCAAGTGCGATCTAAGTAGGCATTGAAATCGTTCATATCAAACAGATCATCGAGACCCCCATCAACGAGCAAATCGAGTTCATCGTCGCTCATTGCAAGGATCTGCTCAGCTTGAGCCCGAAGCAGATCTGCCGCTCTTAGCTGGAAACCTTCACTAGCTGCTAGTTGTAAAACCCCTTGAACATCAAGCTGGCTGATTTTTTCCTGCAGTTCAGGACTCTGCTCCACCTTGGCAAGAAAGGACTCCAGTTCCGGAACGGCCATACTGTTACAAGCAAATGCATATTGATAATCCTGGCATTACGCATCTAAGTACCCCATAAGATCAATACATGTCGGCATCCACAGCGTGCATATCCACTTCCTGATTCCCTGTTACGGAGGTCAGATCTCGGAAGTCACCTTCACAAGTTTTGTTCGGTTCATTGCCAGAGCTCCGCAATGGGGCCTGGAGTGGAGTTTGGATACTTTGGTGAATGAAAGCCTGATCCCGCGAGGGCGAAACGCTCTCGTAGCAAGAGCGATGCATAACACTCGCGCCACTCATCTGATGTTCCTCGATGCCGATATAGGCTTTGATCCGGAATACATCCTGATGCTTCTTCAGGAGGATGTTGACGTGATTGGAGGTGGCTACCCCAAGAAAAGCCTGCCAATCGATTACGTGATCAATCCGATCAACGATGGGGAGTCTGATGATGCCAAGGCCGAAGTTGAGCGCATTGGAACCGGCTTTCTTTTAATGAAGCGAGAGGTTTTCTCTCGCATGGCAGAAGGGATGCCGGAACTGAAGTACACCGATGACTGCGGCCTTGATCCCTCCATCAATGAACATCTATACGCCTTTTTTGAGTGTGGTCTATTTGGAGAAAAGGTTTTTATGAGTGAAGACTGGCTGTTTTGTAATCGCTGGAGAGCATTGGGTGGTCGCATTTTCATCTCAAAACGGTTTGCATTAACGCATGTAGGCACCTATGCCTTCTCAGAAGCCTCCCAGGCTGCTTTGCTTACACACTTAAGTGCCCAGCTTTCGGCATCCCCAGCGAAAACAGCCACAACCTCGCCCCTGAGTGCACCGACTGCTTCCACGTCAACATCTGCAGCTTCAGAAGAGAGAAAAAAAGCATCCTCAAATACGCCCAAAAAGCCTGCATTGAAAAATAGCAAGCCAAAAACCACAGCAGACAAAACAACCAAGGACAAGCCAACGGCAAAACCACGAGCAAAGCCAGCCAGCAAAAACACCCGTACA
>Ga0302114_10002183_pt1 | contig 12655 bp, 10 predicted proteins | sample AG5_Surface_MG_FD_203107 | JGI IMG/M metagenome (GOLD analysis project Ga0302114, IMG submission 203107) | Marine microbial communities from Western Arctic Ocean, Canada - AG5_Surface | ecosystem: Environmental > Aquatic > Marine > Oceanic | place: Canada: Western Arctic Ocean | collected...
GGTTGTTTGGCGTGCAAGTCATGCACAGGACAATGTCCAATTAAAGTCAGTGTGCCGACCTTTCGGAGTCAGTTTTTACATGCGTATTACTCGCGTTACGCACGCCCGTTAAAGGATTGGATTGTAGGAACTCTTGAATATATCTTGCCAGTCGCCGCGCAGATACCCCGGGTTTACAACGGTGTCGTAAATTCTTCTATCGGTCGTACAATCTTTTCTTGGTGTGGCCTTGTTGATTCTCCTGAATTATCAGGAATAGACCCACACCGCGCGATTGCCGACGCCGGATTTCGACTGGCTAGTCCCTCGTATCTTAAGGAGTTAAAAGAATCCTCGCCTGAACGATTCGCAAAGCAAGTGGTGGTTGTCCAAGATGCATTCACCAGTTACTTTGAAACAGCTTTAGTTGTTGATGTCTTCAAAGTGTTAGATCGTCTTGGATTCGAGCCGACCCTTATGCCATTTCGACCAAACGGAAAACCGTTGCATGTTCACGGTTTCTTGAAATGGTTTGCGAGTGTCGGACAAAAAAATGCTGAGCATTTGTGGATAATAGATAAACTCGGTATTCCACTCATCGGAGTCGATCCCTCAATGACTTTGACCTATCAGTCTGAATACAAGGAATCTGGGATCGAAGTACCTAACGTAATGTTAATGCAGGATTTCTTGGCTAGATCGTTAAAGGCCGAAGAGATTTCTCCATCTCCGTCAACTAAGCAATATAAGCTGTTTGCTCATTGCACTGAGGCTACGAATGCAAGCGAATCAGTCAAGTCCTGGCAGAAGGTATTTGCCCTGATTGGACAGCGTCTGGAAATTGAAAATGTGGGTTGTTGCGGAATGGCCGGCACATATGGTCATGAGGTGGCCCAATATGAAACATCCAAGATAATTTATTCGCAAAGTTGGGAGCCAAAAATAGAAATGGATATTCAGACTGAAATATTGGCGACCGGATATTCCTGTCGATCGCAAGTGAAAAGGTTTTCAGATAAATTAGTTAAACATCCGATTTCGGCACTAAGTGAAGTGCTGGCTTGCGCCTAAAATTGCCCGCTGGTTTTAGTCTGCTTCGCACTCCAGCAAAACTCACAAGCGGACTTGGTTTGCCTTGAATATAAGCACTACGCTCTTTCTTTGCCCTTAAACAATAGACTGCTCCAATATGCCACTCACGTTTTGCAATTCCAAACTCAATCGTTTTGAACATGGCGCGGATCTTCTTTTTAACCACTGGTAGGCTATACACAGCGTAGCGAGTGAGTTCGGGCGACAAATTAAGCAGATGGCACCAATCTTCAATTTGAGAATGCCTCATGAAACGAGCGCGCCAGGGAATATTTGCATCGAACCAGGATCCAATCAGTCGGCGAATACCCCAACTTGAATTGGGATTGAATCCAAACAACAAAAGCCGTCCGCCTGGACGCAATACACGCTCTACTTCGCGAAGCACTTGATGCGGGTGAGAGCTGACATCAAGGCTGTGCTGTAGAACTAAAATATCTACAGAATCGCTAGGGAAAGGCAGAAGGTGATCCTCGGCTAAAATCAAAGGACAATGAGGGCTGGCCGGAAGATCTCCTCCAAAAACGACATGAAAACGCATTGGGGCGATTGAATCAGCGATTAACGGGAAGCCAGGGGTTCCGCCAACTTGCAAGACGACTTGTCCAAATAAACGTCGCAATTCTCGTCGGGCAATACGCCGCTCTTCAAATTGAACTCGGTGACCCAAAGGACTCTCTGCCCAGAGATCCCAAGCGCGCTGACGCTCATCCAATCCAAGTCGAAACACACTCTTTACACTCATAAGAACATGTTAACATTACATGCTACGCATCAATAGAAAAAGGAAGCACCATGGGAATGCTAGTCGGTAAGCGCGCGCTAATCGTTGGTGTCGCCAGCAAATTATCAATCGCCTACGGGGTCGCAGAGGCAATGCATCGAGAAGGTGCCGACCTCGCATTTACCTACCAAAACGACAAGCTTAAAGAGCGTGTCATTGGGTTTGCTGAGGGCTGGGGAACCCCTGCCGTCAATTGTTTTCCCTGTGATGTAGGAAGTGATGATGAAATCGATGCATTATTTAAGAATCTTTCCTCTATCTGGGATGGTATTGACATCATCGTGCACGCTGTTGGGTTTGCACCAGGTGATCAATTGAATGGTGATTTCGTGGACGTAACTACTCGGGAAGGATTTCGCATCGCTCATGATATTTCAAGTTATAGTCTCGTTGCTCTAGCGAAGGCCGGGCAACCAATGCTCGAAGGGCGCAATGGCAGTATCATTACACTGTCCTATTTAGGAGCCGTCCAAACGATGCCGAATTACAACGTCATGGGCCTAGCAAAAGCCTCTTTGGAAGCTGGTGTACGATTCTTGGCAACGTCGATGGGACCAAAAGGACATCGTGTCAATGCAATATCAGCAGGTCCGATCCGCACTTTGGCGGCCAGTGGCATTAAAGGTTTTCGGTCGATGCTGAGCTACAACGCATCACGAACACCTATGCGAAGAAATACGACAATATCGGACGTTGGGAATACTGCTGCATTCTTGGGTTCAGATCTGGCATCAGGGATTACGGGTCAGACGATTTATGTGGACAACGGCTTTAATATTACTGCAATGGCAGAGTCGGATAATAATTGATGCTAAAAATCATTCGCTTACATGCATTCAATGACAACTATATTTGGGTGATTCGTAACCAGACTGTAGCCTTTGTGGTCGATCCAGGTGATTGTGATCCTGTTATTAATTATCTTAATGACGAGAATTTACAGCTGCAAGGAATCCTACTGACACATTGGCACAATGACCACCAAGGTGGAGTTGAGGTATTAAAAGCGACGTATCCTGAAGCGCAGGTATATGGTTCAACAAAGCAACTCAAAGGACCGTCAAATCCGGTCCGTGAAAATGATAGGGTAGATGTGTTAGGTGCTGAATTTCGAGTATTGGAAGTGCCTGGGCATACCCTAGATCACGTTGCTTTTTTTAGTCATTCGTGTTTTTTTGATTTCCCTGTAGCTTTTACAGGAGATACTTTATTTGCGGCTGGCTGTGGGCGGTTATTTGAAGGAACCCCTAATGATATGTTTGTGAGCCTGGGTAAACTGAACCAATTACCAGAAGATACAAAGATTTTTTGTGCGCATGAGTACACTGAAGCGAATCTTAAATTTGCTGTAACGGCAGAACCTGATAACAAGGCGATGAGCGATCGTTTGGAGCGAGTCAAAATACAACGTCTTGGGAGTGAGCCCACCATTCCAACTGATTTGGCTCTGGAGCGGTTGACCAACCCATTCTTAAGAGCCTCGAGCGTCGAGCAGTTAGCAGCACGTAGAAAGGCTAAAGATCAGGTTTAATGAATTATCGTAACTTTATTTACGGGATCGTAATCCCGACGTTTCTTCTGAGTGGTTGCCAACACATTCAGGATTCAGAATCCAGCCAAAAATCTGTTTCTGAAGCGGTCACTGTGCAGCCAGAGGCAGTACAGGCACCAGAAAGTGCAATGTCTAAAGCGGTCACTGTGCAGCCAGAGGCGGCTCCAGATCAATCGCGCGATGTTCGAGTCGACACGGCCAACGCATCTGGAAGTGTGATTGAGACACCACTAAAAAAGTCGTCTGCGAAAATTGAATTTTTAGACGAGCGCGTCGCCGATCCAAATGAAATGATTGATGAATACGCGGACTTTAATCCTTTGGCAATCGTACGCGAGCTCGGTGAAGCAATTGACCGCCCTACCAATGAATATTCACTTTCCATCACAGATGGTCAAATCGCACTGCTGACCGGAGACGATTACGGTGTAGATTTTACCGAAGTATTGCCAGAAGTTGATATAAGTATCTGGAGTGAAATTTCCCAAACCTTTCAGTTACCAACTTTGGAGAAAACAAAATATGCAGATTTACATCGAAGACGCCTGACTCATTCCAGTGAATTTTTTACTAATTTCTTACTGAAATCAGATCCCTATATTGCTTATGTATGGGAGCAAGTAAAACTCCGAGGATTGCCGGGAGAAATCGCATTACTTCCCTATGTTGAGTCCGCATACTCCCCCTGGGCAGTCTCCTCGATGGGTGCGGTCGGTATGTGGCAGATCATGCCTGGCACAGCAAAATTCCTGGGCCTTAAGATGGGTCAAACCTGTGATCAACGTAGGGATATCGTGGCCTCTACACGAGCCGCGCTGGATTACTTAGAGACTCTGCATGGTAAATTCGGAGATTGGCTGTTAGCTATCGCAGCTTATAACGCTGGGCCTGGGCGAATCGAGCGTGCAATTTTGCGCAACAAAAAAGCAGGTAAATCCACAGACTTTTGGTCACTCCGTTTGCCACGCGAGACAAGACGCTATATTCCGCGTCTCATGGTAACCCGCGATCTTATTTTAGATGCAGAATCGCTAGATATTGAATTGCCGCCGATAAGATCGGAAATCTTGTTTAAGATATTAACCCTTGAAGCACCTATTGAAGTTTCTCTTGTGCGCGAGTTAAGTGGATTGTCGCTTGAGGAGATTCGAAAATATAATCCCTGTATTCGGTCCTGGATTACTCCTGCACAGAAACCGCACACGCTATCATTACCGAACGATAGTGTTCAGATATTTTCGGATAACTTGGATAGCCTGTTAGTTCGTGACTACGTTCGGACTCGACCCTATAAAGTAAATCCAGGAGATACATTAAGTGAGATTGCAGCGACGACCGGTGCTTCAGTTTCGGAACTTATGATATTAAATGGGCTCAGAAATTCCCGTATCATTACAGGAAAAACAATTCGGGTGCCGAGCACAAGTGAGAATATTAGACATCAGCTTGCGAGCATGGAGTTAGGAAATTCTTTTAACGAAACAATACATTATAAAGTCCGATCCGGCGATTCCCTTTGGAAAATAGCACGTCGATTTAAAACAACTGTTAAAAGTTTGAGAAAATTGAATCAGACGTCAAACCTAATTCGTCCCGGGGAAAGGCTTATAGTTCCGGTTAATTGAGACGATTTTGCTCACTTAAAAATTGATCAATCATTCCTCTGGAAATTGAGGCCTTCGGTGGCAACTTGGGTAAGGCATCAATTGAAAACCATTGCGCATCAACGATTTCGATGCCATCAACGCTGATATCCCCTTTTTTCCATTCGGCTCTATAGCCAAGCATTAACGAATGTTTGAAGGGCCAATTTTGACTCCCTTGATATATTGGGGCATTGATCTCAACGCCGACTTCTTCAAAAATTTCTCGATGGCAAGCATGTTCCGCTGACTCTCCCGCCTCAATAAAACCGGCTAGGGTCGAGTACATTCCTTCGATAAACCGGGGAGATCGACCGAGCAAGATTTCACGTTCTCGGGTAATTAAGATGATAACGCATGGGGAAATACGAGGATAAGAGGCATGTCCACATCCCTGACATATCAAACCCCGGTCCGATTTGCTTGGGTGGGTTTTATCCCCGCAAGAACCGCAATATCGATGTTCTTGCATAAAATCCATGACCTGCATTGCTGCATTTAATGGAATAAATTCCTCAGAATTCAACCGAATTAAAACTGGTCGAAGTAATTCATATTCGAAATCTGATGAGGGCGTTTCAAGACAAACAAATTTATATAAAATATCATTAATTGTTCCTACGACGTTTTTTCGTCGATCTCGGATCCGTGGATCATTCGGTAAGATTTTTAGGGGAAGTCCAGAAGAATCAACCGCGACTAGACGGTCAGAAGTTACTATGAGACACAAGGTGTTAGGACAGTTGGATTCACCCGGCATCCAGCGAATCGCATGATCACCAAGCCATCTCATTCAATCTCATCCCATCTCGGAGTGGCTCCCTTCTTCCGCATTTCCTCAATAAGAGCGAGGTGATTTTGTTCTTCTATCTGAGTCGGCCTTATGAGAACAGCCGTTCTATTCAGCCCTACCATTTTTTGTATTGGCTCAAACCGAGATCCGTGATTTTTAGTATTAGACTGATTGAACATGCTTGACTGTTCTCTGGTCATCGCTAAATAAACCAGTGTCAGAAGCTCAGCATCCAAAAGTGCTCCGTGGAGGGTCCGCTCAGAAGAATCTATCTTGAAATCTCGACATAAAGCGTCGAGTGAATTTCGTTTTCCTGGACGCTTTTCTCTCGCGAGAGCCAGGGTGTCAATCGCAACACCGCCCGCCATCAATTCACTCATTTTCGATGCTCCCGGAATTCGAGCAAGTTCTGCATCAAGGAAACCAACATCAAACGGTGCATTGTGAGCAATTACTTCCGCATCCCGCACAAAATCTACAAATTCCTCAAAAACTCCCTCGAAATTAGGCTTATCCCGTAGAAATTCATCAGTAATTCCATGCACTGCGATCGCTTCATCATCAATTTTACGGTCTGGATTAAGATAAACATGAAACGTACGGTCCGTCATCTGACGATTAACCATTTCAACGCAACCAATTTCGATTACTCGGTGCCCATTCTTTGGATCGAGGCCAGTCGTTTCTGTGTCTAAAATGATTTGACGCATGTTTCGACCCCCTGATTAGCGAGTTGATCCGCACGTTCATTACCAGGATGACCTGAGTGGCCCTTGACCCAATGCCATCGGACATTATGCTGCCCTACGATAGCATCTAGTTGTTGCCATAAGTCTTGATTGGCGACAGGTTTTTTGGCTGATGTTTTCCAGCCATTCTTTTTCCAATTGGTGATCCACTTGGTGACTCCGTCTTTAACATAAACCGAGTCCGTGTACAGATCGACTTCGCAGGAACGCTTTAATGCTTGAAGCCCTTCAATAGCAGCTGTTAGTTCCATACGATTATTTGTGGTCTCAGGAGTCCCGCCGAACAGTGTTTTTTCGAGGCCATCATACTCGAGTAAAACGCCCCAACCCCCTGGCCCGGGATTCCCTTTACATGCGCCATCAGTAAAAAGCGTAACAACCTTGGTCACAACTGCATGAAATCCCGTCCAGTGCGTGTCACTAGCGTCTCAAGTCGATCTGACACAGTATTAGACAAATCTCGCCCAAAACGCTCGGCGAGAGATTTTTTTTCATGCCATTTGATACTGATCAAGCGACAGGTCTGTGAAAATTCGATCAGAACATCATCAGAGACGGCTAAGCGGTCACACAAACCCTTCTCCAGAGCATCACTTCCATAAAAAATCGACCCATCTGCAAGTTCTTCAAGATTCAGTGAAGGACGACGAACTCGAATCCAGTCCTTAAATAAAATATGGGTTTGCTCAAGGTCTTCTTTAAATTTCTTTCTGCCTTCGGGTGTGTTTTCACCAAGCATGGTGAGTGTTCGTTTATTGTCTCCTGCCGTATGTAGTTCGACGTCAACGTCTCGGTTTTTCAGGAATCGATGAATATTTGGTATCTGTGCAACCACACCGATTGATCCAAGAACAGCGAATGGCGCGGCTATGATTTCTTCGGCGCAAACAGCCATCATGTAGCCGCCACTCGCCGCCACTGTATCGACACAGGCTTTTAGGGGTATCCCTGCATCACGAATTCGTGAAAGCTGAGAGCTTGCGAGGCCATATCCGTGAACCAAGCCCCCTGGAGAGGTTAATTTGATAATAACGACTTCAGGTTTGTTCTCAAGCGAGAGGATCGCAGTCACTTCACGACTTAAACCTTTAACTTGAGATGCCTTGATATCGCCCTTAAATTCCAGAACGACTGCTATCGGCTGTTCATCAGATTGCTTTTCTGGTGTTACTGAGCCCCGGTTTTCACCAGTTAGTATTCCCTTTAACTTTTTCCAGAGTTTGCGATGAAAACCGGTTGAATCGGGATTTTGAGTCTTCAGTAGTAGCTCTAGGTTTTTATGTTCCTTCTCTATTCGTAAGGAAAGATCCGTGACTACAATTCGTCCTTTTTCTTCATCCTCAATCGCAAGCTTCGTTGACACTCCAACAATGACTAAGAGTGCGGCAATGATTGTTATGGTTTTTAAAAGAAAAAGGCCATATTCGGCAAGGAATTCTGTCATGGCCGCACAATCTCTGCTTGCGATGTAATGACTGACCAGTATTCCCTGCCCTCTTGCTCTGTGCGTAGTTGCGTTAATGCAGCTTTTAACTGAGTAATCGAATCATCATCAGGAACTCCAAGAGTGACCGAATCAATTCGAGAGACGATCACTTGCCGATCATTTAATACCTGAAGCTTTACTCCGGGATTTTTGTTACCTGGAGCAGGCACAGCAAATATTGCAGGAATAAACTGGGTTGCAATTTCCTCACTGCCTTCTCGTGTCAATTCATTAAATTCCTTTATCAGGACCGGTTTAATAACATTTTCAGGTATCCCAGGCTTCTGTTCGGTCCAGTGGCCGAGAAGAATCTCTCCATCCGAGACCGCTGCTTCCAAGGCTTTTTTTGTGACGAGGACGTCATTAATAGAAGCTTTCACCGTTTCAAGTGATTGGACTTCAGACGGTTCGTAACTTTTGATTCGGAATGTCATCCAGACATCCGGCTCAACCTCAAACACTTCCGCATTAAGTTCACCTGATCTCAAGTCTTCTGCAAATGCTCGGCGGAGTAATTCCGGTTTGGAAAAAAAGCCTTCTCCTCCAGTACGATCCACTAGTTCGGACAACCGGATGTCCACACCATAGGCCTTCTTTAATTCTTCCAGACTGCCACTAAAAGCAATATTTGAAAATTCTTCGAGTGATTCAGTCAGAAGTCGTCGGGCTTCTGTTTGCTCAAGATCATCGCGAATTATCGGTTCTCGAATTTCAAATGGATCGATTGGCTTAGTACGTGCCTCCAGAACCTCAATTAGATGATAGCCATATTCTGTTTTTACTGGTTCGGACAATGTGTTGAGAGGCAGTGTGTTAAGCGCCACTTCAAATTCAGGTGCAAATGTACCCGATGGTGCAAACCCTAAATCACCACCTGTCTCACGGCTTGCAATGTCATCGGATGCTTCTTTAGCAACGTCTTCGAATGGCTTTCCATTGAGAATCTGTGTGCGGAACTCTTTCGCTCGATCAAGCGCGTCGTCTGCATTTGCAATCAAAACATGTCGTGCGCGACGCTCTGTTTCTTCAGATGCCAGCGAAACTTCCTCATCGTAGGCAGATCGGACTGCGGCATCAGGAATTTTGACGTTGCTTAGAAACTCATTCGTCGAGATAGTGACATACTCCAGCCTGGCTTTTTCAGTCGTTAAGAATCGGGAAGAGTTGTTCGTGTAGTACGCTTCAACTTCTGCGTCAGATACGCTCAGAGCAGGAATGTATTTTTCTATATCAATCGTAGCAATAAAACCAGAGCGAGTCTGAAACTGCAATTCAGCGAGACGCTTTGCCTCATTTGGAAAGACCATTGCTGATCCCTCGATTCCACCCTTCAATTGATAAGTAAAAAGATTCCGTTCTAGTTCTTCACGAAATCCCAGACGAGACAAGCCAAGACCTCTCAGTGCCTGATCGTATCTTACTGGATCGAATTGACCATCAGTTCGAAATTGTGGAATCCCAAGAATTGCTTGATCAACTAGCTGATCGGAAACGTCAAAACCAAGATTAAGTGAATAACTTTGCGCAGCCGCATCTTCGATGAGTGCGTTTAGTACACTTTGTTTTAGCAAGTTCTCATTAATCGCTTGTGGGTCTTGCAGGACTTGCATTAGTTGCCTACGTTCTTGCTCCATTTTTTTGTTGAATTGGCGCTCGGTTACTTCGATTCCTCCAACATTAGCAAGCACTGGATCGTCGGGACTTCCTGAGAAAAAATTGATCCCTGTAATTACAAAGGTAATTGCAATCAAGCCAACAATAGTTTTGGCAATGATCCCGGTTGAATTGTCTCGAATATTTTGCAGCATAACTTTCGTTCATAATTTAGGTTCAAAAAAGGGGCCATTGGCCCCTTAACGCGATGGACAGCAAACAAATATTAGTTCACGGCATCCTTCAATGCTTTACCAGCTTTAAAGCCAGGTACTTTGGCAGCTTTGATTTGTATAGTTGCGCCAGTCTGTGGGTTACGACCGGAACGTGCCGCACGGTCTTTCACCTGGAATGTACCAAAGCCAACTAGTGATACGGAATCCCCACCCTTTAGAGCGCCAGTTACGGCTGAAAGAGTAGCATCTAGTGCCTTACCGGCATCAGCCTTGGATAGCCCTGCATCGGTTGCGATTACATCAATCAATTCGGATTTGTTCACTATTCTTACCCCTATCGGTTCTGTCAGAGAATTTAAACGCTATTATCTAGCCAATACTTTGCAACGATCCTTTAAATAACGTCCATGTTTTAAAAAATACCACGTCCTATCTATAAGGTTTATACCAATCGAAACCTTCGGAAACAACAAATTAATGCGGTCTTGGCAGGTTTTTTTCGATCTCTAGTTCGGCCTCTGTACCTTTTGGTACTTCTTTGACCACAAAAGGTTCTGGCGTGTACGACAGAGCAATATCCAATACCTGGTCAATCCATTGGACCGCCTTTATCTCAAGATCCGCCTTGATATTATCAGGTATCTCTTTGAGATCTCTCAAATTTTCTTCCGGAATGATCACCACCTTGATCCCACCTCGATGCGCAGCAAGGAGCTTTTCTTTGAGCCCACCGATCGGTAAAACCTGACCTCGCAAAGTAATTTCACCGGTCATGGCAACGTCTGCTCGAACGGGAACGTTTGCTAGTACCGAGACTAAAGCAGTACACATACCGATCCCGGCACTTGGGCCATCTTTTGGTGTTGCTCCTTCAGGAACATGGATATGTAGATCTGTTTTCTCATGAAAATCGGGATTAATACCCAATGCAATCGCTCGAGCGCGGGCAACAGTCATTGCTGCCTGAATCGATTCCTGCATTACATCGCCTAATGAACCTGTGCGAATGAGCTTTCCCTTGCCTGGCATTGCCGCCGATTCGATCGTAAGTAACTCACCACCCACACTGGTCCAAGCAAGCCCCGTTACTTGTCCAATTCGATCTTCTGTTTCTTTGAGACCATGGGTATACCTGCGCACGCCAGAATAATCTTCAAGGTTTTCAGGCGTTACAATGACCGTTTCTTTGTCATTGCCCCCTATCCTCTTGTGTCCAGATTCGATTCTTTGTCGAACAACTTTCCGAGAGAGTTTAGCGATCTGTCGGTCCAATCCGCGAACTCCAGCTTCCCTCGTATAGTACCTAATTATATCCGTCAGAGACTGATCGGGTAATTCGAGTTCTGTAGGCCCCAATCCATTATTTTTGATCTGTTTTGGTACGAGATACTTCTTGGCGATATTAAGCTTTTCATCTTCCGTGTAGCCTGGTATCCGAATGATTTCCATGCGATCGAGTAACGCCGCTGGCATGTTCATCGAGTTCGAAGTACAGACAAACATGACTTCACTGAGATCGAAATCTACTTCAAGGTAGTGATCGTTAAAAGTATGATTTTGCTCAGGGTCTAATACTTCGAGTAGCGCTGACGCAGGATCTCCACGATGATCCATTCCCATTTTATCAATTTCGTCGAGTAAAAACAGAGGGTTTTTAACCCCGGCTCTAGACATTTTCTGGATAATTTTCCCGGGCATTGAACCGATATAGGTCCGTCTATGACCTCGAATCTCGGACTCGTCACGGACGCCGCCCAAGGCCATGCGTATGAATTCCCGGTTTGTCGCACGAGCAATGGATTCGCCAAGCGAGGTCTTGCCGACACCTGGAGGGCCAACCAGGCACAGCACAGGGCTCTTTGACTTCTTTACGCGCATCTGCACTGCCAGATATTCAAGAATTCGCTCTTTGACTTCTTCTAATCCAAAATGATCAGCCTCAAGAATATCTCGTGCCTTGATGAGGTCGTGTCTGACACGTGAACGCTTTGTCCAGGGACAACCGAGCACCCAATCCAGATATGCGCGAACTACCGTTGCCTCCGCTGACATTGGCGACATCATCTTGAGCTTTTGCAATTCGTTTTGAGTTTTCTCTTTGGCTTCTTTGGACAGGCCCGACTCATCTATCCGAGACTGCAATCCATCAAGCTCATTTGGCGTCTCATCTAAGTCATTCATTTCCTTCTGAATCGCTTTCATTTGCTCGTTCAGATAGTACTCGCGTTGACTTTTTTCCATCTGATCTTTTACGCGACTACGAATTCGCTTCTCGACCTGTAAAAGATCGAGCTCAGATTCCATTAATGCTACCAAATATTCGAGACGTTCTTTTACGTCCTCATAAGCTAGAAGTGCCTGCTTTTCTTTTAATGGAAGTGTTAGGTGTGCGGCCATGGTATCGCAAAGGCGGCCAGGCTCTTCAATGCTTTGTAGGGATGCCAATACTTCGGCTGGAATTTTTTTAGATGCTTTGACGTACTTATCAAACTGATCCATCAGAACACGAATCAGTGCCACTTGATGATGTTCTTTTAAGGGAATCGATTCAACAACTTCAGCTTCTGCGCGGTAATATTCAGCTTCTAGATCAAAGCTATGAATTTTAGCTCGCTGCCCACCTTCGATTAGCACCTTCACGGTCCCATCAGGTAGTTTTAAAAGCTGCAATATAGTCGCTACAGTTCCTATGCCATAAAGCTCTGAAGCACGAGGCTCATCCTCACCCGCCACTCTCTGGGCGACAAG
>Ga0302114_10002185_pt1 | contig 12646 bp, 11 predicted proteins | sample AG5_Surface_MG_FD_203107 | JGI IMG/M metagenome (GOLD analysis project Ga0302114, IMG submission 203107) | Marine microbial communities from Western Arctic Ocean, Canada - AG5_Surface | ecosystem: Environmental > Aquatic > Marine > Oceanic | place: Canada: Western Arctic Ocean | collected...
ACATCAACCGTTTGCACACGAGTTCTGCGTCTAGTTCTAAAATTTCCGGCACGTTCGAGACGGTCATTGGAATGTCTACGTTGTACCCTAGAAACGCGTGCAACCGTCTTACTTTGGCTTCGAGTAACGTTGGATTTCTAAACAAATGAGACGATTCAGACGACGACATAGACCTTTTCTCCGCGCATTTTTTGCTCGATCCAAAATGGTGCCAAAACCGAACGATGATTTTATCGTCGTCCGAGATGACTCCGTCTATGCCATCGCCGGCTGATTTTAATGTTATATTTCTTCTTTGTTGATGTTGTTGAGGATATGATGCTGCTGCTGATGATGATGATGATGAAGATGCGAGACTCCTCCTACTCCTCCTCCTCCTCCTACGCCTACTACTAAAAGTACTACTGATTGAAACAGGACTGCTCGTCGTTGTTCGCATCATCATCATCACACTACTAATAATACTACTACTAATAAATAGTATAAGCTTAAGTATGATGAAGATGTGGAAATGTTTATCCCGTTTTAAGGTGACTTTTTGTGTGTCTGATGAGATTCAATAATGAAAAGAAGATAAAATTCGATGAAACGGTCGCTTTTACTTTCCTAAAAAAAAAAAAAGAAATCGCATTTCGCGTTTATTAAAGAAGAGAAAGCTTTGATTCATCAGAAGAGCAGAAAAAGATACAAAAGCATCATGTCTTCTTCTTCTGCTACTGCTTATGCTCTTGGGGTGAGGACGAGAGCGCAGAAAAGGCGGATGGGCGAGAGAGATTTGTGGGATTTGATCGTGAATAACGACGATATTTGTTTTAAACACATTCTTCCGAGATTGAATTCGAATGATGTGAAATTCTTGCACGAGGTGAATACGGAGACGAGAAAGTTGGTGAAGAGATTGCCTCGCGCGGGTGATTTGACAAAGGTGTTTAAAGTGAGAGAGATGTCGTCGATATCGACTTTGGAGTTAGCGTGGGAGAAGAAATCGTTGTGGTCGGGTTACTTAAAAGGCGAAATAGATTTCTGCAGGAAAGTTGCTTACACGAATACACTCGAGTTGCTCAAGTGGGCGCGAGAGGAGAAAAAGTGTGATTGGGATTATAGGACGATTGATGCAGCCGCAATACAAGGTAATCTGGAAATGGTAAAGTATTGCGTTGCGAATGAGTGTCCTGTCGATAGTGGAGCGTGTGGATTAGCTGCCGAAAGCGGTAATCTCGAGATACTCAAATACTTACGCGAAGAATCCAAAGCGCCGTGGGATTCTGATACTGCCGCTTGGGCAGCTTTAAATGGTCACCTTCATATACTCGAATATCTTGTTGAGAGTAAGTATGATGAAGATAACGAAGATGCGTTTGCGGATGCAGCCAGTGAAGGCCAATTTGACTGTTTGAAGTACTTACACGAAACCGCCAAATGGCCGTGGGACTATAGGGCGGTACGCTACGCGCACGAGAACAACCACCCCGAATGTTTACAATACCTCCTCGACAACAACTGTCCTCTCCCAGAAGGCTGGTCGTACGAAGATGGAGAGTTACACGTGGTAGAATCAGAATCAGAATCAGAATCAGAATCAGAATCAGAATAATTGCACAGGTCCTAAAGCTGCCGCAACCTTGTAAAAAATATAATAAGAGAGAGACACGAAACACTTTTTTAATTTTGTGAATTTTTTCTCTTTTTTTTCTTCTTCTTCTTTGATGAAATTTTGCCCTAAAACTCCTAAACTTTCAGAACAATTTTAGACCGACGACACCACGAGAGAGGTAGACGTGAAGAGAGGTTTTGTCTTTCTTCTTTGTTGAAGAGCTCTCCCTCTCCCTCCTCCTCCTCTTTCTCCTCCTTTTCTCCTCCCTTCTCGTTTCAAACAGAAGAATCAAAGAATGTCCTCCTCTGGTATAGGAGGAGGTAAAAAGGTGAGAATGAAAAGAAGAAGAAGATCCAGATGGAATTGGATTGGATTCATCTCTCTGAATGGAGTCGATTTGCGTCGCGTGTTGTATATATATCTCCTTTTCTCTCTTCATCTCTCTCTGTATTGCTACCATCATCGCGCAATACCGCCGATAGAAGTACTACTAATTCTCTTCTTCTTCTTCTGACCATCATCTTAAACTCTTCTCATTATCCTCATCACATGATAGAAAAAAGACATCCTCGGAAGCGAAAAAGGAGGAGGCTTTTCCAAAGGATTGGGAGGAGGAAGTTTTACCAGCAACAATAGTAATAAAAATATCACGGGGACGATGTCATCAAACACAAAAGTGAAAGTACCGAAACCAGTCGTGTTACCATCGATGAGGAAAGAACACAACGGGTACGATCCAAAGCTCAGCTTGATTAATAAAGGAAATACTCATATAAGCGTTGGCGCTACGACGACGAATTACCACAACAGTAGTAATACTAACGGCGGAGAAGGTAAGAATAAAGACGACGAAGATATCGTATCGAAACTGAGACAAAACGGCGGAGGGTGGGGGCAGTCCTCGTCTTCTGGTGGTAATAACGGCGTCGAGCAACAACAAAAGTCATCGTCTGGAGAAATATCGAGTAGTGCGGGAGGAAACGATACAAATTTCGTAAAAATTGTGGAGGTGAAACCGATCCAGTCGACGTCGCAGTGGGGGACAAACGTCATCGCGGGAGGGACTGTTGGCGGAGAAAAAAACAGAGACGGCAAAGGAGAGTCTAATGTCGTTCGAGTTCACGAACACGATCCGAGTTTGTTGGGGAAAACGAACGTCGTTTCCAGAAGGGAAGAGAAAGTCACGCGAAGAGAATTTCCGAGCTTGAGAGATTCGTTGGATCCGAATAATACTACCGCGAATAGGGAGACGTATAAGAGCGGTATCACCGAAGATGCCGATCATCACAGGAAGTTTGAAATGTCCAGCGACGACCGAGGGCGATATGAAGATGGAAACACGACCATGCAAAGAAGCTCTAGAAATACATCGAATAATGGGAGATCGCAGCATAATCGAGACGACAACGGAAGACGACACGCCGAAGACGCGAGCGCGTTTTTGAAACAAAACAGTTCCATCGGAAACGTGACGATTATGAAACGGAATGATAACGACGCGACGATAAATAACAATGCCAATAACAGTAATACTACGAACAGCGGCGGCGGCGGCGAAAACAACGACAGAGGAGGAGGAGGAGGAGGAGAAAGCAACGCCAACAAGAACTACGTGGACGAAGCGCGAAAGAAGTTTGAAGATGAAATCGAACGCGTCGCGAGAGAGTTGGAGGCGAAGAAACTGTCCTCAAAATCATCCACTTGGGCCGGGAAGTCGACACCAGCGACTGCGCCGCCATCGAACACTGCGAATCCGTTGCGAATGCTCGTCGGAAACTCGAAGCAACAACAAGTAGTAGCAGTAGCCGCCGCGGCTGAAATAGCAGCGGCGCCTACACCGAATCCTACCAGCATCGCGCCTCCGTCGGTGCGACGAGAACACTTGACGACGCAACAGCTCATCGAAATCCAGTTGCACCAGCAGCAAGAACAGCATAAACGGTTCGAGCAGATACTGCATCAGCAACGCGCGCATGCAAAGCAACACCAACAAGAAGAAGGAGAAACGGGAGCAGAGTTGTTAAAAACAAGAAAGAAGCGCGGCGGGAGACGGGTGCGAGAAGCGGAAGAGAGAAGATTGTTAAAGCAAACTTTAGGCGCGACAACGACGACGACAATGCCGCCAGGCGCGGTAGTTAAGGTGCTTTCGAAAGACCCGTCGTCGGGAGTAAACTCGGAGAACGTTTTGAGGCAGAAACCGAGCTCGAGTTTATCCACGTCGCATCGATTGTTGAGACGACAGCAGCAGTTTGAGCAACAACAAAAGTTGACGGAAAAGCTGGAAAAGGATATCTTAGAGGTGTCCCTGGACAACGAAGAAAAGGAAGAGGTTGATAACAACAAGAGAGACGCCGGCGGCGAAGATAAATACAACAACAACATCGGTATGGATCGAAGCGCGTATCTCTCGGGAAAGATTGAGCCGCTGCGCATCGCCTCTCCGGTTTTATCCGTCGATAACGCGTTTGGGAGCGTTTGGAGTTCGTCTAAGAATGCAATGGTAAGTACCAACAACGACGGTGGCGTTGTCGCTGATACTGCGAGTACACTGCCTGCTCAGAACAACACGAACGACGATCCGTTGTTTGGGTTAGACTCTCTCGACGAGGCCACGGCGACTCCGACCACGACCGCGATCGGTGGAGGAGCGTGGAATGCCGCCGCGGCGACCGCTGGAAGTCACAACGCATGGATCGCGGGTCAACATCAGCAACATCTCGCGTATGGACAACGCCCCCGGTCTGTGCCACCGACTTCGACGGCACATCTCGACGTCGCCTCGGCGTTACCGGACGATTTAGACGACGAATTTGGATCCTCCGATTCGCTTTACGATTCGTATAACATGAACAATGGCGGCGAAGATTGGGACGATTATAACAATTATCTCTACGCGCAGCAGCAGCACACAGGAGCAACAGCAACAGCAAAATCTTCGCGATTTAATCAAGTTCTCGACGCGCCAAGTTTCTTTCCGGGGGAAGGCTACTCCAACGCGGCTTACGATAGCAGTCATCCTCACCAATCCTCCTCCGCGTTGTCGATTGAACAGCAATACCAAATGTACATGCAATCCGTCGCGCAAAGCGGAAGTCAATCGTATTACGACAAGAATCAGTACATTGAGATGCAAAGAGACTACGAGGAACAGTTTGACATGAGCGATATGGATTTCTTGTATCACGCGATGCAAGAGCAAGTGGCGTTGGCATCCGCGACGCAGGCTGGAGGAGTGCAACAACACCATCAGTATCACCTTCACGGCCAACAGCAGTCGCCGAGAGGAGATAGAGGGTTGAGGGGAGGAAGAAGTAACATGTACGCTCAAAGCGTTGGTGGCGGTAAGTACAATAAATCAACCGGAGGACGCGGCGCGCCGCACCCGAAGAATAAAACCGGAGGAGGTCAAATTACCTCCCGCGAGCGAAGGCGTTTACAACGTCTGTTGACGGGCATCAGCAAAGTTGCCGATCCGAACGCGGTGTATCCAACGACAACGACGACAACGACAACGCCAACGAATGCAACTGATGATTACGTCACTACAAATGACACTGCTATTGCAGCTAAAAGTAGTGTCGATGCAGCGCAAACACTCGCAGCGGGAACTGCGCCCCCGGTTAAAAGAGGATCGAGAGGATCGCGCGGCGGAAGAAGAGGCGCGAAGAAATCGTCCTCGTCGCCCGGATCCGCGTAAGAAATCATCCAAAATTAATTTGCGAAGAAATCAAAATCAATAATCGAAAGACATCAATAATAAAAGTCGTTTGCTTGGCATTGCGCAGAAACTTTCGCGAGAGCGCCGAAAACGATTTTATCACACGAGAGATGTATTTACGAGAAGAAGAAGAAGAAGAATAGAAGAAAAAGAGTTGAAAATTTGAAACGCACTTCTTTAAGACATCTCTTTTCCCATTAACATAGCTTTCCGAATCACATCTCTCTCTTCTCCAGCTAATACTCTTAAAATTACGTTGTTGTTATTACTATTCATGCCGTTATACAGCAATCTATCATCTTTTGCGGTGACCAACCCGTTGAAAATCTTCAACGCCGTTTTCATCGCCTCGTCTTCCTCGTCTTCGTCTTGGACGTAAAATTCTGCAAAATGTGCGAAAAATTCTCTCGCGTTTTCTCTCGTCGCGTTCAATCTGTTTTCCAAACTGTCCCAATTCGGATCTGCCACGTTCGCGAAGAACTGTGGCAGCAACCCGAACCCACCCGTGCGTCGAAACTCGCCCTCGCACCTCGGCTCGCACGCGTCCACCCGGCGCAAGCGTTGCAAAGGAAACGAAGAGGAGACGAACGCGTCGTCGTCGTCGTCATCGAGCGAAGAACGCACACCACCTAAAGCTTTCATTTTAGCATCGTACAAGGCTGAGTTTTGCTTCATGAACGCGTCTAAAAGTTTCGCGAGAAACTGCTGAGATTCCTCTTCTCCTTCTTCTTCTTTTTCTTTTTCTGCTTCTCCAACAGAAGAGGTTTCGTTGGACGTTTTTGGCGATATAAATCTCCGGGGAAAGGTCTCGTCCAGATTAAACGTGTTCAAACGAAACGCGTTTATCTTCAAATCGCGAGCTCTGTTGTTGCTGTTGCTGCTGCTCTCTGTCGCCAACGCTCTCCTCGGAGGTAATACGTTGTCGTCCTTTTCTTTTTTCTTTGTGTCGTGATCACTCCTCCTCGTCGTCGAGAACGTGAACTTCTTTAAAAAGAACGAGACTTTCAAGACGACAAAGACGACGACGAAGAGAACTATAGATTTTTTAATAACACCCCCAAAACCTGTTCGCCGCCTTCCTTTCGAAACTCTCTTCTTCTGGAGTCCGTCGAAGTCTTTTCTCGAAGACATCAAAAAGATGATGATGATTAAACACTTTGGGGAAGTGAAAGCGCATGTGTAAATGTGTTTTTATTTTATAAAAAACAATTCGAAGCGTTTCGAGGCAAAAAAAAATCACCACAAAAAAAGCAGACAGAACAGATAATTTAGTATGTCTTCTTCTTCTGAAAAGACGAGGACAAAAAGGACAACCAGAGAGAGGGCGACACCCCGAAGCCACGATGAAAAGAAAAGACGAATAGGAGGGGAGAGAACGAGAGATTCTTTGTGGGATTTGATCGTGAAGTGCGACGATATTTGTTTCACGCACATTTTACCGAAATTGAATCGAATGGATGTGAAATTCTTGTATGGAGTGAATAGTGAAACGAGAAAGTTGGTGAAGAGATCCTCTCGCAAGGGGGATTTGAAAATTGATTGGGAGTTTTTGATTGATGAGATGTCGTCGATATCGACTTTGGAAGTTGCGTGGGAGAATAAACCGAGTTGGTGGGACGAAACATATTTCTGCATGCACGTTGCTCAAACGAATAAACTCGAGTTGCTCGAGTGGATACGAGAGGAGAAAAAATGTGAGTGGGATGAAGGGACGATTAATAGGGCCGCAGAACAAGGTAATCTGGAAATGGTAAAGTATTGCGTTGCAAATAAGTGTCCTATCGATAAGAACGCGTGTACAAATGCTGCCGAAAACGGTCATCTCGAGATACTCAAATACTTACGCGAAGAAGTCAAAGCGCCTTGGGATTCGAGTACTGCCAATTGGGCGGCTGCAAATGGTCAGCTCCACATACTCGAATATCTTGTTGAGCGTAAATATGATCACTTCGTGGAACTTGCGTGCGAGAATGCGGCCAACAACGGTCACTTAGACTGTTTGAAGTACTTACACGAAACCGCCAAAGCGCCGTGGAGCTCTTGGGTCGTATGCTTCGCACACAACAACCACCCCGAATGTGTACAATACTGCCTCGACAACAACTGTCCAATACCACTCAATTGGCGAATTGATGAGCACGGAGGGTTACATCGTCCAGACACAGAAACACAGTAGTAATCAAAGCTTAGCGTATACGCGCGCGTAATAAACGAAGAAAGATTTTTTTCGCGCAAACACTTCTCATGATAAAAACTCCTTCTCGAGTGCTTTAAAAAGAACAACAACAGAGGAAAACCCGAAGAAAAACACCGAAATATTTTCACCACAAATTTCAACTCTCTCTCTTTCTTGAGTCCAATTTCGTAGTAGTAGTAGTAGTATACATATTACACTCACATCATCAGAAAGAGAACAGATAAAAGCACAGACAGACAGAGACTTAAAATACTCACACCACCACACGTGTAGTGGTTTCGCGTGTTTTTCCGTCTTTAAGAAGAAGAAGACAACGAAGAGACACGTGTGCATTCAGAGAATTTTAACCTCGATTATTATATCTGCGTTGAACAACAAACCCCTCTCGACGACATTGAGAAGAAGTTTAAGAAGTTTAAGAAGAAGAAGAAGAAGAAGAAGAAGAACAAATATAATGATGGCAAAAGGCGATTCAGGATTCGCCAAAACAGCAAATGCGACGAGTGGTAATGGTAATAACGGTGATCAAGAAGACGGGATGATACCACCACCCATCGTTCTCGCGAGTGGAAGTTTCAACCCGACGTCCTCTGCCGCTGGAATGCAACACAATTCGTTCCATCCTCCTCCATATGGAGGACAACAACAACAACAACAACAACACTACGGACAAGGAACGCAAGGCGATTCGAACTTTGCCGCCGGGAACGTATTCTTGAACACAAACAACGCGAGCAATAACAACAACAACAACAAAGATAATAACTATAACTACAACAGCAATAGCCAACAACAACAACAACAACAACAACAGAGCGGCGGAGGAGGGGGAATGGTACAGCCCGGAGGGTATCCTCCGCAGCAATACCATCCGTATCATCATCAAATGCATCACCACATTCCGCCTCTCCAAGTGCAGCAGCAGCAGCAACAACAACAACAACAACAACAACAAGCTCCGCAAAATCAGATGCAACATCAAACGCCGCAGCAGCAGCAACAACAACAACAACAACAACAGTTGCGGTTGTTTTGGCAGCAACAAATGACCGAGGTTGAAACGGCGACGGATTTTAAGAACCATCAGTTACCACTGGCAAGGATTAAGAAAATCATGAAAACGGACGAGGACGTGCGGATGATTTCCTCGGAGGCGCCGGTGTTGTTCGCGAAAGCGTGCGAGATGTTCATCTTGGAGTTAACTTTGAGATCTTGGATTCATTCCGAAGAGAACAAAAGGAGGACGTTGCAGAGAAACGACATCGCGAGCGCGATTACGAGGACGGATATTTTTGATTTCCTGGTGGATATCGTACCGAGAGAAGATGGGAGTGCTGGCGGAAACAACGCGGCGGCGATTGCCGCCGCCGCCGCTGCGGCGGCGCTGGGACAAGAGCAACAAAAACAACAAGGGGGTGGTGGTGGCGGAAATTTAGCAACAGTAATGGGAGGAGGAGGGCCTAGCGTGCAGGTAAAGCAGGAAGAGAATGGTACCGGATTAGGAGCGGGTAACGGGAATACGACAGACGCGTCGTACAACACGTACCCGCCGCAACCAACAACAGTAGTAGCTTCAGACGCAACGCCGGCGTCCCAACCATCGCAGCAAGACTGGATTAAGGAGGAAGGCGGCGGGCAAACCGACGCCGTCGTGCCTTTGATTTAAGAGACTGAAGAAGAAGGAGAACTTTTATTAATACGAATAATGAAAAGAAAAAAAGAGAGGAAGAAACACATTTAGAACGAGAGAGAGTTTGTGCGTGTATTTTCAATAAAAAAATATATACAGCATGATTAGTATTCATTAAAAATGTGATACAGCAAGGCCCATGATATTATTGTTGTTCCCTTTTCTCGTAATGATGTCCTATGCGTGCGCTACGACGAGCTAGCGTGGGTGATGTCTTTGATATGCTAAATGATGGTATATTTGCATCATGCGGCGCGAAAAATTTGGAACTCAAAGCGTCTCCTTCTTTCGAGTATCTTTTATTAGTCTCCTTCTTATTATTCTTATAGTATTGTATTATTATCTCACATCCTCTTCGTTTCTTTAAAGGACGCGATGGTGATCCCATAACTGTTTGGACTCAACGCGGTATCTTCGTCGTCTCTTTCGACGCTTCCATCGATACCGAAAATAGCGTCCATGTTTAACATGTGCGGCATCGAGAAGGCCAGCGCGGTATTACTTGGCAGCTCTTCTTCCGTTTCTCCTCCCTTCTTGTTATTATTTGCTGCCGCTCTTTTGCTGAGTTTGGATCGAGCAGCGCTGAAAGAGGATGTTGGTTTCTTCCTCTTTCTTCCTCCCACCGAATTTTGTCCATTCTCGTTGTTGTCGTTATTGATGATGAAATTCGGAGCGGTTACGTTGAAAAAGTCAACGCCGGATCCGGAGGAGTACTCGCTGTTCGCCGCCGACGTCGTCGTGTACATCATCTTCGTCTTAGTATGAGTGTTTTTAAAAGACGGTGGCAACGATGGATGACCGCGACGAGTTTGGTGTTGATCTTCGTCGTCGCAATGATCGTCCTCGTTTTCGATGTACCCCGACGACATTTCGTTGTTCTCGATGATAAAAGCGTACGAGTTGTTCAAATACGTGTTCGTCTCCGCGTCGCTGGTGAGCGTTCTCGTTCCGCAGGACACGTCCACCATTTGATGATGGTTAAATGCAGTATCAGCACCGGACATTTCCACGCTCTCCTCGGACGAATACGTCGTCGTGTTACACTTAGTATCATTCGCGCTCTTGGACGAAATATTATTCGTGGTTGTCCTACTCGTAGTCATCGAACACGGGGCCGTCGGCGCCATCTCCTTTTCCTCCTCCAAAAGATTTTGAGACGCCGACGACGACTTTTTGCTCTTCCTCTTAATATGTTTCGAGTGCACGTGTCTTTGTTTATAAATCGTCGCTCGAATTCTCAAGATGTCCTCCGGCCACGGTTTCGCTTTCTTCGGCTTTGAGTGGTGGTATTCGTTTAACAAAAAGACGTTTCGTTCCTTTACATTTTTAGAAGGAAAAAAGTCAGAATTTTTATTTTTTTTCAAAAAAAAAAAGGAAAAAAAAAGGAAGTCGAAGGGTCGCTTTTTTCCTGTTTTTCTTCGAACAGACAAACGAATTTTGAAAAGAGTGTTGAAAAGACCGACAAAAGTTCTTCTTACCACTCGAAACGCGTATTCTCGCAACCGGTCGAGATCTTTTTTCGTGGATTGTAAGACCTCCATCGTGGATTCGTTTTCGGGGTCCACAGTTGCTTTTTCGCACAGTTCCTATTTGTTTTAGAGTTGGAGTGATGTCAGTTTATTACGCGCGCTTTTGTATGTTTACGCGAAGAAAGGATTTTGATTGAAAAAAAGGCAAAAGTCAACCCCCTATGGTAAAATGAAAAGTCAAAATCAATTTTTACCTGGTAGTACCTGGCTAAGCTTTTATACATCTCGAGGAGAGAGTGTAGCTTCCGGTGCGGCCATCGAATGATTCCGAATTTTCGACATCTGTTTTGATGAAGAGAGATGAAGAGAGATGAAGAGTTAGTAAACAGATACACTACTCATTGTAAAAGAAATTAATAAAGTGAAGAAATGGATAAGGGTCAAAATCGTATCACACCACTCACATCGTCTTAAACCTGGTCGTCCCGCAGCCAAACTTCTTGGCGGCTTCGGATTCCGAGTCCAACGCTAACTTTGTCAGGTCGTTCACGGTGATGTTTTTCATCAACGAATCCTCTTCTTCGTCTTCATCATCTTTGGTGTTGTTGCTGTTGTTCTCAACATCTCGAAGATGACTTTTCGCCGTCTTTTCCTTTTTCTCGCTCATTAAAATGCCTTTCGTACTCATCATAATATCATCCAAGATGAACTATACGTGCGTAATAAGAGAGCTTAAAGAATACCAAGGCAGTAGCAGAGCGCTGTACTCCTACTGTTATTATAATAATAACGCGTCTTCAAACGACGACGACGTGTCTTTGTGTTTAAGAGAGAGATCCGACCCCCACGAGGGAGACCAAACGCGCTTTTTGCAAACAAAAGTGACGAGTCTTTTTGTCGTCTTTTTGTCTCCTTCTTTCGTTCTAACTGAGCTCTTAGGGTTGGACACCCTAAAATAAAAATCTCTCAAAATTGGAAAAGGAGCAGCTTCCTCACATTTTTGTGCGTCAGTTTGTGCCTCACTACTGTTACTACATTAAGAAGTTAAGAATCAGCACAGAAGAAGACAAAAAGAAGAGAGAAATAGAACACACCACGTAATAATGCCAGTCCCGCGAGGCTCGTTATTCGGCGTCCCGAACGAAAACTTTATGAAGAACAAAGACCCGAACAAAAAACACATCCAATGGGACGACGAAAATTTACGAGAAAACGAACGCACGAAATCGGCGAAAGATATCATCGACGAACCCGATACGCCGTGGGCATCACCACCGCCGGAATTATTCGATTCAGATGCAGAAGAGGATGAAATTTTAGAGGAGGATTTAATGAATAAGAGGAAAATGTATGCGGAGGAGGAGATTAAGGAACGGTTGGAACGGTTGGAGATGACGGATACGAGACAGTCCACGGGAGTTGAGTTTGTTCTCGAAACGACGACGACGGAAACGACGAGTAGGAGTAACTTTAGTAGTAGCGATGATAATAAAGAAGAAGAATTAAAAGAAGAAAACGACGACACAATCCTGAAAAGCAGACTGTTCGAAGCGCAACGGAAATCGTTGCAGTGTACGTACGATAGGAAGCGAGGGACGACGTTTAACAAAACTTCGCATCCGTTCGTCGCGCATCATAACAACGACGAGGAGGATAAAGAAGACGAGGAAAAAGATGAGGAGGAGATTAAGAGGGAGTTAGAAGCGCTGCTGAACATGCAACGTAAAACTTAAAATTTAGAAGACGTACGTTATGGTACAATCTTTTAGTAGTAGGTATAAATATACAACAACACATAATACACACGCACATCGCTTTTAACGCCTTTAACTACTACTACTACTACTACTACTACTACTACTACTACTACTACTATTCGATGAAAATAAATTCTATATTATTCGCCTCGTCCGATTAAAACTTCCGAGCGGTTCTTGTTCTTCACGACCGCGTCGACGCCGTCAAACATTTTCTCCGT
>Ga0302114_10002189_pt1 | contig 12639 bp, 9 predicted proteins | sample AG5_Surface_MG_FD_203107 | JGI IMG/M metagenome (GOLD analysis project Ga0302114, IMG submission 203107) | Marine microbial communities from Western Arctic Ocean, Canada - AG5_Surface | ecosystem: Environmental > Aquatic > Marine > Oceanic | place: Canada: Western Arctic Ocean | collected...
CGCTGTTTTCATTAGACCTTCGTGCAGTTTTATTTTTTTATTTTTAATCGCAATCAATGCTAAAACAAGTATAATCGCAGTAATACCGTTAATTGAAGCGTAGATTGGGGGTAAAAAAGATAGTGGCGTTACGTTAGGAATTTTGACAGTAAACAATAAGGCAACTATTAGGGGAATCAATACAGAAACCACCGTAATCAACTTCTTATATTTTATGGGATTGGGGCTTACTTCGTTCCTTTTCATAGTCATTCTTATTATTCTTTTAAAAGTAAAGCAATATCTTCAATCAGCAAATCAACGTCCTTAATTTCTTCCCCTTCCTTGTCCAAACCTGAGTAATAGACAATGGGATTGTCAAATCGATCAACTCTTGATCTAATATAGCCGTTTTTGTCAATTAACGCAAAATATCCTTGGTGTTCAAAACCACCAGCAACGGCAGAATTTATACCTGCAAAAATACTAAATCCTTTGTTCGCAAGTTCATATACTATTTTGACATCACTTGTAAGAAAATGCCAATTTTGAGACTTTACATTGTAAGATTCTGCATATTTTTTTAATACATAAGGAGTATCGTTTGCCGGATCAATGGTTAATGAGGCGATTCCAAAATCTTGTCGGTCTCCGAAACGATCGTCTATAATTTTCATATTCTTGTTCATAATCGGACAAATGGATGGGCATTTTGTGAAGAAAAATTCTACCAGATGAACTTTTCCCTTAAAATCTTCATTCCCTATAAAAAGACTGTCCTGATTTAGCATGAAGAATTCGGGAACTTTTTTTGCTTCACCGTTAAGCTTAATGTAAGCCAAAGGTTTGGCTGGCGCTGAACGATTGTCTTCTACTTGAGTTTGATTGGCAATACGGTGAATGATTTTTGGCACAAACAGAAATCCGAAAACTACAATAACAATGATTAAACCAAGAGAGGAATATTTATTCATATTATTCTGAAGTTTCTGGTTTATTGTATTTTTTCCATGCCCTCCTGTACTCGGCTAATATAACCTTAACGTCATCAATCATCTTATTGTTAATCTCAGCGACAGATTGTGAATTAAAACCATATAACATGCCTTGATCTTCATCATCGTCTCGACCTCTCAAACTACTATTCTTGTCGATTATGAAAACATAGGGTGAGCTAAGACCGGTTGATAATTCAAGTGGGGCTTTTAAGCTGCTAAACAACGATTCAATTTGTTCGGAGGTGCCAAAAACAAATTTCCACTTAACAAGATCGGTTCCAGCGCCTTCGCTAAGTTCTTTTTTTAATTCAACAACCCTGTCTTTTTCTCCTTTTTGGAGGATCATTACAAACTGAAAGTCTTCAAACTGATAAAATCTTTTGTATATTTTCTGGTTAAGATTGAGCGCGTCTCCTCGTTTTACGGAAATTTCACTGCCCCAAAAACCCAATACAGAAATTTTGTTTTTAAAATTAACTACTTCACCTGAAAGTGACTCCCATTCATCAATTTGATTTACCTCCTTTGTAAGAACAGGAAGTAAAGCAAAATTGTTCTTCCCAGATGCAAAGAACAAATAGATTACAATAGGAAAAACAAAAAGGATAACTAAAACAAAGTATTTTTTAAAAGCATTGCTCATAACAAAATTATTTGTTTTTTAGGGCATCAATGGGTTTTGACTTTAAAAGTTCCAGCTCACAAAACCTTTGAACATTACGTCGAAAATATAGTCTGCTTCAACCAAAAGAATAAATGACAGGTAGGGAATTAAGATTAGCAAAGGAAGTACAATCGATCCTTTTAAGCCCCCTTTTTCATCTCTAATGTGCATAAAATCCCAAGCGATATAATAAGCTTTAACGATGGTCAAAATAAGGAATATCCAGTTTAATATCTTCATGTTTAAAAAAGAATTCATGAGGGCTGCAGGTTTCACTATTCCTAAAACAACCTCAACAGTTGTCACTATAGAAAGAAAAATAAGTACCCCCCAAATCTTTTGTTGATTGGATTTAAATTTAAGTAATCCTCTGAAAATCGCTAAGTTGTGTGCGTCGTGAGCCATTGGTTATTTATTTTTTAAACGAGATAGAAAAATGTAAAAACGAAGACCCATACCAAGTCAACAAAGTGCCAATAAAGACCAACTTTTTCAACCATTTCATAATGTCCTCGGCGTTCATAAGTTCCAACAATTACATTGAAAAAAATGATGATATTGATGATTACACCAGATAAAACGTGAAATCCGTGAAATCCTGTAATAAAGAAGAAAAAGTCTGCAAACAATCGATTTCCATATTCGTTATGCACCAAGTTTGCCCCCTCTACCACTGCAACAGCAGTGTCGATTTGATCCAAAGAGTCATCCCGAGACAGGAACACCTTATGACCAGTTGCATCAATTTTTTCACTTTTAATTACTAAATTATTATTGGCTTCAAATCCTTTTACAACTTCTTTGACAGAAAAAGATGGTAGACTTGAACCTGCATCATACCAAATTCCGTTGCTTGCTTGATGAACATCTCTTTTGGTAGGTACTTCAACGGCAAAATCAGCAATTGCTATTCTTTTTCCGGTACTCGCGTCAACAAATTGAAGGATCTGCCCCCCTTTTGTTTCCAGAGCTCCGTATTCTCCTTTGATAAAGTTTTTCCATTCCCAGGCTTGAGAACCAACAAAAATTGCACCCCCTATAATGGTGAGCAACATATAAAAAGTAACTTTTGCTTTTTGCATGTGGTGACCTGCGTCAACTGCCAATACCATTGTTACTGAAGAAAATATTAATACAAAAGTCATCAAGGCAACGTAATACATCGGGGCGTCTACTCCGTGTAAAAACGGGAAGTGAGTAAATACCTCATCCGCAATGGGCCAAGAATCCATGTTCTTAAATCTTGAAAAACCATAGGAAACCAAAAAACCAGAAAACGTAAGCGCATCCGAGACGATGAAAAACCACATCATGAGTTTTCCATAGCTTGATTTGAGAGGTCTTTCCCCTCCGCCCCAAACGTTTGTTTCTTCTGTATTTTCCGCTGCTGTTATATCCATAAACTTTAAGTCAAGTTAGTTTGGTGCAAATTTATATATTTTACCTATAAAGAAGAACAAATAGGTACAAATAAATCCATAAAATATCAAGAAAATGCCAAAATAAATATGCCAGTTCAAAACCTAAAGTGTTTGTTCCTTGATACTGGTTGCGTGAAAGTTGAAAATACACATACATTAAGACTATGAGTCCCGCAAAAAGGTGAGCCAAATGCAATAAGATTAAAACATACAAGAAAGAGGTGGTAATCGAACTTTCGGCACCTGTAAAATAATACCCTTGACTGATGATGTCTCCAAATCCTTTAAATTGAAAATAAACAAATAACACAGCCAGTACGAAGGTTATAATCACAAAAAGCTTCGTTTGCTTTATGTTTTGAGCCATCAAATATTTTTTAGCAAAAAAGAAGGTAAGGCTGCTCAAGAAAATCAAAACTGTACTGATAGCAAATGCAGCGGGCATTTCGAACTGGGTCAGCCAATCAACCCTAGAACTGCTGACTACGTAAGCGCTTGTCAGTCCAGCAAAAGTCATTGACATGCTGATCATCCCGACCCAAAGCATCATTTTTTTTGCTTTTTGTTCTTTTATTTCTAATTCATTCATATTAAATAAATTTATCAATTACATAGATTAACTGTAGGATCGTGATATAACCAATACTTGCAAACATTAGTTTTTTGGCTGCGTCTTTTGTCTTGAGTTGCATTAACTTAATTGCATAATAGAGGAGGTAAAGCCCAATGATTAAAATTAATATCGCCCCAGGAATAGACAAGTGGAGATTTCCAGTATAAGAAGTAGCGGGCAATAAAGAAATAACGATGGTCCAAAGCGTGTAAAACACAATCTGAAATGCTGTAAGTCGATCTGGGTTTCCAGAGGGTAACATCTTGAATCCTGCTTTCTTGTAGTCATCATCCAACATCCAGCCGATGGCCCAAAAGTGTGGAAATTGCCAAAAGAATTGAACCATAAACAATGTCCCCGGTTCTATGCCAAATTTGCCAGTTGCAGCTACCCAACCAAGCATAAAGGGAATTGCCCCAGGAAATGCTCCTACAAAAACCGCGAGTGGTGATTTTGTTTTTAAAGGGGTATAAATGCAAGTGTAAATAAATATCGAGAGGAGACCAAAAAGTGCTGTTTTAACATTAATGGCATAAAGCACCATAACTCCTAAAACTGTTAAAAAAGTGGCGATGATTGCAGCAACCAGAGCAGACATACGGCCCGTTGGAAGGGGTCTGTTTTTTGTGCGACTCATCAGGGCGTCAAGATCCTTTTCAATCAATTGATTGATTGCATTAGAAGCACCAACCATTGCAAAACCTCCAATAAAAAGTCCGATCAGAATTTTGGTTTCTACTTGATCAACTGCAAGCAAATAGCCCGCAACAGATGAAAAAACAACACTGAGCGCCAAACGAAATTTCGTTAATTGTAAAAAGTCATTTACAAAGGCTGCAAAACTAATTGATTTAACTGGCGAGCTGTCCAAATGGGTCTTCATCATCGTTGATAGAAATGCAAAGATAGGCTACAAAACATCAATGTGCAATGAACTAAATGTTATTTTACTTCGCTTTTCAACAAATCATTGTAAGCGAAAAGTAATTGGAATACTAAAAGGAACCCGAACCGGCCTTCCCCTTTGTTTTCCGGGTATCATTTTGGGTAACTTGGATATATTTCTTTGGGCTTCTTTCTCTAAGTTTTTGTCCGGCCCACGCATTCTTATTTCCTGAATTGAGCCATCTTTAGCAATTACAAAGTTTACATAAACCCGACCTCCATGTGACAAACAAAACAAGAACAAGTCCTATTAAAAAATAAAGAGTACTATTTTTTGATAAATCTGCTTTAGGATTTTTTTAGGAAACATAACTTCATGGTATTTAGGGGTTGCATTTAAATTAAATCAAATTTCGTACCAAGACCACTTACGCTCATAAAAAAAACCCATAACGTTGGTTATGGGTTTTTAAAGATATTTAATAATTTTTTACTGTAATCTAAATGTTATTGGGATACTAAAGGGAACTCGAACTGGTCTTCCTCTTTGTTTTCCTGGTGTCATTTTAGGAAGTTTTGAAATAATTCTCTGCGCTTCTTTTTCTAAATTTTTATCCGGACCCCGCATTCTAATATTAGAAATTGATCCATCCTTAGAAATGATAAAGTTTACATAAACCCGACCTTGAATACCCATTTCCTGGGCAATGTCAGGATATCTAAAGTTTTTTACAATGTGTTTGTTCATTTTTTCTTGGAAGCAATCACGTCTTTTAGATTTTGATACGTTCTCACATCCTGGGAAAATGGGAACATCTTCAATGACCGCAAAAGGAACATCTACATCGTCAAATTCTTCTTCAATTTCGACTTCTTCTACTTCAACAATGTCTTCTTGATCTGTTTCGGTAGATTCAATAACCGTTTCCTCAACCTCTTCTTCATCTTCCACAACCTCAATAACTTCAGGAGCTGGTGGTGGAGGAGGTGGTGGTGGTGGTACTTTTATTTGCTCTGTAATTGGCACTTCCTCATCGTCGTCATCATCTACATTTAATGCTTCATAACCGTAGCCACTCTTATCATAGGTTTTCCATTCGATGGCTTGCCATGATATAAAAAGGACTGAGGCCAGTCCTATAACAAAGTATAGGCTGCTATTTTTAGACAAATCTGCCTTCTCGTTTTTCTTGGGTTGCATTGTCATTGTGAATTTAGTATGCTAAGCTAAAAAAAAATCGATTATAAACAAGTTCTTTTTGTGTTTCGAACTCATTTTTTTTGATAATTCAATTAAGCTTAAGCTTCAATTAATGATTTATATTGATCTGCGTCTAATAATTCGTTTAACTGGTCGGGGTTTTGAATTTTAATTTTAATCATCCATCCTGATTCATACGGATCTTCGTTTACCGCCTCTGGCGTATCTTCTAGTGCCGTGTTAAATTCAAGCACCTCACCATTTACTGGCATAAAGAGATCCGAAACGGTTTTTACAGCCTCTACGGTTCCGAAAACGCTCTGCTCCTCAAGCTCCTCTCCTACGCTTTCGATTTCAACGTAGACAATGTCTCCCAACTCGCGCTGTGCAAAGTCTGTGATCCCAATAATTGCTGTATCTCCATCAACTTTGATCCATTCGTGGTCTTTACTGTATTTTAAATCCGAAGGAATATTCATTTTTTTTATTTAAGAAACAAAGGAATGAATTTAGCCGCTAGTTTCCAAAATTATATCGAATGGTAATTCCGGAACGAATAGAGGTTTGAGGAAATGCAGTAGAAATTGCAAATTCAGAAAAACTGTGATCGTAAAAAAACAAACTCGTTAAGTTTTTTGAGAGGGCATAATCCGCAGTAAACTTAATGGACATTAGGGTCTGTCCGGCCGTAATCTGATTGTTGTCATATTCTAAATTTCTGAGTATAGTTTTATTTTCCCTGAAAGAAAAATCAGCCTTTAGATTTAAATCTCCACTTAGGGTCACTCGTCTCCCACCGACATTGGTTCGAATCCTTAAGTCCTTAACCCGATAACCCATTCCCATTATGAACTCATCACCACATGATTCCGTCAGCAAGCTATTGTCAAGACTCAAAGAAAGCGTGCGATCTTTTTTCACCTCTGCCAATATCTTTATTGAATTTTTAAATTCGACATCCAAACGAATAAGAGGATTAAACTGTTCCACCAAATTGATATTTGAATAAAATTTTGGGGATATAAAATTCCCTAACTGATCTTTGGCTAATGGCTGAACGGGATCGTATTCCAAATTGGTTTGAAAGTTGGTAATGGTATAACTGGAGCGATAGCCGTGCGCAATAGAAAAACGATTGAAAATCTTACCCAATGACTTTATTTTAGTCAGTCCAGTGTATTTAATATTCCAATTTGGCAATGGTGTTTTCTGAACAGGATCTAGCGAAATGTTTTCTGGAGAAGTCCCCGTGTAAGCTGATAAAAATGAAGTAATCAGGACAGATTGATGGTTTCTATTAAATCCATTTGGATAGCCGTCTTGATCAACATCAGTTGGAGAAAGATTGTAATTGTCAGCCAGTCTTCTCGCAACGATCAGTCGGTTGGATCTGAATTTTTCAAAACTAGAACTAAAGGCACCTCCCCCGCCATCATTAAACGCAGTTTTTATCATTAGCGTAGAAATTCCAAAATTGCCATATTCAGTTGTATTTAAAGCAATGTATTCTTGATTTTCAACACTATAGTTTTCTGAAATATTTTGGGAAAAAGTCCGCTCAGCATTCAAATCAATGGTCAAATCTTTCAATGGGTTAATTTGTGCCGAAATGTTCAGTTTGTTGTTGTGCACCTGAGTGAATGGTTGTGAAAAATTGGGGAAAGAGCTTAGCCATCCTTTCTTAGCGATCTCATAACGAATATCAGCCTGACTTCCAAACGTAAATCCAAGTGTAGGGTTTGTTGTCCCAATGAAGCCGATGCTGGGGAGGTATCCTGGCAGTACTTTCCCATTGTTTTCCGAATAGTTTGCCTGAAGTCTTTTGATAGATGAAAGTATATCGCCAATCATCTGAACCCCTTTTTTTGGCTTTTTCTTACTGTCCTTTTTATCTTTTAAATTTTTATCCAAGGTTTTATCAAACGCTGATTTTTTCTTATTCAAACCAAGCATTCTGTAAAACTTTTCAAAATTAATGACGCCAGTAAGTGTTTTAGTATTTGCGTTTTGGACGGTGTTGATTTGTCCTAAAAACTGTCCATCGTCACTCTGAACTGCAGACAACGCATTTGATCCACGTTGCCAGCTAAAGTCACCCGTATAGTTATAATTTGCGTCAATGAAGTTTAGGAACGGGATGTATCGCAGTGGGATTTTATAATTTAGGGAAAGTGACTGAAAATGACGATCACTCTGACCCGTATCCCAAATCCCATCCCAGATGTCTAAACTTTTATTTACATCTGTTTTGCCTTCAGCGTCAGTTTCTAAAAAATTTCTAACAATATTATTATTCGTAGCGGTAAAAGTAAAACGCAACGAACGCGTTAAATTATGATTAATGGTATACGACCAATCAAATAAATAATTTCGAAGTTGAAGATCAGGAAAAGGGATTTGAGCTGAATTATCGACCCCTTCGATATAAACCTGACGAAATTTTTGATTGGTAAAATTTCTATTAAATTTTGAATTGATTTCGAGACTGAATGGGAGCAAATTAAAGTTTAGTTGTTTGAGCCATTCCCAATATTTTTTCCGATTAAAAGCTTTGGTTTTTTTGAATGGATTAATCTCAAAAGGCTTAAATGAGTAGCCATAGTTGGCTCCCAGCTGAAGATTCAGGTCGGTTTGACTTTCAATTTCATAATCGTGGTGCGTCATCTCGTTATAAGCATACGATAAATCTATGTTTTCGGGACTGTAAAATTTAAGAGGCTTGTCACCTGTGCTAATTTTTCTTACGCCAATCAAACTAATGCTTCTTCTTCGGGTGTAATCAATCGCTTGATTTCTAATTGAATCTTTTTGAGAAGCTCTATTGGAGGAGCTCAATCGTTCTTCCAATAAAATGTCTTGATAAAAAGGGTCGTATTCTGGCGTAATAAAAGTTTCTCCTAAATTCAAATTCAAAGGAACTTGAATGCCCCATTTTTGCGGTAAAAGCTGACCCAAATTGACACTAGAAACCAAATCGTATTGTTTCAATTCTTCACGGTTACTTTGGTTGGGAGTTTGATCAATTGAACCAAATCCAACCGAAGAATATTTTCCAGTTGCCGCAAAACTGGCAAAGTCTGCAAAGTTGGCATCCAATGCTCCAATAGCTGCCCAGCCGCCTTTAGAGTCAATGCCTGCAATCCGTAATTCGTTAAACCAAACTTCACCACAAAGATCATCTCCAAGTTGAGTAGATGGGTTTTTAACCCCTATCATTAATGTTTTAATTGCGCCTAATGATGGATTCCCTTTAACTGAATATTTATACTTTTTAAATCCAGCCAAACTACTGATCGGAGAAAACTCTTCTATGGGGCTCATGTCTTCATCAAAATAGGAGACACCTCCCAAAGTACCACTGTTTATTGCGGCTGACTTAAGCTTAGAAAGTAATGAAATTGGAACTTCGATTGAATTTGACTCTGGATTCCAAACAACATCTGCTGATAATTTATTAGAAGTATTTTCCATAAATTCAGTCGGTTTTAATGGGACCTCAATCTGATAATAATTGTCCTTAAAGTCTGTTCCCAAACGAATAAAGGCCACCATGCGCTTATCATATTCTTCTGATGTTCCCGAACCTGGCAATGGTTGTTGCCCTGAAATTGACTCCGCATGAATAAACATCTTTAAGTTTTTATATTGTCTAATGTCAAGCTGAATGTTTTTAAATACTGCTCGAGAATCTTGGGGTTGTAAATCACAAACTTTAATCGACAATGACTGTTCATTTTGCCTAACCACAGTGTTATTACTATTGATTTGTTCTCTTTCAATCCCGGGAGGTAGTATGTAATTTACCGGAATTCTATTTTCATTTTCTAATATATTAACTGTACTAATATCAACCGTTGTATTGCCATTTTTTGCAATATTTTCATTTAAATCCTGATTGTATCTTCTCCAGTCTCCACGAACCAAATCGAGTGTCCCAAACCTTAAAACCACCTGTTCCGAAAAACCGTTTAAAACCATTCTCATGAAGCGAACAGAACGCAGGTCTTCAATGGCGTTGATGGCATCGAAATACTCGTCGTACTGTGTCCCTTCATAATAGCCTTTCTGAATTGGAACTTTAAACTGAATCCAACGGGTATTGATTTCATCACCATTGGGCGCAGTTACTTTTACATTCTCCCTGACATCGCTAATAAAGGGATGATTTCCGACCCCCATTGATTTCGAAATCGGAATGCGATATTCAAAATAACTATCAATGGTGTTCATGCTTTGGTCTCTATTGATGTCTTCGGTGTCGGGCTCGGTCGTATTCCCTCGGCTGGTATTAGAAAACGCAATAGGGGAATTCCCTTGAGAACCATTATAATTTTTGTAACGATCCAATACCCCTCCATCAGCTTCAACAAAATACTTGTAATTGTCACCCGCAGGGTCATTATCAGAACCCTCTGTGTAGACAAGTTTTTCTTCGGTATCTGTGAGTCCATCAAAACCAAGATCTTGAATTTCACGATCTTCGGGTACCGTATTGAATGCATAAATCAAGGACTGTGTTGAGGGTACTTTTCCCCATGCAGTTTCATGAACTAAGTTTTCAGAACTCTGACCAGGCAAACCGTTTTCAAATTGCTTGCGTCCATCCTTAAGGACATCTTCTGAGATATTTCCCAAATGAAAATAAAGATCTCCCAAGTCCTCCTCAGTTGTTTTCATTTCTGAAAAAGTGTCTAATAACCAAAATTGAATGAACTCAACATTCGATTTCTCAAAATTAGTTGAACTAATCGGACGCATTATTCCTGCCCAATTCTCAGAAACATTATTGTCAAAATCTTCCTCTTTTTCATTATTGTAAGGCCCTTTTTCTTCAGGATAATATGCCAAGTCGAGTGTTGTCTGAACAGAAGTGGTTCCTTGAACCAAATCTTGTTCTGGAAATATTTCTTTAATAAAAATTCTTCGGGTGGTATTTAAAGAAATATCATCATTATCAATCCCTGAAGGCCTTCCCCCGGCATAAAAAATTGGATCAATTGAATACCAAGACAACTTCGCTCTACCAAATCCCGAAGCTATATCACCATTATTAAGATTTGATCCTTTGAAGTTTTTATAGGGAATACTGGAAAGGTTCCAAGCCGTATGCCCTTTAATGTCAATGTTCGTTTGAGCCCCCTCAAAATCATCTATATAAACATTTGCCTCTCCTCCCAATTCGGTTCTTTTCGGTTTTCCCGCAATCAGTCTGGCAACTTCTCCCCTAAAGGAGAGTAGCGAAGGGACATCGGTCGAAATGGTGGGTATTTTATTTACCAGGCGGGTAAAAAATGGTATTTCTGTGGAAAAATTAGTATTTAAACCAATCATGGTATTGTTAACTGGCTCGGTGCCATAATTAGCTTTTTGAGTTATTGGATTCTCACTAAGGTTCAATAATGTTCCTCCTAAGGCGAATTTTTCATTGAATTGATGGGTAATATTCACCCCGGAAAACCTTTTGTTTTGTTGGTTAAAAAAGGAATTGTTTTCCACCGAAATATTTATTGGCACATTTGAAGCTTGTAATGATGGGTCTATAATCTTAACTCGTCCAATGGCATAGTTCACCGTATAATCTATTCCTTCTGCCAGCACCCTTCCTCCTGCAGTTACTTTAACAGAACCTCGAGGTACATTAAAAGCCCCAATGGGAATTCCATCTCCGCCCTCAGACTTATAGCGGCCTTTAAGTTGAAATTTATTTTTCTCACTGGTTTCGAATGCACCTGCTTTTGTTTGGCTGTACATTTCTTGAAACACATATTTTTTTTGATTTGCATTAAATGTTTGAGGGCTCTTATAATCTTCTTGCTGCGAACTTGGGTTGTCTAACAAATCGAAGAGGTATTCCCCAAAAGGTTCTACGTTTGGAAAAATTATTCTACCGAATTGAGGCTCTATGGTTATCCCTGGCAAATAATCAAAAAAACCATCCCCCTCAGGAAGTGGATCTTGATAGAAATTTAGCTTATCTAAATTAAACGTATTCAATAGAATTTGATTCTCTAACGCCTCAGGCCAAATCCCTTTGTCAATCGGTTGTATATAATTGATTGGAGAAGGATCTGTATAGAGAATATTTAACCTAAAATTCTCTTCAGACATTTGGTATGCCCCTGTGTTATAGATGTTTTTCATCATTAAATTCCATATGGGTTGTCTGACATCAGTGATGTTACTTTTTATTAATTTAACCACCAAGCTGTTATTATTCACCACTTTGGTTTGGTTGGCAGTGTTTTGAGTTGTTGTGGTTCCTTCAACGCTTCCAGTGGCAAATTCTCCTACTTGATATAGCTTTCCTCCAACGGTGTATTGATAAGCCACCGCAAGCACCTCATCGTTACTCAAACGCTGATTTAAAGAGATATAACCTAGTTGAGGATGCAACTTGTATTCTGATGTATTAAGTTTTCTTGCACTTTCTAAAACAGCATAATCAAAACCTTCTTTAATAACAGCACTATTTGGCCCAAAAGAATTGCTCACAGAAGCAATGTCCCGAACGGAGCTACCTAAAATACCTCCCTGACCAATAGACTTAGGATTCAATCGATTGCTCTCATTTGAAGGAGGGGAAAGAAGGTTACTACCACTAAAGAAATTAGTAATCCGTTTATCTAAAGTGGTTCTTTCAGGGTTGCTTTCTCCTAGATCTTGAAACCCAACAATGTTTCTTATATTTTGTGTTCTGGAACCACGGTTGGTAACCCAAACCTCAATTCGGGTAATATTTACACTCGAGTTTATGTAAGGATAAGTTTTTAAGGCATTGTCATATTGATCTCTAAAATAATGGGCCAAAAAATAATGGCGATCTTCTTCGTAATCTAACGCAAAAATGTCAAATTCCTGAACTGTCCCCCCCCCCTGAG
>Ga0302114_10002193_pt1 | contig 12626 bp, 11 predicted proteins | sample AG5_Surface_MG_FD_203107 | JGI IMG/M metagenome (GOLD analysis project Ga0302114, IMG submission 203107) | Marine microbial communities from Western Arctic Ocean, Canada - AG5_Surface | ecosystem: Environmental > Aquatic > Marine > Oceanic | place: Canada: Western Arctic Ocean | collected...
GGGGGACATTAGAAAAGTCACCAGGGGGTCGACCACTTTCTCGTAAAGGGGGCGAGAGCCCGGGAGGAGGAAGAGCATGTTATTAGTGGGAGAATAGTAGATTTGTTATGGCAAGGAAAGATTTTCTCCTCAGATTTGAGTAAAAACGACACCACACCTCACACGAAAACCTTAAAACCTTACACACTTCAGGTTGAGGTTGATTGATTGATGTCAACTCCCTCTCCAAAGCGTGCGCATAATGAGGTATCTGAACAGTTCGCAGAGACATCCCTCCAATCCATGCAAAATAAACTAACCACAACCCACAGGTAAATGCGAATGATGGCACGATGAGCGACGTGTTCAACTCTCCGTCCCCTCCCTCTGATGACGAATCAAACTTCTCTGAGCCCACAACGAAGAAAAGCAAAACATCCTCAACCTCCTCCTCCAGCTCCAAATCCAAATCCAAATCCAAACCAAAGAAGTCAAAATCCCTCCCCCAGCACGTTGACGACTCCTCAGGAGCTGATGACAAAGAAGATGCCTCCGACGAGGAGTACCAGCAGCCGGACATTCCCGACTCCTCTGACTCCGACTCCGACTCAAACTCGAACGACGCCACCAAGCGAACTCAGCACAACAAGGCAGGCAAAGCCGCCGAGGCTGGCATAATTGTTAAAGTATATGTTGAGAATTTCATGTGTCACAAGAAGCTCACCCTCGACTTGTGCCCCAACGTGAACTTCATCAACGGTTCGAATGGTTCCGGCAAGTCTGCAATTTTAGCTGCGATTCAGATCTGCCTCGGCGCCCAGGCTCGCCGAACGGGCCGTGCGAAGGTGAGCGAGCCTTGATGAAGACGAGAATACTCGCGATGAATCATCACCCGCGAAATGGCTACAGACATAATGGCTCCATCTACTACTGAACTAACATTATTCCACTCAATTCGTATTCGTATTCGTTTGGCTCGCTCCATTTGTTTCGCTCTTGCTTCACTAAAAATGCACCTCGCTTCGCTCGGTGCAGTCCCTCAAGGATCTCATCCGAAAGGGCAGCGCTGCCACCCACGCAAAGGTGCAGGTCAAGCTGTTAAACAAAGGCAGCGACGCCTACCAGCACGACGTCTACGGTGACTACGTGACGATTGAGAAGATTATCGATCGCAGGTGAGTTTCAAAAAAATTCAGTCGAAGCGACTAATTCACGACTAACCAGACCATGCGCGCAGTGGCGGGGGTGGCTTCCGTCTCTTGACAGAAAACGGCGTGTGCAAATCGCGCGACAGGAAGGACATTGACGTGCTGTTGGATCTATTCAACATTCAGGTTGAGAATCCGGTGGCTGTTTTGGATCAGGAGCAGGCCAAGAAGTTTCTCAAGGGGAAGGACGAGGAGAAGTGGGACTTTTTCAACAAGGCTACTGAGCTGGAGCGGCTGGACAACAGCTACAACCGAATTATGGAGTCCATTGAGGAGATGGAGGAGCAGGAGAAAGCTGTCAATCGAACGTTGGAGTCGGAGGGAAAGGTAGTGACGGACTTGCAAGCCAAGTGGGAGGAGGTGAGCGAATCCCACTCAGTCTTCGCTTGCCTTGATGAAGACGAGACTGAGAATGAGAATGAGAATGAGAATGCGAGCCACTACGAAACTAACATTGTTCCAACTCAATTCGTTTGGTTTGGCACCTTCTTCGCTCGGCGCACAGTGTCAAGCTCTGCGGAAGTGGGAGGAGAAAATAAGGAAGCTGAACATCAGCATGTACTGGTCTGGCGTGTCGCAGTACCAGAGGATGCACGAGGAGGCGGTCGAGGCGCTGGAGCAGAAAACTGGTGTGGTGGAGAAGCTGATGAAGAAGATCGAGGACAGCAAGAAAACGCCGGAGGAGGAGGGGAAGACAGAGGCAGATTTTGGCGAGGCAGTAACGAGGTACACCGAAGAGGCTAGTTTGGCCGCTGGGAGGAAGAGGAATTTGCAGGAGGAGCTCAAAGAAGCCAAAAAGCCCGTTCGCTTCCTCGTCCGCCAAAAAGAATCCAAAGAGAAGGAAATGGCCCAAGCGGGGAAAACCCTAAAATCCTCCCGCAAGGTGAGGAGAACGAGAATACGAGCCATTACTGCTAAACTAAACTTGTCCTCACTTCATTTTGCTCGGCGCAGCGCCTGGATGATGCTCGCAAGGAGCAGGCAGAGAAGGTTGGTCAGAAGGACAAGGTCGTTGAGAAGCTCATCCACGACCAGCAGAAAGCCGAACAACAACTCGCCGACAACACCGAGCATTATAAAAGGCACGAAATTCAACTTCCCAAACTCGTACAAAACTACGAAGAGTCCAAAGAAAACGTCACGCAAGTTGGATATAGGAAAAACGAAATCACATCCAGGCTCGCCAACCTTAAAACTCAGTATAAGGAGCTCGATAAGGGCAAGGACAAGCTGGCGATGTATGGCGGTGGCGCGATGACCTTGCATAGGTGAGCGAACGAACGAACGAACGAACGAACGAACGAACGAACGAACGAACGAACGAACGAGCATACCAGCCACTACTAAACTAACATTATTCCACTCAATTCGTTGCAGCAAAATCAAGCAGCAAACGCAAGCCGGCAAGTTCAAGGGGAAGGTTATCGGTCCGATTGGGAGCTTTTTGAAAATCAAGCCGAACATGTCCAAGTGGGCGGGACTGACGGAGGTCGCGCTGGGAAACAACGTCATGTCGGCGTTTGTTTGCGAGCGGAAGGAGGACGTGAACTTGCTGGTGAAACTGAGGCAGGACAGCAAAATCGGAGGGAACCAGTGCAACATTTTTCAGCAGACGCCCTACGCGAGGTACAAGACGAAGCCCCTACCTGTGAACAGTCCTGAAATTCAGTCTCCGCTCACCGTTTTGGACGTTGAGGACGATTTGGTTTTCAATTTCCTCGTCGATCAGGGTCAAGCGGACCAAAGAGCAATCGCCTCGACCAAGAAATCCTCCGAGGAGCATCTCATGGTGAACCGGGGCGGCCGCTTCGAGACCAAGGGTAATGGAGGTGAGCGAGCGAGCTAGATGAAGACGCGAAATATATACGAGCCACTACTAAAATAAACTAAACTAACATTATTCCACACAATTCGTTTTCACACCTTTTTTTTTCACTCGGCGCAGTCATCAAGCAGGTAATCTTCGGACCCCGCGGTGATCGTTGGCAGACGAACCGCGGCAACGTTTCCATCACCTCCAACGAGAGTCAGTTCAACCCAGCGGGGAACCTCCTTGGCGTTGACCAGGAGCAGGGCAAGAAGAACATTCAGGCCAAGTTGAACACAGTGAACGAGGAGCTCACTGCGATCGAGAGTGAACTCCAGGCGGTCAAAAAAGCCTCCCACCAAGTGAAAAAAGAGTGGAACGACTGTAACGGGAGGTTAAAAGAATTGGGGGGCGAGCAATCGGACCTCCGCGACAAGCTGCGAAGTTTGAAAGAACTGGTAATTCAGCAGGACGACTTGGAGATCGACACGACTGATATGGAGGATGACATCAGGGAGAATCAGAAGAATGCTTTGGAGGCGGAGACGGCCATTCGAGACTTCGACTCCGAAATATCGGAGCTTGAACCCGGCGTTGAAACAATCCAAGCCACCCTCGCCGAGGAGACTGCCCGAAACGAAAAGGTTAATGATGATTTGATGGACGCTGAGAAGGAGCTTGAAGTTTTTTTAAAGAAGGTGAGCCGCGAGCGAAGCGAGCGGCGAGCGAAGGAAGGAAGGAAGGAAGGAAGGAAGGAAGGAAGGAAGGAAGGAAGGAAGGAAGGAAGGAAGGAAGGAAGGAAGGAAGGAAGGAAGGAAGGAAGGAAGGATGCGAGCGGCAAGCGAAGCGAGCTAGTTACAACTAGTGTATGGTGTTTGGTGTTGCTGGCTCGCTTCGCTCGCAGCTCGCTTTTCACTACTACTCTCAACAGAACTAACATTTATTCCACAAAATTCAATTCAATACTTTCAGGTACGCCTCGCCGAGGCCTCGGAGGACAAGCTCGCCAACAAACTCAAAGTGGCTGAGGAGGAACAGGTTGTTGCTAGCTTGAATGCTGAGGAGCTGAAGGAGAAGTTTGACAAGGCAGATCGCAGTGCGAGAATTATGGTGTACAAGGATAGCGAGGGTGAGAAGAAGAAGAAAAAAAAAGACAATAAAAATGGTGATGACAATGACAGTGACAATGACAATGACGATGATAAAATGAATGACGATGAAGACGATCAGGAAATCAATTTCGACGAAATCGATTTGTCCCACATCAAGCCCGAGCGAACCAAGGACAGCAGGAAGGCCTACGAGGCGAAGATCAAGCTTGCTCAGACGAGCTTGGAGAAAGAGGTGAGCGTTGTTGTGTTTTGAGGTTGCATTACAAACATTACATTATACTAATTCGCGGCGCAGCGCCAAAAGCGCCAAATCAGCGAAGAGGACGCGATCGAAATCAGACAAAATTTGAACGAGGAGAAAAGGAAGCTGGGCAAGAAGACTGCGAGTCTGAACGAACTTATGAAGAACAAGGAGAAGCTCAAGGTTGACGTGAAGAAGAGAAGAAAACGCTTCAAAACCTTCCAGAAGCACATCATGCAGCTCACAAACAGCACTTTCGACGAGATGCTCAACAAGAAGGGAAGCTCGGGAGAAATCATCTTCTCCAAGCCCAAAAAGGTGATGGACAATGAGGGGAAAACCAGGAATGTGCCCGGAACGTTGGGGCTAACCGTGCAGAAGGATAACAACGACGAAATGAGTCAGACCAGCGACATCAAGGCGTTAAGCGGGGGGGAGAGAAGCTACACGACCATCGCGTTGCTGTTGGCATTGGGGGAGAACTTGGAGGTGAGCGAGCGAGCCTTGTGACTGGCTACACTCCACTCTTGACTACACTAACCAACTCAACTATTCTTGCTCGCTCGCTTCATCTATGCTTCGCTCGCGCAGACGCCGTTCAGGGTCTTCGACGAGTTCGACGTTTTCCTTGACTCGGTGGCGCGAAAGATTGCGTTGGATACGCTGGTGGACACCAGTCTTCAGCTCGAGCACAGGCAGTTCATCTACATCACACCCCAAGATTTGAGCAGCTTGACCCCTCACAGAAGGTTGAAGCTTATCAAGATGGCGCCGCCCGAGAGGGGACAGCAAACTCTAAGTTAGAGCAACAACTGGTAAAATGAAGGCTCTATATTGAATTGAGGGATTTTTCATATGTTCATTCTTCTTCCTACTTCCACTATCAATTAGTCACTCACTCACTCTCGACTTCCCCAATCGAATTTCCTTCCATTCTTTTCGTGAGGGGAAGAAAGTGCTTGCAAAATACTAAAGTGGGCAAGAGGGTGAAATCGGCTAAGGAAACTTTGTGCTCCCATCGCCAATGTTGTGTGTTTGGATAATTAGCTGCTGCTTTGAGCTTTCAGTAGGGGGGTGTCTGGGGAGAAGGAGAGGCCGTTCGAGGACGATACTTGGAATCAAGAAACTGTAAGATCACAGCCGATTCATGAAGGGATTTTATTGGAGAGTCGGCTTCGTTGAAAACCAAGAGAGGGATTTTAGATTGAGGATTGAGCGCGAGTGGAACTAAGTATTGTTCAGTGTGGGTCACATACTTGATGTCTATGAGAGTTTGAACATCAGGCGCGGTGGAGGAGCCAAATTCTTGTCGTGCATTGTTGTTCGACGAGATCCTGTCATAGAAAGTCATTGGAGGTTGGGGAGAAGGCATGAGAGGTTGTGCAGACATGATGGATTCCCTTCGACATCCGAACTTTTTAAAAAAAAAATACAATTTAACATGGGCGTATCGACCAGAAGCCGAGCTTCTCCCAGTGAACCCTCATTGTCACGAGGACGGACTCGATCGCGAGGACGATCTCGAACCCCAAATACGCCAAAACCATCATCACGATCTCGAACCCCAATTACAAAAACAAAGAATTCTTCCAAACGACAGGGCCGTACCTATGTTCCAACGAACCTAGAGAAGCAAAAGAAAGTCCAACGAACCCACAACTTCTTCAAGAGAAAAGCTGTACAGTTCTCCCTCATTCTGGCTCTCTACCTCCTTTACAATTCCTTCGTTTCCCCCTCCTTCGACTACGACCTTCACAACTTAAAACCATCGAATATCACCCTACATAATTTTTTTTTCCTTGCTACCCACAACAACAAAGGTTACAATCTAGCACTCGGACCCGTCTTCTTCGGATTTTATTCTTATTTTGGAATTCTGTCAGGTTTGAACATTCACAACTTCCTCAAGGTAACCGGAGCGACCGGATCTTCAGCTGGAGCAATCGCTGCGGCAATGTTCTGCTCTCCCCCCCCTCTGGATTTCGACCGCATAAAATCTTCGGTTGGAAAAATCCAATTCTCCGAGATCAACGATTTTCCTGGCTATCTTGCTCTCTTCCACGGCAGCAAAGCAGCAGTTGTGTTGGAGGATTTGAATGGCGGTTCCATGGACCTCGAGGACTGCCATGTTCCGTATCTCCCAACCGCGTTCGATTTGGTCCGCATGCGCGGAGTCGTCCTAACGTCTGGCGATGCAGCGCTCGCAACGCTCGCCTCTGCCACATTTCCTTTCCTGTTCAGCCCGCAACTTTGGGTCACCAACAAATCCCCCCCTCCGTCCGTTCTCGTTGCGACGGCGCGAAAAGCAGGGCTCGGGAACACACTCCACCAGCTGAAACGAATCTTGCAAGGTGCAAGTCCCGAGCAGCAATATGAGAAGCAAATTCCATCCGAACCCCCCCTCCACCAAACCAACAACAGCAACAACAACAACGAGCAGATGAACTTGCTAATTGATGGAGGGGTCAGTGATCATATGGGTCTGGCTGGCGTGCCCCTTCTGCCTCCGTCCGACTTTTTGGTCTCAATTGTCGGCTCAACATTTCTCCGGGATACTACGCTGAAGCACACAACAAACACCCACCAGCTCACAATCTTCCTATCCAACCTCCCAAATATCGGTCCCTTCACAATGCACAGGGGCGCTACAGCTGTGGAGGTTGCCGAACAGAAAATAATAGAAGCACTGGGTTCGCCTAACAAGCTTCTCCAAGGACCAGAAGAAAATCACTTCGTGCTTCACTTAGATCTGAGCGCACCATCACCATAGCTAGCAAACAACTCTTTATATTTAATTTTGAAAAATTAGCTCTTCTTCATCGCGTCAAGTCGAGCTTGGATTCTATTTTTCAATTCGATCCCACGATTACCATCGTTCTCCACTGTGCTTTTATTACCATTGTTATTGCTATTACTGTTCAAACTTTCCAACACCGCCTCCTTTCTCTTGAAAATTATCTTTAGCTTCAGATCCCAAATGATATCGTTTTCGCTCCCCTGCGCCTGCTGTTCGCTCATTCTCGCAAATACTTTGACTGCAATTTCGCTCTTCCTCTTCCTCAGGATCGGTACAACCAAGGTCAAAAATCCATCCTTAATCTCGGGCGCTAGCGCCAGCAGCGTTAGTCCGCTAGGGAATGTCTCTGGGATTCCTTTCGTGTCATCTGCAAGACACTGAAGCCAGAGTTTCAAGTACTGGAGTTTTTGCTTGTCTGTTGTCCAGTTAGTGAGTAAGTGGGAAATTACAGGACTGTCCAGTTCGAACGGCGGTAGCGGGTGGTCCTCGAAGAGTTCCTCCCACTCGGCTAGGTTGCTCATTGAGGAGCTGACTGAGCTGGCTCTCGATATGTTAAGTGAGTCTGAGTCTTCTTCAGGTTCTACTGCTGCTGCTGCTGCTGCTGCTGCTGCTGCTGTTGATGGTTGTTGTTGTTGTTGTTGCTGCTGCTCTTCCGGTGGATTGTCCCGCTGCTGCTGGCGTTGCTGTGCCCTCTCAAGCATTTGTTTGCGCTCGTCGGCAAACTTTTTGCGGGCGAGTTGCTTTCTCTCTGGGGTGGTAAGTTGTTGGGCTGGTGCTGGTGCTTGTGCTGGAGCCGGGAGTTTTGTGTCCTCCTCTTCCTCCACCTCCACCGCCGCCGCCGCCGCCGCCGCCGCCGCCGCCGCTTCCTCCACCACAGCCGCTTGCTTCTCTTCCTGCAAAATTTTGTTCTTCCCTTCCAATTTTTCACACACTGTCTTAAGCGCCTTTGCCGCGTGTTTCAGCGCCTTCTTTTCGCTCTCCGTCCTGGCAAGCTCCGCCTTGATCGCCTTTTTTTCGCTCTCCGTCCTGGCAAGCTCCGCCTTGGCCTCCTCCAAAGATCTCACCAAATCACTTTTTGACTCTCTGATCTTATTGTACTGCTCAGACATGGTGTTGAGCTCATCCTTGCTGGAGGATAGGCGCTTTTGTACCGAGGCAAGGGTGGTGGTAAGCCGTTCAATTTCTTCGTCGTTACTGTTACTGCTGCTGTCCTCTGTGTTTGCGGGTGGCAATGGCGGGGTGGGCGAATTGGTGGCCACTGGCGCGGCCTCCAATTCGCTTAGTTTCTGCGCCGAGCGAAGCGAGATTGTGCGCATTTTTAATGAAGCAAGAGCAAAACGAGCGAGCCAAACGGTTTAGGTGGGTTAACTAGTAGTGGATGTAGCCGACTGTAGCAATTTCGAGCACTTCATCGCTTGAGTCTTCCCAAAGGCTCGCTCGCTTCGCTCGCTCACCTTCATGATACTTTCGATTTTGGTGTTTTGATTTTCAATTTTGTCGGCAAAAGTACTGCTCAAACCTTGTATGGCGGCCTTTTGTTCTGCGGCGGTGTTGGCGGCGGAGCTGGCGGCATTAACGAATCTTTCGTTAACGTTAGCCTGTAAGCTTCCCAAGTCCGCCGCGTTGGCCACATTTGCAGAATTAATGCCTGCCAACTTTTCGCTCACTCCCTGCACGTTGACCAGCCCACCTTCCAATCCCTGGTTGATTTCTTTGACTAGATCTTTCAAGTTTTCCTTCTGCGAAAGAGTTTAGTTAGGGTGGAACTCGCTCACAGCTCCTATATGGCACTCACCTCCAGCTTGAAGTTCAAATCCAACAACACATCCTGCTTGTCCTGCTGCTGCTGCTGCATGGTAACAGCATCCCCCGTATCCCTCCTGACCTCCTTCATGGCGCTGTCAACCCGGGCCCGCTCACTGCGCTTCGTCAACGCCGCGTTCTGCTTCGTTGCTGCATCTAGCTGAGCCCGTAGTGCGTCGTTCGTGCCCTCTGCAGAGCTCGCCTTCTCGGTGAGGATGGTAACCATTCTGCGGGCCTCTTCGAGCTGCTGGGCGTGCTGCTGGGCTGATTTTGTCGTCGATGAGGAGAGCAAGGATGCCAGCTGCTCCCTCTCCTTCATGACGAGAGCGAGTTGGGTTTTCAAGTTTTTGCACTGCGCGAGCGAGCCATGGAATAATGTGAGTTTAGTTTTGTTGGCAAGCGGAGACTGAGTGATACTTACCTCTTCTTGCGCCGCCGCGCAGGAGTCGGAGGCCATGGCGCAGTCCTGCAACGCGGCCCTTTTCGTTTCGTCCATTGAGAGCTTGTTGGAAGAGATGGTAGAGTTCAGTTGTGTAATGTCAGTTTGAAGAGATTCGCTGGTGGATTGGAGGGTCGAGAGCTGGTTGTTGAGCGAGGTGATGGTTGATTGAGCTGTGGCAAGGGACTGTTCGGCTGTTGAGAGAGAGTCAATATTTTGTTGCTGTAATTCGTTGTTGGCTTGGTCATTGGCTTCTGAATTACTTTGGACTGTCTGTCTTATTGTTACCAGCTCGTCCTTGAGTTTCCCGTTCTCTTCCTGCAAGGTTTTGTTGGCTTGATCGTTGTTGGTTGAACTGTCTTGGGCAGCCTCCCGCATTCTAACCAGCTCATCATTCAGTTTTCCGTTCTCCTCCTGCTGCAAGGTTTTGTTGGCTTGGTCGTTGGCCATTTTTTCTCCCAATCTAATCTCGACCTGCACCTTCTCCCCCTTTAAACTTTCACACTCGCTCTGCAACACGCTCAGCTCGTCCAGCAAGTTACCGTTCTCCGTCCCCTGGCTCTCCCCACTCGCTGTCAGCTCTACAATTTTGGCCCTCAGTTGCTTGACAACCTCGCTTCCCTTGGCATTGGCTTGTTTTAAGCTTTGAATTTCTTCTTCTGCTCCTCCGCCACCTTGTCCATTCTTTTTCAACTCCTGGACCTCCATCTGCAACACCTCGTTCGTTTCCTTGCTTTTCTTCAGCCTCGCGCCCCAATCCCGAACATTCCTCTCCCTCTCAGCCTTGACAGCTTGGTCCCTCGTCACCCCAGAAACATTACTATTACTATTGCTATTGCTATTGCTATTACTATTGCTTGTCTTCAGCTCCTCCTCCAACATCCGGATCTGCTGGGCGTGCATAATCGCGTCCTGCTCCGCACTCGCAGTAAAGTCGCTCAGGCTCCTATTTAGAACCTCGATTTGGCTCTGCATTGCACTATTCTCGGCCACGGCCTCTGCTCCAGATCCAGACTCCAATTTTGACGTCAAGGTCAAGTTCGCCGCCAGCACTGCATCATACTCTTCCTGCGATGGTCCTGCCTGCGGGTGGGAGCTTGGTTCCGGCTCCATCTCCATCCCATGACTGGCAAGCTCAGTCTGGGACTGGATGAGTTGCTGTCGAAGATCTTCCTTCTCGAGGCGAGTTTTATCCAGATCTTTCTTTAAGAGCCTCAAAGCTGTCACTGCTTCAGCCAGCGACATGGTAAAAACTGAATTCAAGATGTTATAGGTTAAGTCAATTTTTACAGTTGATTTTATTTAAAAAATTTTATAAACTAAATTCCGTCCCTTTGACAATGAATTTCCCACTCTAAAAAACTTAGTTCTAAGCACCTGTCACCTCCTATAATTTTTCATGGACTTCGATTCGCTAGAAGAGTCACTTTCTGCGACTCGCACGGCGATTGAAAGAAGTATCAGAAACACTGCAGATGAATTTCCCATTCCTGCCCTCACGGACAAAATGCTCAGTCGACCTCCCTTCATGTTTCTCTACACATTGATAAAGTCGATGGTCCTGAGTGCTGGAGATTCCATGGATGGTCTACTCCTGGCCGAGGAAGTTTCCGAGAACCCAACCTTCACCAAGTCCTCAAAAATCAAATTCCTCGTGCGCATCCTCCACACCGTCCAGCACATAACGGGCGAACGAGTTGACATTTTCGTCTCGCCCGCTAAAGTAATCAGCGGGAAGGACGTTATGGCAACCCACTTCTTACTTAGGGAGCTCGCGAAGGCGACCTGTTATCCGCCGATGAAGGTTGCTGACGCTGTTAGCGAAGTCAATCAAGTGGACGAAGTTGTGCTGTATCAGAATTCTGTCCGATTGAGGAATACGATTACAAGGATACAAGCAAAGTTCAGGGGGAAGTTGCAGAGGAGGAAGGAAGGGGAAGGGGAAGGGGAAGGAGAAGGGGAAGGAGAAGGGGAAGGGGAAGGGGAAGGGGGGGGGAGCGGTGACCAAATTAACCATATCAAAGAAGCAGAAGAAGGGAAAGGAGGAGCCGTGAAAATCTCTAATGCGAAAATTGTATCGACCGTTGATGGCTTGCCGCCAGTGGACTTCTCAAGAGCCAGTAGCCGAGGCAGCGATAGTGACGATCTTTCCGTTGACGATGACAATTTTAACATCATGGAGACCATGAACGGGCCGCGAGGGAGCCCGCTCAGCACGCTAGTTGACGAAGGTGGGGAGGGGGGGGGGGGTAGTAGGCTTGCGATGATGATGGAGGAGAGCGTCGACGAGGATTCGATTGTTGACATGGGTGTAATAGTGGCGCCACCGAAGGCCACACCACCGGAGGTTGTAGCGGCTGTGACAGAAGCTCTGTTGGTTAAAGCAACTGAGGAAGAGGAAGAGGCAACGGAAACCCCACCAAAATCGCCAACCAAAACGAAAAAGCGAAATTTTACAGTGACAACCAAAAAATTACAGAACGCTTCCTCTGACTCACAGCCCGAAGAAATAGTGTCAACGCTAGAGGCGCAATCTTCCCCGAAGAAGCAGTCCGTGGTGAGCTTGTTTTTTGCCGACGACAGTCCAGCTTTGCCTGATGAGCCAAAGCTTGTCACCAGCAGCAGCAGCAGCAGCAGCAGCAGCAGCAGCAGCGGCAACAACAGCAATAGCAGTGTGGACAGCGAGACAAGTGGAGGAGAGGAAGAGGAGGAGGAGGAAGAGAAGAAAGAGGAGGATGAGAAAAGCACAAAAAGACCAACGAGAATCACACCGTTCAACAAGAGAGTCACGGCGTTCAAGCCCGTTCTAACAATAGTAACGAGCCCAAGCTCCTTGAAGGAGAAGTTGGAGCAAGAGCTACAGCTACAGCAACACCACCCCGAACCTATCGTCCCAATCTCCCCCCTTACACCGATCGAGTCCGAATCAAATTTGCAGGAAGAAATGGACAAGGAGCTTCAGCAGGCCCACAAAGTGCTGCAAGAGGAACTGAGTAGGTTGAAAATTGCAATGGGCAAGGAGAAAGCGAGGCAGCGGGAAAAGCTCCAGGAGAGGATTGATAGCAAGGCGGCCAAAAAACCTGGGACGCCGTCCACGCCGCAGCCAAAGGTTGAGGAGGAGGAGGAGGAGGAGGAGGAGGAGGAGGAGGAGGAGGAGGAGGAGGAGGAGGAGGAAGAGGAGGTGGACGACAAGGATGAGGACGAGGAGGAGGAGGAGGAAGAAGAAGAGGAAGAGGCGGA
>Ga0302114_10002194_pt1 | contig 12623 bp, 8 predicted proteins | sample AG5_Surface_MG_FD_203107 | JGI IMG/M metagenome (GOLD analysis project Ga0302114, IMG submission 203107) | Marine microbial communities from Western Arctic Ocean, Canada - AG5_Surface | ecosystem: Environmental > Aquatic > Marine > Oceanic | place: Canada: Western Arctic Ocean | collected...
GTGACCTTAACGTGCCGTCAAATGCCAATGGAAGAGTAGTTTAGCTGAGGGCAGTAGTAGGCAAAACGTCTCTTTGTCAGTGCGAACGCTCAGCCTCTCCTATCAGCGGATATAACTCCGGGATACGCAGTACGTCCAAGATTTTTCTCCGTATACCCTTTGCGATCCAATTCTTTGCGCCAAGCGATTACGACAGACAACGGCTGAATTGTTTTTGACCGAGCGTCTCAGTATGTCAGTCCGAGACTGGGATCCGTTTGCTTGACTGATTCCTCCAGAGTATTAAGACCCCCGTAGTCATTTAGTTCCAAACAAGAGTTGGCCTTGATACGGACTCGGTCGATGAATTGTGGTTCAAGTGCCCGGTATACATAGGTTCCAGATGATGATCTCATGTGGGGCCAAAAGTACCGGCGTGGGTCTAGGCGGGAAAAACGATTTGCGTCTATCTCTGCAATAGCTCAATTGCCTCCAGACGCGTTTTCGCCATTGTACGCAGCACAAGTAACCCGCCCGAAGATTAGAGATGCCATCTGATTACCTAACATCTCGAACAGTAGCCGCCGAGCTACTAGCTCGATGAGGGCTGGGAGTAGAGTTATAGAACCGACTTTTCAATACTGCAAGAGCTGTCACGCAGACTGAGTAAGTGTATGTACTGCACTCGTTGCGACCGCAGGTACGAAGCTGGAGGGATTTACGATAAAATAGCATAATATGAGCCCAAGAGCAGCAGCAAGGTATCACCTAAGCAGAGACGCAGAGTTTACGTTACGTAATTTTAGACCCACCCACTTAGAGCTTCTGTATACGCTGCCCAACTTGTCTAATGCACGGAGGTGTTTAGTATTCTTCTCAAAAAAAAACTTTAGAGTGTAAAATATGCTACTCGTATAGCGAGCGTTAGCGTAAAACTTTGATGTGATATAGTCCATAAACTTCTTTAGACGCATTCGATATAGCAAACCCCTGCGGCGCAAAGCGCACGCCAGTGCGATAAGTAGACATACGCGACAGGAGCGTATACACGCGACACTAAAAATTATTTTTTCTGGATGAAGACCGTGAGCTTAAACTCAGGGTCAGCTTACGCGTGAAAGTTTGCGTCAAATAGAAAAGATGGTGATCCAGCAGGTCAAGGTGATGTAATAATCAGCAGAGGTATAAATACATATACTGCAGCGAAAGTTTAACTCATGGGTTACCGACGTAGCCACCCTCCGGCTCGTAGTAGTAGCGACCGCAGGGAAGCATACTGTTGAGGCAGAATAAAGACAACATAAACAGAATAAACGTGGTGGTTTGTAAGATAGAATTTTGCATAGGAATTGTAGCTACGTACTTATTCATGTTATTGTAAACGTTATATATAACGGGCAGAAAAGCGATAGATCCCAAAAAGAGACCCATTCACATCAACCCCTCGTAGTGGGTGGGTGAGATAACTAAGAGTCCCATGTAGGGCCTAAAGTATCAATGCGGGGCTACACCGTAAAAACGAATTTCGTCTAGCTCTGCGATATTTCAACGTTCAAAGAAGAAGTAGTTCAAAGCAGACCCACAAAAGTGATGTAGAAAAAAATATACGAAGACGTAGGTTACTCAGTACCAAGCATCTTGTATCTCCTTTAAAAAAGCGTCGTAAAACCAAGAAACATAGGTCCCAGATTTATCCTCATACGTGTTTTCGCCGCTGTCTGTATCTCAGGACTCGTGACAGAAAAGAACGTGCAACTTCACAAGGTAGATATAGTACCAAGGAGTAAAATAGTGTAGAACCATTATACGCGTCAACTGATCAGTGTTTAGGTGCTTGTTCGTGAAGATAATGTAGTAAGTCTTGTACACATTATCGATCAAAGACCAAAAGATATTTGCGCCTATGGTCAAGGTCAGGTCGCTTAAGTGAGAAGCACTTAAGGATATACCTAGGAAGATGATATAGTGAAAGAACAAGAAGGCGTACCCCCCCAATAATCACCCGTCAGACTCTGACGTGATATAATTTTTCAAGAAGATTTTCTTTAGTATGTGCAGGTAAGAGAGTAACATTAAAGTGTCAACGCCCCTAACGTGTATGTAAAATACTTCGGACCCAAACCGAGTATCGTTGAACATCTCTTCTCTAAGCTCAATTACAAGTCCAGGTTCGGGGATATAGTATCACCCCAAAAAAAACCCTGATAATAACTGCGTGACCATACACAAAAGCAGCATAAAACCAAGTATAGATGTTACGCTTGAAAATGGGAGCAGTAACTTGTTTACGAAGAAGTTTAAATACGAAAATATCATAGATGACAAAGATATTAGGTTTCAAGACCAATTATTTATGATGTCTATATTCTGGAAAGTGGGATGGTACCCTCATAAGGCTTTTCTATAATTTCGTCCTTCGATCATTGAATACAAGTCTATTCCTGCCAATATAGAGCGTGACGCTCATAATCGATATTCAGACTTGCAAACAGGATGCCAAAAAATAGCGTAACGAGTAGTAGATCATATAGACCAGTAAACGTAAAACCCGAAACGAAGGGAAATAAGAACACAAGCTCAATATCGTATAATAAAAAAAAGACACATATAAGTAAAAACTGTATCGAAATCTTTACTACTCTTTGTACTTGGGGGCGAAATCCACACTCGTAGAAGTCTCTACGAGAGTTTTTTACTAACCCTAATCGCCTGAGCAGATCTTTAAAGGAAAACGAAGTAATGACGTTGTATACGAGAGTGGATAAAACAAGGGATGAACTGGTAGCTAAAAGAACTTCGAAATCTCCGATTTAGTATAAGTCCTTACGGCCCACTTACGTACAGTGAGTTAGCCCAACAAAGGCCCCCAGGTAATCAAGAGCCACCTAAGAGCTATAGATTGGGATCTCTTATGTATATGTAACAGCTGCACGGTGGCGTGTTGCTAACCTACAGATGCTAAGCCAACTAGCTACTTGAGCACGTAGTAGGCAAAATACGTTTATAAGACAGGTACGCTGACGTAGCTAAAGACGAGGGTGCTAAACAGTCACACCGTACATAGCGTACTAAACGCAAACGCAGTCAATAACAAAACTGGTGTCTAAGACGAATAAGTTCTACCGTAAGCTCTAGTAAGAGCAGGGCTTGCAGCAGTACCGACGAAAGGGAGACAGGAGAGTTGATGCCATACTTGTATTCTCCACCTCCACCCCCCCCTAGACATCTTCAAAGAGAGCAAAAAGAGAGTGTGCGTTAGCGTGGTAGGAGGCAAATAGGGGCGGTAGAAAAGCGTATACGTAGAGTAAGAACCAGCCCCCTAAAAAAAAAATGCAAAAATGAAGCGAAGCGATTATAAGGTGGAGGTACTCACATAAAAAAAACATCAAAAGCATGGGGCCGTTGTACTCCGTAGCGTACCCAGCAACAACTTCGGATTCAGTTTCGGAGTGGTCAAAGGGGGCGCGCTTAGACTCCAAAAACAAGACCACTAAAAAAGTAGATGCGGCCGGTGCGTACAGAATGACGTACCAGTATGAATACTGCACTAAAGCGAAGTCGTGAAAATTGGCGGACTGAGACGTTAAAACAAGTAGGGAGTACAGTACAGTTACAAAAATGTCAAGCGAAATAACGTGTACGAGACCCCTTATAGTTGCTATGATAGCGTACCTAGAGTGACTTAATAAGCCGACGACCGAGAAAAATATGTTAGACAACAGAATTAAGATAAGATGGTATAGAACCATAGAATCTACCGACTCGACGATGAACATGCTAGGACCCCAAATAAAATTTAGACTAAAAAGGAGTTGTACGGAAAAGAGCAGCGACAGAAATACCGGGGCAGCTACGGTCGTTGGACGTGGTATAAGAAATACCTCTTTCGATAGCATCTTAAATAGATCCGCCAGTATCTGGAAAGCACCATTTCGACCCATTAGAGCTGGGCCCATTCTACGCTGAGCAAAAGCCAGCATTTTGCGCTCTAGTAAAACAATAAATAAAACGGTTAAGACACATGTTAGAGAAAGTAGTAAAGCCAGTTCATGAATACCAGCTCCTAAAAAGTGGGGTGGTAAAGCCGCGAGGGGGAGAAGGGGATCAAACGTCAACAAAGGTGTAAGTATAATGAGGATCGTCACCTACGTTAGCTATTAGCGCACAAGGAGTAACCACCCCCCCCCGCGAATTTACCTTTGCGGCTAAGTCACCGTAAGCAGTTGTAACACAAGAGTACTTGAGCTCTACTGTACGAACTGCAAATGCGAGACTCTCTCTTCCCAAAGAAAACAGAACGTGAAGCCCTCTGGATTTACTGGGGGGCGTTGGGGTAACTAAATTAGGTGTGGTAGTAAAAGAAAGACCCAGTTGGATCGTCTGAATTTTAGTACTACACCATAAGAAAAATAAACATTTTATATGACGCGAGCTTAGTAATAAAACTTGTAGGACAATAAAGTAGTGTCCAAAGTCGTGGCGTAAACTAGCTTGCGGTTTATAGCGTCACCAGCCCCTGAGACGTAAAGGCGCGAATTGTGAAAACTCTTTCGCTGAACAAAAGATAATCTATTAACTTCGAAAAAGTAGAAACTGACCCTAGTATTAAGGCGGCCAGCACCAAAGTTAGTTCGTACGGCAGGCTTTGCCTGTCTCATGCTATCATATATCATAATGAAAAAAGAAAGAATAGCGGCAACGCTTAGCAGATGACCGGCGGACGATATGGCGTGTCAGCCCCCCAACGAGGCGGGGTAATCCAAAACTCGACGAGGCATACCACAGTACCCTAACCATAGCATTGGCATAATTGTAATAACCTGACCGAATACATAGTACACGTAGTGTATATAGGCGAAGATACGGCTATATTTTACGCCATAAATAGCCGGAAAGTAGAAATAAAAAGCAGCGAATATACCTATCATTGCGCAGCTAGCAAACATTACATGAAAGTGACCTATTACGTAAAATGTATCGTGAAACAGGACATCCATACCCGTATGAGCGACCGCCATACCGGAAACACCTCCACAAACGAACAAGAAAGCGAACGTAAAAGTGAATATTAGAGGGATCTCCATTACAAAAACGCTATTAACGATAGTTACGCACCAGTGCATAAGTTTTGTTGCTGCGGGGACCGAGATCATAACCGTTAAGGTGCTAAAAAGCATACGGGTGGTGTGGGATAGCCCCACCATATACATGTGATGTCCCCAAACAAAAAAACCCAAAAAAGCAATTGTGTACATAGAGTACATCAAACTGGCTCGGGCAGAGACACGCTTGCGGAAGTAAAAAGACATAATCGTATTGGCAAAACCAAAAATGGGGATCAAGATTATATACACCTCGGGGTGACCGAAAAACCAAAACATATGCTGAAAGAGTACTGTGTCTCCACCACCGGAATAGTCAAAAAACGATGTCTGCCAGTGTCTATCGGACAGGAGCATTAGAATACTAATCGCCAACATTGGGTTAGCCGCCACCATCATTCAAGACGCCACTATTAAGGACTCGGAAAAGAACGAGCGCGCGTCTCGCATCTTCCTGTTATTGAGTGTTGAGATATAGCGGTATGTAACAAGGAAATTCGCAGAGCTCACTATAGACGCGTTGATTGCTAAAAACACGCCCATAAGGCCGACGTCAATACGCCCTATAGCTGTATAACGTACTCGGGAGGAGAACGGCGTTATCATAGCTCAGCCTGGAAGTAAGTCCTTGGCGTTCCTCTCGATAGAGTAAATTAGGCTCTCCTCACTAGAGAAACGGCGGTAGAGGGTATTTTGATGACGTGCGCTTAAAAGCTTACACCGCCAGGCCTCGCGGGTAAACTTTAACTGACCCCAGTTTGCCAAAATACGTTGCTGCGTTGAAGAAGACGTAAACATCCGATAGAACTTTTGATCAAAGCCTACCAAAGAAAGTCACCGGGTATTTGCGTAAGCAGCGTTAGTACTTAGTAAATAATAGTGGTTAAAAGTACTGTTTAGCGGGTTAACATGCGCGGAATATCAGCCGTCGACGCCAAAAAGCCGTAGATTGGACTTGCCAGTAAAGGTAGAAAAGTACCCGCGGTAGCTATACTTTAGTAACTCTACGTACTGATCGGAAAAAATCCATGAAGGCTTTCTGATGCCCCTAGCGACCTCTATAAAAGAAAGCATTAGTTGGGGGTAAAGCTTGTCCCAAGCTCCCAAATAGTGACCCGTTTTGTAGTCGTAACTGACCAATAAACCCGAAAAACGAGTAACCCGCTGAGACGAGGAATTCTCTAAGAATAAGAAACGGTCGTAATATTTTGCCAAGTCGGAATCTCCGGAATGGAAGAGCCTCTTGGGTAAGGCGTTGGCGGAGGTTGCTGCTTCTTCGGGAGTACACCCACTGCGAGTCTTGAGGACGGTGAAATTAGCGACCACGGTGCGACAAAGGGAGCGAATAACGCGAGCGCTCGGCGAAAAAAGGGGGGAGTAGGCAACTGCGAAATCAAGAGAGTCAAAGAGGGTAGCCAGTAAATTATACACCGTAAAAGATAGCGAGCGAGTAGCATATGCGACGCATATTAGTGGATTGTACGAACCAGATGAAAATACGCTGGGTAACGAACGAGCGGCACCCAATAAAAAAGTGTTAGTCGGCGATAAGATAGCGCGGTCACGCGTGTGTAAACCAGCGCCCAAGGTGTTGAATTTAGTGCTGCTACCGCGAAGCACACCTCAATTGTAAAAGAGTGTCGCGTCTAAATTTATGTTCTCGGAAGTGTTAAGTTTAAACTTAGCAGATATCATAGAGGAACCCAAAATGTCTCGGTGGTCGTGGGAGTTTACCATATCAGTGAAGAAGCGTCTTTTTAAGATCCCCTGTAATTCTCGAATGTTAAAGCAATTCATGCGTGCGTAACGACGGTCAGTACACACCAGTTGACATAACATAATTAAGCCTCCAGGTAGAAATCAGAAGGCGGCGCTGTTTAACCGAGGAAATGCGACGTCGTGAACCCCCAACTGAGTTGGTAGCAGAAAATTGCCAAAGGCACCGAAAATAGCCGGCATTATCATGTAAAAAACCATTATAACTCCATGCGCTGTGGCGGTGCTAAGATACTGTAAACTGTCACCAGCCAGTACACCAACCCCAGGATAAGCAAACTCCAGGCGTATAACAGTGGCTAGGCTCATACCAGCGGTCCCAGCGACTAACACAAAGTTAAAATAGTTTACCGATATACGCTTGTGATTAGTTGTAAAGATTCAACTATTCGTAGTGTAACTAGCTCGAGTTTTTATCCAATAAGCGATCTTAGTTGGTATCAGTATCAAGCCGAATAAATAGAGGGATTCCTCTCGCCTTCGGAGCGTACGGTTGGCATTCATTAACGCTGAAAAAACATCAAATTTAGTAGTGCTATACATTAAATATGTCAAATATTTATAGCCTAGGAAGTTTAGAGTTTTTTATACGAAGTAAAAGCCTAGTGTTGTGCTTTAGTCAATTCTGTGAGCCGTCGTCTAAATGAACTGAGCGCAGAAAGACGTTCTGCACTAATATAAGAACAATACCAATACCGAACTCCACGGCAGATAACACGAGGAAAAAAAAAGTCAAGGCTAAAAGGTTTACGTTATCGTATGCGAGACCTATATTTAACACTAAGACGTAGAGACTCACCCAAAGAAGCTCAGCGGTTAGTAATAGATGAAGAGCGCTTGTTACATTAGTAGAGAGACTAACTAATATTAGGAAAAAGATAATAAAGTATAGGTTTATGTCCCCGATAAACATTAGGTATATGTATGCCCCCACTAAGCATGGGTGCAAGAGCACCTATATCATAGAGAGTATCAACAATTCTATCAGAAAGGATAGTAAAACTAAACTAAGAAACCTTATTCAGCCGAGGCGAGTTAGGTAGTCAAAACGGTACCTAGGTATACCCCCCCGGGCAAAAATTAAAAAACATATACATAGTAGAAATTTTAACGCAGTAGAAATGGCTTTGGCTACGACGAAGTTAGTCGCATGAGTGACAATGTTTTCTAGTAAAAGAAAAGAGTCGGCAATGGAAGCGTAAATTATGCAGAACAAGTCTATAGCCCAAATTGAAACATCGATTAGTAAGAAGTACTCCGCAATTAGGTGACCTAACACACTATCCACAACTAGTACAGAGTTAAAGGCCAAGGAGGTGGAGCTCCCCAAGTAAACTAGCAGTTCGTAAAAGTAGATATACGTTTGAGAGTCGACGGGTCATCAGTAACTACTATGCTTACAGACAACGACGTTGAGCATATCAACAGTGGGACGATTGAGAAGTTCTATAGCAGTGGGTATGAGAGAGTCGGATAAAAACATGTGAAAGATTTGCAAAAAACCCATTAGGTATAAACATGCAAGCCTACCTAGACTAGTAATGTACTTATAGACTGACGGTCTTCTCTATAAGAGCAGTTCACGCCGTATATCTCAAATAAAACTAGGTAAATGACGTAGAAAGCCAAACCAAAGCGAGCGATTAGCTCGACGGTATAAAACAAGAAGTAGAAGACCTTACCCCAAAGTAAAAAGTATGAGTAAAAAAGGTCTATATAGAAATCGAACTCATCCTCTAAAAGAAATGAGCGATCGTCTTGGTTGTCCATGGTAAAGAATAGTGTACCGTGTATTGCAAAGAATAACTCGTTAATATACTCGTCGTCGTCGAAGTCCCCTATAAAAACATAATAAAAGTCAAGGCAATCGTCTAGTATGTCATAAACGTTAAGACGCAGTAGTAGGGAGTAAAAACGTAGTATCATAGAAAATAAGGCAAGAAAATCACCCTTAAATTGCGTAACTAAAAACATAGTTGAACGCGACCCTGTAACGGATGCCTCGAGGAACGAAAAGTAATGCGTAGAGTGTTTGCAGAAAAAGTAAGTAACGAGAAAAGTAAAAAAATAAAAATACATAGTATCGACGTACTCTATAGTCTCTTCCTTGTCGTCGTCAAAAGCCATGATGATAATGGATCAGTAAAACAGAAAGAGTACAGTTGTCTGTAAAACCACCTCAAGCTGCACCCGCGTTTCCTTAGAAAACGAAAAAAGGTAAACATAGGAGCGAGCAAATTGGCTATGATTATACCTTGACCAGGGTAAGGCAACGTCAGTCAGAACCATGTAAACTACGAACCACGCGAACAACCCAAACATAATCAAAGGGAGCGATCCCTCCCCCCCAAAACAACTCAAGGTATTTACCCCTGAGTCAAAACACACCGAAGTACGCATATTAAAAGACTGCGACGTTTCGTAAGCGACCAAATAATCGGTCAAGACCAACGCAAGCTCAGGAGCAAGTAGAGCCGCAGACTGAGAAACGTTGTAAAACGAAGAAAAAAATAGAGATACCGCAGGTAGAGTGTAGACTAGGGCAATATGACTAAGGTCACCCGTATGTGAAACGTACAAACTACTAACGGGGCTGGTTGACATGTGCGCAAGTAAAAGTGAGTTTTCTAAATAGGCAGACTGCGCAGTATAGTCGGTGATTACGTGCTGGCTTAGGAAGGATAAATTATTAATGAACGTTAAGGGCAGAAGGTCAAGTGTTGATATAACAGAGACTTTATCCCAGTTTAATGAGTCCGGTAACCAGGTCTGGTCGGACTGTACGTAAGATTGCAATCAATTCGAACATGTAGATTTATGATAGTTGCGCATTAAAATTAAAATTTACTTAGTCATCGGCCTTAGTGAAATATTAATTTAATTTAGATACGCGCAGTCACCAACCTTGCACAAAACCAGTCCCTAAACCGACCCCAGCGTTTGCTAAGCTAGGGACTTGTATCTTGCACGAACTGAGCAAGTTACACGACATGTAGGGGCGGTGCTACCGCCTCTCGGGACCACGACGTCGTAGCAGGGGTAAACCCAATACCAATATCGAGAGAACAACACGGCGAGTACCCCCAAGTATTTAAAATAGTCCCACAACTGCCAATATTAGCGCATACAACCGAGCCACTAAACCGAGCCAGGACTTCCGCCAGGACCTACGAGGAGACCTACGAGGAGACCTACGTGTTTTTTAAGCCTGGGTGGCGCCGCGTTACCGCACCACTAACCCGTAAAGCCCAAGTTAACATAACGAAACAACACCAGGGAGTTAGTGAGATAAGGATCCCCTTTGGTAGCCGTATTATTAAACGGAACTCGCGATACCGCAGTTTGGCCCGGTGAACACCGTCTCACCTGCCACATAGGATTAGGGTGTGGAAAGGGGTGTGGTATGTGCGGAGGGGTGCCTTGTAGGAGCTAAAGCCGTAGCGGGGACCAGCGCCAGGCGCCGCACTCTGTCAACAGGTTCGAAATACGGATGTGCGAAAACCCTGTATATGCGAAGGGTTGTGGCGGAGCCCAAGTGCAACACTTAGCGACAAACGTTGTTAAGGGCGAAAAGAGCATGTCAACCAATTGAAGGACAACTGTGCATTCCCCGTATAGCACATGTAATGTACTGCAAACGTATATACGAGCTTCTTAGATTTGGGAGGGGCGTACTGCCAACTATGTTAATTTCGAGCAGTCACACACTGTGCTCTATGCTATACCCGACAGAAGAGCTCAGGTTCCCCCACAACCAGTACGTGCCACAGTAAAGTCGTTAGAACTGAAAACTTACGGCGATGGCTGAGCCACTTGTAAATGCGCACATGCATATAGTAGGGAATTGGGGCTTGTGGAGCTGGCTTAGCACACGTGCCTTTATGTTTTCCTGACGCTAGCTACAAACTCGTTTAGCAGGACTCCCCCGCCAAGGGATATAACTTCGCGGATGTAGACAGCAGTCTAACGAGTATACTAACGGTCGATCGATGCCAGAGTAGCGACTGAAATAGGCACGCCGAAGAAAGAGGAAATCTTACCCGACGAAGTAAACTGCAATGGACATTCAGTGATGCAACAACCGCATGTTCCCGTGCACCGGCCTCGGAAAATACTATGGGTTAGAAAAATTGCACCGCGGCAGGAAGAATAGCCAGGCATACCAGCCTATTTTACACATGCAAGGAGTGCCGACCAAAAATGGATTACGTTCTTAGACGAGGCTAGTATACACAAACGCGTCTCTGCGAGCATAACTACCGCATTAGTAGCTTGGGGACGCACCGCACCAGTAACGCCCCTACGCATGGATCTACACCGCAACTTCGAGGAAGACGTAAAGGAACTAGTTTTGGCGCGTGAGGTTAATTTTTCAGAGCCCACAGGTGGGCGTGGAGAACTCAAGAGCGTATCTAACCTCACGAAGTTGGCAGATAAAAAAAACTGTAGGCAGAATGCCTTAGGTCCAAAACACAAGTTGAGAACGAGTAATTCGTTCCGCCACACACATTGGTAAACCGACGAGAGTCGTAGCGCAAAGCAGACTGTCGTTGGGCAGCAAACTGTGAAGTTGACTGAAGCTTGAGTAGTAACTCCAACGTGGGTACAGCAGCAAAAGAGCCTAGTAATCCAATCCCACGCGCATAGAAGCTACAAAGAGTACGTAAAGGTGCCCTCTCTTAGAGAGTCTGCCAATACGGGTACTAGTGTTGTGATTAAATCCATGCACTTTGGTCTGCTAACCGACCTGAGTTTCTCTTGGGGTTTTCATTCTAAGATTATGCTACTAAACAATAATTACAAAGGTTGTGTAGCAAAACATAACTAAGGAAACAAAAAAGAACCAAAGCCAGTAGCCGTAGTACAGGGTGTGTATAAATCGAATTTCCTCGTATGCAAAGGAAGGAGCAGGTACTGAGGTTCCGGGCAGCGGAGTTGCATATCAGGCACAGACGATGTCTGCGGTACCACACAGTCCTCTGGACGTAACCACGGCTCAAAGTTCGCAAGATCCACACCGTACAGCCCCACCGGTAAAACCTCTGAACGTGGTGGTGTCTTAAAACCAAGCGCGCCTCTCCACCAACTTAGATAACTCTGGATTAATAAGTGGGCGTTGGAAGAGTAAAAAGATATCCGAGTAAACAGCCGGTGTGGCTCAGTTTTGAGCATGCGTATTAGGAATCTGTCTTAAGCTAAAGCAGGGTAACAGCTGGGTTTGGCCGGCCCCTAAGTTGAGTACGTAAGGGTGTGTTGGTTAAGCGTTGAAACAGGGATTGTACTGTTAAGAGGTGTGGGACTTTCGGAGTAGTAAAGTACACAAACAGTATTTAGAATCGTCCCACAACTGTTAATACTACTATAAACAACCGAGCCACTAAACTGGGTTAGGGCTTGTGCGGTAGCGGCTCAGTTGTGGTGGCCTGTTTTTTAGGAGAAGGTGTGTAGGTGCTGTACCTTTTTATTTTTGCACCACCTCAGGGCCGCACAACAACACCAGGGTCCAAAAGTTAGTGAGACGCGTGTACACCATCAGGAGTGGCTATGCTAAAAGTCACCTGCGATGCAACGACCGCGCCCCACGGACTGCTTCTTCATGCCCGTAAGACCGCACTGCGTTGAGGGCTTGAAGTTCTATACGTAAGGGGGGCTAGGGGTTATAGATATGATAATGACGTATAATGCCGGGCCATATATACTTACAGGACTCCTCAACAAAACGCGTGTAATGTAAGTACTTTAAAACCAGAGAATGTATCAAATGGT
>Ga0302114_10002195_pt1 | contig 12623 bp, 7 predicted proteins | sample AG5_Surface_MG_FD_203107 | JGI IMG/M metagenome (GOLD analysis project Ga0302114, IMG submission 203107) | Marine microbial communities from Western Arctic Ocean, Canada - AG5_Surface | ecosystem: Environmental > Aquatic > Marine > Oceanic | place: Canada: Western Arctic Ocean | collected...
GGCGCGCGGGACGAGACCGGGGCGCGTCCGGCGCACGCGCGTCCGGCGCAGGCGATGCGGTTAACGGCTAATACGAAAAGAAAACCGTGAGTAGTCAGTTTGGTTGAAGCGCTTAACAACCGTGTTTATTACGAAGGTATGCAGAAGCACCGTACGGAATTGATCGGTTCCATCTGAATTAGACAATTAAAACACAACTTGAATACTCGTAGGTAAAGCGTGGCTGTTTTGTGTTAATACCCTTGGATTCAGTGACGTGTGTCGAGAGGTAAACCAAGATTTACGAGTTAAACGAGTTAAAAAAACGTTGGATTGGGTGTAAAAATGTTGACAATGTATGAGCGAATAGACCGTGATGTTTGATTAACGATACCAGGTGAGTGTGACATTTTTCCATATGTTGATGACATCGAGTCCTGTAATCAACGGCTATATATGCCGAATATATTTATAATAATACATAATAATAATATATTATCTTCGTTCGTATTCTGAATTTCATAAGGGTGTGACATTTTTACGAAGGTACGTACGAACGAACGAAGGAACGAAGGAAGCAATAAATCGCTTATTAGAGTTATTTAATACGATCGAAACGTATCGGCGTATAATAATATTACGAACGAACGAAGTATTAAATAAATGTACACGACTTTTGGATGCAGATAGAAAAGTCCCATTTCCATTCTCGCTCGACTCGGCCGTCTGAACACTTGACCGGTCTCATTATGAATTCGGTGGAACTTCCCAAGGAGGAGCTCGAACGCATGGTTTTTTTCGAAGAAGCCCGCAAGCTCGCTGAATCGGATCACGACAAAGACCCAGCGGATGCCCAGGTATGCACCAAACCGCTTTGAAGTGCTTGTCTGACTAGTGCTTGTCTGACTAGCAAACCTTTTTCAGGTGCTAACAAGATGGGGAGGGGCACTTCTCGAGCTTGCTCACTTCAGGCATGGATCGGATGCCGTTGAAATGATCGAGCTTGCAGTTGGCAAGTTCGAAGCCGCGCTTAAAATAAACCCTAAGAAGCATGACGCTCTGTGGTGCCTTGGCAATGCCTTAACGTCACAAGGTTTCTTGTTTAAAGACCAAATTAAAGCAGAGGAGTTCTTCGACGAAGCAAAATCTTGCTTTCAGCGGGCTCTCAACGAAGAGCCTACAAATGATATATACAGAAAGGCACTGGAGATGACAGATAAAGCACCCGGGCTTCATGCAGAGCTTCAGCGACAGATGGACGAGCAAATGCAGGAGGATACCGAGAGACCACCACAGAGTCACGCTGGCAGTCACGCCAAAAAGCGAGTGTCCAGTGAAAGCTGGTATGATGTTGGCGGTTGGATATGCTTTGCCGGCATCGCGCTCTCTTGGGTGATGTTGCTGAGACAGCCAAATGAAATGTCTTGATGCAGCTCAGGAAGTGCTGCTTTGTTGATCAGTGGTTACTCGTGGACGTCGTTATTCTCAGTCACAGGCAGCAAGATTAGAGGCAGATTAATCACGTGCCTTTAGCATCTTGTGGATTGAATGAAACACAATAGAGTTTTTTTTTAAGTTGTATGCTAAGTAACATCTGATAACATGTTATGAAGAAATATGTCACGATCACTACGACTCGTCAAGTGCCTATATTTGTTCTCTTAACTTTGCCTTGCCACTCCATTTTCCTATCGACAGAAAAAGTGTGCAGAATTTTTGTGCGCTCCTGCAGTCTGTGTATCTTCATATTTTTCAGGAAAGGTTTCATGGTTTCATGGTACAGAAACAGATCCATATTTGCGTCACTATCACCATCAGCATAATTGATTACCGTCGTGTTCTTTTTCAGTTGTTGAATAATGCTAGGGTAAGCTTGTGAGTCGCTGACGTGGGTAGACTGTTGATTCGCGTGAGCACGTAAGGTCGCTTTCGACAAACCTTTCGATATTCACCCATCTTTTTCTGCAGAGCAATCTATTTTGGTAAATTCCTCTTAGATTCTACGTACTTCTTCAACACACTCAAGAAATTTGACAGAAAGCTTTCCCTGCTTCAACTCTTTCTTTCGTCGGTGTAATCAGATTTGTTTGCAGCTGCTTCGAAGGACGTATATTTTAAACTTCAAAATATTGCCATAAGTGCCGCCTCAAAATGACGCTGAGCAACCTGCTTATTGTCTATATTCTCTCTGAGAGCTACAAGTGTTGCCTCGCGAACTATCCCCTCGAGTTGCGCGCCCGTGAGATGTTCAGTCCGCGCAGCAACATCATCCAAATTCACATCAGTATTCAACGGGATCATTTTCGAATGAATGCGCAGTGCCTCTGCGCGGCCAGTTGCATCAGGTTCAGATATATGCAAAACTACATCGAATCTTCCAGGTCGAGTGAGTGCGTGGTCCAGTGAGCTGAAACGATTTGTGGTGGCGATAACAAGCACAGATCCATTTGAAGTCGCATCTAATCCATCCATTTCTGTCAGCAATACGGAAAGGATGTGCGCACTTTTATTTGTATCATCTGAATCAGAGCTTGAATCTCGGGAACTGACCATGCCATCTAACTCGTCCAACAGCAGAATGGAGGGTGCCGTACGGCGAGCACGGGTAAACGCGTCTCGGAGTGTCTGCTCTCCTTCGCCGACAAACTTGTGAAAAGTGTCAGCAACAGTCAGTGTAATAACTGTGGCTTTCGATTCTGTTGCCGCAGCATGTGCTAAGGTTGTCTTTCCACAGCCTGGTGGACCACAAAGTAAGATACCAGATGGCGGTGTCAATCCTAAACGCAAAAATGATACCGAGTGCCTCAAAGGCCATTCAACTGCCTTCTGGAGACGATATTTTATTTCGCATAGACCGCCAATCTCGTTCCAACGCGTGTTAGGCAGTTCCACTTTGATGCCACGAACTAGTGAAGCGCAAGTTCTCGAAGATGCAAGTTTGAAGTCGTCACTCGAGACTTGCCTCACTGTATAGCCACTCGTCCTGCGACAAATGCTATGGCGACTTGGTCCGTCGTCGTGTACAACACGTGTTCGCCTGATCGCAGCCATGGTCGCCTCTCGACATAAAGCAGCGAGATCAGCCCCGCTGTATCCTTTAGCCTGCTCCGCAATATATTTAAGATCAACCTTAGAAGACAGCGAGAGTGAACGCGAATGCAGCTGTAAAATGATCTCACGCTTTTGTTTGCAAGGTAGCGTGATTTCGACTTCCATACCGAAGCGACCTGGGCGTCGAAGTGCGGAATCAATTACGTTTGGTCTGTTTGTCGTCGCAACCACAGATGGGAAAATGTCCTTCTTTGTGTTACCTCTCTCGTCACATTTCCCAAGACGTCGCTCTCCGCCCTGCTCCCTGTACCCTCCGTCATCCATAAGAGTTAGAAGCTGTCCAACTACCCTAGAGCCGTGTAAGTCTATTTTGTTTCCACGATCGGGACATATGGTGTCGATCTCATCCAGCATGAGAATAGTTGGATTTCCATTTCTTATGTCATCCCTGGCTGCTTGAAACAAATGCCTTAATCTTGCCTCGGAATCTCCTGCAAGTGGACCGAATACATCCCCACCGCCGAGGACGTGCTCATTTGCATTCATCTCAGCTGCAACCATGCGGACTGCTGCCGATTTCCCAACACCCGGAGGACCATGAATCAATACTCCATGCGGAAACTCTACCCCAAGTTGATATGCATCATCTGGGTGCAAATACGGCCACACAATCGCTTCCCGCAAAGTACCAAGAGTTTCGTCCATACCAACAAGGACGCTATCTTCACATAATGGTCTACTTGAGAAACTTTCAAGATAATTTCGCTGATCTCTGGAGTCGTCAATGATGGTTACGCGAGTGTTCGCGGTGACGTACCAGCAACTATCATTTTCAGGAGTTGTTGGCGGTGGTTCAGCCGTACGCACCGTCGCAACTATCTCTTCCGCCAAATGAATGGTTGCTCCAGGGACGATGCAGCAACGCTGCAGGAGCCGAGAGACCACAGTCAAAGCCGTGGAACGTTTGTTAAGTCTTCGAATGCTTATTATCGCCGTGGAGCACTCTATGGGCTTTTGATTTATCATACGAAACCGACCTACAAAGCTTGGGACCGATGTTTCTGAGACTGGTGGAAGCTTTGTGTGATGAAGCTGTATAAAAGGATCGAGGACCGCAGTTTTGTCGGCAGGAATACACGAGCCGCCCGGCATACACACGTGCTGAACTAACCTAGGCTCGACTGTCGCTAGGAAGGTCCAGCCAAAACTGTTTGTTTTACCCGAGTACATGGGTGGCTTGATGACTGATGGGCTCACATCGACGAATACAGGATCACCCAAGCGTAAATTCGTCCTCTCCATCACTTCTTGGGGCAGAATCACTCGCCCGCTTCCTGCGCTTGTGCGATTCTTCACGGCAAAAAATAACGAAAGAGCAGGACCTGACATTATTTCCTTTTGCGCCTTCGTGGCAGTTGGACAGCTTCCTTTTGCGAAGTTATTTCAACATAGATGTCCACGGCGAGCCGCCAGGATGCAGACCGGATGCTGTATGCAGCAGCGGCAACCTGTGCTGTCTAGCGGTATTGGTGCCGAACGTTTTAAGAAAGGTCCGGAACTCGTTTTTGAAGTTACGTTTCGAACGAAGGTAAACCACAATAATGTGATACACTTTCACCCATTTTTATAACGCCAAAAGATTTAAATAAAGGGCCAGTTTCGAAAACGTTACGGTAATAACTCTTACACGAATAGACTAATAATAAACTCTCAGGGGGCGAATGAACGTATGTAGTAGTGAGTGTTATGGTTTTTTTACTGATTTTTTGGGGTCCGTCCCAAGCAACTTGGGTCGGCATAGCCTACTTCGACGTGCGCATATCGTTTCATACATATACATGCATGGTTAATCAGTTAATCACACGCAATATAGCCAGCACCTGGGCGCAGCGGTGCGGAGAGAGGAACAGCCACCCAGGAGCAGGATCGTCAACCACGGCCTCGCTCGGTATCGCTGGATCCTCCAGCGGCCGGAGCATAACAGGGGGCGGGTAAGAATACCGGGGAGTGGGGAACCGAAATGGAATAATGACTGATATATACACATGAATAGCCATCTTAACTTCAAATAACGCGCCGACGTTTGATCACTACTTATAAGTAGCGTTTAACCAAGACAACTGTAACCTTCGATCCGGATAACGTTGACGAATTAACAATGATAAAAATATGGACATTATTGTTGTATGAAGCGAATATTCCGTGATTCATGTATATATGCATGGTTGACGATCATAATATATACATATATATATAATACATATTAATACATATTATATATCCTCGGGTTAAATCCCGCGTATAATGTTTCGTTACCAGAATTCACTTCACATCTTAATTCCATATCTTTCGAATTAAATATCACTTTTATATACTTTTATTATATGTGATAGGACCGTGATATATAGATTATCGAGTTGACACATTTTAGCTGGCATGTGTGGAGCACTCATCATCAAACTCTTTGAGATGAATAAAACTTTTAATATACAATCAAATTCAAAGCTCTGATTCTCGACCTGCACAACAGTTTCGTGAATCTGCAGTGTCAGTGTTTAACCTGCATTAGTCGCTGTTTCGTAAACTTATTCTTCGCATATGGCCCGGCTTCATGTCAACTTTATCGACGCTTCGGTATTACGCTCTTGATGAGGTGGGTTGGAAAATTGTTGCTGAAAGGCGTGTGACAAAAAAATGGATTCTCTTACCTTTGACGAACTTTTCTAGGTCGCTTTACACAGAACGTCCGAAAGCTGCTGGGTGCTGCTGGGTGACTATGTGTACGATATAACTCAGCTGCTTTCTTTGTATCCGCCATCTGTGGTCGAGTCTTTCTTGTCGGTAGCAGGGACTGATATTTCTTACCTTTTCAAGCCGTGTGGATCGCGAGGTACTTCTGTTCTAAGTGTGGACGACTTCGACATTGGGACCGCCGCGCATCCAATAACAAATCTCGTCTCTTCACGCGCTGGTGCTCACATGTTTGCTTACCCTTTAACCGAAGCGCCTCATACTCCTTGGTGGCAAGACAAGTCCTTGATAATCGGCAGACTGTCAGCAAAATTGAGGAAGGTCACGGTGAAGAACACTTTGACGGGTCATGAGCAAGTCATGGATATCCCTTCCGAAGATGTCGTGGCTGATATCCAAAAAAAATACATGGAATGCAATTGGCAGGCAGAAGGCTACACGTGGAAGGCTTTGAGGAAAGCTGGCGAGGCGATGGTTCTGTTTGAACTGGACATGAACTCCACTCTTGAAGAAAATGGAATTGCCGATGAAACCAAAATTTTTGAGAAGATGCAGATGGTTTCCGCTAATTTCGTTCCTGTTCTGTATCTCCATTTAACTGACAGCTTGTCCATGCATCAAAATACATGAATCGAAGAAAATGCCGAATTCTCATTTTCCAGGCAGTTTGTGGGTAAGAACTTCAGGTTGTGCTGTCATGATTCGGGAAGGCAGAAATGCCCGAATAGCGACCTAATTGATTTTGGATAGCAGCCTTCATCTTATCTCCATAACCCGTAGATGCTGCTTGCTCCTCCAGCATGTCACCACCGAGCACTCCAACGAGTGACTTTGTGGTCTGCTCTTCAAACTGCATGTAATAATTCCGAACATTTGCCTGTGAACATCATGATCACAGGGTCGCGTCCTATTAATTATGTTGATATGATCACCTTGTGCTTATAACCTGCGTTGTGCTGCCTTCGTACGGAGGGCTGTTGAGGTGGCAGGAGTTCAACACCAAAAAACAAATTCGTTGCACAGGGTTTCGAGGACTTACTGAGTCATGCGTTAAATATGCATCGCAGTAGTCTGCAAGATAAAATAAATGAGTCTCTCATAATACCGCCCGTCGTGTAGCTGAACTCACCGCAATAGTAACGGGGCACTGCGAAGTTTGCGAGGGAAACAATGGTTAGGAAAACTAGTCGGAGAGTCAGATTAACAACTTTACTTTTTTCGCTGGCCCGGTGGCCGGCTCAAAGTCTACAAAAGTGACCTATACGCAAAGGGGCAGTGAGGGCAAACTATGATTCAAGGCGCGTCACGGTGATCGAAGGCGACTGAGAAATAGCCCGACAATGCCAGTTGCTACGTGGATCCACTGGAGCAAGCACATTAGGGACTTAAGAGTTTTAGCTCGTAAGTCACGTTAGCGCAATATTCCACCCGACTTTCTTCGACTGCATGTAAGCTTATGTCTTCTGATTGGTCTTTAGATCGATCACTATGTACACGATTTAATTCAGGGATACGCGTTTCGTTGGCATATGAATTCCAGTCAGTTTTCCAAAAGTCTAGACAAAATCACCGTTTTCACTTTATTTCTGACTACAACGCTGTGCGATTCTTTTGACTACGACTGTTCCGCGGCACGTCCTTATCGTTGCACTTGGCGTGCACGTAAGCGTCGTCCTCACACGCACGCCACTTCTGTACGAAGCACGACGCACGCGCGTCTTCCTAGGAGGCGGTGGTCGACGTCGAAGTTGACCAAGCATCGATGAAAATTAATCTCACCTATCAATATTCGTAGCTACTAGTAGCTAGCTAGTGCCTATGTCTACTGACGGAGATCCGTCCGGTTTCAGTACTGATTCGGACGCTCGCGGTGTCGTCGTGCGCGCATGCTGATGCCATGTCAACGCTTCCAACATAGATTTTGCCCATCTCCGAAATCGTATTATTATTCTGCTGGGTTCTGACTGTTTGCCTGTGCAAGCAGGGCCATCTTTTATCCTTGAGTTACAAACAGGCGGATCCGTCATACACTCTGGAGAGTGACACTGTCTCGTTACATTTCATGATAATGTATGAACTCTATGAAATACCTTCGTACCTTCGGTACCTTCGTAATATTTTCGAACGAATGAAGTGAGAGAAAATCATCCACGCACCTTCGAACGTAAAAACTAAGCTTACTTCTTCTACCAAGCATGCAGAGCTTCAAACACTTGCTCGCCGCGTGCTGCTCGTGAGTGCCCTAATTCCACTAAGTATTAAAGAGTCCTTCAATACGTGCATAATTTGTTGCCGTGCACACCACGAACAAATTACTACACGGGGTTTCTCGAGACGTGGTCCGGTTTTTTTTTTTGGTCTACGGGCAACAAGTTAATGTGAACATGATTGGCCAACCTGCACTGAATCCACTTCAAGTCAGTCAGTTTGTTGTCGCTCCGTGTTCTTTTATACACGAGCGACGCGTGGACGCACTATCCCAAGGTGCGCAGCCAAAAGCTTCCGGGCTATTCGGAAGCTCGCAAGCTCCACGAAGTTTTCTTCCGGTTGTCCATGCAGGGGCGAGAGCCGACGCCGAAGTTGTTTCCCAGCCCGGGGGAAATTTAGAGCAATATTCGGTTGTGATGAAATTCGGTGGAACCTCTTTAGCGAGCGCAGAGCGCATGCGCGAGGTCGCATCCATTGTCCTTAGTTTCCCGGACCAAATGCCAATATTAGTTTTATCTGCAATGGGTGAAACCACGAACCAGCTTCTATCAGCAGGAGAACAGTCGCTGCAGTGCAGCAACTCTGACCAAGTGGTGAACATGCAGTGCATCCAACACATTCGCAAACTTCATCAAAGTACAATGGACCAGCTTAACGTTGACCCTGACACTGTCTACGAAGTAGAAAAACTACTGAAAAAGCTTGAGCAGATCTGTACTGGCATCGCCCTCATGCAAGAGTGCACCAGCCGCACACGCGCAACTTTGGTTTCATTTGGCGAACGTATGAGCACCCGAATATTCGCTTCATTTCTGCGCTCATTAGGCCTCAGAGCGAGACAATTTGATGCTTTTGACGAGCTAGGTTTCGTGACAACTGATGAGTTTGAGAACGGCAAGGTTCTTGACGTCACTTATTCAAACGTTGCAGCAGCTCTCAGGCATATTAGAACTGAGCTTCCAAACATAGCGGTGGTGACCGGATTTCTTGGGCGTGGTGAGCAAACAGGGGCTGTTACCACGCTTGGGCGTGGTGGCTCCGACTTGACGGCTACTATCATAGGTGCAGCTCTCCAGCTTTCAGAGGTGCAAGTGTGGAAAGATGTCGATGGTGTACTCTCTGCTGACCCCCGCGAGGTGGTCGGCACGATACCAATCTCATTCCTGTCCTTCCAGGAGGCCACCGAGCTAGCCTACTTCGGCGCACAAGTCCTTCACCCACAATCGATGAGGCCCGCAATGGACTCAGAGGCCCTCTGTGTGCGTGTTAAGAACTCGTATAATGTCCTTGCTCCGGGGACCCTCATCGGACACGTTAGGCCTGGTGGAACTGAAGATTGGTTGCTGACCTCTATTGTGCGGAAAAAGAACGTCACCATGCTTGACATCATTTCAACTCGCATGTTGGGGCAGTATGGGTTTCTTGCTAAAGTATTTGCAGTGATGAATAATGCCGGTATCTCGGTAGACTGTGTGGCCACGTCTGAGGTTAGTGTCTCTATTACTTTAGACCCTGCAAAACTATGGAGTCGTGATCTTGTGAAAGAGGAACTTGAGGCTCTTGTGAGAGATTTCGAGGAAAACGGGATTGCAAGAGTCAGATATACAACTGGAAACTCACTTATTTCTCTAATAGGCAACGTGGAGAGGAACAACGAAATCATGGAGAGGTCATTTCGTGCACTCGGTAGATCAAACATTACGGTTAAAATGATCAGTCAAGGAGCTAGTAAAACAAACATTTCGCTTCTAGTGAATGACGAAGAGGGGGTCACGGCAGTGCAGGCGATTCATTCGGAGTTTTTTTGTGCAAGTACTGCTAAATGATGACGCAAGATAACCGCACAGAGGCGCGACGTGTTTTGTTACTGTCATATAACCACTAAACGCTGGATCACTTTTGAGATCTTTTCAGGAAAGCAAGCTCTTTAGATTCTTTGAGGGTGACAACTCTATTTAGCACTGGCATTTGAAATGATGAGTCCTTGTCCAAAGTGAAGTAACCCAACCGCTGAAGTTGGAATCTGGGCCTCGGCCATGTTACAGTGAGTTTCCTGATCGCAGGTTCAAGCAAGGCCTTGCGGTGAACGATTAGTGAGTTAGGATTCAGTTGTGCCAACCAATCGAAATGTTTGTCATCTCCGGTTGCCTCTTCTTGTGTAGCGGTAATTGTATTGACATCACCAGCTCGCTTGCCAGGAACTTCCACAGAGAATAATTTATCGTATATTCGTACTTCACCGCAAATGAAATCTAGACCCGCCCAATGCAATGTTCCTTTCGGCGGCTTTGTACCGAGAGATGCATGATCAAAGGTCGCTTCAATAAATTCGACCCCGCCCGCGCTGTCCTTCTCGACCTTCACACACGTGATGTTGTATCCAAACAGTAAACGCACCGTTTTTCCAGGTGCAAATCCATAAAACGACTTATCATCGATTTCGCGAAAGTCAGCCCGCTCAATGTAGACAGTTTGGGTAAAATTCAGTGTTCGCATTCCACGTTCAGGAAACTTAGGATGTAGAGGGCACTCCACTGGCAAGGATGCCCCCGGATGGTTGCTTATGATGATAGGCAAAGGATCGAGAACAGCAAACCTTCGGTCAGCTTCATCTTCCAATTCTTCCCGGACGCATCCTTCAAGCTTTTCAAGGGGCTGTATATTGTCATTGCGTGTCACACCAAGCTGTTCACAAAAACGATTTAGAGCTGCTGGCGTATAACCACGGCGCCGAAGGCCCTCCAGGGTTAATAGACGTGGATCATCCCAACCATTAACATGCCCTTGTGTAACAAGTGTATTGAGTTTTCGTTTTGACAGGACATTATATGTGATGTTGCACCGTGCAAACTCCCAAGTTATCGGCTTGTACATATCGAGCGCATCGAGAAGCCAGTAGTATGGCCCGTTTGGTGCCTGACGAGTTTCGAATTCAAGTGTGCACAAGGAATGCGTGATCTGTTCCAAACTATCGACAAGGCAGTGCGTATAATCGTAAGTAGGGTAGATGCAATATGCATCCGAAGAACGAGGGTGTTCTGCAAACTTGATGCGGTAAGCTGCTAGATCCCACATCGATGTTATATCTGATCGTAAGTCACCCTTCATCCTTAGAATGCAGCTGCCTTCTCCCCAGACTCCCTTGCTCATCTCTTCAAAGAGGCGCAAGTTTTCTTCAATGCTGCGATACCGATAAGGGGACTCGGCACCCTGGGGAAGAGGTGTTTCTTGCCGTGATAAATTGTTGCGAGCACAGTGAAGTTGAAACCCCTGGAGTACCTGGCGGGAAGTCGCAGTCTCGGCTTTGGTTTGATGGCATACATATGCCTTGCCATTTTTAATCAATTGGACTGCTAGTACGTGCAGTGTGTCGAAATAGTCTGAGCTGTATGTAACCTTAAATGGCTTGTACCCAAGCCACTCTACGGAGCTGAATATAGAATCAATGTATTCTTGCTTCTCCGCTGCAGGATTAGTATCATCGAATCGTAAATATGTGTTCCCTCCGAACTTTTCAGCGACACCGAAGTCAAAGTGCATGGCTTTTGCATGACCTATATGTAGGTAACCGTTCGGCTCGGGTGGGAACCGTGTTTGCCACTTGCCACCTGTCGCATTTAAATGTTCAGCCAGTCGGCAAGATGTGTTAATGGCATAATTACATGCGCCCTGAGGTAGATTGAGTTTATTCTTGGCGATCAGGTGTCCCTCAGAACCAGGCTGCGGTAAACTAACTTCGCTCGCTATGTCATCTTCTGGACTCGCTGGAGCATCGTTGTTCTCAGCTTCCTGTGAACCGTTCGGTTTTGCCCGCTTAGGCTTTGTTGCCTTGATGGCAGAAGATTCGCAAATTGTTTGTGCCCTTTCAAATAGCTCTTTCGCATTGGCATACCTCTTTTCGACCAGAGCCGCTTGCGCCTCTTTGCCGAGGGCGAGTCCGGTAGGATCTGGCTTCTTTTTGGCAACTTTCTCGAAATTAGCCTTAGCCTTCTTACCCGCGCTCATGCTGACCTCAGCCATGGTTGCTCAACTGCGCTGCGTGAATGTTGTAGTCTGCCTCGAATCGATGAGTACTTTGTGTTTACCGTCCAGGCTTCCGCCAGCGCCAATACCAGCGGATAGCTCGGGATGTTGTTCGCATCGCCGTAAAACCAAACCGCAAACAAGTACGTACGGCAATCGGACAGGGGCTCCCTGCTGGTCACCGCATTGATTTATATTGATTGGTCCACCGCGCCGAAATATTAGAGGTCTTAAATTCAGTAAAAAATGTCCGGTGCACCTGCTGGTATCTTTTATCAAACATCACGGTATATTTCGTTCCAAACAATATTGTCAGCAATTTTCGCCATCGTAAACACAGGAACGTCGTCGGTTTAGCGCTACATATATTTGAAGCCTTCATTTGACGAAATGAACCAATTTTCTTGAGTCACGTGTTGAAATTTTGTGCGAAACTGTTTACTCATACGTGAGGACATTTATATGCAATAACTCAATTAATTCACATTTGATGATTAGACATACATGTCAATATATCAGATCATATACCATCCGACCAAGCAACCGATAAATAAACGTACGTATTTGTACGTACCCTCATCAGTCTCATCATGTTTTAATTAATAGTCTAC
>Ga0302114_10002196_pt1 | contig 12617 bp, 12 predicted proteins | sample AG5_Surface_MG_FD_203107 | JGI IMG/M metagenome (GOLD analysis project Ga0302114, IMG submission 203107) | Marine microbial communities from Western Arctic Ocean, Canada - AG5_Surface | ecosystem: Environmental > Aquatic > Marine > Oceanic | place: Canada: Western Arctic Ocean | collected...
ACTTCACTCACCCAATATTTTATTTTATTCCATTCCACCCCCACCCCACCCCCCCACCCCCCAACCACCCCCACAGCCCCTCAACCCGGACACCTGCTCAATCGAATCAGTCCTCGACGCTTGGTCCTATGGGAACGACGGTGAGAACGGCGAGCTCAAGTACAGGCTCGACCCTGCGAAGCTCCTCTATGACCACGAGTCGGAGGAAAACGACCTCGGTATCAAGCTGCGACTCTCGCAGCGCTTCGAGACCGAGCGAGGATCGAGAATCACCGTTGACTCGTTGATTGGCGGTTTTTACCGAAACGCTGGCATCATCCAGACCATCCAAGCCTACAGGTTTGGGATCATCTTCCCCAGAGGAGAAGACGACAGCCCTTGGGGCGAGGCTATGGACAAGTTTGAGTTCGCGCTTGGAAAGCTCACGGTGGATTCGAACTACCAGCACATTGAGCCCCAGCTTCTGGGCTTCCGAACGCTAAGTGACGAGCTGGCCAATGCAATCAGCGGCGACATTGTCCTGTTTGCCGTCGGCTACGTTCTGATGATCTCCTTTTGCTGCTTCGCACTGGGAAATAACGACTTGGTGAGTAGCAAGAAGTTGGTGGGGTTGATGGGGGTGATCAGCGTCATTTTGGCGGTTGTTGGGGGAATCGGGCTGTCTTGCGCGCTCGGAACCCCAATCACTCCGGTGACGCAGATTGTTCCATTTTTGGCTTTGGGCATCGGCGTGGACGACATGTTCATCATGTGCAACTCGCTCAGCAAGACTGACGTCAGGTTGCCAATCGAGAAAAGAATTATCACTGGAATTTCGAGGGCCGGGGTTAGTATTACCATTACGAGTTTGACTGATTTCTTGGCCTTCATGGTCGGAACGAGTAGCCGGTGAGTTTGCCGCGAGCGAGCGAAGCGAGCTAGTCACAACAAGTGTATGGTGTTGCTGGCTTGCAGCAAGCACAACGAGGCAGTCAACAACTATTGTATGCTGGCTCGCTTCATTAAATAATACACAACAAAAACCAACGCACTGACCACACATTTTTTTTCTTCACACACGCAGGCTCCCAGCTATTCGATACTTCTGCGTCAATTTGGCGTTCTGCGTGCTGTTCGACTACTTCATGCAAATCACCTTTTTCGCAGCGTTTTTGACCTTGGACGGAAGGAGGGAGCAGAAGAACATCGTGGACTGCTGCTGCTTTCCCATTTGTTCGGTCAAGAGGAAGGTGGGGGTAGAAGGGGAGGTGGGGGGAGAGGGGGAGGGAGAAAATGATGTGTTCGAACCCAAATTGTCGAACTCGCTGCTGCAAAAATTCTTCAGCAACGTAATGCCGAAGTTGTTGAGGAGGTGAGTGAAGCGGCCCACCCACACATCCGCGAGCGAGCGAGGCTGCGTCCATTGCGATCGACCGAGCGGTAGCGAGGGAGGAGCTGTAACCCGCAAGCCGAGCTCAGCGGTGGGGGGGGTCTCCCCCCCTCCGCAACAACCAAAGTAATTCCACACCTCCACTCCTGACAAACACTAAGATTAACCGTCGCTTTTATTTCGCTCGGCGCAGCCCAACGTTCCGCAAACTGATCATAATTTCCTTCACGGGGATGATGATCGGAGGAGGCTTGCTTGGGCTCAACGTGGAATCTCGATTCGAGGTGTACGACATTTTGACCGACGAGAGTCCTCTGATTGAATTCTTCCAGAGGTACTACGTCAAGTTTGATCACTTAGGGTCGGGCATCGACGTGGTGCTGAAAGAGGCCGACTTTGACTACGTGGAGAACTTCGACAAGATAAATTTAATGCTGCAAGACTTGGAGGCGGAGGAGAGCGTGGATTTCGGGATCAACAACTGGCTGATCGACTTCCGCGAGTTCCAGCAGTGTTCACCGTGCTGCAAGACCGACGCGATTTACACCCTTCCCGGCCCCAACGCAGCTCTCCCAGTATTCGAGGGACACACCACCGAATGCACCCCGCAGTTCACGGACAAATTGGATGGGTTGCAGGGCGGCTTCGCCAAAGATATGGACACCTTTAACGAGCTGCTGTTTCACTTCCTTGCTCACGACTACTACGGAATTTCTCACCTGGGCGACGTGAGTTTGATCGATGGCTGCGACTTTCAGGAAACTCAAGAAAGCTGGAACGAAAAGGGCTGCAAACTGCAGGCGAGCTCGTTCGGGCTGAGGCACGTTGGAACGCTGAACAACTCTCCAACCCAGGAAAGAGTGCAAGCCATGTTCGGAATTAGAGCCGCTTTCAAACCGTGGGAACTCGACGGGTTCGTGTATTGCGGCGAGTATCTGTTCTGGGAGCAGTACGACATCTTGGACGAAGAAGCAGCGCAAAACTTGTCAGTTGCACTCGTTTGCGTGATTTGCGTATGCTTCTTTTTTTTGATTCACCCGGCGATGAGCCTGGTCATGGCGTTCTGCATAGCGGGGATCGACCTAGACATTGTCGGAGGTGAGCGAGCGAAGCAAGCAAGCGAGCTTTGAGGAAAACGAGCATACTCGCGATGAAATGAAGTGCGCGAAATGGCTACAGACAAAATGGCAACATCCACTACGTAGCTAACAATATTCCACTCAATTCTTTTGGTTCGCTTGGTTCGCTCGTGCTTCATTAAAAATGCGCCTCGCTTCATTTTGCTCGGCGCAGGCATGTGGCTCACCGGAGTTCACATCAACGTCATTAGCGTGGCCAACTTGGTGCTGGCCATCGGGCTGAGCGTTGACTTCTGCTCGCACATTGCGCACGCGTACATTACCATGCCGTGTGTGGACAAGAACGGCAACGCAGTGAACAGCGTGGAGAGGAGTATCAACGCCTTGATTCACATTGGACCGAGTGTTGTTAGTGGAGGTGAGTGAGTGAGTGAGTGAGAGTGGAGGGGAGGGGAAGATGCGAAGCGAGCGAGAGAAATACTTAATTAAAAACTTAATAAAAACTAAAACCAACCAACTGCTATACAGGATTCACTACTTTCCTGGGCGTGCTATGCTTGGGGTGGTCCGGGAGCAACGTGTTCAGGATCTTCTTCAAGATGTTTTGTTTGACGATTGGATGGGGTCTGCTTTACGGGATTTTCGTCATCCCAGTCATCTTGGCCTGGATCGATTTGAACATCCCAGACCACTCGGCGTTGGCGTTGTCGCCGGGCGACCAGAAGAAGGACAGAATGACAGACCGGTGGAACAAAAATGCAAGAAAGGATGTTGATGAGAAATGGGGGTTCAGGGGGCAGCCAATGCCGAAAGTGGAGGAGGAGGGGGAGATCGAGATGGTGGAGGCATGAATGATGAAATAAATTTAAACCAATTTTGATATAACCTAGTTTAGTAGAAGAAGGGAGTAGCTTCATCGTCATACCCGCCCCGCTTGATGATCTCGACAGAATAACCATCAGGATCTAGGACGAATGCCAACCCTTTCATCTTGCCACCGTTTGGCTCCTTTCTGAACGTAGCTCCCGCAGCCGCGAGCTCCGAGCAGGCCAAGTTCACGTCGTCGACGAGAAAACCGATGTGGCCGAATCCTTGCTTCCCCTCCTCGTTCCCGTTTTTGTGCTCAAAATCGGGTTGGGCTTCTGTGCCGTGGTTGTGGGTCAGCTCAAGGACCGGACCGTAGAGCGATTTTACGTAATCTCGGGCTTCTGGAGAATCGGATGGGGGGGGTGTGGCTCCGGGGAGTAGGGTGGCCATGAAGTAGAGCGAGAAGGAATCGAAGTGGTTCTCTCGCAGGAGATTCATGCCGAGGGACTCGTAGAAGGATATTGACTTTTTGGCGTCCTTGACCCGAAGCATCGTTTGGGAGAGATTGTACTGGTTGACGAACTTTGTTGTTTCGGAACGCTTCACAAGCTCGACCCAGTAGCCATCGTCGTCGTAAGCAAAAGCAAGCCCCTTCATTCGCCCCTCGTCAGGGCGCTTCTTGAACTTCACACCGTCCGCTTCCAGGCTTGAAGAAGCACTGTAAACGTCCTCACAGTTGAAACAAATGTGGCCAAAACCATCTCCCTCCTCATTTCCCGCGTGGTACTTGAAGTCTGGGTTGGATTCGGTCCCGTGATTGTGGGTCAGCTCGAGGGTGGTGCCAGGAAAAGACCAGAGAAACTGGTGAGCTTCGGTGCTGCCAGGCTTGAGAAGGTAGGGCTTTTCCATCGTAGCCAGGAAGAAGAGGGAGAAGGAGTCGAACTTGTAAGTGTCAATTAGAGTCATACCCATTTTCTGGGTGTAGTAATCTACAGCTGAGGGGTTTTTTATTCGTAGCATAGTCTGCTGCCAAGTAGGGTTCCCAGAAATCTTCATGAGAGTAGACAGCCCTCGCATCACGAACGGATACAATCGATGTGTAGCTGTCAGGTCGTGAGCTGTAGGATTATTGTCGAGGGGCTGCGTGGTGTTTTTTAGAATGCCTTTTAAATTGGCAAAACGTGCATACGCTATAGATATTCACAATTTAACTGCTCACCTGCACACACCTCACCACCAGGACAAAAAAAACATAAATTTCACCATCACACCATGCACCACCATTTCGACGATTCCGTAGATCCAGTGGAAATCATTGGCAACCATCCTGCTCATCTCCATTGTGTGGCCTTGTCGCAGGACAATAGATATGTAGTTTCAGGTGATGATGATGGCACCATTTTTGTCCATTCGACTATGACTGGAATTGTAGAATATCGAGCTGACAATGTTTTCATGAAGGTCAAAGGTCTTTGCTATCTTCTGGATGGCTCACTTGTGGCTTGTGGCAGTGATGGCTTGAAGGTGCTTAGCCCTTCCCTCGAGTTGGTCCAGATCTTGGAGGGACACGATGATGACGTTTGGCGCGTCACCGTCTCTCCATCAGGCTCCCACTTTGTTTCTGGTGGAATTGATGGGAAACTTATGATTTGGTCGAAGTCGGGGGAGGGTAGCGAGTGGGCGATGCAAGTTGAGGATCACACGAGTTATATTAATGCAGTGTGCTTCTCCCCCGACGGCAAGCAGCTGGCTACTGGAAGCGGCGACAAGCTCATCAACCTCTACAGCTTCAACGAGGGAAATGCCATCTTAGCGCACACGTTGGAGGGCCACACCAGCTACGTCAGGTCCCTCTCGTTCTCTCCCGACTGCAAACTCCTTTGCTCGGGAAGTAGGGATAAATCCATCAAATTTTGGAACCCTGCCGATGGAAGCTTGGTGAAGAGCATCGACCAGACTCACACCTCTCTCGTCCTTTGCGTCTCATACTCCCCCAATGGGCGTGTTCTTGTGAGTGCCGGTAACGACAAAACGATGAAGATCTGGGATGCTGAGACTTTCGAGCTCAAGCACACGTTCGAGCAGGAATTCACCACCAACCAGCTCACCATCACGGCCGATTCCAACTACATTGTTTCGGCCAACGATGACCACACGGTTAGAATCACCCCCTGCCGAGAGTACCACCTCACAGCCCTCACCCCCATCCTCAACCTCATTCTCCACATCGTCTACAAGTGGGAATTTGTGTCGTTTTTGGAGCCAAACGAAAATACCTCAATCCTCGAGAAAGTCATTCGGCTGCTCGGCGAGTGCGTGCACGACGGCGGCTACAACGTCACCTCCGAGATCCTCTCCTTCCTCTCCCCAGCCCACCTCCCCGTCCAGATCACCCCCACTAGATGGAAGCGCGACCCAGAAAGTTTGATCTTGTTTATGCGAGCTAGAATTGCGGCCAAGGACTCAGTCATTAGCAAGCAGCGTTCGGAGCTGGCACATGCAGCAAGAAGAATTGCAGAGATTGCATACTAAACCTGCCCCCCCAACCACCAAAGCCTCACTCCCCCCTACGATAGTATGCTATTATAGAGATAAACTTGCAAAAAGATTTAGCGCAACCTTTTATATTTATTTATTTAATCACTTACAGACCAAACCCCTCGAACTTAACTCCCAAATGCAGCTCATCAGCCTGCTTCGCAATCTCCGCAACGCCCACCGCCTTGCTCGCCGCATCTTCCAAATCCTCAGCCAGAATCATTCTGAATCCGCACCCCTCGATCAACTTCTTAGCCTCGTCGACATTTGTCCCCTGCAGCCTGATGACGATGGGCTTCTTCATGCCAATATTCTTCGCAGCCGCGATTATTCCGCTCGCAATGACGTCGCACCTCATGATACCACCGAATATGTTTACCAGAATGCACTGGACCTTGGGGTCGCTGTTGAGCAGTTCGAAGGCCTTCTGGACCTGCTCCTCGTTGGCGCCGCCCCCAACGTCCAAAAAGTTAGCCGGAGCCCCGCCCTTGAGCTGAATAATGTCCATAGTCGACATGGCCAGGCCGGCGCCGTTCACCATGCAGCCGATGTTTCCGTCCAGTCCAATGTAGTTCAAATCGTACTTGGAGGCTTCGACCTCTCTAGGGTCCTCCTGGGTCCGGTCCCTCTTTGCGAATATGTCGCTTTGCCTGTACTCGGCATTGTCGTCAAAATTCACCTTGGCGTCGCAGACAACCACCTCTCCCTCTGGGGTCTCGGCGATGGGGTTGAGCTCGAGCTGCGTGCAGTCGCACGCCACGAACATTTGGTACAGATTTTTCATCAACGTCTTGGCCTTCCCGTGGGCGGGAGTTCCAACGTCCAAGCCAAGGTTGACGGCCATAAGCGTCATTTGCTCTTCTGTGATTCCGTCGTTGAGGGAAATTGGGGAGGTGAATATGGCGTCGGGGTTGGAGGCAGCGACATCCTCGATGGAGGTTCCGCCAAAGGGGGAGGCAACCATGAGGGGACCGTCGGACTCGCGGTCCATCAGGATGGACAGGTACATTTCGCGACGCATGTAAACGCGCTCCATCAAGTACACCTTCTCGCAGATAATCCCATTGGGGGCCTGCTTGGTGACCAGCTCCTGCCCAAGCATGGACTCTGCAAACTCAGCAGCCTCTCCAGCTCGTGTTACCATGTGAACCCCTCCCTTAAAGCCGTTCTTGAAGGTCCCCAGCCCACGGCCTCCAGAAAGAACCTGGGCCTTGATCACAACATCCTTCTTCTCGCCACCGGCGAGTTTGCTAGTGAAGGCATGCTCAGCATCTGCAGCTGTCGTTGCAACGTGTCCAGCTGGGACTGCAATGCCAAACGACTTCATGAGCTCCATTGATTGGTACTCGTCTGAGAGTTTTAGTGGGAGAGAAGAGAGAGCGAGGCGAGGCGAGGCGAGGAGGGAGGTTGTGTAAGTTAAGGTTTCGAAGGGGGTGGGATGGGATGTCCTCCCATGTGCCCATGGTCCTCTCTGCCTCTCTTGATCAACTTACGTAGGTTAAGATTGCGTACAGCTCCAACAGTTGGTGTCGCCAGTCGGGATTTAAGGGTGTGAGGTAGCATTCTAGTAGGTGCGTGTGAAAATCAACAGGTACCAGAAGAACAAATTTGCAAGTTGAACGTGCAACTTTACTAAGATCTCCAAATTTAATTTAGCACCATAAGCACCAAAAGGTTGATTTGCCCATACCACCATAGCCCACAGTGCACATCACATTAATTACGTAAACACAAATCCATCTCCCTTTTCTCATTTGAGATCTTTTCACGAGCATATCATTATGCCTTCCAATGAGCACCATAAGTGGCTCAAGAAGCGTGATTGGCCCGCGGTACGAGGAGCCATGCTTAACCCAGATCGGGACTTAGATTTGCTCATGAGAAAGTACAAGGAGAGAGATGAGCATGGACGACTGCCACAGCATTGGATGGCAGAGAAATCTCAGACACACACACATACTCTTGCCGATGTGGGCGTGCAGTCGATTGCCTGGAATGTAGAGGCCCTCACCACACGAGACAATAAAGGCGAAACTCCCATCGACATTGCCCGTAGGAGTGGAGCCTGTGCTGAGATCATCGGCTTGCTCTCCCTCACTCCCGAGGAAGCTCGTTCGTTGGATGGTGAGGGGATGATCCGCTTGTACGCACCAGTGGCTTATTGGAGGAATGAGATGGTTAAGTGGATCAAATTACGATCGTTTGCAGACTGCCACAAGTGGATCAATGAGCACGATGACGAGTTGGTGCGTGAAGTGCTCAAATTCGACAATTCTGATCTTCTTCGAGAGATTGCTTGCACTAGCCAGGTATACAGCGACTCCCTCGTGTTTCTTGCTCTTCGAATGATCCATCGGAACCCACTTTCTCTTAATGCTACTCAGCTTCAAGGCTACACTCCTCTTCAGCTTGCTGAGCATCCCCAATTCAATGCATGCAGAGAAATCCGAAACATCCTCCGGCTCACCCCCGCCCACGTCTCCTCCACCCCCTTCCCCACCCTCCTCCGACAACACCTCCCCAAGCAGTTTGTCGACGAGGAGATCTTCGGCACCTACAACACCGCTTGCACGTTCATCAAGCACATGAAGTACGACAAGGCTGAGCTGGTCGAGGTGGAGGCTGTGCTGAAGCCGACCCACAAGTGTGACGTCTGTAAGACCGCCACAACGAAAGCGTGCGCTCGGTGCAAAACCAGCTACTTCTGCTCCGCCGAGTGCCAAAAGTCGGCGTGGAAGAATCACAAGAAGACGTGCAAAGCGCCGACGAGCCCACCATCGAGTGAGGCAGACTTGCGGGTTTTGCATGAGGGCATGCTGCTACTGAATCGGTGCATCCAGGAGCCTGGAGCTGGAGACGGACCCACAAGTGTGGTATTAGACTTCTTGAGACTCGACTCAGCTTAGAGCAAAAGGGAAAAAAGAAGGAGTTTGTGTTCAAAACTCTTTATCGTTTATTGTTTATTGTGTATCATTTATCGTTTATCTAAGCAACTTTTGCCACAACCACACGAATCAAATCAAATCGAATTGAATCGACTCGCAAACGATTGAGCAAACGATTGAGCAAACGAATGTAGCGATTTTGGCGTAAAAAAAACTTGTCTTTCGTCTGAGGACCGAGCAAGCGAATCAGGGCGGGTGCGCCTGTGCCGGTACACATGAATCGTTTGGAGGGCCCGACAATTCTGACATGGGCTACCCAGAATACACAACCGTTAAGCGCTACATCTTAGTGCAATGGGTGGGGATCGCACCTTTCGTTGGCCAGACCCCGGGGGCGACAGCCTGATGGCTGGGTGGGTAAGGGCGATTAAGTGACGACGACAACATGCACAACGACAAGAACATTGAGCAGCAACATGAGTTGCAGAGATTTTTTCCTACTTTTAGTTCTTTTAGTTCTTTTGTTTCTTTTTTCTACGATTCTTCATCCCCATCCTCATCTTCTTCGTCAGAGCTAAACTCAAAATCGCTATCTAAATCGTCGTCGAATAGCATGACGTCTATGGCTCCCTCTCCCTTGTCGAGCTCGTCCACTCTACTAGCCTGCATGTTGTCGGCCACCTTTTCAATATCCGTGAGTGTGATACCTCCGGCTCCCTTCTTCGTGAAGATCTCGTGCCCAGTTAGCCTTCCCTCGGTATTAACTATTTGGTTGCTTTTGCTGTTGCTGCCTTTGCCCAGCTCAAGCTTAGCGGCCTCCTTCTTCGCGAACTGCTCCTTGTCCCAATTAATCTTCCAAGCCTTGAAAGTCAGCTTGGTGCACTGCGTCCCCTCCTTGCGCCTTTTCAGCACCTCAATTTCTTCCTTTTCGGCAACTGAGAGTTTCTCAATCTTCCTCTGAGCCTCGTAGGCCATGTCGTCTTTGACCTTTGCCCTGGCAGCATCCTGCGCTCGTCGCATCATCTGCCCATACATGGAGTCGTCAGCCTCGCCCTTGACATTGTGATCAACCAGCCACTCCTTAATGGCCTCAGCAATTGTAAAAATAGAAGACATGCCCAGGTTCTCCTCGGCAGCGGCATTGGCTATGGCCAGCAGCTGCGCCGAGCGAGCGGAGCGAGGCGCCCAACGAGGCGCCGAGCGAGGCGCAGAGCGAAGCGAGGTTAGTCGCTTCACACTCTTCTCTCACACTTTTTTACACAAGGCTCGCTCGCTTCGATCGCTCACCTCCGCTTCCGCATCCCCCCAAAGGCCACGAACAAGCTGGATTGAGAGGGAAGGGACTATATCTGGGTAGGTGGGGGGAATTGAAGCAGTCAGGTTGCATTCCACAAAATTGACGTCTTCAGGCTCGCCGGGAGATGGTTGAAGTTTAATCATCCACACAGTGGGGGATACAATCGTGCAATCCTCGCCAAATATCGCTTCCAATGCCTCCTGCTCCATCTCCTGCTCTTCGGAGTGGTCAGTCATGGTTGGGGTTTGAATATGCAACCAAATGCTAAAGCGTATGCTATTCTAGTCAGATTTTGGGCTTTATTTTTCTTCGTACCCTATGTATCTCCAATTTTGGATTTTATTGGCCTCATCCAGTGCCTCAACCAGTCCCATTTTTTCGGTGTGCTCAGGAGCTACTGATCAGATGGGAATCTCTACGGTTGATCTCTCCGAGAATCCCATTATCACAGGGACCACCCTCACCATCACTGTTGAGGGTACGCCTACCGTTGACATTACTTCTGGAGCCATTATCAACTTCGTTGTGAAGCTCGGAACTAAGGGAAAGTTCCCTGTCTTTTCTGTCACGAAGGATGCTTGTGCTCTCCTTGGTCTTACCTGCCCCATTCCAGCAGGAGACCCTTTTGAGGCAAATATCGATGTTGACGTGCCAGCTACTGCTCCCGATCTTGCTAGTGTCACCTCTGAGATGACCATCACTAATGGCGACGGGAGTTCTGTCAGCTGCATTGATGTTCCCATCGAAATTGGAACTCACGCTAGCAGTGCACTTGAAGCTAACAAGGGAATCAATGATATGGAAAACCTCTTTGAGACTCAATCCCCATCACCAATGAACACGTTTATGCCCACAAAAATGCATACAAACTCCACCCCACAACCTACACCCATTGATACTCCGACCCCGACCAAGGGAGAGGGAAAAGAGGTGCTCAAAGTGATTGCAATTGTTCTTGCCATCAACCTCCTCGTTTATGGCTTTCTTTTGTACTGCTACCATAAAAGCTCCTGCCACAAATTTATGCGCAAAACGCTTTCCAAACCTAGCTGGTTCAGAGAAAAAAGTGTGGGCGATAAAGATCTGAATCGAGGGCTGCTGAACGAAAGTTTCGAAGACGACAATGCCAAAAGTGATGATGACGACGACGATGATGAAGTTGCAAACCTTTATGAACGTGAAGAGCGCGAGCGGCTCGGTATTTATTCGGGGACGGTGAATATTTGAGTTTTTGAGAAAGGAGAAGTTGTATCGAAATGTAGATTATATGATATATTATTTATTGGCCAAACTTCTCTCCTAATTGGAAGGTGTTCTTGACAAAATCGAATATCCCGTTTTTTTTTCCCTCAAAACTCTCGGAGGCTACGTTCCGCAGAACGTTCTTGTGGTCGTCCAGGATCTCCAAAAACAGTGAATCCGCCTGTTTGCATAACGCAGGCTTAACGAACTTCGCAAAGGCGGGAGGCGCAAAGGTCGAACTCGGAATATTGTTGACATCCAGCATGATTTGAGAAATTTCCTCGTTCGCAAGGCCAGAAAGGTACACAAGCGTGATGTCAGAGGAAGAAGAACTTCTTATTGTTGGTGTTGTGTCATTATCCTCATCAAGATGTTCAAACAACTCCTCAAGAGAGCGCCCGGAGTACTCTCGTTCACAAATATTTGTGACCGAGGGCTGAGGGATAAGACTGACGAGAGGCCCTTCGCACAAACATTTCGACCAGAAAAAAGATGAAGCAGAAATTTCGCTGCCTTCGCTTACTATGAGAATTCTCCTAGGCCCCAAAGCGGAGTCAGATTCTGCAAGGCGAATGAATTTGTTTTCATTATTGTAGAGAGGTCGATTTAAGAGGCGAGGACGAGCAGTGAAAGCTGTCGCTGTTGCTGTCACAGTTACCGTAAGAGGGGGCAACTGGTAACAACTCACAAAGATCATTTTCAGGAGAAAAAGGAAGATCTGCATTTCGAAAATGGAAATGCGAAGATCGTTACTTTTTGTTGACGTTGTGTGCTTGACTGCTTGTGTTCGAATGGAAGAAGAAAAATTAACCAAATTCGCTGGACGGTTGAAAAAAGGGTTGTTGACGAGGGTTGTTGTCTAGCCCGCTCAGTATGGAGTTGGGCTGGACGGTGTCAAGAGGGTTGTTGACGAGGGTTGTTGTCTTGCCCGCTCAGTCAGTATGGAGCGGGGCTGGACGGTGTCAAGAGGGTTGTTGACGAGGGTTGTTGTCTAGCCCGCTCAGTATGGAGTTGGGCTGGACGGTGTCAAGAGGGTTGTTGACGAGGGTTGTTATCTTGCCCGCTCAGTCAGTATGGAGCGGGGTTGGACGGTGTCAAGAGGGTTGTTGACGAGGGTTGTTGTCTAGCCCGCTCAGTATGGAGCGGGGCTGGACGGTCACAAATAGAATCAAAACTCCAAAAGTGCAAGCTTAAAGCAAAAGTTTCGGCGAGCCCCGCTTTCAACCTCGAATTCCACGTTGTACAAAATGCTGAAATGGGCTCTGCTCATTTTACTCAACTGTTCGATTGGGTTCCTTCCAGCTTCAGTCGTTCATCATCAACAATACAAAAAGGGCATTTGCTCTCTCTCCTCCTCCTCCTCCTCCTCCTCCGGCGGGGGGGGGGGGGGGGGCGGCGGC
>Ga0302114_10002197_pt1 | contig 12615 bp, 10 predicted proteins | sample AG5_Surface_MG_FD_203107 | JGI IMG/M metagenome (GOLD analysis project Ga0302114, IMG submission 203107) | Marine microbial communities from Western Arctic Ocean, Canada - AG5_Surface | ecosystem: Environmental > Aquatic > Marine > Oceanic | place: Canada: Western Arctic Ocean | collected...
CAGTTCGCGGACGAGGTCAACAAGATCTTGGCGGAAGGTGTGGCGAACATCACGTCCACCGTAAAGGCCTCCTTCCTTCCCTTCACCCCCACTCCCACTCCCACTCCCACTCTCACTCCCACTCCCACCCCCGAACTAATCAAACAAAAGTGCGCCCTTATTATTAACGAGGTTTACACTCCAATAACATCCATATCCAAGACCTCCCTGCTCCCCCGCATGTACCAAAACGAGCTCACCCTGCTGCGGGATCGTTGCGGGGCCGAGTTCCAAATTTCCTGCGAGTCAGACAATCTCAAGACCGAGGAATCCGTGATTGAACTGTGCAAACGTACGACATCGAAATTCAAAAAACAAAGCCTCCAGCTGCTCCCCGTGAGCGGCCTGGCACTCACCAAGTGCGACGCAGTCAGTTTCGCCTATGACAACAGCAATGAGCTGGAGGGTTTGCTGCGCGACATGGAGCAAATTGTTTCCATCGCCGATGCCGCCAATGCCGATGCCGATTTCGACGCTAGTTTGAGCGATATCGAAGTTTCGTCGTCGTCGGAGGACGACGCAAATTACAGCAGACCACGAAGGGAACTAAGAAAACGACTGCGCCGGGCGAAAAGTAGATACAACGATTCGTTCAAGTGGATGGCGCCGAAGTGGGAGCGCCGAAGTAAATTGTTGGTAAAAAATCTCGTCAAGATTGGAATAAACTTTGTGCAAGGGAGCTTCGCGCTGAGAAGTTTGCGAAAAGCGGCCGATCACAGGGACAAGACGTTCCCCAAGTTTCCAATATAGATCTTTTAAATTCTTTTCCCTTAGCTTATTTATTTTATATCCAAAGCTTAGGACGTCCATAGCTTAATGACCCCATCCCAACCGCACGAAACCACCATACTCGGCTCGATTGGGTGCCAGTCGCAGCCAATGGTCGGCCCCTTCTCATGAGCATGATATTTCTTGTACATTTTCGTGGTGCTAAACTCCCAGAAGAAGATTTTCCCGCTTCCATCCCCGGACATAAGGTACCTTCCGTTGGGGCTGAAGGCCATCTCGCAGGCGTAGCCCGCAGCCTGGTGGCCCGTGAACTTCTTCTTCCTCTGAATTCCAAACTTGCCCTGCGCCTGGTACACCTTAATTTCGTTGTCCATGCTTTGCATGACCATGAACGAGTTGTTCGGGTGGACGGCAACGCTGGGCATGGAGTGCATGTCGGGCTCGGCAATGTACTTGATCGGCACGCCAATGTCCCACTCCCAGACCATCATCTTCTTGTCGTCTGAGGTTGTCACGAACTTCTTTCCGTCCTCCACGAAGGTGACTGAGTTGATGGCCGCGAGGTGGTGGTTGTATTCTTGGGAGATTTCCCCATCGTTGATGTTGTACGACACCGCCTTGTTGTCCGAGTACCCGCCGATGAAGTAATTGTTGTCGTTCGGGTAGAACTTGACGCAGTACGGCACCCGCCTGTTTGTGAAGGTTTTCAGGCACTCGCCGGACTCCACGTCCCACAGCCGAACGTACCTGCGCCGAGCGAAGAAGGTGCGAAGGGGGTTTAGTAGTGGCTCGTATTTTTTCGTCTGTCTAGCTCGCTTCGCTTCGCTTCGCTCGCTAGCTCGTATTCTCATCTTCCTCAAGGCTCGCTCGCTTCGCTCACTCACCTATCATAACTAGCCGACAGGAAGGTTTTCCCGTCGTTGCTCCAGCACACGTCCCTAACAGCGGCAGAGTGACCGTCGTAGGTCCTCATGCACTTCTTGTCCCCGCCCAATATTCGCCAGCACTTGACCTTTCCGTCCAACCCCCCGGATAACAGCAAGTGGCCGGTGCCGGGAGAGAAACGAACGACGTGAACACCCTTGGAGTGGCCGGTGAAGCGGTGAATGCACTTCTTGGGAATGTAGCTGTCGTGAGACCCGTCCGAGGGTCGCACTCCCTTCGGGCACGCGCTCCACGCGTTGCCCTGGTAGTCGACCTCGTTGCCAACATCGTGAAACTTGCTTGTTGGTGTTTTGGCCTCGGAGGAGGACTCGAGGCGGGGAGGAAGAAGGTGCGCGAGCTGCAAAAATGTAAAAGTTAGAATTTGGTAATCGGTGAAGTGTGGGTGGACAACACCCATATTTCTCACCTTGCGCTCCACCATCCGGTCGAAATCCATATCCTCTTTGTCGGGGGCCTCGCCAGAGCGCTTCGCCTCCTTCTCAGCAATGGCATCTCGCATTGCAAGCTGCTCAGGCGACAACACGCCATTGGCAAGGTCGGTTGCGGAGGACTCAATCAGTTCAATTTCTTCTTTGGAAGGCTTCGCCCAAATGTCTGACGCCGCAGATTCGGAAACCTGGAATCCCATGTCGTTGGTGGTCGTCGACGTGGTCATGTCGGACGTGTAACGCTCCTGGTCTTCCATTTCTCGTCGCCTTCGTTTGGCTGCACGAGATTCGGAGGTTGAGTTGGTTTTTGTGGTGGAGGTGGAGGAGGAGGAGGAAGAAGAAGGATCGGCAGGGTTGGTTTTAGGGGCCAGAGGGTGGGAAAGACCAGCAAGGGGCAAGTGCCTCTGCTTGCTCCACCAAGCCGAAGACTGATCGTTAACATCTACTTCAGTGCCATAGTCGTCGCACAGGACAGTCTTGCCATTCTTGTTGTAGCTGTTGAAATTCTGATCAAACGTTGCGCCATCGATGGCAGTTACCTCGTAAACACCCGAAGCACCCGCATTGGGCCCCGAAGGCTGGCTGAAGAATGTTGATTGGGGTTTGGATGGACCTTGCATTGTGGATTGTTTCTTCGCTTTGTAGAGGGCGGCATTCGAACTATCCGAATCCTTCGAGGAGTTCGAGAGAGCTAACACATTGTTGGTGGACTGGGTTTTTAGTTTTTGGTTTGATAAGTAGAGCAATGAAGGAGCCGGAGCTGAGTTTATTGAAGTGCACACTCGAACCTTTGAATCCAAAGGAATGGCAGATGGTACTGAGGGCTGGTTTGAGGTTGAGGAGGAGGTTGAATCATCCGACTCGTAGGACTGGAGCAGGTCCATCAAAAGTAAGACTGGCTTTCAGATTTAAGAGTATTTTGTTGTTATGTGGTTCTAGTGAGTTGATTTAGTGATTTCACATTTTGACCAGATTAATAAATTCATTTCCCTTTCCTTTCCCCCACCACACACACACAATGGCCACCGAACGCAGTAAGTCACCCCACCCAATTGAACTCTTAACACCCTCAATAATTAATCAAATATATATAACCTCACTTCGTTCTCTTAGCCTACATAATGATTAAGCCTGATGGTGTCCAACGTGGACTTATGGGCGAGATCATCAAGCGCTTTGAGCAGAAAGGGTTCAAGCTTGCGGCCATGAAAATGTGGCAGCCTGAGCGCTCCTTCATGGAGAAGCACTACGCTGATCTTTCCTCCAAGGGATTCTTCGCCGGACTCATTGATTACATGATGAGTGGACCCGTTGTTTCAATGGTTTGGGTTGGAGAGGGAGTTGTCCTTGAGGGCAGGAAGATGCTTGGAGCTACCAAGCCTTCCGACTCCCTCATGGGAACCATCCGCGGCGATTTCTGCATCACTGTTGGACGCAACATCTGCCACGGATCTGACTCTGTCGATTCCGCCGAGGCTGAGATTGCCCTTTGGTTCCCTGACGGTGTAACTGACTGGGTCTCGTGCCAGGCTGCCTGGTTGTACGAGTAGAAACTAAATTAAGTAAAGCTTCAACCAAAAACTAGAAATTTGTTAATTTGTGTCGAACACTGTTCGGAGTTTTCTGACCCAATTCATCTCGTCAACCCGCCAAGTTTCGTCACGTGTTTGGACGATTCGCAATTTCACGCCGCTCCCCTTCCCAAATTTGAGGCTGATCTCCTTGATCTTTTGTTCCTTCTCCGCTTCTTTCTCCTCCGCTCTGGAATTCCTTTTAATAACTTCCATAATTTGATCAATCACCTCAAGCTCAACTCCCTCCCCCCCCTCCTCCTTCGAGATTGTGAGCTGAGTCTCATGTAGACGGTATGGCGAATTGTGAATTCGCAGCACTCCGCCTGCGAGACAGCAGTACTTCGTCTCCCACCGAACGACATCGTTCCCCCCGCCCCACTTCAATTTGCTCCCCGTAGTAACCAGCTGCATGCTCAGCCACCCACAAATTGTCACCTTGCTGTCGTTGGGCAGGCAAACAAGGGTCAATGACCCGCAACCTGGCGATTCAGTGTTGTTTAGACTCATCACAACCCCCCCGTCCGAGAAACCTTGCGAAAAATCCCCCTGGGGAATTTTGTACCGCTTGAGTTCAACGTTCTCACATGTAACAGTTTTCTCATTTCCCGGGGCGAAGTATCCATCAGGCAGTACTTTGTTCAGATCAAGCATCCCCTGCCCCAAGAATCGGTGCGCTCCAATCTTGCTGTGGGCGACCACCGTGAAAACAAGTTTGCTCTCCCCATTAAACCCATCACCACATAGATCCAACCGCTCTTCGTATATCGGGTCCCTTGTACCTCGCTTCTTACTCGTCTTAGTGCTGCTCGTCGTTCTATCCATCCCCTTGGTGAAGCAGCTCACGTACACCCTGATATTTGACATTCTATCCCCCGTCCCCTTCTTGACGAGCCCGGTCACGGATTGTCTAAGCGACATACGCCCCATCCCCACACTGCCCACCGTGTCTCTCCCGTCACCCCCACCCCCCCCCTCTCCATTCTCTTGCAAATTGCTCAAGCTTATAACCTTCACACTGATCGGAACGTCAAGCGCACACCTTTTAACCTTACAAACCTCCTTCTGAGCGGCCAATCGTCTCATGCAGCTTGCAATCTTATCCGCTCCCCTCCTCTTCGCCACAAAGTCCGCGCGCCCAGCTTTCCCTCGCCACAACGCTGAGATCTTACCAACAGCATTTTTGTTCCTGACCAAGCCCAACTTTGCTCTTATCCTTCGCCAAAAATTCTGAATCCTCAAACTCGCAACTTCCCGCCTCAGCCTCAGCCGCTCTTCCTTCAACTCGTTGACTCGCTTCCTCGCCAGGCGCGTTCGGTAAACTGCCTGCAGCTTTGTAGCGGCCCACACCTCCTTTGCTCGCTGCAGCTCGATCAATTTGATCCGCCGCTCCTCCTTCAACTCGTTTACTCGCTTCCTCGCCAGGCGTGTTCGGTACGCCTGCTGCAGCTTTGTGGCGGCCCACGCCTCCTTTGCTCGCTGCAGCTCGATCAATTTGATCCGCCGCTCCTCCTTCATTGACGCCAGTTTTCGCTTTGCCAGTAGTGTTCGGTACGCCTGCTGCAGCTTTGTGGCGGCCCACGCCTCCCTTGCTCGCTGCAGCTCGATCAATTTGATCCGCCGCTCCTCCTTCATTGACGCCAGTTTTCGCTTCGCCAGAAGTGATCGGTACGCTTGTTGCATTTTCCCGGCGGCCCAGATTTCCTTTGCCTTCAGCAGCTCCATCTCAAGCTTTTCCCTCTTCCTCCTTTTCTTGATTCTCGCCACACCAGCTTTCATGAAACACTGAATCTTTCTGGCTGCATCTTTCGGTTTGGACTCCTTTTCCCTCTCCTTATCAAGCAACAACGTCGAGAGAATTTCTTGCTACCTCCTCATCAATAATTTTTTGCATCTTCTCCACCTCGCTCTTTCGTCTCTGCCCCAGTGAGCTGCTCAGCACGGCAGACGCAGCCAGCAGGGCCTCTGCCTCACTGGCCTCCTTTTCAAGTAACTCCTCCTCCTGTTGCTTCTCAAGCATTTCCTTGTGGCGCAGCTCAGCCAAGTTGCTTTGAAGAAGCTTCTCTGCCAGCAGCCTCGCTTCTTCTTCTCTAACTTCCTTCTCCAACCTAGCATCCTCCTGTTGCTTCTTGAGCATTTCCTTGTGGCGCAGCTCAGCCAAGTTGCTCTGAAGAAGCTTCTCTGCCATCAGCCTCGCTTCTTCTTCTCTAACTTCCTTCTCCAACCTAGCATCCTCCTGCTGCTCCTCAAGCAATTCCTTGTGGCGAAGCTCAGCCAAGTTGCTCGCGAGCAGTTTCCCTGCAATCAGCCTCGCCTCCTCAACCTTTTGCTCGATTTTAATTTCTTGTTCGAGATTCCCAGCCTCCAAATTTTTTGAAGAACGACAGGCCATCAGTCTGGCCACAGCGGGGTTAATTACGGCTTCTTCCTCACTGCCAGCAAAATTGTCAATTTCCCATTCCTTCGTTGACGCCACCTTTATCCTCGGACCGCTTCCCGGGAGGAAGAAGCAGATGAGTGAGTAGCATCTCTCGGAGACTATTATATAGCTTCGCTCAGAGAGGGTTTGCTTTTTCGCCCAGGAATCGTGTTCAATGATTTGATCGAGCAAAAAATAATTATTGCAATTGCCAGGATGCACGCTTGTGAGACCGAGCGAATACTGCAGGAAATGTGATGCAAAATTAGCTTCAACAATGTGGTTGTTGTTTGAGCTTCTGGCGGGAGTGGTACTGTCGCTCAAACACACAACAAGCTCAAGAATTTGTTCTCTGTTGAACACACTGTTGCTCAGCTGAAAGAGCATGCCGTCGGAGTCAACATGCATTGTTCGCAGGGAATTGGCCGTATTTGTTCCTTCTGGCTGATCTCCATCGTGAAGAAGCTGGCGCTTGTTGCGCTGCAACTTAAAGCGATTGAGAGTTCTTAGGAGGGCAGATTTTGTTCGCATGTACGCAGTGCGGTGTTCGTTCTCGATTATCCACTTCGTTGGGTCTGTAACGTCCCTGAAGAGAGACTTGATCTCCGGAGAGGAGTTCGGATAATATGTTTTGTAGAGAGCCCAGGTTTTGTAGTTGATATGCCTAAAATGAACATTGGATTGCAAGTTCTGCTTTGCCTGGTAATTCCGAGTTTTTTTGTTGTAGTTGACGAGGAGTTTGTTGTTGGCATGGGTCGGCGGGACGGGGCGAGTCCTGAAGTGAGTGAACGCGAGCCACTCCTTCACAAAGCTTGAAGGGACTATGTATCGCATTTCCTCAGGAGAAATCTTTTTGTTCGAATCGTCATTAGATGAAATTGAACGAAGTTGTATGTTTGGGGGAAAGGTTTCGGCAAGTGCAGACGAATTAACCATTAGAGCGGTATGCGAGAGGGGCTATACTCAGTGTCAAATATCACGTGTATATATAGGTGAAAGTGTATATATCATATAGGTGAAAGTGTGAAAGTTGCGAACACACTTGAAGTTAAGAAGTTAAAAAACCAGGCATTATGCTATACATACATATAGCATATAATAGCATACAAGTAAACATTCACTACATTTTGGTGTAATAGTTCCTTAAAAATAAAGCAGCTCTCCCAATGGTTCTGTCTGATGACCTGCAGCACCTTGCAGACCAAGTTCGAGATCACAGCAATCATGTGTCAAAGGAAGTCGATCAAGAACTACGAAGAGTTCTTGAAAATGCAAAGTTGGAAATTAACATCAAACGAAAGCTCCTCACATCGTATGGCGACAGCGCGGGCATAACGTTTGACTTCTTCAGCTACGAATACCTTCTTCGACTTGCGTTCGTAGCTGTGTTGGCACTGACTACAGGATTCTTGAACGCTTTCTCCAGTGTTCTTGCTGGATACCGAAACCCTCAGATTGTCATCACCGGTCCTTACTGGGCGAAAGGCTCAACAACTCTTCCAGACCTTGGTCACGACATTGTGCAATTTTTCACACAGCGGCTCCTCGGAACCGATTTCATCGATTGGTTTGAGCTGCCTGATATCTTTGTATCGGTCATGGGAACGAGCTTTGCAATCTTTATGCTCCTGCACCCAAGACGGTTTCTCATACTGCGGCGGCTAACGTTCATCTTCTCATGGTTAAATCTCCTGCGATCGCTCACGGTCATCTGCACGAGCTTGCCCGATGCGAGCCCAGAGTGTGCCAAGCAGTTTGGTCTCCCTAACAGCTACAAGGACCAGCTGCCCTACGACGCCATCTTCAACAGCCTGCGGCGCTCAATAAAAAAGATGATGTATCCCTCCAACGTCATTACCTGTGGAGACATGGTCTTCAGCGGTCATACTTCCTTTTTAACGTTGGTGATGCTGGTATTCAGGCAGTACTGCCGCAAGTTCCGAGGTGCCCAATTACTTAGAATCGCAGTATACGCAACTTATTGCATTGCAATCTTTGCCATCATTGGCACCAAGCTCCACTATACGATTGACGTGGCACTGGCAATCTGGATCACACATACATGCTTTTCCATCTACCATCACGGGATCGAGAGCAAGACCATCTTGCGTCAGGTGAGGCAGAGGAAATGATTCAGACGCACATCACTCATCACACTAACCCACCCACTCATATTCTGATCTGGGCGCAGTTCAAAATCTTCCAATGGCTCGAAGCTGAGGTAGTTCTGAGTGCAGACACACACGCCTTCGAAACTTACATGGTAAAAAAGAAAGAGCGGCATGCTTCGCGCAAAGCCAAGAGAGCATAAAATCATATAAAACACAACGGATTTAAACACTCTTCAACACATTTTTTTCTACTGATACTTCCCCCCCCCCTCGTGGTGCAACGTGTGAGCAACTTCGGAAACCATCTCTTCATGCCTTGCCATTTCTTCCGCGGCCTTGTACTTGTTTGTTATTTGTAGAACCAACTCGTCCTCCTTGCCAGCCCACATCTCTAACAATTCATCAATCGAATCCAATTTATCTGGGTTGTGCTGCTCGTAGAATTCCTCCAACCGTTCTCTGTAAAAACTCACCGGTAGCCGCCCTTTCAGCATGGCGATTGCCTGTACGTTCTCGGCGGTCAGAATTGGCTCGCATTTCTCGTAGGTGGTTTGTAATTTGTTTACCCAGTTCAACACCACGTCTCTCGCCCTGAGCGGCTTATCTCCCCCCTCCCCTCCACTCCCCCGGCTACCCCCCCCCTTTCTACTGCTGCTGCCACCTCGGTCCACTCCGCTCTGTGCGGCTTGTCTTGATATTGTGTTCCTGCCATTCTCGTCATCACTCGACGAGCTGCCATGGTCATCGCCCTCGTCGATGTTCTTCTCCCCATTGCCAAAGAGCATCTCCTCACCGTCTTGAGTCTCCTCTTCTGTCGGCTCCTCCATCAAAGGGTCGCCTAGCACATATTTAGGCTGATTTTCGTAATCTTCCAAGACTGCCTTGATCACCCTCCACGCTTCAAATTTCAAGGCGGAACATTCATAGGCATCAGCAAGCTGGTGCAACCAGACGCAGTTGTTCGTCGTTACGCTCCGAATTAGGTACTTCCAGATGCGCACCTCCAAATCCTCCATCTGCCGGGGTGGTGTTAGTTTTGTATGTTCATGATGTAGATAACGAAGTTGAGAAATGTTTGAACTCGCTCACCTCAAACGTCCGCACAACGCGCACAACCTCTTCCGAAAGTTCAGGAGAAAATGTAAGCGACTCGCCATACAGGTAACCCAGCACAACTTCAAAAGCTGCCGGGTCCAAGTTGTCCAGTGTGATGACCTCCTCGTCAACCTTGTTGTTGCTCAGCAATGAGCGAAGCCACCGACTACAGCAGGAAAGAACCACACGATGCGCCGGGAAGATGCAGTTTTGTATTGAGAACTTGCAATCGCAAAGCTCAAAAGCAAGTCGAAGCTCATTCAGCCCGAGCCAATAGTCTGAAACCTCCAGGGCGGAGAGGGAAAGCTCCGCGTTCTCCGCATGGGTGTGTATTGAAATGTCGTCCTCCTCAGCAAAATTATCATTGTCGTTAGACTGTTGTTGTTGTTGCGACGAAGGGAGTTCAGGGGGTGGCCGGTTGGGGTCTTGTCGGTGTTGGGGAGGAGGTTTGCCCGGTGTGGTTGGGGGGTTTTTGCTGCTAAACATGAGGGAGTTCAGAGGAAGCGATCAAAGGTTGCAACTGGGGATTTACTCTAAAATCTTCAATTACTTTATAGGTGTGACTTTGATGAGTTTGTGTTTTGTGGGTTGTGACTTTTGATGTGTTGTCGTGTCTGCTCTGGGTTCAGCAAGTTAAGTTGGAAAATTCGTGCAACAATTGACAATCATCTTTTTATATTTTCAATTTTTTTAGAGGAACTGTTGAAACAAACTGCTCATACCATCCACGACTATAATCCGAAGTCCGAACAAACGTTTTACTTTCTCCCCGCCGGAAACCACTTGGGAACTGCATAAACCTTCAAACCTAGTAACCTTCCAGCTTAAACCATGAATACATTAATTCTGGCTATCGGCCTTAGTGCTGTTCAGAGCGCAGTTGTTGTGCAAGTTGATTTGGTTGCAGACTTGCAACAAACACTTGGTCGAGTACGACTTTACTTAGATTATCAAAACACGACCCGGCCTGTTGACAACAACTCGGATGGGCCCACCACCAACCAAATGTTTGGAGTTGACCGACTTGAAACCGCCACCAGCTCATTGATATTTGACAACTCAATTCTTGGATTTCCAATTAAGAGCATCGACGAAGTGCCAGATGGGGATTATTTTCTCCAAGCGGAGCTTCTTCCCTACGACTTGATGAGCCGCAAAGACCTCCCAGATGTCTACATGCCACGTTCGTGTGTCTCCTGCAGTGGTCAAGACGGCGCCTACGACAAACCGGATGGTACTCTCTTTTCTGAGGTAACAACTTTTTCCATCACCAATGGTAGCGGCAAGGCCAAGGTTTTGCTCAACTCCCAGCAACCTGTTGGAGTCAGCGCAGGTTGCGCTGGACTCGGAGACGCCATTGACTCACAAGAGATCAAGACGGTCCGAATTCGATCCGAGCTTCTGTCAAATTTCTGGCAGAAGGATATGTTCATCGAGGCCTGCGTGCTCCTCCCCCACCAGTTCGAACTTCACCCTGATGCACGTTACCCCCTTGCCATTTCCCACGGCCATTACAACCCCACGTGGAACGCAGGCAGCTCCTTCAACCTGACAAAACCGAGTGACTGCTCATACGCCGAAGACGGCTATGATTGCATTACGACTCATTATAATTATTACTTCGCACAGAACTGGACTTCGATGGATGCGGACGCTTCCCCTTTCGTTAACAACCGCATGTTATTGCTTACTATTAACCACAAGACCCCATTTTTTGACGACAGTTATGCAATCAACAGCGAGAACTCTGGGCCGTTCGGGGACGCAATTGTCTTCGAACTCATTCCAGAGGTAGAGAAACGTTTTCGAGGAATTGGTCAGGGCTGGGCCCGTGGAGTCTTTGGTGGGTCCACCGGGGGCTGGATTTCGGCCGCTCACCAGGTTCTTTACCCCGACGAGTTCTCATTCGCGCTTTCCGCTTGTCCAGATTCCGTCACTTTCACCCACCACACATCAATAGAATTGTACAAGAACGACAACGCTTACTTTTACAACAGCAAATTCAAGAAGACGCAGATCCCAGGCTACCGCGACGGCTATTCTGGGGTCACGTATCCCGGGGACAATTTATTTCCCAGCGGCTTCGTCACCCCTTATGGCAATGTAGTCTCTACTGCGATTGAGTCCAACCACCGAGAACTTGTGCTGGGAGACAACACTCTGTCATGCGAGCAGTGGGACGCTTGGGAAGCCTCTTGGTCCCCCGTGAACAAGGAAACCGGTTTTCCAAAGAGAATCTGGAACAAGCTCACGGGCGAGATTGACAAGGAAGTATCTTCCCACTGGAAAGAAAATTTCGATCTTGCCCACATCATGACCCGAGATTGGGCAACACTCGGGCCCAAATTGAAGAACAAGCTCCACTTTGCGGTGGGGGCAAGCGACTCCTTCTACCTCACCAATCCAACCTTTGATGCTCTTCAACAACTCAACGAGAAAGTTGGAGAAGATCACGGAATCTCTTTCGTGTTTGGTGAGCACGAGGGATTAGGATACCAGCATTGTTTCAACGGATATCTTTATGACGAGGTAACCGGGGAGAAGCTGAGTAATTCAATCACACGGCTCCACTACGCAAATATGAACATCCCTAGGATGGGCGACTCCTTCCGAAAAAATGCTCCGCCCGGAGCCGACCTAGAATCTTGGTTTTATTAAATTCATCAAAAATTGCAACATTTAATAATTTCACGCATCCTCCTCCCCTCCCTCCTCCTCCTCCTCCTCCTCACCCCCCCCCGCCAACCCATCATACGCCCCCAAGCCGTATATGTTCAACAACAGATCGTCCCCACCAGCCTGCTCCGGATCGAACAGCCAGCTCGTGAAGTCGTAGAACTGGTAGGCAATGGCAAAATGCCCGGCAGTCTGGCCAGCATTATTCTGATGATTCGGGTTCGCCCCCTTGCTAAACAGCAGCTTCGCAACCCGGATGTTTCCATTCTGCGCACTGATGTGCAACAGGGTGTTACCGTGCTCGTCCGTCTTGTTCAAGTTGAACCCTTCCCGCTCGTAGTGCTCCAAGTACGCCGTTCCGTGCCCCTGGACGAACTGCACCTTGGTGATGCTTTGATCGAAGGGTTTGTTGGGCACCTGCTCCAGCGCCTCCTTGAGCTTCTTGTACTTCTGGTGCCGAACCCAGCTGACGAGTTCTTCAAAGTGCAAGGTGACGGCTCCCTCCTCGTCGCCCATGCCTGCAAACGGATCTCCACCTCCACCCGCAACCATTTGCCCTCCCCCTCCCCCCCCTCCTCCGTAAGGCACCATCTGCCCCTGCA
>Ga0302114_10002198_pt1 | contig 12604 bp, 14 predicted proteins | sample AG5_Surface_MG_FD_203107 | JGI IMG/M metagenome (GOLD analysis project Ga0302114, IMG submission 203107) | Marine microbial communities from Western Arctic Ocean, Canada - AG5_Surface | ecosystem: Environmental > Aquatic > Marine > Oceanic | place: Canada: Western Arctic Ocean | collected...
GTTGAGGATATTGACACTACGCAGGAAGATCATGCAGCAGATGAAATTAGGTATGCGTGCATGGCAAGACCGTATCAGCGCCGCGCTCCTGAGATTGAGGAAGACCCTTGGCGGCCGCCAACGATAGACGAAATGATGGCTGGCTTAGATAACGCAACCAAGCCGTCAGGCTGGAGACTTTAATGGCTGAATCCTATAATTATGACCGTGAGCCGACTAAAAAGGCAGATCGTGCGGGTTATTGGAATCACCAGATTACCAAGGCGCGTAAGTTTGAAGAAACATGGCACAATCGCTGCTATGACATTATTGAGCGATACCGGGATGATAATGCAGACCGCGTAATGCGCGAAACACGCATGAACATCTTCTACAGCAATGTTGATACACTGAAATCCAGCCTTTACTTTAAAACACCAAAGCCAAAGGTATCCAGGCGGTTCAAAGATAATGATCCTGTCGGGCGCACCATTGCAATGGTGATTGAGCGCGGTTTGCAGTTCCAGCTTGATGTCTATAATTTTGATGCCGAGGTTCGCCGGGTCATTGAAGATATGCTGATTGTCGGGCGCGGTGTTATGCGTATGGTTTACGAGCCATTGCTAGTCGAGGGCGATCCAGAGCAAATACCGCTGCAAGTTAATAACGTCATGGGCATTGGCGAGGTAGCGCCGGGGCAAATGGGCGAAGTGCCTGTTGGTCAGTCGTTTCTTGATCCTGACGGCAATGTCGTTGATGAGGCAGCGGTTAAAATGGGGCCGCAAGGGCCATTCATGGAAGGTGATCCGGTTGAGTATATCGGTGAGCAATCTATCCGCTGCGAATATGTCTATTGGGCTGATTTTACCATGTCACCGGCAAGATGCTGGAATGATGTGAAATGGATTGCGTTCAGGCATTTAATGACCCGCCAGGAGCTTATTGATTATTACGGCGCAAAAGGTGAGCAAATCCCGCTGACCTATCGCGGTGAAACCAATATGGGCTATAATGATGACCAGCAGCCTGACATGGCTGAAGTCTATGAAATCTGGGATAAGCGCAGCGGCAAGCAGCTATTTGTTGCCAGTAACTTTGACGAGCTACTAGAAGAATTTGAAGACCCATATAACTTAGAAGGTTTCTGGCCTATGCCAGAGCCGCTATATGCAATCAGCACCACAGACACAACTTTGCCTGTGCCTGAGATATTTACCTATGAAGATCAATTACAAGAGCTTGATCTGATTACGCAGCGCATTGCAAACCTGACTGATGCCTTAAAACGGCGCGGTGTTTATGATGCCAGCTTTAGCGAGTTGCAGCGCCTTGCTACAGCCACAGACAATGAGTTTGTACCAGTTGACAACATGGCTATGCTTCAGGCTGGTGGCGGTTTAGCCAATGTTATGCAAGAAGCGCCGCTTGATAATATCATCAAGGCACTAGCCCAGCTTTACCAATCACGGCAGATTGTCGTGCAGACCATTTACGAGATTACTGGCATTAGCGATATTATGCGCGGTCAGTCATCTAGCCGTGAGACAGCAACAGCCCAGCGGATTAAGGGCCAGTTTGGTGCAATGCGGCTGGTCAACAGGCAGCGCCGGGTTGAGCAGTTCTTGGATTCCATTCTGGAACTAAAAGCAGAATTGCTAGTCGAAAACCTAGAGCCAACTTTGCTGTCGCGCATAACAGGCATAAATATCACACCCGAAGCCGTTGCGGTCATGCGTGATGAGCGTTTGCGCCAGTATCGCGTTTCTATTGATACTGATGAAAGCAGCAGCCTAGACAGCGCAACAGAACAGAAAAGCCGCACTGATTTCCTGATTGCAATGACGCAATTCATGCAGTCAATCGGGCCGATGGTGTCATCTGGCACAATAGGCTTTGATCAGGCAAAGCAAATGCTGCTGTTTGCCGCAAGAGCCTTTCCCGGTGCGCGTGATCTGGAAGAAACACTTGAAAGCATTGAAGCGCCGCAGCCATCAGGCCCAACACCGGCGGATAAACTGATTGAGGTGGAAGCCGCCAAGGTGCAGGCGCAGACAAAGCAAGCTGCCGCTGATGCACAAGTCAAGGTTGCACGGTTGCAGTTAGATCAGCAAAGAGCCGCGCAAGATGCTGACTTTAAACAGCAAAAGCTAGAGATTGATGCGGCTAAAGTGGTGACTAACGGATGAAGAACATCGAAGCAGTTGGCAAGATTGTCTGGCTAATGGGGCAAAGCAAAGCGCACCAGGGCCATGACATAGCTGACCTTCACCGTGTCATTCTGCCGCCAGTTGCCTTGCAGCAATATAGGCTTTGGGAATCTGACGGCTTTCCTGTCGGGTTTATGAGCTATGCGCTGTTTAATGAAGAAACAGAGGCTGGCTATCTGGACGGCACAAGGTTTATCCAGCCTGATGATTGGGCAGCAGGCAGTAGATTGTGGCTCATTGATTTTATAGCGCCATTTGGCGGCGTTAGAGAGATTGTGCGCGAGGGCCGCAATCATTTGCGTGATATTTTTGGCAAAGGTGTGATTGGCAACGCAAGGCGATCACAAAAGGGTAAAGCATGGTTCGCAGTTACTTAATTGAAAATCGTATCCGCTTTGATAGCGATTCAGGCTCTGGCGGCGGTGGTGGGCCGTCTGATGAGGATTTAGATCAAAACCTACAGCAAGACATTGCTATGGCTAATTTTGAGGCCAGCGGCAACGACAGAGGCAATTACAGCTATGAAGGTAATTTTGATCGCGGGTCTGATGATAACCAGGCGCTGATTGGCGCAACTGGTGATATTTTAGCTGCTGATAGGCTTGCACAAAGCTCAACCTCTGGCTCAAATCTGCCTGATGGTCCGATAAGAAATTCATTTATACGAGAAGCTGAAAATCTTGCAGCGCAAAATCCAAATGTGCAGGCTGCAATAAATAATTTAATGCCGTCAGATTCAGCGGCGCTAAATGCAATTCAACCTAACTTAAACGCGCCTGCTGGCAATGTGCCGTATCGCCGATATGATGACGGCAACAACCTTCTGGCAAGGCAGCGCCTTGCAGAGCAGCTTGGCAGAGCGCAGGCATATAAAGCGCCAGCAAGAGAAGACGGTATCCGGGGGTTTCTAGGATATAATACACCTAAAGTTGCGCTTGATACGATTCAATCGCAGATGGGGCAGTTTATGATGCCGCGCATATCAACTGCGCTTGAAGACCCAAATATGAGACCTGTCTATGGCGCAAAGAACCGCGTCACTGGCGCGGCAAATGAATTTGGTCAGCTAATTGAAGGCACTGACCCGATGAACAGCCTGGGTCTTATGGATGATGGCGGTTCAGGCGATGACCAGATGGCAAGCATTATGCCGCCAATGGATGATGGCTCTGGCGGCAGCGGTATTGGCGAGATACCTAGTGATGAACTGGCATTGAATTATCTGCAAAACCCTTATTACGCATATTCGGGGTTTGGCAATCAATATAACCCATACGGCTTTGCCAACGGCACGCTGGTTGATTTGCTGCAAACACGCGGCATGACGCAGCCACAACAGGCTGACACACTTGGATTATTCGGAAACCCAAGGAGCTTTGCATAATGCAAATGGACATGGAACAGGCGCAGGCGGCTTATGCCAGCTTGTCAGAGCAAGAGCGCGAACTAATCCGCGAGGCGATGGATAGCCCATTGGCTGGTGTACTGGCAAAGATATTCCCAGACCTGATTGGCGCACTTGGTAGCTTTAACAAGCCGCGCCGCAAGATGGATGCAGCCCAGCGCCAGATGGCAGCAGGGATGCTGATGGGATGACGACATATATCTATGATGCCGAAGTCGGCAAAATTATTGAGAAGCCAAGGGTCAGCAAAACAACTGGCCCTTTTTTAATGGGCGACATAGAGCCTTATCAGAACATGAAAGATCGTGGCTGGATCACCAGCCGTTCCCAGCACCGCGAGTTTTTGCGGCGCAACAACTTTGTTGAAGTAGGTAACGAATACAACAAACAATTCAGTTAAAGGAAAAACCAAATGCAGCTTGAAAGCACTCCTGAAGTTGAGGCCACAACCCCAGCAGCGGAGCCAGCGAGGCCCGAAACAGTAGCCGAAACACTGGCAAAGACATTGCAATCATTTGAAGGCGAGACAGAGGCAGAAGCCCCTGAAGCAGAGGCAGACACCCTGCCAGAGCCGCCAGAGCAACAGCCAGAGGCTGATGAGCCTGATGAAGCCAATGACGATGATGAGGCTGATGATGAGCCAGCCGAAGCTGCTGAACTAGAAGCATTACCAGCGCCAAACCATTGGCCGAAAGATTTTGCCGCTAAATTTGAAGCATTAGACGCACCAGCGCAGCATATGTTTATGGAGCGCTACAAAGATTTAGAAGGCGATTACACTAAAAAAACGCAGGCGATTGCTAAGTATAAAAAGCGCCAGGATGCGTTTGACGAAATCATGCAGCCGTTTAAAGGAGATTTTGAACGTGCAGGCATGGACGATGTGGGGGCAGTAAGACAATTGCTGGCCGCGCATGACTATCTGCGAAAAGACCCTGCAAACGCTATCAACTGGCTGGCAAGTCAGTATGGCGTGGATATTGGCGCAATCGGTAACGATCCAGCGCTTGAGGATGAATTTGCAGACCCACAAGTCAAAGCCCTACAGCAGCAAGTAGCCCAGCTGACCGGCTTTATTCAGAATCAACAGACACAACAGCAGAGCCATGAGCAGGCAAGCACACAGTCTTTTATTGACCAATTTTCACAAGAAACCGATGCAAGTGGGAACCCAATGCACCCGCACTTTGAGCAAGTGCGATCTGTTATGGGATCACTCATTAGCAGCGGCAACGCAACTGACCTGAAATCAGCTTATGAGGCGGCAGTCTATGCCAATCCAGAACTGAGACAAGAAGAGTTAAAGCGCGTTGCAGCACGGCAATCACAGGCCAAGGTGAAAACCGAAGCCGTGCAAAAAGCTAAAAAAGCACAACGGTCAAAAGTCAGAGGCAGTGCAACCCCAGCCGCGCAAGCGCTCCCCGCTAATGCGTCTATCAGGGACACAATTAATGCGTCCATTCGACAACTTGAAAATGGAAGGAGCTAGTTTATGGCTAGTCCAAATCTATCCGAGATCGTCACAACTACCTCAATCGGGGTCATTGTTTAGCAATAAACAAAAGCAAACCATGTGAATTGCTGGAACACGCTAACGTCAAGTCGAGCGCAATCAGCAGCCAAGCCCATTAGGGAAGGTTCAGAGACTATCCGAAAGGAGTAGGCTGGAAGCCCAGCCGAAGCGCATGGCCCCTGTTATGCAGGGTGAAGATATAGTCCAAGCTGGCATGAGAATGTCAGAAGTTCGTAAAAGAACTGGTTGGCAGTAGCGTTGCCAATTGAATAAAATGTGAGAAACAGGTCAAAGACACTTTCGGACAACGTAAGCAACCACAACGCTTTGTTGCGGCGCTTGCGCGAAAATGGCAATCAAACATCCGTAACAGGGCGTGATATTGTCCGTGAACTTGAATATGCTGACAACGGTAAACAAATGTGCCTAGCAGCCTAGTAATAGGTTGCCGAAACTCCCTTAAATTCGGTGAAGGCTTTGAAATGCTAATACCGAGCCAAGCCCAGACATGGGAAGGTGTAGAGACTTGACAGGGGATGCCCAATCATTGAGTTGTGGGCAAAGGTAAAGTCCAGACCACAAACAGCGCAAGCTGGCGGCGAAAGCCGTAGCTGGTAAGACAGTTCAGTTTTATTCAGGTTATGAAACACTTGATGTGTCGCCCAGTGAGGTACTCAGTGCGGCAACGTACGATTACAAGCAGCTTGCTGGTAACGTCACAATCTCTGGTCTTGAGCAAATCAAAAACTCAGGCACAGAGGCCATCATCAATCTTCTTGAGGCACGCATCAACGTGCTTGAAAAGTCATTGATGAATAGCTTGTCAACCTCGCTTTACAGCGATGGCACAGGCACAAGTGGCAAAGAAGTTGGGGGTCTGCAATTATTGGTCTCCGATGCTGGAACAGGCACCGTTAATTTAGCGGCTTAATAGAGCAATCTATTTCGAAAAACTCTGTGAACTCAGGGGAAGTCTTACTGAGATAATCCTGAGCCAAGCCCCGCAAGGGGAAGGTGCAACGATCATTCCGAAAGGAAGTAGGAGCCAAGCGGTTCCGAAGCGCAGAGAACCCCACAGGGGTTATGATATGATCTGGTCTGCATAGTGATATGCAGCAGCGAAAGCGGCTTTGGTTTAGCGAACCAAAGTGAACACAACGAGGTGGAATTAATAGTTCTACTTACACATTCTGGCAAAACGCACAAACGACTGCAACATCGAGTGCTTTCTCAGTCGCTAACGTGCAAACAGATATGAATACTATGTATCTGTCGCTTGTTCGCGGAAGCGATTCGCCCGATTTAATTATGTGCGGCACTAATAGCTATACAGCATTTCTGGGCAGCTTGCAGGCTATCCAGCGTATCACATCAGATGATATGGCACGCTCTGGATTTACCTCATTGCAATACCTAAACAGCGATGTGGTGTTTGATTCGTCTGCAAATACAAATCGGATGTATTTCCTGAACACTGACTATCTCCGTTTGGAAGTAGCCGCTGCAAGGGATTTCGTGCCGGGTGAAGCAAAAATGTCCGTCAACCAAGACGCTATGGTGACACCAATGTTCTGGTCAGGAAATCTGACCTGTTCAAACCGTGCGCTCCAAGGCGTGATCCACACATAGGAAAGGGGAAGCTGTTATGAGTATTCCAGCAATTCTTGGTATTACACCAACAGATCAAGCCACCGTTCCAGAGTTTACACCTGGAGCAATTGGTGCGGTCATTGATAGCACTGGCACAAAGCTGTACAAGTATCTGAAATATGATGATGCTTCTGCGGGTGTGGCTGGTGTAGCAGGCGAAGTAGCCTACTATCACACACTTGATGGTTACAAGCTCCATACTTGTACATCTGACCTATCTGATTCAGTGGAAATTGGTGCTGGTGTTATCCAAGCCAATATCGCAACTGAAACCTATGGTTGGTTCCAGATCAGTGGTGCAGCGACATTGACAATTGCATTAACAGCAGGCGCTGACGGTAATCCGTTGACACCGACTGGATCAGCCGATGGAACACTAGATGTTTCTGGGGCTGTTACAGATAACGTCTGTGCGATTGCCGGGGATATTTCAGATAAAGAAATTATCTGCACATTCCCACTATAAATATTATTTGGGGGCAGGGGAAACCTTGCCCCTTTTTACAATACAATCGGGAGGATTGAATGAGCGAAAAAGGTATATTTTTTGAACGTGAGCTAAACGGCGTAATGAAAGATTTTTGCCGTATTGAAATTGCTGGTGTGCGCGATGTCTGGGAAGGCCCAGCGCGGCCAGAAGATTTAAAACGGTTTCCTGATAGCTGGGCTGCTTACAAAAACAAAAAGAAGAAGCCAAAGAAAAAAGGCACGGCCTTACAAGATTTGCCCGGCATGACTGAGCCGCGCCGTTGTGAGCTTGAACTTAACGACATTGAAACAGTCGAGGATTTAGCATCAGCACAGGAAACAACGCTGCGTGCCATTGGTGAGCCTTATGTTGAGTTGGCAAAGATTGCCACCCTGCAAGTTGAGGCCAGCAAGCAAAAAGAGGATTTAGTTGTTGAGGTGGCCGTTGCGGCCCAGACCTTGGCAGAACCGCAAGAGGTGAAAAATGAGCCTGCTAACAATAGCACAAGCAGTTAGCGACTTTGTAGGGTTTGAGCGCCCAACAACAGTTGCTGGCAATACTGATCCGATTGCGCGGCAGCTTCTGGTTATGATTAACCGTGAGGGCGCTCAACTGATGCGTGCCAACAACTGGCCAATTTTGATGAAGGAACACACCTTCAGCACTGTCAACGGCACGCAAAACTATGCGCTGCCGACTGACTTTGATCGGTTTGTATCAGGCACGGCTTACAACCGCACAGAGCTTGACGCAATGGTTGGCCCGATTACACCGCAAACATACCAGGCTGACCGCTTTGGTACAGTTACTGGCGGCATTGTTCAGCGCTTTCGTTTGAAGGCTGCAAGCAATGCTTTGCGGTTCGATATCACACCGACACCTGACAGCGCAGAAACCGTTGGCTTTGAATATGTATCAGGCCACTGGAATCAGACCAGCGGCGGCACATCACAGGCCGCTATGGCGGCTGATAGCGATGTTGGCATATTAGACGAAACATTGATGGAAATGGGCGTTACATGGCGCTTTAAGCAAAGCCACGGCCTAATCTATGATGAGGATTTCCGGCAGTATCAGATGGAACTAAGGCAGGCAATCAGCCGTGCAGGCGGTGCGCCAATCCTGACACTAGACGATCACAGGCGCTATTTGGTCAGCCCATATAGCTACAATTTACCAGATAGTGGATATGGCCTTTAATGCTACAAGCAGCTAGATCAGCAAACCAGTACCGCGTCAAAGCGGCTTCTGTGCCAGCGCCTGTGGGCGGCCTGAACAGCCGTGATTCTATTGATGCCATGCCGCCGACTGATGCGCTCATTATGAGCAATTTTTTTCCGACAACCGGCAAGATCACGCTGCGCGATGGTTACACGCAGTTCTGTACTGGCATTGGGTCTGGTGATGTAGAAACGCTGATAGAGCATAGCGCAGGCTCAAACAGGCAGTTGCTGGCGATTGGCAGCGATGGTGTATTATACCAAATTGATACCGGGTCAGCCGTTTCCAAGAAAACTGGCCTTGCCAATGGCCGTGCAGAGCATATTGAGTTTAACAATCTATCTATCATTGTGCCTAGTGGCGCAAACTTGCCGTTTAGCTGGAATGGCTCTAGCGCTTCTGATTTGTCAATTACACTCTCAGACAGCGTAAATCCAAACACATTGACCGGCGTATTCGCTTTTAAAAACCGCGTTTACTACTGGACAGGCACAAGTCAGAATTTTTACCACAGTGCGTCTGTTGATACTTTCCAAGGCAATTTTACGAAGTTTCCTGTTGGCCTAGTTGGAACATACGGCGGCAACATCATAATGATCAATTCTTTAAGCATTGACGGAGGTGCTGGGGTTGATGATCTGTTTTGCATTATTATGTCAAGCGGAGAGGTGCTTATTTATAGCGGCTCTAACCCTTCTAGTGATTTCTCGCTTGTCGGCTCGTTTCGTTTAGCAGAGCCAATCCAAGAAAAACGCGCAATCGCCAAGCTGGGCGGTGATGTTGTTATAATGACCAAAGAGGGTTATCTGCCGCTGTCGCAAGTAGTCAGACAAGACCTTGTTGGCAATAAGGCAGCAGCTATATCAGAAAAGATCAGAGGCACGGTTATTGCCCAGGTGGCAGAAACAGGCACAAGCCAAGGCTGGCAGATATTTGTCAGCCCTGACGGCGATAAGGTTTATTTCAACTATCCGACATTGGACACCGCAACCGATCCATATAATCAGCACGTTTTCAACCCGATCATTCGGGCTTGGTGCATTTTTGAGAATTTGCCAGCCGTGGTCTGGGGGCAGTTCAACGGCGATACATTCTTTGGTAGTGCAGGCGGCAAGGTCTTTAAAGTAGAAGGCAAGGCCGATCTTGGTGAAAACATCGTTGGCGATCTGGCAACTAGCTATAATTATTTTGGTGATCGCGGCGGGGTCAAGCGCTTTAGCTCTGTGCAGCCTATGCTAGAAGGCGAAACCGATGTGCAGTTTGACTTTGGTGTCGGTGTAGATCAAGCGCCTGTCAGCGGCATTGCGGTATCAACCACCACCTTTGCAAGCAATATGGCATCCTGGGATACAGCCAGTTGGGATAATTTCTTCTGGGCTGACGCAGTTGGTTCAGGCATTACAAAGCGCCGCAAGGCGGTCAACAAGTTTGGCTTCAGCGCAGCGTTACGCATCAAAGTGGCAACGGATAGTCAGGCTATCAGTTTTATCAGCGCTCATTACACATTCGCACCAGGGGGGCCTTATTAAATGGCATTTTCAGGCGGTACATTTAGCAGAACGTTTGACTGCACGACAGACAGGGATAACGGCATTAAAATCCTTGCCAGCAAGTTCGACACAGAACTGGACGGCATGGCTGTTGGCCTGTCTACATCAATTCTCAAAGACGGCACACAGACTTGCACGGCAGCTATTCCGTTTGCACAGGGCATTACCCTGCCTGACAATAAAACCATTGCATTTGGCACAAATACTGATGTGCTAATTCAATATGATGAAACCACAACGGATTCACTAAAAATATCAGCAGCAGAAGGCGCTGGCCTTGCTATCACATTGATGGCAGACGAGGGCGATGATGCAGGCGATGAGTGGAAGCTGAATATTGCTGATGGCGGCACATTAACGCTTGGCAACGATATTAACACCGCTGGCACATATGTAACGCATTTAACGATCACACCAAATGCCACTGTTGCTAACAGCACTATGGCTGTTGCTGGCAACCTGACAGTTGGCGGCGATTTAACGCTTGGCAGTGGCGCGGTTATCACTGAAGCCGAACTTGAAATGATTGACGGCATAACACCTGGCACTGTGCTGGCAAGCAAAGCAATGGTTGTTGATGCTAACAAGGATATCACTGGTGGCCGCAACCTGACAATCACAGGTGAGCTAGACGCAGCAACGCTCGACATTAGCGGCAATGCTGACATTGATGGCACACTTGAAGCTGATGCCATGACACTGAATGGCACGGCAATCACTACTGTCGCAACCCTGTCAACAGGCATTTCTAACGGTAATCTGCCAGTATTTACAAGCGGCGCGGCTGATAACGACTTTTTGCGGATTGACGGCACGGCCATTGAGGGGCGTTCTGCGGCAGAAGTGCTTTCAGACATAGCGGCAGCGCCAGCGGCTGGTAGTAGCAACATCGTTACCACTGGCGCTTTAAACAGCGGGAGCATCACAAGCGGCTTTGGCGCGATTGACAACGGTGCTTCTGCAATTACAACGACAGGCGTTATCACTGGCGGCACCCTAGAGGCCACAGCCGATACCTCTGCCGGTGACAATGCAGCCATTGGATATACGAGTGCTGAAGGTCTGATTCTGACAGGGCAAGGTTCTACATCAGATATCACCTTGAAAAACGATGCAGACGCTACAGTGTTCACGGTGCCTACTGGTACGGATGATATCTTGTTCCCAGATTCCGCTAGAATTTTGATGGGAAATTCGTCTGACTTGCAGATTTACCACGATGGTAGCAATTCTTACATTGTTGATAATGGAACTGGCGACCTTGTAATTAACACGAATGGTAATGCAATTAGTCTTAACGCTAATAGCGGTGGAGAATACGGACTGCGAGTGATTAACAACGGCGCAGTAAATCTTTATTACGACAACGCAGCCAAACTCGCCACCACAGCCACAGGCGTAGATGTCACTGGCACTGTCACGGCTGATGGGCTGACTGTTGATGGTACAGCTTCTATGGTGGATACAAGTGAGGTGCAGTTTTACTCATCAGATTATGGCATACGAGCAAGCTCGGGACTTGAAATAAAAACAGCTGACTTTATTAGGTTTTTAAAAGGTGCTACGGAACGCCTTCGCATAACCTCAACTGGTAAAATAGAAACAACAAACAGAGATTTTGGCTTTCACAATCACGGCACTCAAGTGTCGTTAGCCGATGATGCTTCGATTGTGATTAATGGTTCAACTGCTGGTGGTGGACTTTTGGCAATTTACGAAACCGCCAGTGGGCAATGGGCGAATTTTGGAGTTGGATATAACGGTGCAACCCTTATGTCTGCACTTACTTTAAGTACCTTTGCCGCTGCTGACACTGATGGTAAAATATGCGTGATTCCATCAGGTCACACAATCACAATTAAAAACCGGCTTGGTGGAACTAAAGGTTTTTATATCAATATGTTTATGGCTGGGAACAGCTTTGACGGATAGGAGAATAAAATGAGTATTACTTTTACAGTAGATAAATTTATAACCGATGAGACTGAAAAACTGGTTGGTTTAAAATGTGTAAATGCAACAAATGATGTTTTTATTGTAGATAAGCGCATACCAATCGTTGATGAAACGACTGATGCACAATATGTTCAGCAAGCTTATACTGCTGCCCAAGCAGAAATTGATGAGTGGGCTGCGGGTATGTCGGTTCAGGGTATGGTTTTTGACCCGACTGATAACAGCTTGTCTATTGCAGCACTCAAGGCCGATTGATGGACTTAGTGCATATCATTGATGGCCTGATCGGTTTGTTAGTGCTTGGCTTTGGATATTGGGCAAGCACTCTTAGCGTTGAGGTCAAGCGCATTGAGATATTGCTAAATCGCACAAGAGAGGACTTTTGCACCCGCGCAGAACTTTCCGATAATTTGACAAGAATGTCAGATTCGATCTTACGGCTTGAGGCGAAGATCGACAGAATAATTAGCTCAAAGTAAAATCGAGAACCATTATGGAGCCGATCACAACCGCTTTAGCGGCAGTTTCTGCTGCGTCGAGTGCGATCTCATTTATCAGGGCGCGGGTCAACGATGTGCAATCGGTATCAGAATTGTCGGGGCAGATTTCCACACTTTTCTCAGCACAGAAGGTTTTGAATGAAAAGCGAAACGA
>Ga0302114_10002199_pt1 | contig 12600 bp, 8 predicted proteins | sample AG5_Surface_MG_FD_203107 | JGI IMG/M metagenome (GOLD analysis project Ga0302114, IMG submission 203107) | Marine microbial communities from Western Arctic Ocean, Canada - AG5_Surface | ecosystem: Environmental > Aquatic > Marine > Oceanic | place: Canada: Western Arctic Ocean | collected...
TAAAGCCAAAAATAGACGAAAACGATAGAAATAGAAAAAAAGAGAAAAAAAATGGAGTCGTCGTTTGCGATTTGTTTACTGCTGACGAGCTCTCGAGCGCTCTCACAAGTGCTCTGGACAAAAGTGGCGAGAACAGTGAGAGTAGGAATAAGAGTCTCATCAGAAAGATAAAGGAATGGATACGTTCGAACAACGACAACAACAACAACAACAACAAGGAAAAGTTTCTGACACTAGAAGGAGTACCGAACAAGGATTCGTTTGCTTTACAGGTATCGCTGCTGCGGTATTCTGGTTTTAATGAATGAAGTTTTAAGTTTTTGGCATATTTTCTCTAAATTTCGTACGAGTGCCAACGAGAGGAACTAGCGTTTGAGGAAGAAGATTTAGAAGAAGAAGAGCCCGGCGTTCGCCTGCTCGAATGACTCGCCGTTGACGTTTTCTTGCGCTGTTCTCTCCACCATTTTTCGCGCTCGGTATCGTCGCACAACACCCTCGAAGCTTCCGAGACCAGTTTAAACAGCTTGGTGCTAATAGGAGCCGAATTTTTGTCTGGATGGTGTACCAACGCAAGCTTTTTATACGCCTTCTTCACGTCGCTTGTTGTCGTTGCGGAGCCGAAATCTATCAATCCGAGAAGCTTATACCAATTCGGCTGGGCTGCTTTCTTCTTTTCAACCTCCCTTTTATTCCAATTGGCGACATTCCTCTCCTCGTTATCCAACGGAAGCTCGAGAAGGCTGTCGTACGCCTCGATAGCTTCTTTGTGCATGTCCAATTCACCATACAGAGTTGCCAAACGAGAACGAGCCTTCGCGAACGTCGGAGCTAACGAAATAGCGATAGAAGCGGAAGATAAAGCGTCGACATACCTTTCCAGAGCTTGTTCGCACGCGCATATGTTGGACAAGAATATCGCCTGGAGCACGGGCGAATCCGCCGCGCACGACTCTAACGCTTCTCTGTAAACACCCATAGCTTCTTCGTACTGTTCTTCTTTGAATAAAACTCTGCCTCTCTCTCGAGAGGCCTGTGCGTTCACAGCTTGCTCGACGAGGAGAATTAGTTTCCCCCTGTCGGGAACACACGCATCTAACGACGATGGCGACGACGAGGAAGCACTCTTAGTCACCGGTAAAGCTGCCTCGATACAGGCGCTCAAATATCCGAGATCGAAGCATATTCGCGCTTCCAAAGCACGTCGTCTCGGATCATCGGAAGGTTCGTTACTTTCTAAAAGTGAACGGGCTTCGTCGTATTTACCCATAAATCTCATCGCTTCGGCTTTCAGAGTGATGAGCATTGGTATTTTTGGCACTATTTGCATGACTTTGTTCAATTTCTCCAACGCTTCTTCGCTTACTCTTTTGGCTTCGTTTTCATCCGAGACATCTCTCTCCTCCTCGAACCGCTTTAAAACTTGGCCAACTTCTCGAACTACTTTTTCAGAAGCTTGAATATCTTCGTGTATTTCGTTTGCTTCGTTTTTGATGACGGTATCGATATTCTCTCGGGTTAAGACATCGCTCGCTTCTTGGAAAGCAGCTTCGAAATCTCCAAGCAACAATAGGCATCGGGCATATCGTAACTGAATTTTTACGTTTCCAGGATGAAACTTCAAAGCCACACAACAATCTTCCGCGGCTTTTAATGGGTGCCCGAGCATCATATGAGTAGCCGCACGATTTGAATGTAAACCAACTTTGACTTTTTGGATCTCGTCGGTAACATCCGTGACATCATTCGCGTCTTTCAAAGCAACGGTATAAAGACGTAAAGCTTCGGCGTAGTCAGCACGTTTATAAGCATCGTTTCCAAAAGACTTATCGCGTTCTATGCACGCGCGGAGCAGCATTTCTTGTTGTTGGTGCGCGCTTTGTAAATCGTCTACTGAGGCTGTCGAAGACAAGACGATCCTCGCTATGTATTTTCTAGCGCTATTCAAATTCGAAAGCGATAACGCACACGTTGCCGCTTGCGAAAGCGCTTTGATGTTCTCTTCGTCCACATTTAACACGTTCAAACACTCTTGTAAAGCATCGTTGTCTCTTCCAAGTGCCATCAACGCCGCCGCTCTGTTTGTTCGCAACGTCAGATGGTTTTTATCAATCAGCCCCATTCCACTCGATTCTAACAGTAAAATAGCTTCGGCGTAATATCCTTCCGCACTGCTAAGATCACCCGCGGCGTACGATTTGTTTCCTTTCAGCCTGAATCGTTCGGCACGTTTCGTAGCTTTATTTTGTTTTTGTTTGAGCAATTCATTGGAGAGTTTTTCTGCCGCACTTTTCCTTTCTTCCTCGATTACGCGTTCCAACTCTTTCACTTCCTCCCACGCGCGATTGCACTGTTTTCTATACATATCTCGCGTTTTCTCGGCTTCTTCTAATACGAGCGCCGCTTCGCTTACTTTTTCTTCGCTCGCGGAAAGCTTCAACTCTAAATCGACGTGCTTCAATTCGTACCGTCTTAGTTTCATCTCCAACTCTGCGTTCACTTGCGGCGGCTTCGTGTCGTGATTCTCTTCCTCGTCGCGACTGCTCGTGCTGCAACATTCATCGTCATCATCGCTTCCGTTTCTAAACGTAGAGGATATTCTTCGCAATTCAGTGCTTTCTTCTTCATCGCTCCATCGTAACGTCGTTCCTTCTTGTTCTTCGTCTTCGTACCGGTCGACGATTACTGAGCGTCGCCGTCGCCATTGGTGTTGATGGTCGTTCTCCTTCGTCTGTCTCACCGCGCTGCCTCGCTCGAACACATCCCCTTCTTCTTCTACTTCGTGTTCGTCTTCGACGTCGTCGTTGTTGTTGTTCTCACGATCGAAAATGCGTTCTTCGTGATGAAAATTTGCCGGCGAAGACGAGAAAGAAGAAGAAGAAGAAGAAGCGCTCTCGTCCTCGCGTTGTTCGTCGTTTCTTATTATTTTCGAATTTTTCTCCTCCTCCTCCTCTTTTCTGGTCCTCCCTTTTCTTCGTTCTCTGGGCGCTCCCCTCTTTTCTTTCGAAGCGGTATCGTTCTCCGAGAATATTAACTCTTTCGCGAGTTCTCTCTGTAATTCCCACAATCGTTCCGCGTTCGTCGTCGTCGTCGTCGTCGTTCTTGGTGAACTTCTTCTCCTCGCCGTCGCTTCCTCGTCCGAACGGTGATGATGATGATGGTGATGCATTTTTTTCTTTGCCGTTGGGAGACCACCGGTCGTTTCAGATACGAGAAAATCTTTATTAGTATTAGTATTATGAGCAACGGTCGTCCGAGTTTGCGGTGTTCTCGTCGTGGTCCCCCGTCGGTGGTTCCCCCCGAAGAGCATCATGTTTATCTATCTCTCCGTGTACGTGCCCCGTTGTGCATCATCTATTATCTATGGTGCGCGCTTTTCTTTTTTGAGCACTTTTTCTCTCGAAGATGATGATGAGTTTCTTTCTCCCTCTTTCTTTCTTTCTCTCTTTTTGTGTGGAGTCGTTGACTCTCCTCTTTTCACCTCTTCTTCCGCAAACAGCATAAAAAAAGCTCTTCTCTTTCCTTATTATAGAGCAGCAGGAACTTTGTTTGCTTCAACGCATACACACACACACACACAGAGAGAGAGAGAGAGAGAGAGCTTTGACGATGCCTCCACAAAGCAAAAAGAAGAAGAGAGCGCCAGCTTCTGCCGCCGCTTCTGCCGCGGAGGAGAAGAAAAAGAAGAAGACAAAGAGTAAAACGGCGCCGAAATCGACAAAAGCCGCCAACAGTGGTGAAGATTCGGAATCGAACGAAGAGGAAGAAGACGATGAAGAAGACGAGGATGAATCCGACGTCGACGGCGAAGACGACGACGATACGTTTATAGACGTTGAAATTGAATTCGTCACTCCGAAAGAGGAACACTTCTTAAACTTGAAATCCTATCTCACTGCCTATTGCGACGGGAGTCAATACAACGTTTCCGAGTTGGTCGATATGATATTGAAACAAGACGACGTCGGTTCGGTGATTGCCTCTCGAGTGAGCGCGGAAGAAGAGGAAGATCCTTTGGGCTTAATGACGGTGATCAGTTTGGATAAGGCGAAAGAGTTCAAGTGTTTGCAGGAAATCAAAGCGCACATTGTGAAAAAGGCCCCGAAAGAGGAAGCGAAGTTGGTTCGAGACGCTCTGAACGCCAAGAAAACTGGTTTGATTCTTTCAGAGAGATTAGTCAACGTGCCGCAAGATATCGGTGGCCCGTTGGTAAAACAGTTGTTCGATGAAATCAAATGGGCAGTGAAGGATGAAAAGAAAAAAGAGTTTGATTTCGATCAGTATGTATTAGTATCGCGTTGCTTCTTGGATACGTTCACGCCGCCGCCGTCAGTGGCCGGCGGTGGTGGGAAGAAAAATAACAATAAGAAACGAAAGAAGGGAGAAAAAGAAGAAGAAGTTACCGAATTAGTGTTTCCAAATCTGGAAGATGAGATATTTTATGAAGAGTCGCAGTGGAGTTTTATGTGGGAAGCCGGCGGCGAGGACAAGCCGCAGGAGTTTGAAGACTCAAAGCCGATGCGGATGTGTATGCTCATAGATGCGAAGGACGTGGGAACAATCTGCGAGGACGTCCAGGAAATGTTTTTAGCTCTTAGTGTCGAGAACGCGGAAGATTAGAAAGAATTTCGATGATTTGCAATCACGATGATGATGTGTAATGAAGATGTGTCATTATTCATTATGCGTTATGCGACCTTTATTTGCTCTTGTTCAATTATATTCACTTTTTCACTACCATATTCTCTTCATTCACGCGGAAGCAATCAAGAATGGGTGCTCCTAACCAGAGATACAGCATCTCCGCTCAATCCGCAGCAAACTGGTGCGCGCTGTGTAAATGTTTTGTCCAAGCCTCTCAGAAACGAACGCACGAGCGTTCACAAAAGCATAAAGACGCGATGGACAGGAAGATGAAGGACATCGCGAACAAGACGGCGAAGAAAAAGTCGGAGGACGACAGTTTGAAGAGACAGATTCAAGACATAGAGAATCAGGCGATGCATGCCTTTGCGGAAAAGGATATTGGAGGCGCAAACGCGAGCCGACCGATGGGCAATCACGAGCGAGTGCGAGTGCAAGGAGAATATCAAAGGAAAGCTTTAGAGGAAGAGATTACAGTTGAACTGAGAGCAAAAGAGGAGATGGAGTTTAGATTAAAACAAAAATACGGAGACTGGGTTTGGGATGAGCGCACGAAGTATTACTGGCACGGGATGAGTTCAACATACTTTGATCCAAAGAGTAGAATGTTTTTCGATAACATAACCAAGAAATGGTCGAAAAACTGTCCAGAAAACGCACCTTCTGCGCCAACACCTCCTGAACACCATCTAGCGACTACTCAACCGGTCGGCGTTTCTCCGGCCGCCGCATCGGGTCATATAAAACCAATAAATAGCAACGACAATAACAATAACAATAGCAACAATAACAATGCATACAGCGAGGCGCAAAAAGCAGGAGCGGCTGCTATTGCAGCGGCAGGATTATCGCAGAAAGTCGCTCCTGTGGGAGTAATGTCGCAACCCACAAAAAAGTTAAAACCGACTTCGGTCGAGGAAGCGTTCGAACTAAAGAGGAAACAAAACAAAATGCACATCAACATAACTACGAGCAATTTCAATTTAGGTTACGGATCAAATCATCCTGCGTACGAAGCGGCAAAAGCAAAGACAAACGCCGGACGAAAGAGGGCGTACGAAGCTGCTGGAGGTGCAACTTTTAATGCGCGTTCCAAGGATGCGAAAGATACCGGAGCGGAAATGAAGAAAAAGAAGAAAGCCACGGGTGTGAGTACAGAGGAGCAAAAAGCGTTGGATGCTCGCGAGGCTGCTCGAGCGCGATTGGAGGCGAGATCGAAGAAAAATTTTGGATTGATGTGAGAGTTCATTCATCATTGTCAATACAAACACAACAAATTCTAATAGCAGTAGCTTCCAAGAATTTTTCTTTGTCTCGGATCCACCACCCTCTTCGTCTTGAAAAAAATACGCGATACTCGTCACTCGATACAAAAAATGACCACGCGTACCATCATCTTCCTCATTGGTTTGCGTGGAAATGTATATACGGAAGCGGCCGTCCGTTGGAGTAACGTCAACTTTATTCAAGAAAATGATAGAATCATTTTCTTACACGTCATGAAACCGTCTATTAACATTTCGCTTTTCGAATATAGATCGCCTATCATCCTAGATCTCCATCATCAAAAGTTAGAAGTTGCAGACCTCGTAACCCCGGCAATGTCGGATGGATCAGAGCGGAAGTTTGAAGTATGCGTCCTTGAAACATCGAGAGATATTGGCGAGGCGATTCTCCACTACCTCGCGACAGAGCTGGTCGATGAAATCGATTATTCATCCACCTTTCTTGTTCTCGGTCGAATGAACGGAACACTCGATGGCAGTCCGAGTGAAACCAGTATTTTTAGCGCTAAAAAACAAACGTTATCAAACTATATGGCACGATTCTGTCCAATCAGCACGATTGTGGTGGATATGATAGATTACTCGAACTTGACCATGCTCGCGTCCGATTCGGTTTCAAGCGCTTATCTTGGTTTATCGGACTTCGCTGAAAATGTACGAACCGTAATAATAGTGATCGATATTTCATCGAAAGAAAGCGTTTTCGATGACGTCTCAATCGTGGAGTACGCGCTCGAATATATTCTGCGTCCAACAGACCGTGTTAAACTCATCACATTCTTTCGTTCTATGACAGAGTTTAATCGAAAACTGTCGGATATTTCTGTTTGTGAAGATAAACTCCGAGGCTTTCTCATCGAAAGACCGAAAGAGACTGTACCACTGACGTCTTTGATTTTACACCTCGCCACTAGACGTGAACATATGGCGACGATAAATAAAGAGAGGCGCGAGCAAATATCAGACGCAGTCAATCAATTCGAAGCAGACTTTGTCATTGTTCGTGAACTTGGCGATAGTAGAGAAAGAAGTTCATTATCATATTTTCAGAGAATACGAAGGTATTGGAAGAGGTCGTATACGTACCAATCGATGGAAGCGTTGAACTTCAACGCGCCGGTTTGTCTAGTACGCAACAACAATCTTTTGAGACTGGGAAGAAATAACAACAACAACAACTACATCGACAATATTAGTAAACTTGATAACGATCAGAGATATATATCGTAGTTTTTCCTAAATTTTCAAACCATTAACTTCGCTATCAAATTCGCAACTTCATCTGCCTCATCTTCATCTGGTTCTCCGTCCGGGTCGTTATCTTCGAGCGACTGCAACACAGAATCTAATCCCGCGTCAGCAAATATTTTCTGAATGCTTTCAATAGCGTCTTCTTGAATCCAGTTTTGATCCAAGTTAACTTTCTTGATGGTTGATTTCAGACTAGTCGCAGCTAATTTTGAAACCGCTTCGGCACCAGACTTAGAAATTTCGTTGCACGAGACGTCCAGCTCTTCGAGTTTAGCGGCGGAGGTTTGTAGTGCGACGCATATTTTTGCCACACCGGCATCTCCTAACTCGTTATCCGTGATTTTCAAGACTTTTAGTTTCTTCATCTTTGCGATGCCTTCAGCGACAGAATCTACCCCTTCTCTAAGGATGTCGTTCGCAGATAAAATCAACGTTTCGAGGTCGGGACAATGTTCGGCGACAACTTGGGTAACCTTTCCAGTAATTTCCTCGCCAAGCGCTGTCGCTTCGAGATTCAAATATTCCAGCTTGGAGTGCTTCTTAAAAACTTCAAGAAATGCCTCGCCACCTTCTTCATTGACGTTGTTATCGGTCAGGTTCAATTTTTTCAACGAGCTTCCATGTAACAGAGCCTTTGCAAGCATCAGCGCGCCATCGCTCGTAAATCTCGAACCTGCCATCTTGAAATCTTCTATTCCCGTCGCTTTTTCTAAAACAGCGGCGACATGGACGGTTCCTTCGTCTCCCGTCATGTTCTTATCCAAGTGGTACTTTTTCAGCGTCGCCGGCGAGGCTAACAATTCCGAAATCGCTCTCGCAGCTTGTTCAGAGATGCCATTGTTTAAAAAAGAAATACCTTCTAAAGTTGATTGCGATTGCAACAGTTTCGCACATGCTCGAACGCCTTTTTCACCAAAGGCATTGTCCGATAAGTCTACCTCCTTCAGCTTACACACAGAGAGACCTTCGCACATGATTTCCATCGCCTTCAAAGCTTCCACCTCCGGTCTTCCTGCAATCGTATCCGCTAAATCAACGACTTCCAAAGTACCCTTCAAGTTTTCAAACGCTTTCTTGGCAACTTTAGCGGCATCAATCCCCCAACTCTTCGTCGATAATCGCACAAACTTGAACGAGGCGTTCGGTTGCAACAACGGCGCGAGCACTTCTTCCGCTCTCGGACCGGTGTAAAACTCCCTGTCCGTAGAATCTAGAGCGACATCAAAATGGTCTTTATCTTGCACCGCTTTTGACGACACTACTTCTGAGGTTGACGCCCCGCCGCCTTTACCACCGGCGCTGTCAGCTCGTCTCAAGCACTCCTCCTTCATCAACTCCGCTGCTTTGGAGATGTATAAGGACATGGACTCCTTCAGCGGTCGATCCCCAGAAACACCTTCTTTGTGATGAACTTCCACCGTCGTCGTCGATGCAACATCAGCCACGCCGAAAGCTTTCTTCTCGATGTTTTCGCACACTTCTCGAGCGTTTGCGATGCTATCGCCGAAGCAGTGAAACCCAATCGCGCTCAAGTTATCGGTCATTCTATCGATCAAATCTTGTCTCTGTTCTTGCGAGATGCGAAACACCATTTTCTTCTTCTTCTTCTTCTTGGGATGATGCTCTGCGCGCTATGAATGCTCTATAGGACTCGAAGTCACTACTGGAGAGACCTGTGTCGTGCTGCTGTAACGAAGCTTTTCTTCTTCTTTTCGTGTATCAAACAACAAAAGAGAGGAAGAGGAGTAGAGAGGAGGAGGACTTTTCTTTTGGAAAAGTTGTGGAAAAGGAGGGGAGAAGAAAATTGAGCTATTTAGGTTTCAGCCATTTTTCTCTTTTCGTCCAGACAGGGGGAGGGGTCTCTTGCTTGGTTGCCTTCAAAAATTATGCACTCGCACCATCATCATCATCATCATCCGGCAATGGGAGTAGGAGTAGGCGTGGGAGGAGACAGACCACCACCACAATCACCGCCACTCTCCCAACCAACGCAACCACCGGCCTCTTCTTCCTCCTCTTCTTCTTCGCTCTCGGATTTATACTCCGTCGCTCGACGAATATCGTTCGAATTACAGGAAGGATTAATTCGTTTGGAACGTTTGGAAGGCAAAGGGCACGGAGGAAACGCGACTTTACAAGAAGCTCGAGAGCAGAGGAACAAGCTGCAAGAGATGACTCGAATCTCCCAACAGATGGAATCGCAGTTTCGAGTGTTAATCGTGAAGGAGAATCCATCGAAAAGAGACACGTGGAAAAGGAAAGTGAGTCAAATTTCCGAGGAGTGCGACCAGTTTCGAGTAGCGTTGGACCGGTTCGGTTCGCGAGAATCGAGGAGAATGCAAGAGGAACAAGAGAGAGAGGAGTTGATGCGAAGAATAAGCGGTGGAGGGAACATGAATAACGGAGGTGGCGACGTGACGTTGAATATGGGTTCGAGTAACGATGCCGAAGCTTCCGCGGGAATGTCTATGCGCCGAAGCGGTCAGATGGTGGACGACTTGTTAGACTCGGGGGCGAACATTTTAGGAAGTTTGCACGAACAAAAGGATAGATTAAAATCCGCGCGAAAAAAAGTGTTGAGCGTGTTAGATACTTTAGGCGTTTCTCAATCTGTGTTGAAAGTTATCGATAGACGGCAACGGATGGATGCAATCATCGTTTACGGAGGAATGTTCTTCATCACCTTCTTCATATTCGTGTTTTGGTGGTTCACGCGGAGATAGGCGAATAGAGGAATGTTTTTAGTCTGCACATCTAGTCTCAGAGCAGTAGCAATAATTTCTTTAGCTATGTTTAGCATGTTGTATATTTAGTTTACAATATTTATGCGCGGTTCTAAACTAATGCTATTTTATTTATAATACATTTGGAAAAACTCTTCGATGTTCCACGTGTATGAATTTGGCTCGAGAAGATTCTCAACTAGCGCATCCTGTATCGAGTTCTTAATCCATACATCAACCCCTGGAAGTTCAGCGATATTACCCATTCTTCCGCTTACGCCTTCAGGGATGATCTTGAGTTTCGTCTCTGGTAAATCCGCGAATGATGTTTTCAGCAAACCCGCGTACGGTGGTTTATCGATGAGCAGAACGCTCGTGCGTAATAATAGATTGGTCGCATCAAGTTCAACTGCGAGTTTCAACGGAATCTTCAACTGCGCGAGCTTTGAATGAATAGTCATATTGAATGCAATATCTGAGAGCTCCACGCCTAACTCCAACATAACGCCTTCAAAAACTTTCCTCGAGCGAAGGACTTTCACGTTTCGGCAGCTCGGCGGCTTGTGATTCATTTCAAACGAAGCTAAATGAATAGAGTCGAGAACAGATGGTTTTGCGGTGGAGAGCTTGTCCGAAAGTAAGTTTCCAGCCAGCGAAGAGAGCCAATTTCGAAGGAAACCATCCCAACACGCCGCTATCGTCGAGTTCATCCACAAAACGTCCGCTACAGCTTGCCCATTGTTGAGCACGCTTGCGGATCCGCTCGAAAGACTACCGCCTCGAGAGGCCGTATTGGCAGCGACGGTTGCTGTTGCAAATTGCAACTGCTCCAAATCATCCTGAACTTTTGCTAATTTCGATTGTAGATCCAGCGCTTTTTTCTCCGCGAGAGCTCTCAAATTCTCTTCTGATCGCACTCGAGCGTAACAGACGAGGACAACGCACAGTAACCAAAAAGTAAAACCCATCAACTTCACGAGTATTGCAGCAACGGTGACTAAAATCATAATGTGAGCAGAAAGCGAGTGTGATGCGAAGCCAGGAACGAGCTCTGCGACCATCGTGCTGTATTTTGTCGACATTGCCGCCATATTTGTAAAAGAATCCTGCATGTTAGATACGAAAGAGAGCGACGACAAAGACGACCAGTTCTTCTTTTTCCTCGATTGAGAGACTTTTGTCGCGTTCAGCTTCATCGGTTCCATCTTTCCTCTTCCTACCTTCTTTACGTTTATTGTGACGTTCGGGGTTTGAATTGCCGCTGTTGGCGTTGTTGTTGTTGTTGTTGTTGTTGTTCTGTGCTTTACTTGAACTTGTCCGATTTCTCCCCACGCCTGCCATTCGTCAACTTTTTCCCAACTTCCCATCGTTTCTAGTTCATTTATATTGTTCTTGTTAATCTTGCTCGTACTCTTGCTCTTACTTTCTCCCATTTTATCGTGATGAATCGGCTGGTCCTTTGGCTTTGGAGCGACAACTTCTACAAGCTCGTTAGCGAACTCGCTCAAATCTCGCAAGAAGACATTTTCATTCTTCTTATTACTCGTTGTATTCTTCTCTAGCTGCTGTTGTTGGTTGTTTCTGCACATATCTCTTTCTAAATCTTCATACTCATCATCATCATCGTCGTCATCAAATCCTCTAAAGTCGTCCTCCTTCATGCTATCCACGTTCGTTCTCGTCATCTTTGTATTCTTTCCAGCTAACGAAACGGGAGGCACCCCTGCGCCCAAGACTATTCTTCTCGGTTCGTTCGCATTCTGCTGCTGCTCTCCGCTTACGTTTTTCTCACCATTCCTTACATTCATCCCCTTCATCGTCGAAGCGGTACTAGCACTGGTGAAATCGTTTCTCTTCGTAAAAGTCGTAGAGGTTGTTAAAGAGGAGGAGGAGGAGTAAATCTTCTTTGCCTTTTTATTCATCTCCGTTCTGAGTTTCATCTTCAACATGGCGATCGTCGCAGACTCCTCCATTTTTAACTCGATAGTTTCGCCCGTATTTTCTACGCGGCAGATGCATTTGGTCACCCACCATTCCATTTCGCCATCGTTGTTGTCATTCTTCTTATTCTTATTCGTTTTCTTCTCGACGAATTGGACGTCTAATCCTTCGTTTTTCCCGAGAGTAATAACGAACTCTAACGCGGAGTGTTCGTCGTCAACGAGATCATCGTCCGCGCTTTTATGTTGCTGTTTAAGCTTCTGAAGCGAAACGTTGTCACGAAGGAAAACCATATTCACTTTAAACGAGTGTGAATCTCCTTCTTTTGCCTTCTTCTTTTTGGGGGAAGAACAATTGAATTGACAATATTTATTAATCACCTAAAAAACTAAATACAAAAAACTTCATTCGCATCGAGGCTTTTTACTCTCTCTGTTCTCGCTATCATCATCATCATCTCCATCGTCGCCGTTTCTCTTTTCTTCTATATCTACTTCTACTTTTTCTTCTCCAGTCGCTTTGACATCGCTTATTCTGCTATTGTTGTTCTCATTCTTTCGCACGTGCGTGCCGCTTAAGATGTACCCGCCGCTGTTTGCCTCGGTCGTCATAACCGGATGCGTTCTCCCTGGCAACACTTGATGATCCCTCAGAAATGGCTCAGAGATAGTCATTGAAACAGCAAGACCTCTTTTTCGCAAAACATGCATGGCATCGGCTAAAGGCTGGAGGGTCATGCTCCACACGATGAAAGGCGT
>Ga0302114_10002200_pt1 | contig 12598 bp, 4 predicted proteins | sample AG5_Surface_MG_FD_203107 | JGI IMG/M metagenome (GOLD analysis project Ga0302114, IMG submission 203107) | Marine microbial communities from Western Arctic Ocean, Canada - AG5_Surface | ecosystem: Environmental > Aquatic > Marine > Oceanic | place: Canada: Western Arctic Ocean | collected...
ATCCGACGCGTGCGCCGGTTCCGCCGTCTGATAAGAAGATGTCACCGAGAAACGTGTTTTTGATGAGATTCTGAAAGTACGAATTCGATCGCTGTAAGGAGGCGTTTTGGCGTCGTAAAGTCGGGCTATTGTTGTTTTGCGGCGACGACGACAGACGCGACGACGCGTGAACTTGAGCGACTGCTTTTGGCGAATCTGGAATCTTTGGTGTGCCACTTCGCGAGACGCTCGAGACGAGCGAATTCGTTCGATTGTGCATCATCCCGGCGAATAACGGCGAATTCGAGATGGTGCGCTCGAGAGAGCTCGACGGTCGTCTCGGAGAGACCGCATCGTCGTGGTCGTCGTTATCGTGGTCGTCGTCATCATTTCGCTCTGCTTCTGCCGCCTCTTCGGCGTTTCTCTTTTTACTTTCGTTGTTGTTGTTGTCCTCGTCGTCCTCGTCCTCGTGCTCGGCGTTCAACGTCGACGCGGTAGATTTCACGAGCTCAATCGCTTCGTTTATCCCATTCACGCACCGTTCCACCGCATCTCTCGTTTTTTCCACCTCTCTCTTCCTCAACTCCTCCTCCGATACCTCCTCGTCTTCATCGTCGTCGTCGTCATCGTCCTCTCCCTTCCCTCGTTTCCTCCGATTGTAATCGCCGTTGACTAAATCATCCGCTCTCGCGTGCACCCTCGCCACCGCGCTCGCCAAACTCCTCTGCATCTTCCCTAACGCCGCTACCTTCCCATCAATCACCGCCCTCGCCGGTGGAACCGTCAACAACGTCTCCAACAAGTGTTCCTCTTCCTTTTCCTTCTCCTCCCCGCTTATATTACTCCTCGCCGACTCCCCGTTCTTCCTTCTCGCGTTCCCCATGGAGACGTACATCGCCCTCCGTCTCGCCGCCACCGCTTTCCGTTTCACGAACCCTTTCGTCTCCTCAATAAACGCTCTCGGACCACACCGTAATGTCAAAAACAGTCTGTGTGAGACATCTCCACCTCTCGAATACTCGTCTCGCTTCTCCTCCCAAAATTCCAACGACCTGGTCGTCCTTCGTAAATCCTCCAACAACTGACCACTGACCACTCGAGCGATTTCCAACGTCGCTTCCGCCGCGTGGCCTAAATCCGCCATCGCCGCTTCATCATTAGTTTTATACCCCCCATTTACAGTAACACCATTAATACTCTCTTCCTCTCGCAATAAAGAGGAGGAAATCGCGAACGCCTCGCGCCACCATAACGCCGATGGTCCGATTAAAAAGTTGCTCTTTTGTTTATCGAAGGCAACTGGGATGGAGATTTCCCGAGTTTTTCTCCCGGAATCAAAGAAGAATAAGATAAACTTTGAAGAGAAAAACGTGCTTTTACTCTCGACAAAGCGTTGTTGGTGTGATTGGTGTTCTTTTTTCTCTTTTTCTGTGTCCTTCGCTTCGTTTTCGAGCGGGTGGAAAAGCGCGCGTATGGTGGTTGGGGCTGGCATTTTGTAAGCGTTTTGTTGTGAAGAGTTTCGATACGTGTTCGCGATGGTTATAATTTGTGTTTATCTTTGTTGTTATTGTTTGAGTGTCGTCAAGAAAATCGTGACTTTTTTAAAAGCCACATCCGCTTCGATCGAACACGTTGCAGTGGTACACGTCGCCGATGTGCGCGGTGGCGTTGCTCACCGCACCCACTCTGGTGGACACCGCCTGACCGAGAATACCCAACCACGCCAACATGGCCAATCGTCCGTGCTTCAATTCTCGAATTTTCATCAAATCCAAATCTTCCTTTTCGGCGTAGTTGAATGGGTCGAATCTACCACCCGGGTACGCGTCGTTTTGCTTCAATCCGTCTTGGAACGGGTTTTCTAACAAACCGGTTCGGTACGCCTCCGCGCCGCCTAATAACAACGTCTCGATGAAAATCAACCCGAACAAAGCGCCGGTTGGTGAGGATTTGAAATCCCCAAACCCGGCGTATGTTAATTTGCACGAGTCAATCGTGCATTCCTTCCCGGCTTCCCACCAGGGGCCGGCCCCGGCGTTCTCTTGCGCCCAGACGCCCGAGACCGCCAACATGGCCCATCGTCCGTGGATGACTTCGATATCCGCGTTTTTGCGGTACTCTTCCGGGGTTAAGTTCGACCATTCGGATGGGACGCCTTCTTTCGTGTTTGGGAAGGAACCCCACTCTGGGTATATGGTGGTTTTTAACCATTTTTTATCCGTTCCGAATCCGATTTGTGCGGAGACTTTCGTTCTCATCACAGCGCGTTGGTGTTGCTTTGCACGAAGCGATGATCTCCACGAGGATCCCATCAGAGTGGATGATTGCGTCAAAGTCGTCTGAGTCGTCGTCATCTTTCTTATTCTTAAAGTCTTAGTAGTACTCGTCGGTTTAAATAATAAAGTATATATATAACGTAGTGTATATAAAAGTGGGTAGATGTAAAGAGGTGCGGTTATGACGATAGATATAATATCTTCTCTCGCGTGCCAATTCAGTTGCCCAGAATATCTTCTCTCGCAATATATCGAATACCACAAAAAGCGATTATTCTTGATTGCACGATTCTGGTTGAAATTCACCCTCTTTGTATGCGATTTCCTCGAAAAAGAGAGGATTTGGTGGTGCTCAAAATATATTTTTCAAATTTTTTTTGTGGGAAAGGAGGGCGAAATGTGAAATTTGGCGTAAAATCTTCTTTCGTTTTTCTGTTCTTTTGTTCTCTGTTAGTTTAAAACGCTCTCTTCTTTCTTCTCTCTCTTTTTGCTTTTTGTGTGTGTGTTTTTGTTTCATGTGTCATCATAAAAAAGTATTCCTACAAACCGTTCTTTACCGCGGCGACGGTTTCAGCGTCCAAAGCTTTGATTTCAGATAACATGGCCGCAACCTTGGCCGTTCTCGCTTCTTGCATGACGGCAGAAACGATTTTATCTCCGTTGGAGTCCACGTAAGATTTGACTTTCAAGTCGTCGTCCCACGCGCACCCGCCGGCGACGACGATTGCGTCTTTGACGATTTCAGAAACCGATCGAGCCATTTTGACGCTGCTGCCTAATTTGTCTTCGGACGAATCGATGAGCGCATCGATGGATAATCGTCGCTGTAATCGGTTGTAGAAGTATTCTCTGGCTTTTGGCCACTGGACGACGCCGTTGATGACGCCCTTGGCGAACATTCTCCCCGATCGATCGTGTAAATCCGCAAACTCGTGCGCGACTTGCGTGTACATCGGCAACAACGCATTCTCTCGCTTCTTGATCGCATCGTGATTCGCTTCTGGGTTCTTGTCTAACTCCATCAACTCCGAATCCATTCTATGCATGGTCAAAAGTTGATCTTTTTGGCGGAACTTGACCTCGCAGATTCCCGGCGGTTCTAAGATACCACCTCGAGACTCCGTGTCGGCAAACATCTCCATCTTCTTCAAGTTGATGGTTGGATCGACGACGACCCACGCGCCACCTCTCAATTCACCGTTCGGCGGGATGTATACGAATACCGGTTGCTTGTACTCTCTCAACTCGTCTACAATCATAGCCCCGAATTTCAAAATCTCGCCGTACATATCTCTCGTACCGCCGGAGAAGCCTCTCCAGTTGGCAAAAATGATCAACGGCAAGTTTTCGCCTTTATTGAAATCTCGAATCGCCGTGGCCGTTTTGTGCGCAGAGTCCGGAAACCAAACTTGACCGGCTTGCGCTAAAACAGCCTCACGGGATTCCGGGTTCGCCGGATCCGCCGGGATGCGTTGCTCCATCAAGCGCGTCTCGACCGAGATGACACCCATCGGGATGCCGCCTAATCGAGCGCGGCCGACGACGACGGATTTACCCCAGTCCGGTAAGGTTTCGGTCCACGAATCCTTATCGAAAAAGCCAGAGACGTAGTCACCAGTTTCCGGATTGATCGTACCGGCGAGCATGTGACGCGGATCGTACGGCGTCTTCGTCGGCATAAACTCAATCGCGCGATTCACCGGATCGGACGTCGGCAACGCCGGCGCCATTCCGATGGTCGTCTTTGGCGTGTACGACAACCATCGGATGATGGCATCGACGCCGGCTTGATCGTCTTCGACTTGCAAGTGCGAGACGCCGTTCGGCATCATGACTTGTGGACCGCCAAGTTGGTCTTGAGAAGTGTACACTTCTTTCCCGAGCAACTTGTTCAAGGCCAAGTAGCCAGTTAAAATCATCGGACCGTTCTTCATTTGGATGTTTCTTTGACCTAATCTGTTCAAGTAAGCGCCGATACCAACAGATCGACCGGAGATGTATGACAAGGTAAACGCTTGATCGTACGCCGCGGACTGCTCGCCGGCAATCATACCAGAACCTCTCAAGTTTTCGACGCCGATGCCGTGAATTTGACCGATGATATCCGTCAACTTCATTCGCGTTTCGCCGCCTTCGTTCACTTTCTCCGCGTTGACCGTGCCTTCCGGGAAGTTCTTATAGTCCGCCTCGGTGAGGTAGAGGTACTTGAAGCCCATACCCGGGTTGGCATCGTCAATCCACGCTACTTTGAAATACGGCTTCAACTCTTCGACTAAACCGATTCGGGCGCCAGAGTTACATGCCAAGAAGACTCTCGGAATGTTATTTTCTCTGGCGTATTGAGAGACGGCAAAGTAGAAGTCGTCCTCCTTGACGCCAAACGAACCAGACATGATGGTGCAATCGTTCCCGACAAACACTACTTCTCTTCCTTCCGGGTATTCGCATGTCTTCATCGTGCATCTCCACGCAACCATACCGATTTTATTTTGACCCGGGACGCCTTCCTTCGTCCACGTCAACTCCTTCGTGCTTTCGTCAAAGACCGCCTCTTCAGCTTGGAAGAAGTTTTGCGGAACAGAACCGGCGCCGAAAGAGGCGATTTGCTTTCTCCACGCGGACAATATCGCTTTTTCAATCAAGCCGAGGAAGTCATAAATGTACGTCGTCCCGATAGCTCTCGCAATTGCTCTCTTGTTTTGTAACGGACCCGCCGACGGGTACGGCTCAAAGAAGCACGCATCATCGTTACCATCCGCGCCAATCAAGCAGAATTGCTCGGCGCGTCCAGAAACCGGTTCGAGGTACTCTCTGTACATGTCAACCTTCAACCAGTTGCCGGACATGGACGTGCCCATGATGCGAATCGGCGTCAATTCGTTGCTCACTCGGAATCGAAGTTCAATCTCATCGACGGACAAGTTTAACAATCTAGTGGAGTTGGCGGCGATGTATTCGGAAACCTTCTCCTTCAACAAGTTCGCCTGCTTCGTGAAGTCGCCCTCAACCTCAGATAAATAGTTGATGTAAATTCTAGTGGAGTTGCATCCTTTCGCTTTTGAATCCATTCTCGCGATATCGATCGCGTCCAAAGCCTTATTCAAAGTTCTTTCCAAACCGCCAGACATGGTGTCTTTGCTGTGCGCGAGTCTTCTCAACAACATGTCTTTCGCTCTCGTACCGGCGGCCAAATCACCCACGTAAATATGCAAGTCTCTGTTCACCGTCGGTATTCTCGTCAATTTGTAGTTCTCCAATCGAACGAGCTCGAGCAAGTGCAACACCGTCGGACGCTCGCCTCTGTAGAGCGGATCTTCGGCGTAGTCCTTGTTCACGTGCCACGTGCGGTAGACCGGTAACGCAAACTTCTCAAACACCAAGCAGTTGACAAATTTCACGTTCAAGGCTTTCAATTCTTCCTTGTGCTTTGCGCAGACTTGGTCCATCTTCAACGACCAATCGCCGTCGTCTGGCTGCTCGGTTTGCGCAATATGTAACACCGGCGGGCCCTTGGCGTCACCGTGCGCCGCCTTTAACTGCGCCAAATACGAGCCAAAGTTTTGTTCGACTTCGGAGATATTCTTCGCGGTGACGAGCAAACCGGTTCGAACAGGAGAATCATCCGGATACGTGCGGAACTTGAACTTCCACGTCATAGAGTTCCCCGTTTCGCCTTTGGAAACTTCGAGAATGTTGTGCGCGCGATAAACACGGCGCGCGTAAGTACTCATCGCGTTCTCGCGAACCTTATCGTCGTCGTCTTCAAACAAGGACGGCAACAAATCGACGGCTAAAGTCGGCGACTCCGCAAGCGCTTGCAAATCGCCAGATTCCGCCTCGCCCCACGGTCGCAACAACTTCTTCTTTCCGGCGAGAAGCTTGCGAAGCTCGGCGACTCTCTTATCAAGTGACGGCAATCGTCGCTCTTGTAAGATGGCGTTCGCGGAAAGCGCAACTTCCCCGTAATCACCGCCTCGAAGCTTCGATAATCGCTTGATGGTGGCTTGGAACGAATCCGAGATCGGAGCGTGATCGTCCGCCCACGAAATCGGTCCTCTCGCGATGACTCTTTGTGGCAAAGTTGGCGCTTGCAAGAGCAAGTTCAAAACGAGTTTCGATCGTTCCTTTAACTTGGAGTGGGCGCGAACTTGCGCCAACACTGGATTCAACGCATCTCCGGTTTTACCCTTGATCAACGTCGCCATGACGGCATCCATGGACTTGGATTCAAAGACGCTCTCGACGTCCAAGTATCGCTGCACGATGCCTTCCATGATCGAAGTGGCTTTTTCCCATCGAGATTGTCCATCACTTTCGTTTTGTTCCGTGAAAGCTGCGTACAAGTTGGTGAGAGCTTCGTCAACATTACCGCCAAAACCATCGAGAAGATTGTTCACGCGGTCAACCGCCGAGGTGAGTTTCTCATCCGCAGCGGCCGCCGGTTCCTCCACCGTAGACATTCTGAAGTCACCGTTAAAGTTGATAATCTTCTTAACTTTAGACGGATCCTTCAAAGTGAGGTTCGCGAGTAAATCACCCGCACTGATCACCGCGCCGGCGGTTTTCGCGTGCGAGATCTTCCCGGATTCTTGCGCGATGAGCGGCATGACCATCTTCATCGCCTCGGCTTCGGCGTACGGCTTCCCGGCTTGGACTTCCGCGCCGTCCTCTTGCAAAAAGCGGATAAGTTTACCGGTGACATCCGTTCTCAACTCAGACGGGTCAAATAACGTCGGCAACAACCACGTTTGGCTGTCCAAAGTCATGCGCAAACCCAACGGTTCTTCCAAACCGTCAATCTCGTGCGTGACGCCGCCGTAAATGGCAACTAGCGTGCCGTCGTTGCGTCGAAACATCTTCGCCAAAATACTCTTACCGCCAATGGACATCTCGTATTCGTCCGCACTGACTCTGGTGCACGTGAACTCGTACTTGGTATCTTCGTAGGCGATTTCAACCGGAAACGACGTCAACTTCGAGATGCCTTGCGTCGACACTTGACCTTTTTCCCACGAGGAGAGAAACGTCTTCTCTTCTTGCTCCGAGTGGTTGAATGCTCTGAAGAGTGCAGCACCGAGACAAATCGCGTGCGGATCGTTCACCAACGCGATCGAGCGTTCTTTGATCAAGCCATCCAACCACGAGGTATCGATGGTGTTCTCTTTGAACGCTTGCGTTTCTAAAAGCTTGACGAGGTATTCAACCGCCGTGCGAATCTCCCCGCGAACGACCATACCTTTCAACGCCAAAACCAACGCTTTTCTCGCTTCTTCTCTCGTCTTACCCGATGCAAAAATGTGACCAAACTGAGAATCCGCGAATTCGTGGACGCCACCATTGGCGCCGACAGAAAAGTAACCCCAAACCGTCGGGGTCGATTGGAAGTGCACTCTTTCAATGCCGCCGGAAGTCGGCTTAAAGCCTTCGTCCGGGTTTTCAGCCGTAATTCTCGCCGCGATCACGTGATTTTCAATCGGCTTGTACTCTTCTTCCAAGAAGTCGATGGTGTCCGTGCCGTCCACGTCTCTTCCGTAGAATAGTCTCACGTCTGGCATTCTATGAAGCGGGATACCCATGGCGACCTGCAACTGCGTCGCCGGCATGTTGACACCGGTGATACCTTCCGTCACCGGGTGTTCAACTTGCAAACGCGGATTCAACTCCAAAAAGAAGTATTTATCCGTCGCGGCGTTGTAAAGGTATTCAACCGTACCGGCACCGATGTAGCCGATGTTTTGCGTCAATCTCTGCGCAGCTTTTTCCATCTCGCGGAAAATATGCGGCTTGGCAATGATTGGCGGACCTTCTTCGAAAATCTTCTGGAAACGTCTTTGCGTAGAGCAATCGCGACCGTTAAAGGCCACGGCGTTACCGTGCTCATCGCCAACGATTTGAACTTCCAAGTGTCTCGCTTCCGTGCACAACTGCATCATAAACATCGGTGAGCCCGGAACTTCCGCCTTGACTTGGTCAAAGTTAACAATCAACTCTTCCTTGTTGGCGGACATGCGGATACCTTTACCACCGCCACCTTCAGAAGCTTTCAACATAACCGGAAAACCGATTCTGTCCGCCGCGGCGACGCACTCTTCGACTGTCGTTACCATGGCTTTATCGAACGTTTCTTGTGGAATTGTACCTTCCGGCGTCAAGTTTGCGACCAAGCCGTCGCCGGACCACGGGATCGACGGAACTTTCGCTGTTTGCGCGAGAATATTCGCCGCAATCTTATCGCCAAGCACGGACATGACCGGTGCAGTCGGACCGATGAACTGGATGCCATTCTTCTTCAAAGCTGTCGGCAACTTCGGGTTCTCGGAGGCGTGACCCCAACCGGGCCAGACGCCGTCCACGCCTTCTCTCACGGCAATCTCCGTGATCAAATCCACATTCGCGTAGTTGTTCACGTTCTTGCCGCCCGGAACTTCAATAAAGTCATCCGCGTAACGAATAAACTCAGCGTTCGCCCCGATATCTTCCGGCGTGGCCATGACGACAAACTTAATCGCATTCTCATCGCCCAACTCGTTGTACGCCCATCTTCGCATGGACAAAATAGCCTTGGTCGCCGCCATCCCGTTGTTCGCCACGAGCACTTTTCGAATCACTCTCTTACCGCCTTTGTTCGCGACGTACTCCGCCAACTTATCCGACGCAGACGCCATGGACGATTGCTCCGGCTCTCTCACCGCTTTCGGAGTCGTACCCTTTCTTCTCGCCGCCAACGCTGAATCTCTCGGCGACGGGACGATCACCGGAAACGCGCTCTGCACCGTCGACGGTCTTCGCACCGCCGCTCTCGCGCTCATGGAGCCTTTACCATCGCCGAGAACTATATTCGTTTGTTTAGGAATGAGTAAAGTGGAAAGTCAGCACAAAATTTTGTACACGTCGCTCGCGCGCGCGCGCGAAAGAAAGAGAGAAGGAGGAAAAACGAGTGCTATATCCCACGAGAAAAATGGATAAAATGGATAAAACCGACTTAGCCTGGCTTTCATCGGCAACTCCCGAGGTAAACTCTCTTCGCGGTCGCCTTGCGCACGCGCGCGAACGTCTCGCGCGCGTTTAAAATCGAGAATACGAGACGAATATATTTTACGCACACGAACTCCTCTTTGTTTGACCGGTAACTCCACCAAGCGACGCTCGGACGAGCGATGAATGCGCGCTCATTTTTACACCTGTCGTATAAATAAAAAGAGAGATTTGAGAGTGGTTGTTAGAATCTTTGCCATCGTCCCATCGCGCATATACGAGGAAAACGTATGCGTTTTGAAAACGGTCTCGCGAATACAAAAACCTGCCAAAAATAGCGGGAAATTGCGAGACAGATATTTAGTCTTCCAACTGCGTTCAATTCTCGTTCGTTTCGCTGCGTAAACCTACCGAAAACGCGCGTCGAACGAGGACAACAGATTCTTGATTGAATAATAAAGCGCAGTCACACAGTTACCAATGCGCATTCCCAGAAAAAGAGCGACCACGCGCAGAAGAAGACCACGAGAGAAAAGCTATGAACGCGAACGAAAAAAACCCACACCGCGTACCTCTCTCGATGTAAAAAAACCTCGCTAATCGGATAAATCTATATTAAACCACACCCGATGACAGAGAAAGAGAGAACAAACTTCTTCTTCTTCGCGCGTGTGTGTATATCCGATGATGCGCTTTTTGAGGCAAAAGTTGCTATTGAGGCAAAAAAAGAGCAGAGTTTTGGACAGTTTCAGAGGAAAATTGAGTGAACCTGCACACAAATTTGCACGCCTTTTATTACGAAAGATGAACATGAAACGATAGCAGAGATTTCACAAGAAAAACGATGATTGCATCGTCACCGGCTGCTGCTGCGAATTTTGGGGAGCTTTTTTTGCAGAGGAGGAGGATGACGAACTCGTTTTCTTCCAGCGCGCTCGCGTCGACCAGCAGCATGAGCAGCAGTCGTTGTTCTCCGTCGAATTATTGGACGACCGGGAGAACGAGGAGAGACAGAAGAAGAAGAAGAAGAAGAAGAAGAAGAAGAGCAACTGATGATGATAGTGACGATAGCGTTCGTTCTTTTCCTCCTCTTCGAGCGAGGAAGACGCGATACGAATACGAGAGAGAAGAGGACGACGAGTTGAGAAAAGACGAGGATTTGGAACTTTTGAGAGATTTGATGATGGAAGACAACACCGAGGAAGAAGAAGAAGAAGACGACGAGGAAGAGGACGAGACATTAGGAACAACAACCAGAAGAAGAAGAAGAACAAAATCAGACATTAACGCGGGGGCGGGGGGAGACGACTTTGAAACTTTAATAACGCCGAGAGCGAAATACCGCGCGCGAATAGACGCGTCGCCGAACGCCACGTGGGAAGCAGTTTCCGACGCGAGTTTGTTTAGCACGTTCGCACCAAACGTGCGAACGTCTCTGCGGAGTTTTTCGAGCAGTGGCGGCGTGTCCACGTATCGTCTCGCGAGCGACTGCAGAGACGAGGTGATTTTATGCGCCAACGAGTTGAGAGGCGAGATTTTCTTGGAGGTTGTTTTGTTACCACCAGAGAAGGCGACGATGTCTTCTTCTTCTTCTTCTTCTTCTACTACTTCTTCTTCTTCTCAGTTGATTTCCTCGAAAGATACCCTTGCGAACAGGAGAAAGAAGCAACCGGAGGCGCCGACAATTTCCCGAACGCTCTCGTTTTCCAGTCGAGACGTGGACAGACGAAACGGAGAGTTTGAGTGTTTCGGAAAGATTAAAGTCGCGAGATTAAAATCAGCCTCGTTCGCGTGCGAGTTGTCGTACGAGTGCGAAATTCGACCGACAAAGTATCCAGTTTTAAGAAGAGCGTTAGAGAGGGTAATGAGGCAATCGTTTGCGGAGATTGCGACGGCGATTAATCAACGCGCGAGCTCGATTCAAAGAGCGAAATTGAACTCGCCGTTTTTAGATTTAGAAACTTTGAACTGGAACGAAGCGAGCGAGGAGTTTTATTATGTGGACGAGTTTGACGACGACGGGTATTTCATCGGTCGAAGAAAGAAAAGAAGAGATGGAAGATTGGCGAACGCAGGGTTAAAGCCGGAAAACTATTTAGGTTTGAGCGAAGTGAGCGTACCTTTGGTGCAGCAAGGAGGAGACGAAAACGATAGAGAAGGTACCAACACTAATAATACCAACAACTCCACCACCAAGAAAAAAATGATGTCCATTTCTGGTCGTTTTCGACCTCCCACCGTGCGACGAAACGTCATGCCGCCGGCTAAAAACCTCTCCTGGCAAGCCGCGCAAGGTAACACGACATCTGGCGCGCAAGGCGGACGATGGTTCGATGAAATTGTCGACGCTGACGCCGCCGAGGATTTGTCGCCGTCGGCGCCTGGATCGATTGAGGTGCACAACAGAAGGTACGACACGCCGGCGGTTTATCACCGGCGAACGTTAAGTGCGGTGCGAATCGAAGCACCACCGAGTTTAGTCTGGAAAGTGCTCACGGCGTACGAGTCGTTGGCAAAATTTGCCCCGAATTTAGTACACTGCGAAGTCTTGCCAAACGCAACTCTGGGCGTCGCCGTTCCCGGCGGAGGAGTCTCAGGAGGCACAGGTAAAAATTTGAAACGCCTTCGATTTGTGTTTCTCAAACACTGCTTGTGCCACGCGATATACGAATCCGTCGGCGTGGACCTGTCGCAAAAAGACGAAGAAGGAGAAATACAGTTTCGCGTTTCGAGAAATCAAAGAAGAGATGGCGTTTTGCAAGGCAAATTTTTAGTCGTCCCAGCCAACGATTCAATCGACGACGACGACGACGACATCGATAGTAGTGCAACACTGCGAAGCTTTGACGAAAAGTACGATGGCACATTCAGCGTATCTAAACTTGACCGCGCCGACTTTAACGACTTTAACGACGCGCCAGAAGAAGCGGAAGCGACGATATTGAAATTTGCCATCGAAGGCATCAACGCCAAGGCAAATTACGAAAACGGAAGAGCACGCAAACCGCCTCTAGATGAACGACAAGTCGTCGACGAAACGATCGAGTTTTTGACAACTTTACGGGCGCACATCGAAGCGATATCGCTGGAGAAAGTCATCCCGTTGGTTACGTTTGATAACTCCGTGCGTAAACTTAACATCGTTCCAGAATTGGACCAGACGAACCAAACGATCGCCGAGTTTATGCGTTCAAACCCAAAATTAGACGAGGAACAAGAAGATTCCATCGACGCGACCATATCCAGAGACGACGACGAGTTGACCATCGCGGAAAGGGCAAAACTGTACGGATTAACCGAAGCGGCGATGAAACAAAGCACGAATGCGTCCGCTTCCTTATCCGAGAAGAACGGAAAGAAGAAGAAGA
>Ga0302114_10002202_pt1 | contig 12593 bp, 5 predicted proteins | sample AG5_Surface_MG_FD_203107 | JGI IMG/M metagenome (GOLD analysis project Ga0302114, IMG submission 203107) | Marine microbial communities from Western Arctic Ocean, Canada - AG5_Surface | ecosystem: Environmental > Aquatic > Marine > Oceanic | place: Canada: Western Arctic Ocean | collected...
GGCTCCAGGGGCGCCGTCAACGTGAAGTGCCTCACGCTCAACCGCGCCGGCGAGGACGGCGCCGCCTTCGACCTCACCGACAAGGCCCTGCAGGCCATCGCGGGCGCCGACAGTAAGCTCCAGGAGTCCATCAACAGCGGCACGGTGTCGTCGACCAAGGATGGGGACTTTGTCGTGTTCACGATATCCGGGGGCAGCGGCGGGGACTACGCGGCGAAGCTCACGATCGATAACACCGGCCGTCTGTTCGTGTTCCTGGCGTCCACGCCGAGCGATAAGTACAAGGGGGAGACGAAGAAGACGCTGGACAGGATGTTGGGCAGCTTCACGACGTACAAGTCGGTTTCCCAGTTCGTCTGATAGATCTGAGCGTTGAAATATTATGGCATGTACAAGTTTAATGTCACCTCTAGAGTCTATGTTAAAGGTTCACAACCCCCCCCCCGTTGCGATGGACCTAGGCTGACGAGCTTTAGAGAGCCTTGATCTTGGCCACGATGTCCAGCGCCTGCGCGGTGGCGTTGCCGATGTAGGTCGCCGGGGTCATGTCCATGAGCCTCCGCTTCGACTCCTCCGGCATCTCGAGCTTCTCGACAAACTCCCTCATGCCGTCCCTGTCCACGCGCCTGCCGCGGGTGAGCTCCTTGAGCTTCTCGTACGGCTTCTCGATGTCGTGCCTGCGCATCACGGTCTGGATGGGCTCGGCGAGCACCTCCCAGTTAACATCCAGGTCCGCCGCCATCGCCCCCGCGTTGGTCTCGAGCTTGCTCAATCCCTTCAGCGTGGACTGGTACGCGATGAGCGAGTACCCAAAGCCGACGCCCATGTTGCGGAGCACCGTGGAGTCGGTGAGATCGCGCTGCCACCTGGACACCGGGAGCTTAGCGCTGAGGTGCTCGAACATGGCGTTGGCCATGCCGATGTTACCTTCCGAGTTTTCGAAATCGATGGGGTTAACCTTGTGGGGCATGGTCGAGGACCCAACCTCGCCGGCGATGGTCCTCTGCTTGAAGTACCCGATGGAGATGTAGCTCCAGATGTCGCGGTCGAGGTCGAGGACGATGGTGTTGAACCGCTGGATGCAGTTGAACAGCTCGGCCATGTAGTCGTGGGGCTCGATCTGCGTGACGTAAGGCTGGAACGTGAGACCGAGCGACTCGACGAATTCCTCAGCCACCGTCTGCCAGTCCACGTCGGGGTACGCGCTCATGTGCGCGTTGTAGTTGCCCACGGCGCCCGCCATCTTGCCGTACAGGGGAACTTGCTTGAGCTGCGCGCGCTGCCTGGCGAGCCTGTACGCCACGTTGGCAAACTCCTTGCCGAGGGTGGTGGGGGACGCGGGTTGGCCGTGGGTTCTCGACATCATCGGCGTCTCCGCCTCCTCGGTTGCTTTGCCGACGATGACGTCGATGACTTCATCCATGAAGGGGACCATGGCATCCTTACCGGAGCGGAGCATGAGGGCGTGGGAGAGGTTGTTGATGTCCTCGGAGGTGCACGCGAAGTGGGTGAACTCCATGATGTTGTTGAGTTCGGGATGTTGGACGAGCCTGTCTTTGATGACGTACTCGACCGCCTTGACGTCGTGGTTGGTGGTGCGCTCCACCTTCTTGACCTCGGCGGCGTCCGCTGGGGAGAAGTCCGCGAGGAACTTCTCGAGGAACGCGTTGGCATCCTCGGAGAGCGGGGGAACCTCGGTGATCTGCGGGATCGCCGCGAGCTTTTGGAGCCACCTGACCTCGACGATCACGCGCGCGCGGACGAGGGCGTACTCGGAGAAGCATGCGCGGAGGATCTTGATCTTGGCGCCGTAGCGGCCGTCGATTGGGGAGATGGCGGTGAGGTCGGAGAGCTCCAGGTCAGCCTCGGGCTCGAAGTCCTTCCCGGAGGAGACGGGGGCGGCGTCCATGACTGCGCGACGCAGTGGGGCGGCGGCGCGGCGATGGTGCTTGGCGACGTTGGTCGCGCGGCGGGGCGCGGCGACCGCGCGGGGAGCCACGGCGGCGATGGTGAAGGCGGACATGGTTCGTGTAGAGTTGTCTGTCGGTGCGGTCGCGTGCGTCGGGTGCGTGGCGGCCGGTCGAAGTGGCGCCGCAGCTCGGCGCGATGCGCTTCAAAATAACGAAAAGCGCAAACCTCGAAGCGTCGTTTCCAAGCCCAAATTGACGTGTCGGAGAGAACAGGCGAGCAGTCTGAGTTAACCCTAAATCCGGGAAATTGCAATTCGTTTCTCGTGAGACATCCTCTCTATGGGCATTCCGGGTCTTGGCTGTGACAACGAGAAAAATGGCGGGATCTCTGATGAACAGCCGTGAAGGTGCCGTAGATCGACGTCGACACCGCACACAGGCGAGCCGCGCTTCGGGGGCCTATGTCCCTGGGTGAAGGAGGTGCAGCCAGCGTCGGTATGCGCCGCCTCGCCCAACGAGCGGTGAGCGCCGTCGCTCGGCACGGTCGATGGTCCCGCCCCGACCGCCCCGTCGCCCCGTCCCGAGGACGGCCTCATCATCGTGACGATATATCGCGATCATCATCTCGGCGTTTGTGTGCGACGGCAGCCTCGGACGACACCCAAGCCCGAGTCCCGGGAAAGCTCCGCGCCCCTTTCGCCCCGGCCGGCGACCAGCCCACCGCCATCGCGCAGTGCATCGAGCACCTCAGCCGAGACGACGACGCCAAGTACACGTGCCTTCGGGGCGCCACGGGAACGGGCAAGACCTTCGTCGTGGCCAACGTCATCGACACCATCGCGCGAGACAAACCCACGCTCGTCGTCGTCCCGAACAAGACCCTCGCCGCGCAGGTCGCCAGGGAACTCCGCGCGTACCTCCGCGACACCCACAGAGTCGAGCTCTTCGTCTCGCACTTCTCCATGTACGTCCCGGAGTCATTCAGCCGAGGACGGTACGTGGAGAAGAGGAGCGCCATCGATCCAAATCTCGACGCGCTTCGACACAGAGCCACGCGGGCTTTGGTGGAGAGCGATAACGTCGTGATCGTGGCGTCCGTGTCGTGCCTGTACGGCATGGGCATGCCCGCGGACTACGTCGACGCGAGGCTATCGCTCGAACCGGATAAATCGCACGTCAACGGCCGCGACGCCCTCGGTAAAAGACTCACCGAGTCCCTCCTATACGAACAAGCCGGAACGTCACCCGGGTCCGGGGGTATCGTCGACTCCGTGTACGCCGACAGGGTGACACAAGGGCAGTGGGCGTGGGGTCCCGTGGGCATGCACGGAAGCGACGTTCGCAGGCTGGTGGTGTGGCCGCCGTACGAGGATACGCCGCTGCAGTTTGACCTCGACGTGGAAGGGCGGCTGCTCGGATTCAAGCGAACGGAACCTGGGGTGAACAGAGACGGAGCGAAGCGACGGGCGTACGTGCTCGAGGACGTCTGCGACATCGCGCCGTTACCACCCCCGTGTAGTGCTACACAAGGGCAAGGGGCCCGGGTCACGCTGTGGCCGAGGCAGCACCACATCACCCCGCCCGACCGGCTCAAGGCGGCCACCGCGGCGATCAACAAAGAGCTCCGAGAACGGGTAGGCGAGTTGCGCTCAAACGGGATGGGGGTGGAGGCGGAGCGCCTGGAACAGCGAACGAACGCCGACGTGGCGTTGCTGAACGAGCTCGGATGGTGCCCGGGCGCGGAGCACTACTCGAGGCACCTGGGCGGGCGGAAAGAGGGCGAGCCCCCGGTCACGTTGCTCGACTACCTCAACTTTGACTCAAACGCGGGGTCAGGTGCAGATAAAAAGAACCGGGGCTGGCTTTTAGTCGCGGACGAGTCGCACGTCATGCTCCCGCAACTCCGCGCCATGCACGGCGGTGACCGCAGCCGTAAGCTCGGATTAGTCGCGGGGGGGTACCGCTTGCCCAGCGCGCTCGACAATCGCCCGCTCGCGTTTGACGAGTTTTGGCAACGCGTCCCGCGGGCTCTGTTGGTGTCGGCTACGCCCGGAGACGTGGAGAACGAGTGGTGCGCGGACCGGATGGTGGACATGGTGGTCCGACCGAGCGGCGTCGTGGACCCGCCTGTCAAGATCTTCCCACGCGCCAACCAACTCCCGCAGCTCGCGGCGGCGGTGCGTGAGCGCGCGCAGCGGGGTGAAGCCACGCTGGTTTGCGCGTTGACAAAAGCCGACTGCGAAGATCTGGCGGGGTACTTGAACGAAATCGGGGGATGCCGCGCCGACTGGCTTCACTCCGAGCTCACCGCGCCGCAACGCGCGGAGAAGCTCCAGCGGCTACAGGGTGGCGAGATCGACGTGCTCGTGGGCGCACAGCTGTTGAGGGAAGGCCTGGATGTTCCGCAGGTGTCGTTGGTGGCGGTGCTGGACGCGGGTGTCCCCGGGTTTATGCGTTCCGCCCGGTCCTTGATGCAGATGCACGGCCGCGCGGCTCGAAACGCGCGGGGCGAGTGCCACCTCTTCGCGGACGGTCCCCCGTACACCGACGCCATGAACGCCGCCATCGACGAGATCAACCGCAGGCGCGAGAAGCAGCGCGACTTTAACACGCGCAACGGAATCACCCCGACGAACGCGATTGCCGGGTCGTCGTCGTCGTCGCTGTCGCTGTTCCAGGTGATGGCGGAGGAGATCGCGGAGGAACGCGCCGCCATCGAGGAAACGTCCACGGCGCGTGCGAACAGCCAGGCGGCGGCGGGGACGCGGTACGGGCCGGGCGGCGACGGCGGGGGGTTCGCCCCGAGCGAGGAGGAGGTGGAGGCGGCGCTCAAGGCGTGGCGATTAAAACGCAACGGATTTTCCGAAGCGGCAAACGCCGCGAAGGCCGCTCGCGCCGACGCGAACGCGGCGAAGGAGGCGCGCGCGGAGACCAACGCGGCGCTCGCGGGCCCCGGCGGGACGTGGGCGTCCCTCGGGGATACCTTCACGGAGTCGCAGTTCACCGACGCCCTCTTCGACCCGGTCAACGCGCCATCCGTGTCGGGAGGTAAGGAGAAAAAAGTAAAAGCTCAATCCGCCGAGGACGTGCTGGGTTCGCTCGGGGTGGACACGACGCACCTATCGTCGCTTCGTCGTCAGCTCGCGGACCTACCCGCGAAGACCGGGGTCTACCGGTGGCTCGCCGAGGACGGCAGCGTGCTGTACATCGGCAAGGCGAAGAACCTCCGCGATCGCACGCGCGGGTACCTAACTCCCGGGCTGCTGCGTCAATCGCCCAGGCACAGACGGCTGGTGTCGCTGGCGAGGTCGGTGGACACGGTGCTCACCCCCGGGGGCGAATCAGACGCGTTGGCGCTGGAAGCCAGGCTGATTAACCGAACCAAGCCGCCGCTGAACGTGCTGTTGAAGGAGGCGCCGAGGCCCGACGCCGCGCTCATCGTCGGGCTGATGGACCCGGCGGGGCTCAAGGAGGTTCCGCGGTTCTTCATGACGGACGCGGGTGACAAAGCGGGAGTTTTCGCTGGTGGAAAGAAAATTAAAATTGGCGACGCCGGGGCGGCTAATGGCGACGGGGCGGTTCGTAACTCACTGGGGTACGACGGTATCGGCGGGAGGGTGAGCCCCGGGGTGGTCAAGGCTGCGGAGGCTACCGCGGAGGCCATGAAGCGCACCGCGGGTCCTGCCCCCGGGTATTTAGGGGCGGGCGCGGGTGGTTCATCGGGTTCATCGGATTTGAACCGACCGGCCATCAGGACCTGGCTGAGGCCCACACGGGCGGACGCGCGATCGACCCTCGCCGACCTGGAGCGCGCGCTCAGCCTCCGTTCGCTCGCGTTCCGCGCGCGGCACGGCGACGGCGACGCGTTGCTCGAGCTCAAGGATGCGGCTGGCATGGCGGCGGCTGCGTTGGACGGGGGTGAAGCCGCGGAAGATGCGGCTGCTGAGTTGGAACGCCGTGGGCGACACGCCGCGGCGTCGACGCTTCGATCGGCGTCCGCCCCGGGTGCCGCGGCGCTCGGCGCGCTCTCCTCGCTGCTCGCGGAGGATGCCGCGGCGCGAGGCGCGGGGGAGGAGGGCATGCGCGTGGACGTCGTCGCGGCTGCCGCGGATGGGACGCACTGCCGGGTGCAGGTTGTGCGGATCCGAGACGGGACCATCGAGGGGATGCTTACCGCGGCGGTGGACCTGCCTAGCACGGGAAGGACCGGATCAAGGGGACACACACGGGGAGACGATGGAGTACTAAATACGGATGAGCCGGTAGCGGAGTGGCTCGGGCCGGAGGATGGCGAGAGTACTTCATCGGTGACGGAGGTTCGCGTGGACTCGACGGGGGCGGTGAGCCGGGGTTGGGTGCGAGTTCAGGACTCGGGAGAAGTTTCATCAGTCGACACCGACGCTGATGCTGACGCTGATATTGAGGGCGAGTTGTCGTTGGAGGTTGCGCTCGGCGAGGCTGCGCAGAAGGCCCTGGAGGCTTTCTACGGGGACGGGAGTGAGGCATCAAAAGGCGATGCCCCGGACGCCGTGTTGGTTCCGCACTCGCTTCCGGATGCACCCGGACTGGAACGAATCATCCAAAGGTCCGTCCACGGGAAGAAGAAGCAGAAGAAGAAGACGCGGATGCTGCGACACGGCCGGGACCTACCCCCCGGTCTCCCCACCGCGCTCGCGTCCCTCGCCAAGGCCAACGCGGCGGACTCCGCCCGGCGCGCCGCGGCTCAGGCGCTCGCCGCCGACGCCGTAGCCGGTATACTCCGACTTCCCGCCGGTACCCCCGTGCACTCCGTGGAGGGCGTGGACATATCCCACCTCGCCGGGTCCTCCACGGCGGCGTCCGTCGTGAGCTTCGTGGACGGCGTGTCGGACCCTGCCGGGCACAGGCGGTACGAGCTCAGCGTGTCCGAGTCGAAAGGGATGACCGCGCCGGGTGACGACCCGGGCGCCATCTACGCCGCGGTGACCAAACGGTGCATGGGGAAACGGGGCTCGACGACGCTGCCGGACCTGCTGCTCATCGACGGCGGGAGCGCACAGCTCGTCGCCGCCGCGCGGGCCTTAACGGACGCCGGCGTCGTCATCGCCAACGCGCGAGCCCCGGACGGCACGCTCATCCATGGAGAGGAAGACGTCAGTGATCTCTCGCAAACAACGTCGAACGCGGCGACTGCTCCGCGAGTGGCGTTGGCGTCGCTGGCGAAGGGGCGACTCAGCGGCGAGGAGGCGGTGTACGTTCCCGTGGTCGCGTCCCTCGACGACGGCACCGTCTCCATCACGCCGCGAAAGGCTTGGTGTTCCAGCGCGGCAAAGGGTAAGGATGTAAAGGGCGGGCCCGGTCTTCAGTTGTTGCGGGCGGTGCGGGATGAGTCGCACGCGGTCGCGCTCGGGGCGCATCGGCGTCGACGAAGAAGTTCGCTGTTCCAGGAGATGCTGCAAGGGGACCCGTCGGAGTTTGGTTTGGTGGAGGGTGTGAACGCGGAGGTTGGAGATTCGTCGGACGAGGAGGAGCGAGAGATGTCGGCGGTGGGTTGAGTATATAGACGGTGGTGTATAGAGGCTTAAATTGATCGCGGACTAATGTCTTCTAAGAGTTTATGCACCACGACACTCCTTGCATCGATGGCGCCGACGACCGTGCTCGCAGATTGATGCCCCACCGCACTCCGTGCACGAAGAGCGCTGACGACCGTGCTCGCATATTTCAGACCCACCGCACTCCTTGCATCTTCGGCGCTCACGACCGTGCTCGCAGATTGTACCCCCACCGCACTCCTTGCACCTAGAGCGTATACGACCATGCTCGCATATTGATCCACCACCGCACTCCTTGCATGTAGAGCGCACACGACCGTGCTGGCAGATTTGTGACCCACCGCACTCCTTGCACACAGAGCGCTCACGACCGTGCTCGCAGATTGCACCCCCACCGCACTCCTTGCACCTAGAGCGTGTACGACCATGCTCGCATATTGCACCCCCACCGCACTCCTTGCACTGAGTGCGCCGACGACCGTGCTCGCAGATTGATGACCCACCGCACTCCTTGCATCTATAGCGTGTACGACCGTGCTCGCAGATTGAGCCCCCACCGCACTCCTTGCACTCAGTGCGCCGACGACCGTGAGGACAAGCGCTGCATACCTTGCAGTTCGAGCGGTACTTCACCCCGTGCTCGCATGGCCCCTTTGTTGGAGGGGCTCTCTTCCGCTTCGTGGCTTTGTTCACCTCCTCTGGGACTTCCACTTCGCCCTCGGCACCGTCGATGTTCGGAACCGGTATCCTGACCCTCGGTCGCCAAACCGTCGTCATCATCCCTCCGCGCGCCCGACGAAGTGCCCCCCGCCAACGTTCTCATTTCTCAACCGAGTTTGCAAAACGCAGCGAAAGTTTCGATGTGATGAACGTGATGGATGTCCACACGCGGAAGCGCCGGTCGGTCCGGTCGCATCACCGGTGTCATCATGTGTTGACCTCCGTGCGCGAATCGATCGATGGGGTTCCGCGTGAATCCTTACCCGGTGGATACCATCCACGGTGCGTTCGTGGCGGCGGCGAACGCGCACCCCGACGCCATCGCCGTTCTCGGAAACGACGACGACGGCACCCCGAACCTCTCGTTCCGTCAACTCGGGAACCTATGCCGAAGCCTCGCCGCGCATCTCACGCGGACATCGAGCTCGACGCACGCACGATGCGGCCCGGCGATCTTCCGAACAGGTGATCCGAGTCCCGGAATCGCGGTCGGCGCGTCCGTTGCGGTCTCGTTGGACTCGAGCATCGAACTGATCGTGGCGTACTTTGCGGTGCTCATGGCGGGGAAGGCCTTCGCCCCTCTGGAGACAACCCTCCCGCCCGCGGCCCTAACCGGGGTGCTCTCCGCGCTTCACGAACACGCGAACCTCACACACCACATCGTATCCGCGACGGGAGGAGACACGGGAGAACCGGACCACCCCATCCCACCGGGCACACGCACGCTGGCCATTCGTCTATCGAAACCGAAATCTCATCCGGGAGATGACTCATCCGCTGACGCCGAACCCCGGCTGGAGGTGCACGAAAGCGGCGTTCCGGTCACCGTCATCCGATGCACTGACACATCATCAGATGACAGCGACGAGATGGATGACGACGAGACGTTAAATACCACACACTCCGGAGGACCGGACGACGTCGCGCACGTCATCCACACCGGCGGATCAACCGGAGCGCCCAAAGCCGTCGTCTGCGCCCACCGCGGTTCCCTCGCCTCCCACGCCGCACGCGCCGCAACGCACCCTTACGTCGCCGACGATGTCACCGGCGTGTGCGTGTTTGGCGTGTGGGACGCGGTGTGCGCGCTCCTCGCCGGGTCCAAGGTTGCGATGTTACCGCCGGAAAGTATTACCAATGGGGGTGACGTCCTGGGTCGGTACTTGTGTGATAACAAGGTGACTCGGACGATGCTGACGCCGTCGTTGGCTGAGCTACTCGTCGCCGCGGCTGCACAGGCGGATTCAGTTCACGCGCGTGAGGCGCTGGACGCGATGCGTGTCGTGGTGCTCTGCGGCGAGACCCCGCGCGTCGGCCTGGTGGACGCCTTGCTCTCATCGCAAGCTGATGAAACCGATGAAGAATATTCCAAAAGCCGAGTGGTTGCCAACCTTTACTCCGTATCCGAGGCGCACGACGTGGCGCTCGAGCGAAATCTTCGCGATGTGCAGGAAGGGCTTACGTCGACGTGTGGTGTGCCGTACGGGCACGTCCACCTGGCGATCGCGGATGACGACGGGTGTGTACTCGCCGAGTCGGAAAGTGAAGGTTGGTTGCACATCGCCGGGGACGGGGTCGCCAGCGGGTACCTCGGGCCGCACGGTTGGGAGGCGACGCGACGCGCGTTCGTGTCGAGGACGTGGCTCGACGGTGTGACGCGGACGTGGTACGCCACGGGGGATCGCGCGAAGGTTCGGAAGGATGGACGGTTGGTCCTCCTCGGCCGGGGAGCGGGGGCGGGGCGGGTTAAAATTCGGGGAAAATTGGTGAGTCTATTTTTACACTTATTTTCGTGTGGGTCATTGGACTGACGACGTGTTTAACACTTAACAGGTTGACGTTGACGGAGTGGAGGAGGTCCTTCGGGGTTACCCCGGGGTCAAAGCCTGCGCGTGCGTGGCGCGGCCGTTGTCGCACCTCAACTCCGGTGACGACACCCCGCGGGAAGCCCTCGTCGCTTTCGTCGTCCCGAAAAAGCGGCGTATTGATGAAGCGGATGAAGCACTTTCGGTTGAGGACACGGAGGCGGAGGCGATTGACGCGTACCTCGCGGATAGGCTACCGCGGTGGAGCGTCCCCGCGCGTGTGGTCTTCGTCGCCTCCATCCCGCTCACCGCCGCGCTCGCGTCCTCCGCGCCGAAGTGCGACAGACGGGCGTTGGCGCGAATGCCCTTGCCGTCGCCGAGACGGACGCGAGCGAGGAGGGACGGCGAGGGACGCGAGGTGGAACGCGAGGAGGTCGACGGAAGAGTCGTAGCGCACGTGGCGAAACTCGCGGCTGACGTCCTCGGCGTCGACGCGAGCTCCGTCGACGGCGACGACAGTTTCGCCCAACTCGGCGGGGCTTCGTTGGAGGCGCAGAGGCTTCTCTACGTCCTGCGCTCGGCCCCGACTAGTAGTATGGGTACATTAAACTACGTGGGCAGGTGGGATCGTATGACACCCGCCGATATCATCGCGGCGGACACGCCGAGGCGAATGGCGGCGGCGGCGATGAACGGGTCCCCGTCCGATGGCACCGGCGGCGCTCTCACGACCGCGGGTATGTTCGCGGAGGCTGCGCGAGAGGCGAAGGGGATCGGGGTCGGGATGTGGGACGCGCGGGGGGTCTGGAATCCTCTGGAAGCGTCTGGAAGTGACGAAGTCGTGAAGGGGGTGAAGCCGTCTGAAACGGTTCTATCGCTGGGACGGGCGAGTGGGGTCTTCCTGACCGGCGCCACCGGGCTCCTCGGTCGGTGCCTGATGCATGAGATCCTGGCGCGGATGGCCCCGGACGCCGCCTTGTTCTGCCTCGTCCGTGGCGCGAGCGCGGGGACGGCGCGAGCCCGACTCGAGGAGAAGGCCTTTCCCTCGAAAACTTTAGATTCTCGAGTGCGGGTCATCGCGGGTGACGCTGCGCATCGAAAGTTCGGGCTATCCGACGAGGAACACGCGGGTTTAGCCGAGTCGATCGACGTCGTCGTGCACTCCGCCGGCGTGGTCAGCGCGGCGGCTCCTTACGCGTCCATGGCGTCCGGCAACGTGGCTCCTGCCCGCGAGGTGCTTCGACTCGCGTGCCTTCGCCCGGGTGCGATCGTCGTGCATCATGTGTCGTCCAGCGCGGTTCTTCCACCGCTCGGCACGCCAGCCGCCGAGGTAGCCGACTCGTGCGCAACTTGGTCGGAGTCGGCCACGGGGGGCGGAGAGGCGCTTGCGTCGCTGGCCGCCGCCGGCGGATACGACACGGCGGAGGTGCACGGCGGGACGTGGCAGGGGTACGCGCAGGCCAAGTGGGTGACCGAGATGCTGGTGTGGGCGACGGCGAAGTCGTGTGGTGTGCCCGTGTGCGTGTATCGGCCTGGAAACATCGGCCCGCGTTCTTTCGACGGCGTCGGGTGCGAAGGCGACGGGACGATGGCGCTGGCGTTGGCGACGTGCGTCGGCGGATGGACCTCGGACATGCGGATAGGTGAACGGTGGAGGCTGTGGTGGACGCCCGCGGATGCAGTCGCGAGAGCGATCGCCACGGTGGCTGCGATTGAGAACGGGGACGTATGGGCGAACAGGGCTTTACACGTTGACCCGGTGGAACCGCTCCCCGCGTCGGCTCTGATGAACCGCATGAAAGTTCGTATGAACGCCGGGGTCTGGAAGCGTCTGGAAGCGTCTGGAAGTGACGATGACGGAAGGGAAGGAGGAGGAGACGGTGACGACGACGACGACGTGAGCGCATGGCGCCGGGCGGTGCTCGCGGGTCTACACGCCCTGCCGCCGACGTTAAGACGCAAAGTGGAGTCTCTCCTCGCGTTGAAGTCGGGTCTGGTCGGGGCGATGGGCGCCGCCGAGCGGCGCATGGACGGCACCGAGCTGCGCGCTATGTTGCAAACGGAGGAGAACGGCGACCTGTTCATGGACGCGTGTGAAGAGGTTCTCGGGAGGTACGTGGACGCATTCGCTGAACACGTTGAAGGCCAACGGTAGTACGATTATTTTCGCGATTTAATTTATTTCATCGCGCGGGATTTATTTTTATTTCATCGCGTTGACTACTCGCCTCCCCTGACCTGCGCGTACCTGGGTTCCGCCGCGAAGTCTTTGGAGTACTTGGTCTCCCGCTGGTGCCTCGGGTGGTCCATCAGGCCCTTGGACCCGAGCGGGATGAAACTCTCGCTCCGTTTCAGCTTGTTCCCCGCGAGCATCTCCCTCGCCTTTCTCGACTCCTCCGCCGCCTCCACCGGGTCTCTGGCTTGATAACTGGACCGTTGCGTGGTACTGTTGAGGTCGGTGATGGGGTCACCCTCCCGTGCGCGCCTGTTCACGTTGGGCGCGGTGGCCCTGGCGAACGGCCTGGTGAGGTAGCCCGGCGTTGGATACGCGGGCCGGTCCGCTCGGGTCTCTCCCAGCCAGTTGTTGCCGAAGGGGGGGCAAAACACGGGCGGGTCGCGCTTCG
>Ga0302114_10002205_pt1 | contig 12585 bp, 7 predicted proteins | sample AG5_Surface_MG_FD_203107 | JGI IMG/M metagenome (GOLD analysis project Ga0302114, IMG submission 203107) | Marine microbial communities from Western Arctic Ocean, Canada - AG5_Surface | ecosystem: Environmental > Aquatic > Marine > Oceanic | place: Canada: Western Arctic Ocean | collected...
GTGATGATGGGCTCGATGACGTCGTAGGCCGCCTTGGAGCCGCCGGGCATCATGGAGGGGCCGTTCCTGGCGCCCTCCTCGCCGCCGCTGACGCCCATGCCGAGGTAGAGGAGACCCTTCTCCTCGAGCGCCTTGGCGCGGCGCTCGGTGTTCTCGTACCACTCGTTACCGCCGTCGATGATGATGTCGCCGGGCTCCATGTGCTGCGAGAGGCCCTCGATCGTGGCGTCCACGGGGGCGCCAGCCTTGACGAGGATGATCACGCAGCGGGGCTTGGCGAGGGACTGGACGAACTCGCCCATCTCCTTGAAGCCGACGAGGTTTTCGCCGAGGCCCTCCTTCTGGGCCCTGGCCACGGCATTGTCGGTCTTATCGCCCGAACGGTTGTACACGGAGATCTTGAAACCCTTCTCGGCGACGTTCAGGGCCAGGTTCTGCGGATCGGGCGGGCGGGGGAATTGAATTGTTAGCCTAAAAAGCATAAAGCGCTGCCGTCAAAATGATCTTTTCGGGGCGGCGGCGATTCCAAGGCGATGTGCGCGTCGATGTTAGGTATCGGATCGGACGGAGACTCACCTGGCCCATCACGGCGAGGCCGCAGAGTCCCACGCGGGACTTATCCGCCTCGGCCATGGCGCTGACCCTGACGCCTGCTCGAGAGAAGGGAGTGGGAAGGGGCGCGGATTGTTCAGATATTTTGTCACAAAAGGGTTCTCGAGCCGGACGACGGCCTCGAAGCGGCGCAAAACCGGGACGGATCTTGAAATATCATCCGAAGGCGCGGGGGTTGCGGCGGCGCACGGCGGCCTTTGGGTGATCGCGCGGTTACGTTTCACGGGATGGAAGGGCGTTTTCGGTCGGACATCACGCGTTTCACGCACCGGAACGGACGACGGGCTTGGAAGCCTTCGAGGAGGCGCGCTTGAGAGCGCGGAGGGAGTCACCGGAGACGGTTGGCACTGCGGCGAGGGAGCCGACTGCGGACATGGTGATTGCGCGTGGCGAGGGTTCCTCTCCTTGCGGGGGAGCCTCTGGTGTGCCTAACCCGCGAGATGCGTGGAGAGGTGAGTGTCGCTCACGAACCTTAGGGTTTGCGAGGCGATGCGTGCCTTGGACGGGCGCGCGTTGTGAACTGTGATGATGATGGCGGCAATCATCATCAAAGTTTGTCATGAACGATCTTCTGGCTCCCGACGACTCTCTGACGAAAAGATCCTTCGTATGTTTTAGTAGACGTGAGGAAAATAGAAATAGGAAATTGATAGGAATTGAACTAGGAACTCGTGCGTTTGTCGATTATTATGGGTAAAGAAAAAAGAGCCTTCGAGCGGACCAAAAAGAGCATTCAGAGGGCGACGAACGTCGCACTCGACGCCGCGTACCAAGCCCGTCGCGCGAATTCATCGCGTCGCACCCGCGTACGTACGTATCGAGGCACCATGTCACGCGGTTCCGGTGGCGCACCCGTGAAAACCCACGCCTTGGCGCTGCTGGTGGCCTCCATGGCGCTCCTCGTGACGGGCGGTAACGGGCAAACGCCGGCGCCGGACGCATCGGGCGGGTCGTACGTGGACGTGAGCTCCAACGCCAACGCCGAAGTGGAGGGCCGCTTCGGTACCCAGCCCAGCCAGCGCTCGGGCCAATCCCTGGTGCGCCCCGTGCCCGGATACACCCCGATACGACCCCGCCTTTGCACCGCCCGGCGACATCCCGAAACGAGCACACAACGGTTTCTTTTTCGGGCACCTCTGACCGCATCCGTCCCTCTCGACTTCACTTTTAGACACTCGTGGACTCGGACACCGCCGTGCTCTTCGGCGGCCTGTCACCCACGGGCACACAGAACGACGTGTGGGAGTACAAGATGGCGGACAAGAAGTGGACGCGACTGCACGAGGGCGGGGTCGGGCCGATGGACACAGCCGCGTACTCAACAGTTCCGTCCCCTCGCACCGGCCACGTCGGCGTGGTCCTGCGGGGAAACCTGTACGTGTTCGGCGGGTACGACCCGAGCCGGGGCGATACCAACGACGTCTGGAAGTTCACGCGGGCGGCCGGGACGTGGCATCGGCTGGAGCCGGCGGGTGGTGCGGACGTGCCGGCGTCCAGGAGCGGGCACGCGGCGGTGGCGCCCGACCCGAGCGGCTCAAAGTTCACCGTGTTCGGCGGTAACATGCGCAACGACGTGTGGGAGTTCGACGTGGATACCGGCGCGTGGACGGTGGTGATGACGGAGTACGCGGGGTCATCGGGGGCGGCGATGAGGGGCGTGGGGGCGGTTTTAATGGCTGTGGGGGCAGCCGCGGCGACGACGCTGGCGAGCGGAGAGTGGTGGAGAAATTTTTGATTGAAAATTTGGTTTTTCGCGCCGAACCCCCGCGCCACATTTTCTGCGCGTGCGCCGCGATCGACAGACATATGGCGGACGATCTCGCGGGTTACCTCGCCGGCCTCGTTCTCGAGTGCGAGGGGGTCAAGGGCAAGGATAAACTGAAGGAGCTGAAGGTCGACGTGGGCCAGGACGAGCCCCTGACGATCGTGACGAACGCGGCCAACGTCGAGGTCGGGAAAAGGGTCGTCGTCGCGACGATCGGGGCATCGCTCAAGGATGAGTCGAAGGTTAAGAAGGCCATGGTGGGCGGCGTGACCTCGGAGGGCATGCTGTGCGATGGGCCGATGCTCGGGTGGCAGGGCGGCGGCGCGGGAGCGGCCGCGCTCCTCCCGGAGAGCTTCAAGCCCGGCGAGGCTCCACCCAGGTCCAGGCCTCGTCTCGACGGCGCCGGCGACGGCGACGCTCCCGCCGCGCCGGTGGCCAAGTCCACCGGTCCCGGCGTGGACTCTTTGTTCGAGAAGAAGCTGACGAAGGAGGAGAAAAAGGCTGCGCAGGAGAAAAAAAAGGCGGAGCGCGCGGCGAAGAAGGCGGCGAAGGGTGGAGACGCGGCGGAGGAGGAGAAAAGCGACGAGTAGCTCACTTGTGATCGGATACGTATCCATTCATGGCGCGTCGACAAAGGGAAGCAAACGCCTGATGATGTGCTGCAACCTGCACGTTACTCATCCAAAGATAATAAAACTGCCCTACACGGTATAGAGCCCGTGTGAGGCGTTGATGAGTAACGTGCAGGTTGAGGTCGACAATTTCGATCATCAGGCGTTTGCTCCCTCGTCGTCCACCTTCATCTCATTCCTCTTCAACCTCCCCTCCCTCGGCGAACCTCAGGAACACCTCCTCCAGCGTCGTCTGCCCGAGCTGATAGTCCTGCACCAGCCCTTTGTTCGACCCGTCCTCCAGCAGCGCGAACACCTTCGCGACGGCGGACGAAGGAAGCCTGTACCTCAGCCGGGTGGCGCAATCCTCCGTGAGCGTCGCACCCGGCACCCGCGCCTCGATCAACCCGCGGACTGACTCGATGGCGCCGTCGCCCACGCGCAGGTCCAGCGAGTACCCACTGCCGTGCTCGCTCTTGAGACCCTGTATGGGCCCCAGGCAGCGCAGCCTACCACCCACCATGATCCCCGCGCGGTGGCACAGCGCCTCGCACTCCTCCATGCTGTGCGACGTGAGCACCAGCGCTCGGCGGCGGCAGGTGGACTCGAGCACCCCCCACAGCTGTCGCCTGGACGTCGGGTCCATCCCCGTGGACGGCTCGTCCAGGAAAACCACCGCCGGGTCCCCGACGAGGGATATCGCGACGGAGAGCTTACGCTTGGTCCCGCCGCTGTACCCGGACGCGGGGAGATGGGCGTACTTTTGTATCCCGAGAGCGGCGATGAGATCCCGGGCGGTGGACACCGCCCTCGACGCTTTAAACCCCCGCAGGGACGCGTACAGGAGTAAGTGGTCCACCGCGGTCATCGACCCTTGCAACGCGTCGAACTGCGGGCAGTACCCGACGTGTTGCCGGACCCTCGCGAGGTCGGCGAGGATGTTGAAGCCGCGCGGTTCCCCCCGCGGCGTCACGATCGCGTCGCCAGAAGTCGGCGGGAACTGACCGCTGAGCATCTTGAACGTCGTGGTCTTCCCCGCGCCGTTCACGCCGAGCAAACTGAAGCACTCGCCGGACGGAACCGCGAAGGATACCCCACGGACGGCGTCGACGAAAGGCGCCGTGTCCGCACAGCTGTGTCCGCGGCGGGGGTACCGCTTGCGAAGATTCCGCACCACGAGCGCCGATTGAGACCGGCCGGAGGAGTGCCCGGGGTCCGCGTTCGCGACGGCGCGCTCGGCGGCGACACCGGCGTCCTCGTCCTCGTCCTCGTCTCCCGTGTGTGTCGTCGAGGCCGTGAGTGAGGTACCGAGCCTTCGTCGCCACCACGCCGCGGTGAACACGCCGTACTCGAGCGCCAGGTTGAGGAGGGTGTACGCCACGGCGCACACGGCCATCGCGCTCAGATTGTTTCCGGATACCTCCGGGTGCCACGGGCCCTTGGGCTTGGCATCCACCAGGCCGAGCTTGACGTCGGCGTGGTTACCCGCGAGGTTGAATAGGATCCGCGCGACGCAGTAGTGGGGCAGCCATCGGAACGCCCACTGCAACGCGTCCCACGCGTGCTCCGAGTCGTCCACGCCGGCTTCGCCCAGCCCGCCGAGCACCACGGCGCAGATGATCTGCGCGACGCCGAAGAAGAAATAGGTTCCCATCTGACCCGCGAGGCACGCCATGTTGTTCTCGAAGGGCCAGTGGAGCACGTACGCGAGTGGCGGCGCGGAGAGCATGAACAGCGCCAGCGCCGCGGCGACGACGGCGAAAGATTCGCCCGTGTACGCTTCCTCCTCGCTCGCGGCGAAAATAACGAGGAAAATGGCGAGCGGCGGCGCGAAGGCTATGAGATCCCAGGCGTACGCACCCGCCCAGAACACCGACCGGTTCAGCCCGCTCACCATCTGCAGGTGTTTCGACGCGGAGCTTCGCTCCCACACCAGAAACGCGGACGCCGACGCGGAGAGACACGCCAGCCCGAGCAGCGCGCACAGCGACACGACGAGGTGCATCAGCATGGCCTGCTCCATCTTCTGCTCCGACGTCGTGGGCATCGGGTGGTTGATCGAGACCAGCGTCGCGTTCGGTGAATCCGGGTGTAGAGCCTTGAACACGGCGTCGTGGAAGGATGCCAGAGACGCGGGCAACGCGTGGTACGCAGTCGGCGATACCATGACGGTGTAGTTAACCTCCCGCGGACCCGTGGGGGTTATCCCGTCGGGTCGGGGTGCGAACCCGGCGGCCGAGTCCACGAGCAGAGCCGTGCAGCTCGCGTTGTCCGTGTGTTCGGGGTTGGCGCACGTGGCTTGGTCCGGGATGTTCGCGAGGAGGAAACCGTCGATCGTGTCCGCGAAGTCCTCGGGCGCCGTGCAGTTGGGGCAGCCGGGGATGATCGGGTCGATTTCATCCGGGCGGCAGATGTCCACCACCGGAGACGGCTGCCAGCACCTCCACGTGCCCGGGCTCTGCGGCACGGGCATGACCTCCGCCGGCGGAAGGTGATCGACGACGCTCGCCACGTCCATGGATGACATCGGGGCCGAGAACGCGGTGGGCAGGTTCCCGAGGAAGCTCCTGTCCATGACCGAGGGCGGGGGATCCTCGAACGCCTCGTTCGATATCTTGGACACGGCGATTCCGAGGACGACGAAGAGAATGGGCACCACGTACATGGTCACGATGCCGAGTCTGTCCCGCCGCGCGTGGATCGCGCGCTTCCACAGCATCGCGTGGAACTGCCTACACAACAGCGCCCACCCGTGAACCCTGGAATCCGGGGTGGACGACTCCGAGTGCATCGTCACCTGCACGGCGTCCTCGGGTTCTGTCGAAGCCGTTGACGCGGTCGACGCCGTCGACGCGGTCGCGATGCCTTTCTCCAACTCGGCGACGTTGAGGAAGACGTCCTCCATCGTGGAGCAGCTCACGCCGCACGCCGCCACGTCCGGCCGCGACTCCAGCCGGTTGAGCACGTCGGGGAAGGACGCCCGCTGGGACGCAGGGACGGCGTAGGACGCGGTGGATCCCGCCCTCGACGTGCGCGTCGCGCCTTTTATCCGGCTCAACACGACTGAGTCCACGGCGGCGGCGGCGGCGGCATCCGCGGCGTCCCCGAGCACCACCGTGAGGCGGTACCCGGACCCAAATTTGGTCTTGAGGTAGAGCGGGGACCCGACGCAGGCCATCTTGCCGTCGTACATTATCGCCACGCGGTCGGAGAGTATGTCAGCCTCGTCCATGAAGTGGGTGGTGAGCAGCACGGTGGTTCCCATGCGCTGCCTGAAACCCCGGATCACCTCCCAGGTGTATCGGCGGCTCCTAGGGTCCATACCGCTGGTGGGTTCATCGAGGATCACGACGGATGGGTTACCCACGAACGCCACGGCGACGGAGAGTTTCCTGCGCTGCCCGCCGGAGAGCGCGCCGGCTTCGCACTCAGCTTTGTTCGTCAGACCGACCGCGGCGATCTTGTCGTCGACCTCGCGGGTGATTTCGGACTCGGGCACACCCCTGAACACGGCGAAGAGCTCGAGGTGTTCCCTCGCGGTCAACGTGGGCCAGAGCACGTCGAACTGGGGGCAGACGCCGAGGTCTTTCCGGATCGATCGCATGTCGGTCTCGACGCTCATGCCGTCGATCATCGCGGCGCCTCCGTCCTGCTTGATCATGCCGGTGAGCACGGAGATGGTGGTGGTCTTCCCGGCGCCGTTGTGCCCGAGCAGCGCGGTGATCTGCCCCCTCCGAGCCGCGAAGCAAAGGCCGTCGACCGCCCTGTTCGACCCGAAGGTTTTGACCATCTTGTTGACCCTGATCATGGGCGCGCCGTCGTCGTTCTTGTCGCGGTGCACGGGTTCAACGCCGTCGGGAAGGCTCGCCGTGTCGTGGGGTCCCGAGGCATCCGCCGCCGCCGCCGACGTTTTTTTACCGAGCCAGTACGAGGGGTCAAAGACGAACCACCACGGCCGAACGCGCCCGAACGGACCGGGTACCACCTGATCGAGGTACCACGCCAACACTAGGTACGCCACCGTGTTACACGCGGTGACGCCCAGCACCAACGCCCCGGAGAACGTCCCCGTGCCTTCACTCGCGGATATCTCGGCGCCGTCCAGGAGGTTCAGGGAGACGGTGTCCCACGTGGCGCCCATCTGCGCGTTTTCCAGTATGGAAACCACCCATCCCCACATGTACACGCACGTCGCGGGCATCATGACGCACGATGCGATCCACGAGTCGCCGCCCATGTTATCAGCAGCCACGGCGCTCACGCCGGGGACCCAGGTGACCACGTACACCAGCGCGGATGCGATGGCGGCGACTTTCGCGCTGGAGAACAAAGTCGTGAGACAGAAGCAAAACGCCACCAGCTGGCAGGTCCACAGCGCGAGGAACGCGAACGTCAGGGTCCAGTCGGTGTACCTGAACGGGTATATACCCACCAGCGAGACGAGTAAACTGACGAGCAGAAGGCTGGCGTAGCTCGTCACGAACCAGGAGCTCCAGTACGCCAAGTCGCTCAGACCGAAGATTTTCATCCCCTCCCGGATCCTCAGCTCCTTCTCCACGCAGATTCCCTTCACCACCACGACCACGGTGATGCAGAAGGTGAACACGTACACGAGCCCGAAGAACACGGACGCGAACGTGGACCCGAGGTTGGTGCTGTACGCCGGGAACGGGTAGCCTTTGACCGAGGCCGCGAGTCGTACGCCTCGGGGCGCCGGATCCGCGGGGTCGAGCGGGGCGGTGAGACTCATGAGCGCCTGGTCGAACGATTTCTGCACGTTGGCGTAGCTCCAGTACCGCCTCCACCGGTCGTTCTCGCCCACGACCCACCGCTCGAACTTCTCGGTGGACCACTTGGTGCCCATGTCGCCCGTGGGCACGTCCGTGGCGTTGACGCGTATGGTGTATTCGATGCGTCGGTCAGTCGGGGTGAGATCGGGCGGGAGTGAAACCACCGCCACCACCGACCGGCCCCATTCCGCGAGCTCGAGCGCGCGCTCCATGGCTTTCGCCTCGGACGGGAACCCGATGAGGAACTCCTCGATGACCGGTCTGTAGCACTTCGTGTCGGTGACGCACTGTTCGGTGCAGAGCCAGTTGAGGGTGAGCGGGTTCGCGGTGAACGAGTCGCGGCCGAGGCCGTCGTATCCGCCCCTCTGCTTTACGAACCCTGCGCAGGCGGTTGGATCGTTCCTGCACCCCGCGAGCACCTCCGGTATGTCGAGGATGCCGTGCTCGGCGATGGCGTCCTGGTTGAGCTCGATGGAGGACGCGAGCGCCACCTGCGTCATGAAACCTCCGCCGCAGAGCAGGTCGATCGCGGCGGACTCCGCGACCCGCTTGGCGTCGGGGTTTGCGTTGGGCGACCAGAGGAGTCTGTACGGGCCGTCGCCGGTGGGTCCGCCGGGGACGCGGCCGCTCCACGTGAGGCTTTGGATGGGCGCCGGGCGGTGCAGGGTCATCTCCACGGACTCGTCCGCGATGAAGAGCCGCGGGAGGCACATGAGCGCGATGAAGGCGACGGGGACGAGCACCTCCAGTATCGTGCACCACAGTTGCGAACCCCTCGTCTTCAGGACGAAGTTCTTGCGGAGCACCGCGCGGAACTTGGCGTACTCGCCGTCGCGATGCGAAGCACGCGCGCCGCCGAGGCCCGCGTGGGCATCGCGCACGGTGGATCTCAGCGGATGCGAGTCGAGCGGGTCGGATACGGCGTCGGTGCCGGAAGGGGAGAGCCCGCATAGGTCTTTCCGCCCACTCTCCACGCCCTTTTCGTCGTTCGTCGTGGCTCGTTCGTCGATATCGGCCGGGCTCCCTGACTCCGGCGTGCCCGCCGGCGAGGGTACGCGCGAGGTGACCCGCGGCCGGGGGAACGCAGGCCAAGCTATGGCATTGGCCATCGACATCGGCGTCGCGCGCCCGAGTCTGCGCCGCCCGATCGACCGCGATACGACCTCGAAGCCCCGCGCGCCTCGACAACCTTGCCTCTCTCGACGAAACGAAACGAAACGAAACGAGACCGAAATGTGCACACTTCGAGGCGAAGGCGCGAGAGCATGGTGCTCGGCGCGCGCGTGCGGGCGCTGGCGGTGGACGCGCTCGGGTACGCCAAGGGCGTCCCGGCGCTCACGCTCGATGACCGCGCCTTCCGCGAGTTCATAGTGTGGCTGGAGGACACCAAGATCAGGGCGACGCCCATGGACGCGCGCGGGCCCTTGCGCGCGGTGGATGCGCCCGCCGCCGCGTGGAATTCGGCGTTCGCGTCGCTCGTCACCGAGACCGGGTGCGAGCTGGACGCCACGGACGCGGCGCAGACATCGCGGGTGTTCGACTACCTCCTGGAGCAGGCGGTCGCGCTGGATTACAGGGACAACGCCGTGGACTTCGGAGCGGTGGTGAAGGACCTCAAGCTCGCATCCATCGGTGCCGCCCCGCCCCCGCCGAAGCGACAGAAGACCTCCGCGGGGGGGCGGGTTACCGGCGCGGGCGGGTACGACGACGACGCGTCTCGGCCGAGGATGCGCGGCCTCACGGATCCCGCGCTCAGATCCCGGCTGGATGACCTCGCGGCGGCGCTGCGCGTGGATGCGACGACGCGCGTGGATCAACCAACGACGACGGGGATGGGCGGCACCATCGAGGAATTAGCGGATGCGTGCGTCGACGCGGTGGAGAGATTCGTCGCTCCGTTCTGGTCCAAGGTTGAGGCCAAGGTAACCGAGGGTACCGATGGAACCTCCCAGAACGAAACACGATGGAACCTCCGCCCCGAGGACTTTCCCAGTGGGGTGGCGTTGGGCCCGGATGGTTGCGACGGGTTTTGTCCGGCGGTGACTGCGGCGGTGAACGTGCTCCGGGTGCTGCACGTCAACGACCTTCGGGTGCTGCAGTCGGCGGTGGACGCGCTGCTGGTGCAGATGCAGGAGTACACGAGCGACCCGAAGACGGACAGCAGGCTGGGTAGGGTGGGCAGCGGGTGATCATCGGGTTAGCGAGTATAGCAAACAACGCAGACTAGTTTTTAACGCCTTTGACACTTCGTTTGGCTACACGAATATCGAGTTGGCACCCCCCGGCACGAGCTCCTTGCGCATCAGCGCCACCCCGTCGCCCTTCTGCTTGAAGAACATCACCGCCTTCTTCTCCTCCGTCGCCTCTATCCGATACCCGGCTCCGGTGTACAGCTGCGTGGCAACCGGGTCGTTCTGGCGGACGTGCAGCCAAATGTCGGCGCCGCCCATCTCCACCACGAGCTCATCGCACGCGCCGAGCAGCGCCTTGGCGACCCCTCTCCCCCGCGCAGACTCCCTCACCGCCATGTTGCACAGGTACGGGGCGTCGGGCGGGGACGGGAGGGCCCTGGCGCCAGAGCCGGCTCCGCCTCTGGCGCCCGCGTCGGCTCCTCCCCTCGCCGCCTGCGAGAACGAGAGCGTGACGATGGCCACCACCTCGTCCGATGCCTCGTCCACGCCGACGAGGCAGACCTCGTCGGGGTTCGACTCGAGCTGATCCAGCAGGTACTTGGCGACGCGTGCTCTCGGGCGCTCGTCCGGGGATCCCCTGAACGATTCGGTCATGACCTCGGTCGCGCTCTTGACGTCGGACCCCTCCATGAGCCGAGCCGCGAGGGTTGCCCCATCCTTGAGGGGCATGCCGCCGCGCTTGAACCCGGTCTGGATGCCTTTCAACTCCTCACGTCGCTCGATCGTGCCCACCGACGCGACGAAACGCGGTGACGACGGCACCCTCCTCATCCTTCGTGTCGCGTTTCCGTGATGACGAGGACGCGAGGTTCGCCGCGCCGTTCCCGAGTCGGGGACGGCGCGGCGCATCGCGGGCACCGTGTTCATGGCGACGGCCATGGAAGACATGACGGATGACACTCGAGCTGTGACGCGGAATCGACCCCGCCGTCGAGAGTGTCGCGCAGCGGGGCGCTTCCGAACGGATAGCGAAATCCAGCTAAGAAATGTCAGCCCCGGCCACTGCTGAGGGCGCATCTCGGGGGCGGCAGGGATGTTCAACTGGATCCGCGTCAGGGGTCTGGTCACCTCCTCCAGCCCCGATGACGACCCGACGATGGCGCAGCACAACATCAGGGTGTTCGCGCACGTGGAAGGGGTCGACAAGCAGGCGATAGCCACGCAAGGGTCCCTCGGCTCGTACACAACCAGGGAGGACGCGTGCGAGTCTGGTTGCCTGGCGGCGTGCGAGAGGGCGACCACGAGCGCGATCGCCGAGGGAGCGCTGGAGACGTGTAGAGTGGCGTGTGAGAACGCGTGCACGATGCCGGACGCATCAGGGAAGTTCTCCGCGGTGGTATACGGCAAGCAAACCGAGGGGGATCCAACAGATGACGCCAATCACCAGGCGCCGGCGAAGAAGGACGAGAAGCGGTTGGGGCTGAGCGCGGACCGAATACCGAGGGACGATCGAACGGAAGGGAGTAGCAACCCATAGACGACATATTTCACAACGAATCATCCTAGTCCACTTTACGTCTCTCAAGCCTCGAGGGAAACCTTGTGGGCCATCGCCTCCTTGTGGATGAGGTGGTTGGCCTTGTCCAGGGTGTTGAGGAGTTTGTCAATCTTGCCCACCCACTGGTTCAGGAGCCAGTCCGCGCCCTGCGCCTGGGTCTTGAAGTCCACCACACCGCCCGGCCTGTCAATCTTGGCGCTCACCTTTTTGGACGTCACCAGGTCCGAGAGGTGCTTCTCCGTCTCATCCGCCGGGAGGCAGAGGAGCTCGCCCAGCCGCGACAGCGCGACGCGGGAGTAGTAGGCGCCGATGACGAGCAGGTTGTGCTCGATGACGCGCTGCCTGAGGTCGTTCTTGCGCTTATCCCCATCCTCGCCCCCGAAGATGTCCGCCTCCGCCGCCATCTCGCTGCCGAACGCGGCGGCGAGGGTGTCCCAGTGGATGATCTCCTTCGTGGTGAACTGCTTCATGAGCTGCTTGTGCAGGGGCAGGTCGGCGAGCTTGGCATCCTTGGAGATCTGATGCAGCAGGGACTGCTGCATGGGCTCGTTGGCGGCGAGCGCCACGTACCAGACCACCTTCTTCATCACCGGAGTCCACTTCGAGGGGTCCTCCTTGACGCCCTCGCACTCCATGATGTTCTGGTAGCACCTGCAGATCTCTAAGTACTCGTTGCTATGGCTATGGAAGCGGATCATGAGGTTGTAGTAGCGCAGCTTGAGCTCGGGCACGGGCGGGATGGTCGGGTCCGTCGCCTCGAAGTAACCCTCCGCGTGTTCCACGCTCGCGTTCTTCTTCTTCTCCTCCTTGGCGCGCTCCTCCTCCGTCATGTCCTTGTCCAGGTCCATCTGGCTCACGTCCTCGCCAGCCTTCTTCGCCGCCTCAAACGCCGCCTTCTTCTCAGCCTTGACAATCTCGTCGAAGGACTTGGCGTTGATCTTCCTGGAGAGGATCTGGGCGCGGATGTAGTCACCCTTATCGAGGCACAGGCGCACCTGCTCCTCGATGAAGAAGAGCTTCTCGTGCTTGGACAGCGCCCCGTACGTCTCAACCGCAACCTCCTGCATGATGGAGGCAGCCTCGTCGATCTTGCCAGCCTCCTCCTTGATCTTGGCGA
>Ga0302114_10002206_pt1 | contig 12580 bp, 9 predicted proteins | sample AG5_Surface_MG_FD_203107 | JGI IMG/M metagenome (GOLD analysis project Ga0302114, IMG submission 203107) | Marine microbial communities from Western Arctic Ocean, Canada - AG5_Surface | ecosystem: Environmental > Aquatic > Marine > Oceanic | place: Canada: Western Arctic Ocean | collected...
CAACACTTCCTCCAACAACTCCCTCTCATCCTCGGGTGACCTCAAAAAACAACTCAACGAAACTGCGGCCGAGAAGAAAGTCCGCCTCCAGGGCGAAGTTCGCCTTCGGATGCAGCGAGAAAAGGACAGGAAGAACAATGCCGACAACAACAACTTGTCGGGCGCTAACCCTGTTGCGACCACAAGTTCCTCCTCTCCCCCGAAGAAGAACAAATCTGTAATGGGAAAGCTCAAGAAGATGTTCTCCCCCAGCAGCAAACAACAAAAACAAACCACGTCATCAGAGCTCAGCAGCAACTCTGCTGCTGCTCAAACTGCAGCCGCCCCAGTAAAAGTTCTTTCCCCAGCAGCAGCAGTCCCACCCCCCCCTCCCCCGGCGGTTGTGGCCGCCCCTATCCCTATTCCTGCCATATCCAAATCCAATTCTCCCACCCCAGCGGACAAACTTAAAACTCAAAAGGTGAGTGAACACGAAGCGAGCGAGCCTTGAGGAAGACGAGAAATATATACGAGCCACTACTAAACCAACCCACTCAATTGGTTTTTGTACCTTCTTCGCTCGGCGCAGCTTGCAGCCAAGGCCTCCGCCAGAGAGGATTTAAAAATGAAGATGGAGCGGTTGAAACAGGCCGACCTCAAGCGCAGGGAAGCGCAGGCCGCTCGCAACGAGTTGGAGAAGAGGGCCGCCCTTGCTGCGTCCACGGCGGCGGCCACAGCCACGGCCACGATGCCCCCCCCCACCAAATCAATCCCAGCCCTCCACCCCAAGAAGACCGCAATTCCCTCCCTTCCCGTGCGAAAGAACCTACACACACCAAAAACACCAGCAACGACCTCTTCAATCTCCCCAAACAACGGCAACAACTCCAAACCGACCTCTACTGGTTCGGCTGGATCAAAATCCTCAACAGGCTCAACGTCGAGTGCAAAAAGTTTGGAGGACCAGGTCAACGAGAAGAAGGCTGCAATGGCCAAGGCAAGGGCCGAGAGGGACGAGAAACAGAAGGCGAGGCTTGCCGAGGAGATGAGGAGCAAAATGAAGTTGCAGCAGCAGCAGGTGAGTGAGCGGAGTGGAGTGGAGCGGAGTGGAGCGGAGTGGAGCGGGGGGGGGGGTGAGAAAGACGAGAGATTTAACTAAATTAACCCACTCTTTCGCTCGGCGCAGCAGCAGCAGAATCAAGCACCGCCAAGCAACCCTTACAAGCCACCAGCACCAAATTCCACCTCCAATTCCGCCCAAAATGGTGGACCCAACAACGACAAGGTCGAAAAGCAAAACGCGCTCGTCGCACAGATGCGAGAGCGGGCAGCGAAAGCCAAGGAGGCGGCGAATTTGGCCAGCCAAGGACCCACAACCACGAGCAACAATAACAATACCAGCAATAGCAACACAAAACCCAGTAACCCACAACAGCAACAATCACAACAAGTACAACAACAAAAAGCAGCGGACACGTATGAGATCTCTGATCGCGAAAACAGCGAGGACGACGACGACGAGGACGAGGAGCAGGTGAGTGAGCGAAACGAGCGAGCCTTGTTGAAGACGAGAATACTCGCGATGAATCAACACCCGCGAAATGGCTACAGACATAATGGCTGCATCCACTACTAAACTAACATTATTCCACTCAATTCGTATTCGTTTGGCACCTTCTTCGCTCGGCGCAGGAACAAGCCCCCAAGAAGAAAGTTCCCGACTGGGCGAGGTCCGCAAATCTGATTCCAGCTCTGGAGAATCAGTTTTGCGACGCTGCCAACAGGATCGATCCAGACACAATTTTCCCGGAGGTCCAGAGTTGCGACTTGGAGGATATTTTTCAGCAGAAGAAGATGAGGTACCAGAGGAGGACTAGCTCGGGGAACTGGAGCAAGGACGAAATCACAGTGAGCGAGAAGATCACCTACAAGAGGGACATGGGCTACAAGAAGAAATTGCAGCAACAGCAAAAACCATAAATAATTTCCGTTGGGTTAAAAAAATGACATTTTCAAAAAACATAATTCTCTCTACTATCACTTCACTATCCTATCGTCTTTGGTCGTCGTCGTCCTGTTGCACATGCTGCTCAGAAAGTAGAATCATCCCCAGCACTGTGATACTCGCAAAGAAGAACCAACTGTACATCTGTTTGGGATCTTTGATTTCGTTGTAGTAAAGGAGGCCCCATAGCCCGCTTATCAAGAGAGCAGCCTGGCACAGGCTGTAGCCCACCCCTTCCCCTAGACTCTGCACGGCTAGTATGCTCGCTAAATTCCCGATGCTGCGAAAGAAAGTAAGATGTTAGTTTTGTTCCTGTCCATAAGCATTTCGCTCGCTTCATGGTGCCTCACCCTCACCTCCACAAAATGCCAGATGTAATCCCGGGTTTCCACATGATAGCAAAGTGGAGGCAAGGAAGCTCGTTCCACGCTGATTGGAGGGAGCTGGTAATGCTGCAGTTGTAGAAGAACAAAATGATCCACAGGCTGCTGGTGACGATGGCAGCTCCAACAGCGAAGGACACCAAGTACTGCATCCCAGTTGTGCCCTTCGGAACGTACTTAAATGGAACCATAATCGATCCTCCCCAGCAGCCGTTGAAAACCGCTGCTATTATGCCAGCGGTAAATCGGGTGCACCGCCACCCAAACAAGGTCGTGTAGTTTGTTGGTTTGTTTTTCGACAGCTGTGATTGTGATTGTGATTGTGATTGTGATTGTGATTGCGTGATTGTGTAATCATCGCCATTTATGAAGGGAACCTCGGTTGAATCAGAATTGGGGGGCGGACTGGGAGGCACAGAGAATATTGACATTCCAAAGATCCCATAGCACATGATCGCCACACTGAGGCAAGATAACGGAATGTTTTTCACCTCCTGCGCCGAGCGATGCGAAGCGAGCCATTAGTTTAGTTTAGTTTAGTTTAGTTTATTCAGATTTGCATAGCGGACTTCACATACCTCTTCAAACACAAAAATGCCCCACGAGAAGCTGACAATCACAATGATCGAACTCCAAATTCCCTGCCCCACAGCAAGGCCACAGTGGTTTACAGAGTAAATCGCGCCAATTCCAGCCGGAACCCAAAAAGCACCCGAGGCAATGCCAATTGGCGTATAGGAAAACTCGGTAACGAGAAGTGTCAGCCAAGCAGTGCAAAACATTGTGCTTGTTTTATATGTTTGAAAAACAAGAGGGTGGTAATTGCATGACTGCGCTCTTTGCGATTTCATAGGAACCGCAAAACTGCCAAAGGTGAGGCAGCATACACCAACAAGGAGATATCCAATTGTCTCTGGAATGGTTGAGGTGTCTAACTTGAAAGGTGGCATAATCAGAGTTCGCTCTAACGAATGGTGGGGAGAACAAAAAAAGAAATATTTCCAGCCTTAATCGCTATATATATGATGCGGTGCCGTATTGTGGAGCGTTTTTGGAACTACTTTTTGTGGTGTGTATTTTTGGCTTATTTTTGCGAAGGTTCGTAGGAATGAACCAAGGAACAAAGGAAAGAGCATTTACATTTTTTCCTCGCCACCCAAAAAAATTCCACTGTAAACACATCTCAACCCCAATAGCACTTCACAATGGTAAGTTAAATGGCTAGAACGTACCCTAAACCACAATTAAAACATCGTCACCTTACTGTATGTTCGCTCGTTCGGGATACAATTCACTTGGCTGTGAGCTCTCCCCCCCCCTCTCCTCCCCCCCTCCCCTCCTATTAACCCCCTTTTTCTACACTACACATGTCCCCTCCCTCAGGTTAACTTTTCCGTCGATCAGATGCGTGCCATCATGGAGCTCAAGCACAACATCCGTTCCATGTCTGTGATTGCTCACGTAGACCACGGAAAGACCACCCTTACAGACTCTTTGGTTCAGAAGGCCGGAATTATTTCCTCCAAGGCTGCCGGAGGAGCCAGGTACACCGACACCCGTGCTGATGAGGCCGAGCGTGGAATTACCATCAAGTCCACCGGAATTAGTATGTTCTTTGAGTATTCCCAGTCCGCCAAGGACGTTGCTGTTGCTGGAGGTATGTCCGAGGCCGACCAGGCTGCCATGGACATCCAGCTCGAGGACGCCATTGAGGCCGACAAGAACATTAAAATTACCGGAAACAGTTACTTGATCAACCTGATCGACTCCCCCGGTCACGTTGACTTCTCCTCTGAGGTCACAGCCGCCCTCCGTGTGACTGACGGAGCCCTCGTTGTCGTCGACACCATTGACGGTGTCTGCGTTCAGACCGAGACCGTCCTTCGCCAGGCCATTGCCGAGCGCGTCAAGCCCTGCTTGATGGTCAACAAGGTTGACCGCGCCCTCCTTGAGCTTCAGCTTCCTGCTGAGGAGCTCTACCAGGCTTTCTGCCGCTCCATCGAGAGTGTCAACGTCATCGTTGCCACCTACAACGACGAGAAGCTCGGAGACGTCCAGGTTGACCCCACCAAGGGAACCGTTGCCTTCGGGTCCGGCCTCCACCAGTGGGCCTTCACCCTTAAGAAGTTCGCCATGACCTACGGAGCCAAGTTTGGTGTCCCTGAGGAGAAGATGATGACCAAGCTTTGGGGAGATTGGTTCTACGACGTTGAGGGAAAGAAGTGGGTCACCAACGATAAGGGAGGCACTCTTGAGCGTGCGTTCTGCCAGTTCATTGCCACCCCCATCACCACCCTTTTCGAGGCCATCATGAACGAGAAGCACGGAAAGGTCAACAAGATGTTGAAGGCCATTGGTGTTGAGCTGAAGCCTGACGAGCGCGAGCTTGTCGGAAAGCCCCTCCTCAAGCGCGTGATGCAGAAGGTGAGCGAGCCTTAAGCCTTGAGGAAGACGAGAAATATTTACGAGGAAATATATTTCGAAATATATATTTCGAAATATATTCAATATTCGAGCCACCACTAAACCAATTCCAACATTATCAACATTATATTATTCCACTCAATTTACTTCGCACAAAAAACTTGTTCGCTCGGCGCAGTGGCTCCCTGCCGGAGATGCCGTCCTCGAGATGATCGTGCTCCACCTTCCTTCCCCCGTCGTTGCCCAGAAGTACCGTGTCGATACCCTGTATGACGGACCCCTGGACGATCAGACCGCCGAGGCCATCCGCACCTGCGACACCTCCGACGGGTGCCCCATGTCCATGTACATCAGTAAGATGGTCCCCACGTCCGACAAGGGACGTTTCTACGCCTTCGGCCGTGTTTTCTCCGGAAAGATTGCCACCGGCCAGAAGGTCCGCATCATGGGACCCAACTACGTTCCCGGCAAGAAGTCCGATATCTGGATCAAGAACATCCAGCGCACCGTCATCATGATGGGAAGGTACACCGAGCAGGTTGCCGACGTGCCCGCCGGAAACACCTGTGCCTTGGTCGGAGTTGACCAGTACTTGCTCAAGAGTGGAACCATTGCCACCGCTGAGGATGCCCACTGCATCAAGACCATGAAATTCAGTGTGTCTCCCGTTGTGAGGTGCGCCGTTGAGCCCAAGAACTCCGCCGACCTCCCCAAGCTCGTCGAGGGAATGAAGCGCCTTTCCAAGTCCGATCCCATGGTCTTGTGCTACACCGAGGAATCCGGTGAGCACATCATTGCCGCTTCCGGAGAGCTCCACCTGGAGATTTGCCTCCAGGACCTCCAGAACGACTTTATGGGAACCACCGTCAAGGTGTCCGACCCCGTCGTGTCCTACCGTGAGACCATCACCGGAGAGACCGAGAAGACTTGCCTTTCCAAGTCCCCCAACAAGCACAACCGTCTCTTTGTTGATGGAACCAGCCTCGGAGCCGAGCTTTGCATCGCCGTCGACGATGGAGAGATCTCCTCTACTGCTGACCAGAAGCTTCAGGGCAGGAAAATGGCCGACGAGTTCGGCTGGGACGTGAGCGAGGTGAGATACTGCGAGCGAAATATATATATACTGTGAGCGAGCTTTGAGGAAGACGAGACGAGACGAGACGAGCTTTGAGGAATACGAAAAGATGAGAATGCTAACCCACACACACACACACACACACACACACACACAATTCCAATTCCAATTCGTGCTTGGTTCGCAGGCGAGGAAGATCTGGGCCTTCGGCCCCGATGGAACCGGCCCCAACATGTTCGTCGACACCACCAAGGGAGTCAACTACTTGCTCGAGATCAAGGAGAGTGTCGTCGGAGGATTCGCCTGGGCTTCCCAGAACGGCCCTTTGTGCGAGGAGGTCATGCGCGGCTGCAGGTTCAACCTCATGGACGTCGTGCTTCACGCCGATGCCATCCACCGTGGTATGGGACAGATCATGCCCACCGCTAGGCGCGTTTGCTTCGCCGCCTTGATGACCGGCCAGCCCGGACTCCTTGAGCCCGTGTACCTGTGCAACATCAGTGTCCCCCAGGACGCCATGGGCAACGTGTACGGTGTCTTGACCAAGAGGCGCGGACACGTCTTCAGCGAGGAGCAGAGGCCAGGAACCCCCCAGATGACTTTGCTGGCCTATTTGCCCGTCATGGAGAGTTTCGGCTTCACCGCCGACTTGAGGAGCAACACCGGAGGAAAGGCCTTCCCCCAGTGCTCCTTCGACCACTGGGAGCCCATGTCCGGGAACCCCATGGAGGAGGGAAACAAGGGATACGATACCGTCATGGCAATCCGAAAGAGGAAGGGACTCGCCGAGAACATCCCTCCCCTGGATCGCTACATGGACAAGCTTTAAATTTGTCTCCTATAAAGAATGAAAGAAATGGAGATGGGTTTGGAGTGGGACGGGGCAGAGAGGAAAATAATAAAATAAATGAAGATTCAATTTCATTTTGTGGTTCAAAAAAAGGCAAATTGTTGCAAAGCTTTTTTATGTTGTTTGAATTTTTTTTCCTTCTCCTTTCTCTTTTCTTAAGTCTTTTCTCTTTGTGTTGTTATTTGTAGTGTTGTTTATTAGCTTGTCGTTGTTTTTTGTTGTTAGTTTTTTTTAGATTTCGGATTTATGGTTGGTTTTGGCTATTCTGTTGCTTAGTAGTGTTTGATCTGTTGTTCTGTTTGTTGTGTTTTGTTTTATTATTTTCTGAATCCCCCCCCCTCCCCTAATCCTCCCCTCCCCTACAACTGGCCTCTGTAAGTGTCATTCATGGCCTGCCTCCTCCTGTCGTCCATCGCCGCCTGCTGCTTATAGATCTGCCTCGCCCTCTCCCTGATCGCCGTGCAGCTCGGCACCGGGCACGTCGACAGCTTGCACTGTCTAGCGTGAATCTGCAGCAGGGCCCAGATCCTCTTGCACACGCTGCACCCTCCTTGGGCCTTCTGCTTGCACTCCGCCCCGTGCCTCAGCAGGCCCTTCATCTTGCTGCAGTTCGCACTCGGGCACTCCTTCGCCGTGCTGTCGCAGGTCGCCGCGTGCTGCAGAAGCTGCATGTGCAGGTTGATGCTCCGCTGCCTGTCATTCCTCTGCGCCGAGCGAAGAAGGTGCCAAACGAATACGAATTGAGTGGAATAATGTTAGTTTAGTAGTGGCTCGTATTCTCGTCTTCACCTTCGGCTCACTCGCTTCGCTCGCTCACCTGCTGCTCGGTCAGCTGCGCCTGCTGTGCAATCGGGATAGGTTTCAAAATATGCTGGTGGCTGTCGGGGTTCATCCTAACGCACTCCTGGCACAAATCAAAGTCGCTGCACGTCGGGCAGTTGTACCTGTACCCCACCAAAATCTCCCTGCTGCAGTAGGCGCACTGCTGGACGAACTTGGGCGCCTCGCGGTTGTGCAGGTGCCACAGAACCATCATGCTGGTGTGCTTCGCCCTCCTGAGATCGTCGAACTGGTAGTGGTTCCCCTGGCACAAGTTCAGGAACTGCTGCCGATTGTTGAGGAACTCGCAGTCAAGGTCCTCGACATCGTCGTCGATTACCTTGGTGATGTCCCCATTCATGTTCTTGACGGACTTTCGAATGTCCCGAATTTTGCAGCTCTTGTAGGCTTGCGGGTCCACCTTTTCTTCGTCTTCGTCAGAATCTTGGGAGCCCTTGGTTTTGGCCTCCTTGTCCTTGTCCTTGTCCTCCTCCTTAACTGCTGTGACTTTGGCGTCAGCAGCCTCCCCCTTCTCCTCCTCCCCCTTCTCCTCCTCCCCCTTCTCGTCACGTTTCCGCTTATTCGTGCTGGACTTGTTCGTGCTGGACTTCTTCTCCTCCTCCCCCTCAACCTCCATCCCCTCGTCCTTCTTCTCCTCGGCTGCCACAGCAGCAGCAGCAGCCTCCCCCTCGCTCTCCTTCTCCTCAACCTTCTTCCTGGGTCGCCCTCGCTTTCCCTTCGGAGTCGCCTTGGCCTTGGCCTTCGCTTTGGGTTTAGGCTTGGGTTTAGGCTTGGCCTTGGGCTTGACGGGAGAAGTTTTTCGCCCTCTTCCGCGGGTGGGCCTGGACGGCGTCTCGGCCTCCTCCTCCTCCTCCTCAGCATCGCTGGCAATCTCCTCCTTAACCTTCTCCTCCTCCTCCTCCTGCTCCTCCTCCTCCTGCTGCTCCTCCTTGACTGTGACGGGAGTTGAATAGTTGCGCGCTTTCCCCGCTTTCCCCGCTTTCCCCTTTGGAGTGGTTGTTGATTTAGTTGATATTGTTGATTTTGCTTGAGACGGCGGTGATTCCTCTTCGTCTTTCTTCCCTCCGCGGCCGCGCCGGGGGGTCTGCCTTCGTGAAGAAGTTGGGGAAGTTGTTGCTGTGGTTTTGCCTTCGTCCTCGTCCTCGTCCATTTTATCATCATTTTCCTTCTTCACCTCAGTCTTAATCTTAATATTTTTCTTTTTCTCCCCCTCTCCCTCTCCCTCTCCCTCTCCCTCTCCCTCTCCCTCTCCCTCTCCCTCTCCCTCCCCCTCCCCCTCTCCCTCCTTCTCTTTCTCTTTTTCCTTCTCATCCTTCTCATCCTTGGAATCCTTCTCATCCTTCTCGTCGTCCCCGGAGTTCAAGCCCGCGTCGCCTATTTTCAGCCCGCCGTCGTCGTTTTCGTCGTCGTCGCTGCCGCTGCCAGCAGCAGGCGCGATCGCGTTCTTGGCGTCCTCCTCGGACTGCTTCTCGGACTGCTCCTCGGACTGCTTCTTGGCCTTCTCCTCCTCCTCCTTAACCTTCTGCTCGCTCTGCGCCTTGATCTTTTCCGCCTTCTTCTCCGCCTTCTTCGTCTCAATGACGACCTCCTCCGCCCTGATTCTCGTCGGCTCCTCCCAGTTCAAATAAGCCACGATGAAGGAGTCCTTCATGGGCTGGATCGTCTCGCCCAGCTTGACCATCAGCTGGTCCCTCCCTCCCTCCTCCAAGCTCTTCGCTGGCCCTAGCCCCGTCCCGCTCGCCAAGAGCGCCTCCTCGCCGTCCTTGTCGAGTCCTGTTGATCGCATTCCAGCCCTGCTCTCCGCCCCCCCCTTGGCCTTGGATTGCTTTTTCTGCAGCGCCTGGGCCTTCTGCGCCGAGGCCGAGGCCGAGCGAAGAAGGTGCGAATGCGAATCGAGTGGAATAATGATATTGATCATATAATATTAGTTTATAGTGGCTGGTATGATATTTCTCGTCATCCTCAAGCCTCGCTCGCAGTATTTCGCTCACTCCGCTCACTCACTCACCTGCTGCTCCTGCCTCTTCAAAATGGCCGCCGCCTCCATCTCGGCCTTCTTCTTCTTGCTCGGCTCCTTGGGCTTCTCCCCGAGCTCCTTGATGACGTTCTCAGCCTCGCCGACCCAGTAGTCCCCTTCGAGGTAGGGGATTGCCGTTGCGTCGAGTTTGGTGTTGGCAAAGTACAGGTCGTACATGTTTGTGACGGAGGTGACTATCTTGCGCTCCATGCAAGTGTTGAGCATGTTGATGTACCAGGTTCGGAGCTGCAGGTCCTTGGGCGTCTTCTGGTCCTCGGGCTTGGCGTAGAGGATGTAGTCGTCGCCCTTGAGGGGCGGACAGGCCCAAATGTGAGCTGTGGCGTAGCCTCGCTGCCGAACGTAGTCGAGGTACGCAATTAACAGCTCGTGGTAGATAAAGGTTCGGATCTTGCGGGGTCTCATGTAGTGGACCGAGTCAAGGTAGGAAACGTAGACCGTCCGCTTGTTGGGGGCTGGGACGTCAGCTCCGTGCTCGTAAACGTACAGGCCGAAGAGCATCACGTCGACTCCTTCAATTCGCTGGAAAACGACGAGGCACTTGCAACGGTACTCGAATGTGTTGGGGTAGTTCTTGAACGCATAGCGTTTCTGCACCGAGCGAAGCGAAGCGAAGCGAAGCGAGCGAGGTGCATTTTTAACGAAGCAAGAGATTAGTTTAGTAGTGGATGAAGCCATTATGTCTGTAGCCATTTCGCGGGATTTGATTCATCGCGAGTATGCTCGTCTTCATCAAGACTCGCTCGCTTCGCTCGCTTCGCTCGCTCACCTTCATTAACTCCCTAGTTTCGATGTTGCGGTTCATGGAGGTGACCTGGCGAATGGTGATAGCACCGCCACCACCAATGGCCTCCTTGGCCTCGGTGAGGGAAATTCCCTCGACAGCTGACTTCTCCCGAGCTAGCTCGTCGAACTTGGTCTCGCAGGCGATGGTGACGTGGGTCTCCAAATACTCACTCAACTTGGTCCTCGGCAGATCCTCAGCACTCGGGGTGGAGCTTGTAGGCTCCGTCTTGTTCTCCGCCTCGCGCTCCTTGATTGTGCAATTTGGGCACGTGTACTCGCTGTTCTCGTGCTTGTTCTGCCTAGTGTTGAACAAACCGCAGATCTGGTGAATCCACCTGTGGCACTTGTCGCACTCGACCCAAGGCTCCTCGCCCTGCTCGTCGTGGCGCTTCCGGGTCAGCTCCGACTTCCGAATTGTCTGGTCGGTCATGACGACGGGGGTGTGCTCCTTAAGCTCCTGGTGGCACGGCTGGCACCAGTGGTACTGGTTATTAGTCGTGACGAAGTAGTAGGAATTGCGACGGATGCGCTGCGAGGCGCAGTTAGGCCCGTTGCAGTAGAAAACTGGAGGCTCGTAGAGAAGTTTTTCGCCGGCGCAAAGGGCGCAGGTGTTGCCATCGTTGCGCTTGGACTCCTCTTGAGCCTCAAGCTCGTCGGTCAGGTATGTTAAATCCTTCATGAACTTCTTCCTGAGATCTGTGCCGGTATGGATGATTGGGTTTAGTAGATATTGTGAGTAGAGTAGATATTGAAAATTGGATGAGATGGGCTCACCTTCAGCCATTTTGTACACGACCGAGCCGTGCGCATTGTAAGCCATGGCGTTGTCGAACACCAGCAGAACGTCGACCTGGAAGTCCTCCAGTAGGCGATACACGTTGTTCTCGAGGCGTTTTCTGATGCTAGTCAAGTCCATCGGCTGCTTAATGACCTGGAAGTAGTCAACCAACCCCAATTCCACGACGTTCACGGGCGAGTTGAAAACCCAGCCGTCCTCGTGCTCCATTATTCCCTTCAAAACCTGCGCCGCAAAAGAATTGAGTGGGTTAGTTTAGTAGTGAATGAGCCGTCTGTAGCCATTTCGCCTTCGCTCGCTCACCTGTAAACACTCCCTCTTCAACTTGTTCGGTGGAATCTGCAGGCCCTTGTTCAAGCTCTCAATGTGCTTCTTAATCTCCAAATTCGTGAAGGTGTTGATGAGTGTGTGGTCCTCCTGGGGGCGGGGCCCCGTTTGGTTCGACAAAGGCATTATTATCTGCTGGCCGCGACGGGGGTTCATGTAGTTTTGGTTTCCGTAGGGGTTTTGGCCGTAGCCGCCGTCGCCCATCTGGTTGTTGTTGTAGCCTCCGGCTTGGCGCTTGCCTTGCCGATTGAGGGGGATCTGCCGGGTTCCTTGGCGCGTAGGTTGATGGGCCCCACCGCCGTTGTTGTACCCGCCGCCACCCACGACAAAGGCGTTGGAGTTGGCCATGGCGCCTCCGCGCATTCCGTTCATTTCGTGCTGCTGCTTCAGCGTCTGCATCTGCTTCTGCTTCTCGTGGGAACGGTGAATCGCCTCCCGAACCGGCCCGCAGACGGGACACCTCGGATCTTTGCACCTGTGGTAGTGGCTGAGCACATACCTCGAACTGACACAGTGCGGAACCTGGCACTTCTGATCCTTGCACTCGGCAATGTGCTTCCAAAGCCGCTTCATCCCGCCGCAGTGCGGCGTCACAGGACAATTCCCGTTCTCGTGGGGGCACTTTGCAGCGTGGCGGAGGAGGAGGAGCCGTTGCTGCTGGTGCCGGAGGACCTGCTGCCGGTCGGTCGACGGCCGGGTTGCGGCTGTGCCTACGGAGGAGGAGGTTGGGTTTGGGTTTGGGTTTGAGGGGTCGGTGGAGGTTGGTTGGCACAACGTGTTGTTGTTGGTGGTGTTGGTGTTGGTGTTGGCGTTGGCGTTGGCGTTGGGGGCGAGGCCACCGCCGGAAAGGGAGGTTTCGTGGGTGAAGCCAGGGTTGGAGACATTAGCTCCGGAGAGACCGGAGTTATTGCTCATGATATTGATATTATTACTATTGCTACTACTATTGAAATTGCTATTGGAGTTGGAGGTGGGGGTGGAGGTGGCTCCCGGAACGGAAGCAAGGGATGGGTTGATTTTGGAGGCGTCGATCACCTGTGGGTGGGTGGGTGGGTGGGTGGGTGGGTGGGTGGGTGGGTG
>Ga0302114_10002207_pt1 | contig 12577 bp, 15 predicted proteins | sample AG5_Surface_MG_FD_203107 | JGI IMG/M metagenome (GOLD analysis project Ga0302114, IMG submission 203107) | Marine microbial communities from Western Arctic Ocean, Canada - AG5_Surface | ecosystem: Environmental > Aquatic > Marine > Oceanic | place: Canada: Western Arctic Ocean | collected...
TGAGGACAAGTATGATAAGATTGCGTTCTTGGTTGCTATAATCGGTGCCATAACAGTTGCCGCTACAACAGATAATCAAACGTTAGTAGTGATAACAGGGTTAGGGCTATATATTGGTTTACGATGGATAAGAACAGTATGAAAATAAAATTTGAAGTAGAATTAGACACTGACAGACAAGAAGATAACGAGTTGTTAGAACAAATATTAGAATTGGTCGAACGTGTAAAAGAACTTCCAGAAGAAGGAAACTAAACTTTGTGGGATACTTGGTGCAAGGCCATTGGTAGTAAAGCATATGACGATGATAAAAAAGCAGACAGAGTAGCAATTATACGTACTGGGTGGGTATTGTTACACATTCTTACTTGTCTTGCTATTATATTAAATGCAATAGCAAATCATGGTACAGGGTTATTTGGATTTGGATAAAATAGAATCTAAATGGTTGACATTGTAGACTTTTGGTGCTATAATGTATATAACAATTAGGCAAATGAACAGAGAGGCAATAATATGAGAACACAACCACAGGACGTAATCGCAAAACTTGAAGCAGACAATTCACGTTTGGCTAAAGAAGCAATCATTCAAAGTGCAATGGAAGAAGGACTTGATGAGTTCTTTGAAGGTGTACGTATGGCACTTGACCCACTTGTAACATTTGGTGTTAAGCAAGTTCCTGAAAAAGCAGAGAATGAAGTTTTGTCCGCACAAGGTTGTGCTTGGCCAGTATTCAAAGAACTTGCAGATAAACTAATTGCAAGAGAACTTACAGGTCATGCGGCTCGTGATGCTATTGAACTTGTGATGAGTTCAGCAACGGCAGAACAATGGAATGGGTTCTATCGTAGAATCCTTATTAAAGATTTACGTTGCGGTTGCAGTGAAAAGACTGTAAACAAGATTGCTAAGAAATTTCCGCAGTATATAATTCCAACATTCACTTGTGCATTGGCACACGATTCTGCCAATCATGAAAAGAAGATGTCAGGTAAGAAACAAATTGAAGTTAAACTTGATGGCGTAAGAGTTATTACAATTATACAAGGTGACAAAGTAGAAATGTTTAGTCGTAATGGTAAGCAGTTTCATAACTTTGATCACATCATTGAAGAAATTAAAACAGTACTCAAAGATAAGCCTGCACCATATGACCTTGTGTTAGACGGTGAGGTAATGAGTGCTAACTTCCAAGACTTAATGAAACAGGTACATAGAAAGAGTGGTGGTACAGCCAAAGATGCAGTATTGCATTTGTTTGACACTATTCCATTATCCGATTTCAAACAAGGTGGTTGGGACAAACCACAGTCAACAAGAAGTGCAATTACTAAACATTGGGTAGAAAGCAATCAAGACGTTTTAAAGCACGTACAAGCACTTGAATGGGAAGATGTGAACTTAGACACTCCTGAAGGTCAAGAACGCTTTGTAGAGCTTAATAAGACGGCTGTAGACGGTGGATACGAAGGAGTTATGATCAAAGACATTGATGCACCCTACGAATGCAAACGTACACATGCTTGGCTTAAAGCAAAACCATTTATTGAAGTAACACTGGAGGTTGTAGATGTTGAAGAAGGAACAGGAAGAAACGAAGGTAAACTCGGCGCTGTCGTATGCGAAGGGATGGACGATGGAAGAATGGTTAGGGTTAATGTTGGTAGCGGGTTTAGCGATGCTAACCGTGATAACCTTTGGACTCTTCGTAAAGATGTTATTGGGCAATTAGTAGAAGTAAGAGCTGATGCAGTAACACAGAACCAAGACGGAACTTATAGTTTACGTTTTCCACGATTCAAAACATTTAGAGGCTTTGAAGCAGGAGAGAAACTATGAGACAGTTTGTAGTAGATAGGTAATGCTGGATCCAAACGATCCTGGCGGTGAACACGAATAGGAGTAAGTATGAAGAATATGAAGATAGCAAAAAAAGACCCGGGTGATGGTCACTTCGCGGTTAGTTTAGTAAAAAGTATTTTTAGATTTATAGCATCAGGGTTACTTGCATGGGCAGGATATATTTTATGGTCAGCAAATGAGTACACTGATATTTTTATTGCTGATGCAGGCTTTTTACTAATGCTTGGAGGAGCAGTATTATTTTTAGCAGAAGTACTTGGTATTATAGAGGAGATAGTATAATGAAACAAGGTCCAATGAAGCAACACGTTGATCGTGACACTGAAGGTATGGTAAAAGCAGAGTATACCACATACACAAAGAAAGATGGTATGTTTATCAAAGAAACTTCAGTACGCACCTTCCGAAAAGATGGTGATTATATGGATTCGTTTTATAGCGATCCATTAGTTAGCCTTAAACCAGAGTAGTCGTATGAAAGCAGACGATGAAATACAGCCCGAGATCTCACTTACCATTAAACACAGTCCTTGGGAATCCTTTGTCCAAGAGATTTGGATGAAGCACAAAGATGAGATTATGGAATGGGAACAACGTCAAGTTGATTACACTTTACAAGATTATTATCAACAACATAAATGGTTTTTGCGAAGACTGTTTAGAGCCGAAGGTGGTAAAGTAAACACCGAACAAGAATAGTTATAAGCCATTTTTGCTTGACTTTTAATTATTAGACTATATAATATACAAAACGTGAGGAGATTTACAAATGGCATTAACCGCCCTTAAAGGAAAAACATCAAGAAAGAAGAAACCTGTTCGCAGACAAAAAAGTGTTACAGGTGAGGTGTTATGGACGGAAGAAGAACTAAAGGACTGCACTCCAGAGAACTTTGGCAGAAGGTCAGCCAAAGCATTTGACTATTATCGATTAGAATGTAAAAGCACAGACTTTAAACGTTGGACTCTTGAATACATGGACAAGAGTGATAAATGGCGTCAGTCTGTAGACAGTTTTAAAAAGGTTCCTGAAAACCGTTTTAATAGTACACTTGGCGGAATGTGTAGAATGTTAGAGTTAGGTAGACCTAACGTCAATGAAGCATACAACGAGTATTGGGAAAGTTTACCAGGTACAATGGGTACTCCTAAACCAATGAATGTTTGTATTGAAGATTGGCTTGGTGAACTGCAATGTAAAGCACAAGCATTTGAAACTGAAGAAGCCGAAGCAAAAGCAGAAGAAAACAAACTTATAGAAAAAAAAGCAAAAGCACACCAACCTACTATACAACAACGTATATGGGCACAGATGTGTATTATGGACGAGAAGCCACAAGGTTGGTTAGATGAATGGGGTGACGATCCATTGAAGTTTAACCCTAAAGGTTTTGACTTTAAAAAACATTTTTATGAATTTAAAGTAACACAGGCTCATGCAAGAAAAATAAAAGAGTGTTACGAGCCGGAGATTAAAGAACTCAGTGAAGTACTTGATCCACCTAAACTACCTGCAGGCGCAACAGATCAAGAAAAAGATTGGGCTTCGCAGTTAAAGGAAGGTTATGCAATCTTTACTAAGAATGACATTAAGAAGAAACTACAGGCACTAAATGCGTATATGGGTGCATTAGACGTAGTTATTGAAACTGCTAAGGCCACACGTAAGCCTCGTAAGAAACGTTCAATTAGCAAAGAGAAACTAATTGCTAAACTTAAATTTGCACTTAACGATAGTAAGTTTGCATTAGCAAGTATTAATCCTATTGAGATTCCAGGCTGTAGTGAGCTTTGGGTGTTTAATGTTAAGACACGTAAGATTGGAAAATATGTTGCTAAAACTATTGACCCATTAGGACAAGAACGTGAAGGTAGTGGACTCAGTGTTAAAGGTACTACTATTATTGGGTTCAATGATGATCTAAGTATTCAAAAAACAATACGTAAACCTGAAGAGAAACTAAAAGAGTTTAAAGACACTGGTAAACGTAAGTTATCTGAATTCTTAGATACTATTAATGCAGTAGATATTAAACTTAATGGTAGGATTAATCCGGATACTATACTTCTTAAAGCAGTTAGATAAATACTATTATGCAATATAGTGACATAGATAATAACGAAATTACAAAAATAAAACAGGGTCTAATCGAACTTGGCAATAGCATTGAGATCATTGCCGGACGACAAGTACCTGTTCAGAAAATTGATGATCGCCAACTGACTGGTAATGCTATTCAGGGTGGTAAGATTACACAATTTAGAAGTACTGGTATTACTGATCAAGCAAACAAAACTGTTTTGCTTGTAGATAATACAGGTGTTACTACAGACACTATATCTGTAAAGACACTTGAAGGTGACGTTGCACTTAATGGCAACATGAAAGTTGATGGACACCTTGAAGTAAACAGCCTACACGTAAATGAATTAACTGCTGACGTTAGACAAGAGCGAAGCAGTTCATTAACATTTGATACACAAAATGGTAACTCACCAATAGGCAAAGGCTTAGTCTGGCAAGACGGCGACAATGCTAAATCATTTATACTACAAACAAATCCAGATAGACTCTGGAGTAGTAACACTGTCGACTTGCATAGAGAAGCAAACTACTCAATTGATAACGTACCTGTAATTACTGCAACATCATTAGGTGAAACAGTTCTAAGTTCTAAACTTAGATCAGTTGGCAGACTACAAGGACTAACTGTTGACGGAGACTTAAACATAGATGATTTTGTTTTCTGGGACGGTGGGGCAATGCGTATGTCAATTGGAACAGAAGCACCCAACGGACAATTAAGTATTAGTAGTGAAGTTGCAGAATTTATTGTTGAACCAGAATATGAAACAGTAAAAGTTGGAACTTACAGTACAAGTGAGTTAAAAATTATCACTGACAATACAACACGGATTGGAATATCACCATACGGACATGTAACAATAGGACAGAAAGAAAACACTGAAACTAAGATTAGCATGTTTGGTAAAGTAGGTATTGGCGTAGCAAATCCAAATGCTAACTTTGAAGTAGCAGGTCCTATTAAGTTTGACGGGAAGAAGTTTGCAACAGGCAATGACGCTCCACAAGATGGATTATGGAAAACAGGCGATATTGTTTGGAACAATACACCAGAAGCGGGTGGTTGGATAGGCTGGATCTGTGTACGTGAGGGAACACCAGGACTATGGAAACCATTCGGTAATATTGGAGGGTAGTCCTGTGAAGGATAATAAATTAAATCGTCAGGTTAAAACCTGGAGTTGGATAGGTAAAGTTGCACCTCTAAGCACTTTGTTAGCAGTAGTATTAATACTTGTATTTGATTTTCAAGGTGCATTAGAATGGACCATTGGTAGTATTGCTGTAGCATTTGGCGTAGTAGCATTTACTTGGTGGTGGTGGGTAATTTATGCAGTTAAAGAACTTAATCAATTGCTATCGACTACAACAGAACGTTTTGATCAAGTAATTAAAGACATTCGATCTTTAAAAGAAGACTTCCGTAAAAAAGATAAAAAGTAATATTAAGTAGTCGGCGACTTAATAATCATAAATTGATATTTGATTGCTTCAGACAAAGTTCCAGTACTGACGTTTCTTACTTCAATGTTTGCTGATCCACTTGAGCAGAATCCTACAATATTATAAGCACTTCTTGTGCCGGCTGAAGTAGGCGTACAAATAATCATATCATTGGCTGATACTGTAGTGTTAGATAATACGTGTTGTACTGCTGTGTCAGCCCCTAAGGCAGAGTTGTCCATTGTAACTGTTCCAGTTAATTCATTTATAGTTACAGTGCCTGTCTTATCAGCAGAAGCCTGTGTTCCTGTACCTCCAGAAGTATAACCAAACTTTGCAGTTGGTGCAAGATCACCCTGTATAGTTCCTGTGGTTTGGATTGTTCCACTACCTGCATCAAGACCTCCTGTTGTAATAGAATCAGTTGTAACAGCACCGTTTTCTGTAATTACTTGTAGGTCATAAGCATTTGTATCTAAATTTTTACAGTAAACTTCCCAAGTATTAGTATGTGTTCTATAGAACCAGAATTCAAATATATTAAGTGTATTAACTTGTGCCGCAACTGGACCTATGTTTGAAAATGCTTGAGCAACACCATTAATTTCAATACTTGGTATAATAGCAGTTGCACCTGTGTTAATAATAATTCTACATTTTCTTAATCTCTGTGCAGATGTTTCAAGTCCTGTAAAGTTAGCAACACAAGGACCACTTGGTGCGTTCCAATAAACATTTTGTGTTGCACTGGTATCAATGACATACGTGGCAGATGTTACATTTGTATATAATGTAACTTCTTGAGCACCTGGAAATGCTCTAAATTCTTTTTCAAGTGTTACCGGACTTGCTATTGTAAAAGGTTGTGCCGCATTGGCTATGTTAGAAAGTTTACCATTAACGTCTACACCCACACCACTATTAAATGCAATGCTTGTATCAGATACAATCGTTAATGCACCTGTTCTGTTTATGTTTGCATTTACTTCACCAACTATCTGATTGGCTGTAGCATCAACTAATTTTGATGTACCGTTTGTTCCGTATGCATCACTCATCATCTTGAAGCCTGTGATGTTACCACCAGTAATTGTACCTACAGTATCTGTAAAGGTTCCTATCTCAGCATTAGCAGTTGTTACTTGTGCGTTATTAACTTCTCCTAATACTGTGCCTGTGTTACCATCAATAACTGTTGAACTGTCATCAATAGCAAACACCGAACCTTTTAGGTCGCCAACAAATCCAGCATAAGCAAAAATTGGATTATTAATAAATGGTGCTTTAGGATCAATACCTGTGTTTGATTCAAGTGTAATTTTACCTGCATCAGCATCAATAAGGATATCACCCGAACCAGCAGTTATATTGATGTTACCATTTGTAACATCTAAATTCATATTACCGTTTGATACAGTACTACTAAGATTACCGCTTCCTAATATAGTTGTCGTATTATCACCTTGACTCTTGATGTTTACACTTCCAGTGTATATTGCAGTATTAAACGATGATGAAGTTACAGTAAATGGATTATTACCTACATTAATATCAGCAGTAAGATAACCGTCAAGACCGTTTACAAGCATTGTACTGTCATCAGCAAACACACTACCAGTTACATCGCCAGTTACATCGCCAGTTACATTTCCTATTAGTGGTCCATGGAATGTGTTAGCATATACATTGTCGTATGGCTCACTGCCTCTACCAATGTCATTTACTCCTAAAGGAGCAAGGTCACGTGTTCTTATTGTACCAGTACTGCTTTCAGTTCTTAGTACAGGGTTATTTGTAATCTCAATTATTTCATAGTATGCTTGAAGTTCAAGTGAAATAGTTCCTGTGTTACCTGAGACAGCAAATACTACTCTGTATTGTCCGCCACTGTTATCTGCTTCATTGTATAAGTTTGAGATTTCGTATGGTATACCTGCTACACCTGAAACTGTATCAAGTGTTGTCCAAGTAACACCGTTGAATCTTTGTATACTTGCCGATACTGCACTTGCTGTTGTTCCACTGTCTAATTGGTAACCTACTGTATATTGCAGTACGCCTTTAGACGGTTTACTGTTAAATGTAAATGTCTTTGTAACAGTGTTAGATGTAATTTCTTTTTGATCTACTGCAAGTCTAAGTGCATTGTCTACTGTACCATTACCTAAAAATTCTGATGTTGGCGAAACAAAGCCATCTTCAGTTGTACTACTTGTAATGTTTCCAACTTCAATATCTTGTATGTAAAGTTGGTTAGTAGTAATAGCATTTCTTTTTGTTACAGTATGTAACGTGTCTATTTCTGCTACTGCAAATGAACCAATCTCAATTTCATTTGCGTTTTTTCTTGTTAGTTGTATACCGCCTGTTGCTGATAATTCAACGTGAGTTGTTGCAGAGTTTACATCTGTTAATTCTATGTTTGTTGTTCCTGGTGGTACATCTAATGAATAATCAACATCAATCATCATTATGTCGTCGCCAGCAGTAGTTGTTATAGTACCACCCTGTCCAACGTTATCATGTGATCCGTAATATAATGTTCCTGGTGCTGAATCGTTTAGTTCAAGTTTTACTTTTCTATTTGTTGTACCAGTAAACCCAAGTTTGTAATTAGTCTTTGTTACTGCTACATCATCAAGCAAGTAAGTTACACCTGTTGCGTATTCTTCTCCGCTAATAGCACCACTTACAGCACCATCGGCTGTGTTACTTAATACAAGTGGACTTAGGTATCCACCATATGATGCGTTAGTTGCATCGCTTTGATCAAAAGTATATGTTTGTCCTTTTTGAAGCGTAAGTGCTTTTTGCTCAACACCATCAAGGTACATAGCACCCATTGACAAACCGCCACCAGTATCAAAGCCTAATGTAACGGCTATCGTTGCATCTGGACTAACTGTTGGGACGTTCCAACTAACTCCGTCACCTCTACGAATCTTTAAACTGTCATTAACATTGTCTGCTTCAAGTCGTTGTTCGAGAGTTGACCCATCGGGTGAGTAAAGTTTGATGTATCTAAATATATCGTAAATTGCTGTGGGCATTTCAGTATTGTTCCTATTAACAGTAGTATTTATTAAATAATTGCATGTTAGTAGTAGGCAACGGAGAAAGTCGTAAAGGCATCGTATTAGACCACTTAATGGTTCCTAAAGTAGGCTGTAATGCTATATTTAGAGAAGCAAAAGTGCGTCATATCGTGTGTTGTGATCAACGCATGGCTCAAGAAGCAGTTAATAACTTTGTAAACTTAAAGTCAGGCATTTGGACACGCTTAGATTGGTTAGAACATTTTAGAGGAAAACACAATGTAAATTGTGTTCCTGGATTATGGTACGCAACTGATGAAAAACGTGATCAACCTTTCCATTGGGGAAGTGGGTCGTATGCAGTATTAATTGCTTGTATGCATTCCGAACACAATGACACCGTTGACTTGTTAGGGTTTGACTTGTATGGTATTGATAACAAAGTAAACAATGTGTTCAAAGGCTCACGTAACTATGCAGATGCAGATTCAAAAGAAATTGACCCTTCTTTTTGGATACATCAAATAGGTAAAGTTATGGAACACTACTCTGCTAAGAAGTTTAGAGTATTCAATAAAGAAGGTTGGCAAATGCCTAATAAATGGAAACTTCCTAACGTTGAATTTCATAATATTGAGGAACTTGAAAATGTCCTATAACCAAGAAGACCTTGCACTATTTCCTACACTTGTAAGTGCATTTGATCTAAGCGGTCATTCACAGATACAAACATGTCTTGACATAATTGAAAAAGCCGAAACTGGCGAACATGCATTAATAATTGGTGGCAAAAGTAGTTTTATTAATGGTGACGAAGAATTTTTATTTAACTCTGAACTTACAAAACTAAGAACTGATATCCAAAACTGTATTGACAGTTATGCAGAAACAGCAGGACTTGAACCAACCATTTTAGGAACAAGTTGGTTTAACGTAATGGAAGAAGGCGGACAAGTTGATAAACATAGACACGAAGGTAGTGTTGTTAGTGGAGCATTTTATCCACATGTTGAAGACGATAGTTGTCCATTAATCTTTGAATCGCCATTGAGACCTTTGAGAATGAATGATGTATTTGATGCACAAAATTCATTTAGTAGTTACTTTGCAAGTTGTAAACCAAGAACGGGATTGCTATTAATATTCCCAAGTTGGCTTGAACACAAAACTGATCCAAATACTTCATCAAAACGAATCACAGTAAGTTTTAATACTATGCGTAAGAATTTGATTCCTCTTATTGCCGCAAAGATGCACCATTATGGTAATTTTCCGGTTGACAAGGACGATTAATTATTGTATAATTAGTACATGAACAAAGAGGACTTAAAGACGTCGACCCTCTCTAAATACTCCGCCGTTACATATAAAGGAGAAGATAATGGGAAAACATTATAGCACAAAACATTACGGACACAACATAGGGTTGAGTGCCGTCTTTAGACAACCAAATGCAGATCATTCACACTGCCATTTACTACATGGATACAGTTTAGCATTTACATTTACTTTTGGTTGTGATCAATTAGATAACAAAAACTGGGCAGTTGACTTTGGTGGACTAAAACCTTTGAAGGCTTGGTTAGAAGATAGTTTTGATCACAAGACATGTGTAGATGTTAATGATCCACACAAACAAGAATTTTATAATTTGCAAGAAAAAGGCTTAGCAGAGATTAGAGTATTTGAAGGTGTTGGTGCAGAGAAGTTTGCCGAACACGCCTTTAACTTTGCAGATAAACTTATTAGAGAAGCAACAGACAATAGATGCTATTGTGTAAAAGTTGAATGTGCAGAACACGGTGCTAACTCAGCAATCTACGAGGCTTAACTAATGAAGAACTATGTTGTATGCCTTAAGTGGGGCGACAAGTATAGTGCAGATTATGTTAACGTGTTAGCCAACATGGTAGCACGTAACACCACAGTACCTTACGAGTTTGTTTGCTTTACCGATAACAGTAATGGTATTCAAGCAGGTATAAGAGTATTACCACTACCTAACTTACCAATAACAGGTTGGTGGTACAAACCTTACTTCTTTTGCCCACAACTTCCAGTCAAGGGTAATTTACTTTACTTTGATCTTGATGTTATCATTTTTAATAACATTGACAATCTCTTTACATACAATCCAGATTATTTTTGTATTATAAGAGACTTCAATAGACATCTTAGACCAGACTGGAAGAAGATGAATAGCAGTGTGTTTAGATTACGATCAGGAACACAAGAACATGTATGGACGCAGTTTGAAAAAGATAACTTTGTAGTTACTAAAAGATTACACGGAGACCAAGATTGGATTTTCAATCAAGTGCGTGATAGTTTTTGTTTTTGGCCAGATGAATGGATACAAAGTTATAAATGGGAAATGCGTAATAAGCCACCAATGAGTAGAATCAACGGTGTTCGAAACTTTGATGTACCTGGCGAACCTATTATAAAACCTGAAACAAGTGTAGCAGTGTTTCATGGTGAACCGCACCCTCACAATAGTGTCGACCAATGGTGCAAGGACAACTGGAAATAATGAAATTTATTTTTGATGTAGATGGAACACTTACCCCCAGCCGCTCTCCTATTAATAAAGAATTTGAAGAATGGTTTTATAACTTTACTAATAGACGCAAAGTCTATCTTGTTACAGGTAGCGACTATGAAAAAACTATAGAGCAATTAGGCGAACGTATATGCGAGTCTGTTGACACAGTTTATAATTGTAGTGGTAGCAGTGTATGGAAACAAGGTAAAAATGTTTATAATAATGATTGGCATTTGCCAATAACTGAAAGATCATTTTTATTGCAGTGCTTATCTAAAAGTAAATTTGTATTGCGTACAGGATTACACATTGAAGAACGTAAAGGTATGATTAACTTTAGTATTGTAGGTCGTAATGCTACATTAGGTGAACGTAAATTATACGTTAAGTGGGACACTGAACAAAACGAACGTAATCGAATTGCATCAGAGTTTAATAGTATGTTTCCTAATTTGGTTGCAACAGTAGGAGGTGACACTGGTATAGACATTAGTCCTCGTGGCAGTGATAAAAGCCAAATACTAAGAGATTTTGATAAAGAAGAAATTGTGTTTTTTGGAGATGCTATGTACGAAGGCGGTAACGACTATCCGTTGTCAAAAGCAATACTTGACAACTGCATAGGAAGATGTTATACTGTTAACAGTTGGAATAATACATGGGATATATTAAAAAATTATGATTAAACGTATAGGCTTCGCATGTAAATACATGCACCCCGATCAAACACAAAAGAAAAAGTTGTTAGAAGAAATACAACGACCTTTGAACACTCGTTCAACAACTGTACAATGGTTGAACAGACAAACAAGGGAAGTTGCTGAGCAACGACTGTGGGACATTATGGTTCACAACATACAGTCGTATATGAATTTAATTTCTTACGTAGGAGGTTTACCTAATGAATTACGAATGGTACGTCTTGGTAGTGATGTTCTCCCTGTTTACACTCAGTCTGATTGGTCTTATTTCTGGCGCAAGCCTGATGTACGTGACTATTGTGCAAAAAACTTTGCGAACGTGGGCAAACGTGCGAGAGACTTGGATGTTCGTATTAGTATGCACCCTGGTCAGTTTACTGTCTTGGCAAGTGATAATCCAGATATCGTAAATAGAAGTATAGAGGAGTTTGAATATCATGTTGATTGCATCAGATGGATGGGCTACGGCCAACAATTCCAAGATTTTAAATGCAACGTCCATATATCAGGCAGGCAAGGTCCAGCCGGTATCATTAATGCTCTCCCAAGATTATCTCAAGAGGCGAGAAACGTTATTACGATCGAGAACGACGAAATGTCGTGGGGCATCGATGCGTCACTCGAACTTGAGAAACATGTCGCACTCGTACTTGACATACACCATCACTGGGTGCGTACAGGAGAATACATACAACCCTCCGACGATAGATATCATCGCGTAGTTGACAGTTGGCGTGGTGTACGTCCTACCATTCATTACAGTGTATCACGTGAGGACTTACTTGTAGGACATGATCCTAACGTATTACCTAACATGGACGAATTACTTGAACAAGGATTCAAAAAGCAAAAACTACGTGCTCATAGTGATTTTATGTGGAATCATGCTGTTAATGACTGG
>Ga0302114_10002208_pt1 | contig 12575 bp, 10 predicted proteins | sample AG5_Surface_MG_FD_203107 | JGI IMG/M metagenome (GOLD analysis project Ga0302114, IMG submission 203107) | Marine microbial communities from Western Arctic Ocean, Canada - AG5_Surface | ecosystem: Environmental > Aquatic > Marine > Oceanic | place: Canada: Western Arctic Ocean | collected...
ACCAACACCTAAGCCCTCAATAAACAGCTCTTCTTTGCGGAGATCTACTTTAAGAGTCTCAAAGTCTGGGTTTTCAGGTAAAAGAGAGACAACTGATCCCATTCTTTTAAAGCGCTTCACCGTCACTTCATCATTTATACGTGCAACAACTATTTGGCCGTTCGAGACGTCTTGAGTAGACTTTACAGCCAATAAATCTCCATCCAAGATCCCTACATCCTGCATACTTAACCCCTCAACTCGGAGTAAATAATCGGCCCTTGGATGGAACACGCTAGGATCAATGACATAATTCTCTTCTATGTTCTCAATGGCCAAGATAGGGTGTCCTGCTGCGACTCTCCCCACGACCGGTAAAGTATTGATCGACATCTTGTTATCTATCAAACGAATTCCACGGGAAGTTCCTGGTATCAGCTCAATAAAGCCTTTTCGAGCGATCGCTCTTAAATGTTCTTCTGCAGCATTAGCTGATCGGAACCCAAGCTGATCTGATATTTCAGTACGAGTCGGAGGCCTTCCTGTCGTATTAATTAATTTTCTCACGATCGAAAGCACTTCAGATTGACGCTTGGTAAGTAATAAGGCCATTTAATTTATACTGTATAAAAAAACATATATGTGATTATATACAGTATACGTGCAAATACAATCATTTCCCCCCAAACACTTTAATTTAACTCATGCTTTCAAGGATCTTGAGCATGATGTAGGTCACCCAATCCGTTATACTTTCAACTCAATCAAGCCATCTTTGAAGAAAGCGTAATGAGTAATCAAGATAAACCAACCGGACTTCCACGACTGGTAAAAGCCTTAGGCTACTCACTGAACGGACTACGTGCAGCTTGGGTTCATGAAGAAGCATTTCGGCTGGAAGCGATCGTTTCTTTATGTCTGATGCCAACTGTTTTTCTAGTCGGAGATAGCCCGCTCGAATACCTTATATTAGTCCTCTCTCTGCTCGCTCTAGCAGTTGCAGAGCTGTTCAACTCGGCAATAGAAGGATTGTGTGATCATGTCAATCCGACACATCATGCACTTATAGGCCGCATAAAAGACTATTGTGCCGCAGCAGTTTTTTTGACGATACTAATTGTAATAACCCTCTGGATAGCTATTGGATGGCTAAACTGGATTAGCTTATAACAGCATATATTTCTCTTCGGCAAGACTAGAGTACAATAACACAAACACCAAAAATGAAAAAAACGATGTCTGAAAAACCAACTGCAAACTTCATTCGCCATATTATTAATAATGATATGGCAAACGGAAAGATACCTAATGGGATTGTGACGAGATTTCCACCAGAACCTAATGGCTTTTTACATATTGGTCATGCAAAATCTATGTGCTTAAATTTTGGTTTACCATCCGAATTTTCTGGCCACTGTAATCTACGGTTCGACGATACTAATCCCGAAAAAGAAAACAAAGAATATGTAGCAGCAATAAAAGAAGATGTCTCTTGGCTTGGATTCAATGCAGAAGATAAGTGCTTTCATGCATCCGATTATTTTGGACAACTGCACGACTTTGCTATCGAGCTGATCTCTAAAAGCAAAGCTTATGTGGATAGTCAGTCTGCGGAGGAAATCCGACTGAGTCGAGGCACCTTGACTAAGGCCGGCACAGTCAGTCCGTTTCGAGAGCGCACAGTGGAAGAAAACTTGTTCTTATTTGAACAAATGCGAGAAGGGAAACTTCCTGAAGGCAGCCATGTTCTGCGCGCCCTTATAGACATGGACTCACCAAACATAAATATGAGAGACCCGACTCTCTATCGGATTCGACAATCAGTGCACCATCGTACAGGAGAAAAATGGTGTATTTATCCAATGTATGATTTCACTCATTGTATCTCTGATGCTTTAGAAGGCGTTACACATAGCTTATGTACGTTAGAGTTTGAAGACCACCGTCCACTATACGAGTGGGTCCTTGAAAACATCACAATAAATGTCATACCAAAACAAATCGAGTTCGCCCGCCTCGACCTGAGCTATACGCTAACAAGCAAAAGGAAACTACTCGAGCTTGTAGACGGGAAGCATGTGAGTGGCTGGGACGATCCAAGACTTCCAACCCTCCAAGGAATGAGAAAAAGAGGCTATCCTCCTGAAGCTATCAGAGACTTTTGCGAAAGGATAGGTGTTACAAAAAAACAAGCAACTATAGACATGACTGTTCTTGAAAACTGTGTCCGAGAAGAGCTCGATCGTACTTCAAGACGAGCTATGGCTGTATTACGACCCATCAAGATAGTACTTGAGAATTTTCCAGAAAATAAAATTGAATGGATAGAGGTCTCCAATCATCCCAAAGACCCTTCACTAGGGAAGAGAAAAATACCGCTCACTCGAACACTATATATTGAGCATGATGACTTCATGGAAGTGCCGCCAAAAAAATTCTTTAGACTTTCTGTTGGCGCAGAAGTCCGACTAAGATATGCATATGGAATTTCTTGCAAACAAGTCATCAAAGATGAACAGGGTAATATTACCGAGCTACGTTGCACTTATGATCCCGATACAGGTGGGGGTAAAACCTCTGATGGCAGAAAGATAAAAGGTATTATTCACTGGGTGTCGGCATCTCAAGGAGTCCCGGTGATTGTGAACCTTTTAGATCGATTATTTAATGTAGAAGAGCCTTGGAGTTCAGAAAATTTTACCGACAATATTAATGGACAATCATTAGAAGTCTGCACGACAGCCATAGCCGAGCCTCTGCTTGCACAAAGCGCAACAAGCGATGTTTTCCAATTCGAACGGCTAGGATACTTCTGTAGAGAAAAAACAGAATTGAAGAGTGCAATAATTTTCAATCGGACGGCGACTCTCAGAGACACTTGGGCGAAAATGTCAAAAAGCTAAAAAGACCATGGAACAGCCATTACCTTCTAATAGAGGTTTTATAAAATGTAATAACAAGTCATTTTTTTGCTGGTAAAATTTTTTATAAGGAAAGCATTCCACGTTAATTATAGGCCCGGTAGTTCAGCTGGATAGAACGGTCCCCTCCTAAGGGACAGGTCGCAGGTTCGAATCCTGCCCGGGTCACCAGTTTTTAAGTCATCAAATTAAGCCTGTACCAAAAAGAATAGGCTACCTGTCGTAGTCGAACAGACAATTTTCTCACGATCGCAATTGACGCTATTTGTTAGAGACACAACTAAAACAGTACAACAAAAGAATAATCAGGCTCTCTCGTTGCAACTGTTGCGGTGTTTACTTTAATGTAAGAGTATTTGACCAATAGAGAATCCTGAATAATAGGAGGCTATCATCGTGAGCTATGAAGATATTCACTGTTCTATCGACTCTAAAGTACTGACCGTTACCCTAAATAGACCAGAGCGCTTAAACGCTTTCAATGCAAACATGTTGCATGAACTTCTCAAGGTGTTGGAGGACGCAGACACAAACGACAACATTAGGGCAATAATATTCACAGGATCTGGACGAGGATTTTGCGCTGGGGCAGATCTTTCTGAAGGTTCAAAAACATTCCAGAAAAAAGGCTCTGCAGATTCTCATCGCGACGGCGGAGGCAAACTAACATTGAGGCTCTATGATTGTAAAAAGCCGGTGATCGCTGCTATTAACGGGCCAGCTGTTGGTGTCGGCGCCACAATGACCCTCCCAATGGATATACGTATTGCTTCTACACAAGCTAAGTTTGGCCTTGTTTTCGCGAGGAGAGGAATTGTACCTGAAGCTTGTTCGAGTTGGTTTCTCCCTAGAATAGTTGGCATTTCAAAAGCTTTAGAATGGAGTTATTCAGGCCGTATCTTCGGAGCAGAAGAAGCTAAAGATGGTGGACTAGTTTCCGAGATAGTACCGCCTGAATCACTTTTAGAGCGTGCAACAGAAATAGCTCGAGAAATTGCTGTCAATACGTCCGCAGTTTCAGTGGCTATGACACGGCAAATGATGTGGCGAATGTTGGGAGAGACGCATCCTATGCAAGCCCATAAAATTGACTCCAAAGCGATTTTTCATCTAGGTCAATCTGACGATGCCAAAGAGGGTATCAATGCATTCCTCGACAAGCGCGATCCAAAATTCTCGGATTCAGTAAACACCAACCTTCCAGATTTTTTTCCTTGGTGGAAAGAACCCGAATTTTAAGGACATCTATTCCTTCACTTTAGACAGCCAATGTCGCCCTGTTAGTGTATTGTTCATAAAGAACAGAAGCGGAAGCAAAGATAAAAACATTATCCCAATAAGAGCAAAAACATCATTAAACGATAACATTTCCGCATGTCGGGAAACCTCCTCGGCTAACCTGCGCACAGCAACAGAGTCCTCGAGCCCCATCCCATTTTTTTCTACCCAAAGGTAAGCTGCGGAATTTAAATCGTTAACGTTAGAGCCTAAATGTTGCCAATAAACTTGTTCCCTTTGCACCAGAAAAGTGCTGGTGATAGCAATTCCTATAGAGCCACCTATCCCTCTGACAGCATTATAAATCCCGGCGGCATCTGAGCTTTTTTCGGGAGCAATATTGGCAAAAGTTGATGTTGATAACTGAGCAAACACACAAGCCATTGCCAACCCCATAATAAGACCTGGGACGATCAAAGACATTCTGCCCGCTTCTAATGACAACGTGCTCATTGAGTAAGCGGCTAATGCGGAAAGAATTAGCCCTATCGCCATAATCCACCGGGTATCAACTCGGGGAGCTATCCACGCACTAATAGCTATCATCATCACTGCGCTGACCAGTCCACGCGGTGCCATTATCCAACCAGCTTGATCAGCTGGATAATTAAACACTGATTGCGCCAACAACGGCCACATCACAATGTTAGAATACATAGCCATCCCGTACCCCGCCATTAGTAAACAACCAAATGTAAAATTCCTATCCGAAAAAAGACGGACATCCACAAAGTTATCAGTTCTCCCTCTCGCTCTAACAACGAAAGAGACAAATGCGCATAGCGCAAGCCAAGAGAAAAACCACACGAATTTTGACTCAAACCAATGTCTCATATGCCCTTGGTCGAGAACAGTTTGGAATGATGCTAATGCAATAGCCAAAAGCAAAAACCCTCCCCAATCGGCATTAACTTTTTTCCCTGTATAAATCGACGCATTTTTATCAAATACGAGGAAAAGCGCTAACAAACCCAGAGGAATATTTATGAAAAATACCCACTGCCATGTCCATTGCTCCGTAATGTACCCACCGATGACGGGTCCCATAACAGGCGCCACCATAATCGCCAAACCCCAAATAGCCATAGCCTGATTGGCCTTTTCTCGAGGAAAAGCAGCTAGTAAAATAGATTGGGAGATAGGCACAAGTACTGCACCAAAGGCGCCTTGCAAAAAGCGAAAGAAAACTAGCGATGCTAGACTCCACGAAAATCCGCATGCCACAGAGGCAACAGTAAAGCCTATGACCCCGACATACATAGTCATTTGCCGACCAAACCGTGAAACAAAATACCCTGTAATTGGCATTACAATCACAGTCGCAATTACATACGATGTGATCATCCAGGTCACTTGATCTGGCGTCGCTCCAAAGCTACCCATAATATGTGGTAAGGCGATATTAACGACCGTAATGTCCAGGGTTTCAATAGTTGCAACCAGCATGACGCCGATCACCAAACCAATGCTTGGTTTTTCGTCACTCCCAGTAAGCTGTGCGCTCAAGGGTCGACGTGGACAGTTACCACGGCGCTAGAACCCACTCGCAGCGGTCTAGAAAAAATTTCTTCACCTTCAGTCCTATCAAGGGAAATCGTTACTGGAAATCTCTGGGTAATTTTTACCCAATTGCCTGTGGCATTTTCAGGTGGGAGCAGAGAAAATACTGCACCAGAGCCTGCACCTAGACTGCTTACTTTCCCTGATAAGCGAAGGTCTGGGTACATATCTATTCTAATGCTTGCTAATTGGTTGGGCCTCATCCGCTTTAGGTCAACTTCCTTGAAATTAGCTTCCACCCACCATGCAGCATCGTCAACTATAGAAAATTGAGCACGCTCAGCGATAACCATTTCTCCTGATCTCAAAGACAGATTAGTCACCCAACCAGAGACAGGAGCGTATACCTTCGTAAAGCTAAGCTCTAATTTTGCAGATTGTAATCGTGCCTCCGCCGCTTTTATTATCGGGTTGTTTTCTCCCAAAACACCTAGTTCACTTTCGGCTCGTAAAAGGTCTGCTTTTGCGCTCCTTAAAGAGGCTAACGCCTTAGCATGATCTGCCGCAGCCAAATCAAACTTAGATTCAGAGATAAGCTCAGACTCAGCTAGAGCAGTAGCCCGTTCAAAAGTTCTTTTAGCTCTTGATAATACAACCATATTCTCTTGAACATATGATCTAGCGGACTCAACCATCGCTTTCCTCGCTGCATTCTTCTGCAAGGCTATGCGGTAATTTGCTAAAGCTTCATCAGTATCTGTTTCGAAACTCGATGGCTCAAGCTCAAAAAGAAGTTGACCTTCTTTAACATACTCATTATCTGACACATGCATGAGAAGTACTGGACCCGATACCCTCGAGGCAATACTAACGATATGTGCTTTTACATAAGCATCCTCAGTTATAGGGTGCGCGTCTCGATAATCAAAAAAAACCGCTATACTAACCCCCGTGAGGCAGCTAAAAACTACGGTGAACCAAAAGCGCTTGGAGCGCATAAGTTATCTCCCTGGGCGAGTCAGAAATACAAGTCGAATCGGCTATTATACCTAGATAGTTTGACGACGACGAATTGACTTCTTCTCACAAAATTAAAACCCTAAAAACTTGCAAAGCCAATCCATTGCTATGCTAAATAGTGGGGCTCAGTAATGTGCCTTTTTGTAAAAGGGCATAATGTAGAAATTTATGTACGAAGATCACTCTAGGCAGTAGTTATGGCAAACAGGAAAAAAGTTTTTATCGATGGTGAAGCAGGTACAACTGGGTTACATATTTCTCAAAGACTAGAACCGAGAAACGATATCGAACTGATTCAACTTAACTCTCGAGATCGCAAAGATAAGATAGTAAGAAAGAACGCATTAAATGAGACAGACATTGCCATTCTTTGTCTTCCGGATGCCGCCGCCATTGAGGCAGTATCGCTAACTGAAGATCCAGAGACAGTCATCATCGATGCTTCCAGCGCTCATAGGGTAACCGACGGATGGACTTATGGCTTCACTGAATACGGCCCTCAGCAAAGAAAGGCCATCAAAGAAAGTAAGAGAATAACTAATCCAGGATGTTATGCAATTGGGGCGATAAGCCTCCTATATCCATTAATCTCTAGAGAAGTTATTCCACGCGATCATCCTTTATCGATTCATGCTATTTCGGGGTACTCTGGAGGAGGCAAAAGTCTCATTGCGGATTTCGAGCGAAACTCTACCCAATTAGGGAAAGATGGATTCTCTTATGGGCTGCACTTAAATCATAAGCATCTGCCTGAGATTCAGCAACTAGCAGGGACAGATTACTCTCCAGTTTTTTCTCCATCAGTTGGTCCTTATCTACAAGGGATGCTTGTTAATATCCCATTGAATTTACGCACGTTGGCCAATGTTTGGTCTGCCGCCGATTTAATCGAACTATATAATCAACATTACGCAGATGAATACTTCATCCAGGTCGCTGATCTTAATGAAATAAAACGCCTGGAAAAACTCGATCCGCAGACTCTAAACGGGACTAATAATTTGAAAATATACGTGCTCCATAATGAAAAAGAAGATCAAGTAATGCTCGTCTCTCAACTTGATAACTTAGGCAAAGGTGCATCGGGTCAAGTCGTGCAAACTATAAACTTGTTACTTAATATGGATGAGAAAACAACACTCACGTGATAACTTATCAATAAAACTAAGCGCTGACGGTCAAAACACTGCTCATTCATTTAGGGGAAAACTATGGACAAGCCTGTAATCGTTCAAAAAGCACCTTTTAAAATTGCAGTTGATGAAGGGAAAAGCTATTTCTGGTGCTCATGCGGACAGAGCAAGAACCAGCCTTTTTGCGATGGTGCTCACAAAGGGAGTGGATTTTCACCTGTAAAATATGAGGCTAAAGAAACAAAAACTGTTTACTTCTGCGGATGCAAATATTCTCAGAATGGGGTCTTATGTGACGGCGCACATAACAAGCTTGATCACTGAAACCAAGGTCGCAAGGCTCTTGGCACTTCAAAGCTAACTAATTAGCTTTGAAGCAACATGCGCCGCAATTTGAAAAGATTTCAGACGGGCTTCATGGTCAAAAATTTGTGCAGTAAACATGACTTCATCTGCACCTGTAGTGTCTAATAATTTCTGCATTTTTTCTCCAGCAGTATCCGCAGTTCCCACAACGGCATACTGAAGAGCGTGACCCACTCCCGCACGTTCCGAAGGACTCCAATAATCCTCCATCGAATCATTAGGTGGCTGGAGTTTACCTGGGCTACCTCTGAATAAGTTGGTGAACTGTATTTGTAAAGAGGTGAAGAGCTTACGAGCTTCTTCTTCTGTGTCTGCGGCAAAAAAATTCACACCTATCATCAAGTGAGGCTGAGACAATGAAGCTGACGGCCGAAAACGAGAGCGGTAGACGTCTATGGCTGACAACAAGGCATCTGGGGCAAAGTGGGAGGCAAAAGCAAAAGGTAATCCCATCGCAGCAGCTACCTGAGCTCCGAATAAGCTGGACCCCAAGATCCAAATAGGGATTTCTAAGCCACCACCCGGAACAGCTTGCACACTTTGATTAGCTCCAACGGGTTCGAAAAAGGATTGCAGTTCAGAAACATCTTCTAAGAATCTATCGGGGTTCGACTCTAGATTGCGCCTAAGAGCTCTTGCGGTCGTCATATCACTACCTGGCGCTCGCCCTACCCCAAGATCTATCCGTCCTGGATAGAGTGACTCCAATGTGCCGAACTGCTCTGCGATGACTAAGGGCGAATGATTAGGTAACATGACACCGCCGGAACCAACACGGATAGATTTAGTTTTGGAAGCCACATGCCCTATGACAAGAGAAGTTGCTGCGCTAGCAATCCCTGCCATATTGTGATGTTCGGCCAACCAATAACGTTGATAGCCCCAATCCTCTGCATGTCTTGCCAGATCGGCAGCGTTAGCAAATGCTATTGCAGGAGTATCACCTTCGTTCACAGGTGCAAGGTCAAGTAATGAGTAATGTTTCATAAGTTAAAGAGACTCAATCGGGCAACAAGAAAGCAGTTCGCAATTGTGGAACTCAGCTACAATCTCTATTCTGAACACCTGCCATTGTTTTAGTTCCACAGACAGTAGCTTCAACAAGACGCGAAGGGTCTATATCGATGGTAGAGAGATCAGCTTGTCGCAGATCTGCCCGCATCAGGTTAGCGTTGTAAAGGTTTGCACCGCGCAAGTCTGCACCAAACAAGACAGCACCATTCAAATCGGCTTCTGATAAGTCAGCGTTGCTAAAATTTGCGCCTGTTAAGTTTGCTCCACTGAGATCGGCAGCTTTAAGATCAGCCCCTGAAAAGTTGGCGTTAGTCAAAACTGCATTTTTTAGGTCTTCATAGCGCAATTTTGCCTCACTAAGGTCGCACCCCTCACACATCCGAAGCAACTTTAGCCTTTTTACGTCTTTTATATTGGCAGCCCCTGAGCCAAAGCTAATACTTATTAAGCAGGATGTCAGTAGAACTCTTAGTAATATATTTTTCATAGGGTCATCATGACAGATAAGCGGCCAGACTAGCAACCTTAGGATAAAGGTATACAATACAAAGAGCTAAAGCTGATTGCATTTAAGAATCATGACCGATTCAACGAAATATTTTTCAAAATACACGAATCGACTAATAGCGCAAGGTCAGAACATATGGGAGAGGAAAGGAAATGAAACTATACGACTGCGGGATGGCACCAAACCCTAGAAGAGCTAGAATTTTTATTGCCGAGAAAGGATTAGATATACCCAACATCGAAGTCAGTATTATAGATGGCGAGAACCTCAAAGATGATTACTTAGCCATTAACCCTTGGGGCACTCTACCTGCCTTAGAACTGGACGATGGGACTGTCATAACAGAAGCACCTTGCATATTCGTATACCTTGAATCACTTTACCCTGAGCCAAATTTACTCGGCATGGACCCCATTGAGATTGCGACTGTAGCGTCTTGGGAGCGGTTCTGCGAAATGCAAGGCATGCAAGCTATTGGAGAATTCTTCAGGAATCAGAATGAAATCTTTAAAAACCGAGCGATGCCAGGTTTCTCTGGTATATCCACCATTCCTGACTTAGTAGGACGAGGGAAGGCTCGTGCTGAGTGGTTTTTCAAAAAACTTGAAAAACAGCTGGGGAAAAGCGAATTTCTAGCCATTGATCGCTTTACTGCGGCTGATATTACGGCATTATGTGCGTTAGACTTCGCAAAAAGAGTTGGCCTAGAACTCCCGCCTGAAAGCAAAAATATTGAGCGATGGCATAAAGTGGTATCGACTAGGCCAAGTTCGCAATTATAAAAAACTGCCCTGAGTGGTTTTTTTAAGTTTCTGTTACTGCAGGGATCCTAAGGCCTTTAGCCTCTAGCCTGGGGATAACCTCTTGGATAAAAAACGGCAGCTCTTTTAGATAGTTAACAAACGTCATAGAGATGCCACCAAAACCAGCCGTGGCTATTCGCTCTATCTCATCCGCCACGGTGTCAGGGTCGCCAATTAATGGATAAACTCCGTGCCCCCCTGCAAAATGAGTTCTAAGAGACGCTATTTGGTCACGAGGAAACGAATGCGCATGCATTCCCATTAGCTCCATGAGCTTATCCACAGCAGGCCCATCAGCATGGTCAACGGCGTAATGGTGATGGTATTCCAGAGACTCGCTCATAGTAGGCCGACACACAACATAGGTTGTAGTGAAAACATCAATCGTGCGCTGATATTCTCTTTTCGATATCGCCTGAATGTTTTTAACCATCTCGCTACCTGAAGGAATATCGAGCATAACTGTGAATAAAAAATCACAATTCTGGGCCGCGAAACTCTGACCTTGAGTAGATGATCCCGCGTTCATTATGGGTGGTAAATTATTAAGGAATGGTTTTGGCGAGCATTGGCCATTTTTTATATTGAAGAAGCTATCTTTCCAGTCAAATGCACCATCTTTAGACCACGCTTTTTTCATTACATTCAACCAAGACGAACCCAAAGCATAACGCTCATCATGACTATCTGAAAGTTCCAAGCCGAACATTTCATATTCCGGCTGATTCCAACCACAAACGACATTCAACCCAAAACGACCTTCGGCAATTTCACCTATCGTTGCGAATTGCTTGGCCGCGACTAAAGGGTGAAAAAAAGCCGTATGCGCTGTCGCAAAAACCGTTAATGCCTTTGTCTTAGCCAAAATCCCGGTCGCCCAGGTAACGGTTTCAAGCGAGCTCCCTTGAAAATCAGTGGACCCTCCATAACCCAGCCATCTAGCAATCGGTAGAGCAAATTCTATTCCAGCGTCGTCTAAAACAGCAGCAAGTTTTACGTTGTTACTCCAACTCGCATCCCATCTCTCAGGAACCGTCGTGATTGCCATTCCACCAGAACAGTTAGGAGAAAAAATTCCTAGTTTAAATGGATTTTTACCAAACATTCCGTTTTCAGTCTGTCTCATTATTTTTCCTCACCTAAAGAAAACTCCAGCATGTTACGATGAATCATCGAAAAAGTTGAAAATGGAGGACAACTTGACTACTTATTTTAACCCGATAAAAACCGAAGGTATATCGACAAATACATGGGTAAGCGGACCTGAGAACGGACAAAGTCCTGGCCTTATAATTTATTACCCCATTTCTACTGCAGCGTCTGAAATCGAACAGAACGGACATTTTTATGCTGAGGAAGGCTACATTTGTTTGTCGATCACTTCTGACAACTCGGGAACAGCTGAGTTTGTTTCACTCGCCATCAACACAGTGTTGAACATGTCGGGGCATTCTGGAGGAGTTTCTACAATATGTTTTGGTGACACTATTGACCAAGCGGCAGAATTTGCAAAGCAAGACGAAATCAAAGGGGTCATTTGTTATGGAGCTATTTGCTCAAAAACGGTAGAAAAATTAAGAGATGAAAAAACACCCTGTTTGCTGCACCTTCCTGAAAATGAAGGGACGTCCGCGCAGATAAATAAAAGCTTGGAAAAAGAGAAACATCTTACAGGTTACCTCTACCCAGACTGCAGTGAAAATTTCTATGAAAAGCACTCAAATCAATACAATAAAGCGGCCATAATGATCGCGCACTCTCGCGATCTGCAATTGTTACGAACAACTATCGGGCCTATTTACGACTTAGTAGCGTTATGGGAGCTCCATACTCAATATGAGTTCCATGAGAGGGATGTAGATGCCACGATGCAAACCATGGTTGCTCAACCTTATGTGAATCACATACCCACTATGACAGGAGGAGTTGGCTTTAAAAATCTAAGAAAATTCTATTCGAACTTTTTTATAAATTCCAACCCGCCGGATACAAAACTTATACCTGTGTCACGAACTATAGGAATAGATAGATTAGTCGACGAGATGATTTTTTC
>Ga0302114_10002209_pt1 | contig 12573 bp, 16 predicted proteins | sample AG5_Surface_MG_FD_203107 | JGI IMG/M metagenome (GOLD analysis project Ga0302114, IMG submission 203107) | Marine microbial communities from Western Arctic Ocean, Canada - AG5_Surface | ecosystem: Environmental > Aquatic > Marine > Oceanic | place: Canada: Western Arctic Ocean | collected...
CCCCCACCACCCCCAATGCTGCTCATGTCATCCATGCTGCTCATGCTAGCTGCGTCATCCATCATTGATGCTGTCGTCGTGACATTGACTGAATTCAACATTTTCAAGCCGTCTGTTTTCTTGGCTCCGTTGGTCTTCGTCGTCAACGAGTTGTAATCCCGGTGATCCACTTCGGGCGGAATGCCAATCGGCTGCTTTCGCTCCCTCGCCGTGGCTGGAATCTGCTGAGTTTTCAGCTTGTCAATGACGTGCTTCTTGAATTTCTTCTTGTTGACCAGCTCCTCGGTCTCGTCGCCCTGGGCCATCAATGCATTGTACTCGTCATCCGCGTCATTCTCCTTGATCGTCTTCGCCGTTGCCATGGTTCCGCTTGCCCTGTCGTGGAACCCCAACCTCCGCAGCCCCTCCTCGAACTTTCTACTCAGTTTCGGGTCGGGAAGCATCGCCCCCTCGATAGATTGCCTCACGGCATAACTTATTGGCAGCCCCTTGTCCAACTTTCCGTTCCTGATGTCCTTGCACAGCTTCCTCCAGTGCCGCTCCATAAAGACGACGTAGTTGAAGCAAAAGTTGACAAACGCGATCTGGTCGTCGACTAAGCACAGAGACTCGTCCCTTAGTTTCCTCAAGATGTGCAAGTACAGGTCGACAGCCTTCGTGGTGAGCCTCAGCTCCCCGTTGCTGATAAGAGGGATTGGCGTCGTGATTTTGAAACCTTTTTCCAACTCCGCCATGGACTGCTCCTTTTTGGCAAAAACGCTAATCTTGTGGGATAGAATCTCATTCTGCGCCGAGCGAAGCGAGATTGTGCGCATTTTTAAATATAGCACGAGCGAACCAAGCGAACCAAGCGAACCAAGCGAGCCAAACGAACCAAGCGAGCCAAACGAATTGAGTGGAATACATATAATATAATGTTAGTTTAGTAGTGGAATAGCAATTATGTCTGCAGCCATTTCGCGTGATCCATTTTCGAGTATGCTCGTCTTCCTCAAGGCTCGCTCGTTCGCTTCGCTCTCTCACCTCGTGGTGAATCATCTTCACCGACTCCGTGTACGTGGGGGCCGCCTGGGACTTGACCAAGTGCCCAACTGTCTCGTACTGGTTGTCCTTAATGTCTGACCAGTGCTGATCTCGAAGGGGGAGGGAGGAAGTTTTCTTAAGAAACTTGTTCATCTTAACTCTGTTGACCAGCATATCGGGCTCGGGTTGGAACTCTCTAATGATGGTGGAGGTGAGATTGCGCGACTTGGCCATGGTTTGGGTTGTGGTGTCGTTCTGTAACTGAAGAAGGGGGGGGCGGGGAGGTTGCCGACTTGAATTTTCGGCAAATGCTATTTTTACCCCCCCCACATTGCCATCTTTGTCGATTTGGTATTTGGTATTGGTATTGGTGTTGTTATTGGGCGCTTGGAGGATGTCACTCATCGTCTTGCCACTGGTGGCCCCAAAGAGGTTTTGGGTGTCCATCATGGGCTCGAGCTTGTTCATGGTCACGGTCATGCGCCGCGAGTTCAGCAACGCCGCCTCCTTCTCAATGTCGTACCGAGACTTGTTGAGCTCGGAGTGCAGGGTCATACCCTTGACGCGAGCAGGCTGATGATGTAATGTATTGGGTAATGGGGGGGTGGAGTAGTTAGTTAGTTTTTCGAGGTGTGGAATTACATATTAATTGGGTCGGGGGAGACCCCCGAAACCCCCCTTATCCGCTGCGCTCGGCTTTCCACTGCGCTCGCTCGCGCTCACCTTTTCAAAGTCCGGCTTTTTCTCTTTTCGAAAAATGTCGTCAATCTGCTCTTTCGAGATGACACCGTCAATATACACCTCGTCCAAGTTGGGTTCCGGGATCATCTCGTGGGCGGTGACGTAGTGGCTGCAGATGCAGACGTTTGGCGAGGCGATTTGGGCACAGAACTTATTGCAAAGAACCATGCCCGCGCGAATACACTGCCCGTAGGAAATGCAGTCGGCGCAAATCAGTCGGCCGTGGACCGCACACGGTTTCTCGTGACGCCTCGCAAACCGCAGAAATCTGTTGTAATCAACCCAGCCGTCGTTGTGAAAGTCAAAGCGCTTCACCAACGCGTTAGCTTCGGTGAGCAGCAACGGACAGCCGGCGGAGTCCCACATGTCTTGCAAGGCCGACTTGAAGTCCATGCGAGTGATGGCGCCGACGCAGTCTGGATCGTATTTGCGGAAAAATGATTCCCCGGCCTCGACCACCTCCTCCGCCTCCGACTCTCCGTCGTTCATTCCGATACCCATGGTCGCGAGCTCGATGTCCCGCTGCTCAATCATTTTCTCCTTGATCTCCTCGATGGACATGCGGTTCTTGTTTCCTTGAATGATAAATCGCTTCGCCCCGTAAAACGTTCTGGGCAGCAGCATCTCGAACGCCTTCCTCGGCAGCGTTGGAGTCAGCCAGTCCCAGAACATTTGGATGCTCTGCCTCTCGTAGTGCACGCTCATCTTGGCAAGGAACACGTGGCAGAACCTCTGCAACTTCATGGCGGCCAAATTGAAGGTGATCCGCCTATGCTCAACGTACCGGATTGCGTTGATCTTCCTGACGTAGGACTGCGCCGAGCGAAGCGAAATCCAATTTTAAAAACGAATGTTGAAAGCAGTGAGCGAGCAAGAATAGTTGAGTTGGTTAGTTCTGTAGTGGATGTAGCCATGAATAGGTAATTTCGCACGGAGCTTCGCACTCTTCTGTCGCAAGGCTCGCTCGCTTCGCTCGCCCACCTGCAGCACGCAGGCGTTTGCCCTCCTCCACATGGACACGCGCCACAGGTGGTCAAACCGCCGCCGTCCTATTCGCCCCCGGTAGTTCTTCTGCAGCACCAGCGATGCCCAGACCTGAAAGAAGTGGTTAAGAATTTGTTAGCTTGGTCAGTGAGGTCAGTGATGCAGCAAAACAAAACCCATGCTCACCTGGCGCCGCAGCATGGCACGGTGCTGCCGCATGCGCAGCCTCGCAACGAAACCCTTTGCGTACTTTTGGAGCGTGTTGCCGGCCCACTCCTCGTGCTTATACTCGTGTCGGACCTCGAGGGTTGACTTTACTGCGTACATGAGCGCGGACGCCACCGCGCGGAGACCGCCACGCTGGAGAACCAGCGCGGCCCTTTTTCGGCGGATTGCCTTCCTCGACAAGAACCCGCGGGTCAGCCTGATGACAAAATTCACGGCGTTTACCGTGTTTTTCTTGATCTCGGCGACCTCGGTCTTTTGCACGTAGCGCCGGGCAATGCACTGGATGCGAACCGCGGCGCTGTGCCGTTTTATACCAATTCGTGTGTTTCTTATCCGCTGTGCCCTCTTCAGCTCGAACCCCATCCTCACTACGTTTTGAATTCGCAGCGCGGTCGAATTTCCCACCAAATTGATTTTTGCCTTGTGCTTCCGGTCGAAAGCGGCTTCTTTTCGCTTGTTAAAAAAACCAGTGATGACCTTAGGGGGTTTGTGCTCCTGTGGTTTTTCGTCCATTTCGGGATCGCCCGGTGGGGCCAGCACGTGTCGAAGAAGCTGCGCCGAGCGAATTCATGCGAGATTGTGCGACAGTCATTTTTAATGGAGCAGGGGGGAGGGAGGCGAGTGAGCAAAACGAATGTTAATTGATTTGAAGAATTACGTATAGTTTAGTGGCGGCTCGTATTCTCGTCTTCCTCAAGGCAAGCGGAGACGGAATGAAACTCACCTCTTCCTCGGTCTTCTCTCTCACCACGTCTTTCAAGCGTTTGATCATTCCTGGGTAGGGTAAATCGAGCTTATCGGGCGGTTTGCCAAACTTGCTCACGTAGTGCGCAACGCACAGCCCCTGCTCGTTGGGAATGGCAATTCTCTTCTTGGTCGGGTCATTGTCTTTGTGGAGCATGCAGCACTCTGTAATATGCCAGCAGCACTGCCGACAAAGTACCCTAGTTTCGGGGGAACGAAACACCTTATTCCCGCACGACAACCCCCTCTCGGCCATTATTCGCCGGTTTGCCGCCCAATCGCAGATTGAATCCTCGTTGAGTGCGCCGGTTGTGTCGTCGCCTGCCGCACCTGCTGCTCCTTTTTTCGACTTTGACTTGGCACCGCCAGTGTTCCTGGCGGCACGGGTCGTGCCCGGAATTCTAAAGGTTGGGAGCTTGGGGGGGGGGCGCTTCTGCTTCTGGACGTAGCATTCGTTACAGAGAGCGTACTCGTTGGGCTCCTTAATCTTGACGAGGTGGTCGCCGTGATTTTTGTTCGGATCGAGGCAAAATTTAGCGTGGTAGTGACAGTAGGAGAGCTGCTCCGGAACTTCGGCGCCGAACTCGTCCTTGTATCGCCTCCAAGGATGCACAAGTTTGGCGTTGTTGCACATGTGTTTTACCCCCTCCTCGTTCTCGCCCCTGCGCCGAGCGAAGCGAGGTTGTGCGCATCAGAATGGAATAATGTTTAGTTTAGTAGTGGATGTAAATTTTATTTCTGCAGCCATTTCGCGAGATCCATCGCGAGTATGGCTCGTCTTCATCAAGGCTCTCTCGCACAGCTCGCTCGCTCACCTCCACTTGCAGCCTTGGTGGCGCGAGACCCCACCGACGCCAATTGCGTTGTCGTCGTCGTCCTCCAATTTCGTGTGGCCGCTCCAGTTTATTTCTTGCTGGAAGTCGGTCGTTGAGTGGTCCATGTCCCACTTACGCTGGTGGTCGAATATTGACCGGGTTCGCAACTTCATGAAGGCGTGGCCTTCCGCGCCGGACCCCTTTTCGCCGGCTGAGAATGAAAATGAATAAAAACGGGGTTGGTTTAGTATTGGGGGTGGGGCGGGGTGCTTGTGCGTGTGAGTGCCAAACATATTGGTGCCAAACTCACCTTGGCCAGACTCAGCGCTCGCACGGGCTGCCTTTTCGAGGCGTTGCATCTTCTGGCGCTGGGTTTCGTAAAACCACGAGTTTTCCAGTACCATATGAGCCTTAGTCTTGTTGAAGTCAGAGAAGTCCATGATTGTTTCATCCTTCATCGTTCGGAGAGCAGACTCGTGGAGCCCCTGGGAGAGTTGCTCCTTGAGATCCTTGCAATGAGCCACTTCGGCCTGCATGTGCTGGACGTCATTTAGCTCGTACATTGCGTTGTTCGCTTCCTTGTACGCTTTCGTAAAGGGGACCATGGAGAGGAGGGTCGTCGCCATGGAGGTGTTTACCATATCATCTGTTACCTCAACATCCGACTCGTCCGAATCTGTTACCCATTCATACGAAGAGGTGGAGTTGTCGGAGTCATCCTCAACCTCGGCAAGCGCCTTGGAGCGCCGGTCAACTATGACCATGGGTTGGGTTGGGTTTGGTTGGGTTGGGTCAAGTTGGGTGTTAATTCAGAAGAGACTGTATTGAGTCACACCCAGCAGGAATACTTTAACGTGTATATAGTTATAGTTTGGAGCATCCCATCACCAAAAAAATCCATTGTGTCGTCCTCGTCGCCATAACCGTCCTCTTTCACTAAAAACGGAGATAAAAAATCAGATCAATTTAAATCAAAATATTGCTGTTGTCAGTGTCCGGAAGAATATATAGGAATGCTCAGCCTAGTATTAATGAAAACCCGGTCTACACACACTTTCCTGATACCCCTTCATAGCCCACTGAAATTTCAACCTGAACAAACTGAACATACACATAACCAAAAACCAACTCCAATCAACTCCACATCATGAACTTCTTCAAACAAAAGCTCAAGTTCTCTGACATAGACGGAGACTACCCTAATCATTCTTCCGACTCCCCCCCCCAGGTGACAATAGCAATGCGGGAGTTTGAGCTTGAGATGTCGTATGCGGAATTGCCAAAAGGTGAGTGATGCTCTTCCCTCTCGCAAATCCCTTCCCTCTAACAACAACACATACATAGAGCCGGCGCACAGCGGCTTACAACACCAAACAACCGCCCAAACCCACTCGGGCAAGTTTCTGTACATTGAAATAGAGTGTTGTAAGAACTTGAAAGAGCCGGACTTTGCGCTGACCAATTCTGCCCTCCCAGACCCGTTCATCATTGTGAAGTTGGGTGGCGTGGAGATTGCTCGGACTAAGACTATATACAACAAGGTGAATCCCGTTTGGTACGAGGAGTGCTTTGAGGTTCCAGCCATTCTCTACAAAACGCAAGCTGGCGATAACAAGCAAATAATGATAGAAGGTGAGTCAAAACGGAGAGGGGAGGCGGCAATATTTTATTTACCGTACTCCACTCAATTCAATTCGAATTCGTTTGTATCACGTTCGCTTCGCTTCGCTTCGCTTCAGTTTGGGACATGAACATTCTTGCAGTTGGAGATTTATTGGGCGTTGCAACGTTTGAGATTGATAAGGGCGGTTTGAACCGGCAAACAATCGAATCAGTTACGCACGAACTGGACACAGCGAAGAGGCCCATGGCTGAGAGGCCCAATTTTAAACGGACAGGAACAGCATTTCAGATAATTGATGAAACGTTGATCAAGGAGGGGCGGATGGGCGCGGATCACAAGACCATGCTGGACAACACGCCTGCGAGTAAGCAGTGGGCAAGGTTGCGCGGCAAGATGAAAAATAGCCAGAGTAAGAGCAATTTTAAGGTCCCCAACCCTAACCCTACGAGACGGATCGGAAGGTGAGCGTAATTCCACACCTCAACATCAAACATCAAAACATCAAAACCAACTAACTAACACACTCGGCGCAGCGACAACAAGCTGCAATTTGACGATTTCAAATCTTCTAAAAAAACGCTATATAACGCCGTTGGCCTCATCCTCGGGTATTTGGGCTTGGGCGTTGTGACCTTCAGCTACATTTTCGAAACCGAGTGGACCATCAGGGAGAGTTTGTATTTTTCCGTTGTCACCTTCACGACGGTCGGTTACGGCGATTTATACCCCACAACCGACGGCGGGAGGCTGTGGTGCTGCCTGTTCAGTCTAATTGGAATCAGCATAATCGGTTATGCGCTCAGCATAATAAGTCAGCGCCTTGTGCAAATTAGCATGAACAAGATTACAGAGAGCGCGCAAGGAACGAGGCACGAAGAGGTGAGCGACCGAGTGGTAGCGAGAGAGAAGCTGCGTCCATCAAGCCGAGCGCAGCGAAAATGGGGAAGAAGGTGGGGGGGTCTCCCTTCCCTCCACTCCACTACTCAATTAATTTCCACACCTCAAAAATCTCAATAACTAAACGACTTTTAACAGAGCGAAGACATTTTCAACGAGAAGGACAGCGAGGCTGAAATAACTCGCAAGATTGCGGAGCATGCTAGAAAGATACTGAAGAAGGAAGAGAAGGCGTCGATGGAGGAATCGACGCGGACGAGAAAAAAAATCTTGAAAATATTCCAGCCAATTGCCTTGACTTTGGCCTTCGGAACCGTGGTGGTGAAAAATATTGAAATGACCTCCACGGGCGAGGTGGACGGGGACGGGGAGGACATCCTGAGAAGCTGGACGTGGGTCGAAGCATTCTACTGGTGCGTGATAACCGGTGCTAGCGTGGGGTACGGAGAGTACTGCCCAAAGGTGAGTGAGCGAGCCTTGAAGAAGACGAGAGACTGTTTTTCTAACCCACCCACTCTATCGCTCGGCCGCCAGAATGAGTTCACGCAGTGGTTCTCGGTCTTTTTTATTCCCATGAGCGTCGGTGTGATTGGAGCGGCGCTGGGGAAGATAGCGAACATATACGTCGAGAAGGAGATAAAGAAGGCCAACAAGCGGCTGCTGGGGAGGGAGTTGACGATGGAGGATTTGGACAACATGAACACCGACGACGATGGGGAAGTGAGCGAGCTGGAATTCATAGAGTTCATGCTGAAGACAATGAAGAAGGTTGATCAGACGCTGTTGGATGATTTGCACAAGGTGAGCAGGGAGCGGAGCGAGGAGAAAAGAGATATAATTTTCGAGTCACTACAATACAAAGTGTTACGCTAACAAAACATTCACACGTAAATAGAGCTTCAAAAAAATGGACGCGGACGGGAGCGGAAGCTTACAAAAGGAGGACTTGGAACTGCTGGCTAAAAAAAAACTAGACCTGAGCAGAAAGCTACAGATGGCCGCCTACAAGCAGAGCTTGGAACACAAAGCGGAAAAGGCGAACAACCACGAGGGACGGAGCAAGGTGGCCGTTGCGTCATAGTGGTGGGTGTAATTTTATATGTGTGGCTATGTAAAGACCTGCTACCTCGCTACTTTAAACAACTTCTTGTTCCGATACATACTATCTACAACCGTTGTGTGTTTTGTGATAATATTTATTTTGGGATTTTGTCCTCAGGATAGTCAAAGGCGGAACCAATTCCAATCATCTTGATGGCCTCCTTCTTGTCCAAACCGCGCTTCTTCGTGAGGTACGATTTGCAAGCGAAGATGTTGTCGGTCCAACGGTTGGCAGCGTCGCGGCACATTCGAAGCTCCTTCTGGAGGTCGGCAATCACCATGGGATCGTTCTCTTTCAGAACCTGCACCGAGCGGAGCGAAGCGAAGCAAAAGAATTGAGTGGGAGTTAGTTTTGTAGTGAATGTAGCCATTATGCCTGGAGCCATTTTGCGGGTGTTTATTCATCGCGAGCATGCTCGTCTTCCTCAAAGCTCGCTAGCTTCGCTCATTCACCTCCAGCTCGGCCTCACGAGTAGCGCGAAGGGCACGAAGCTCGGAGAGACGGGCCAGCTTGGTGGCACGGACGCCGTCTGTGTCCTCACGCCCAACCTGAACCTCGGCAAGGCGCTTCTTTGAGGATTCGGTCTTGGTCTCGCTGGCTGTCAAAGACTCACGAAGAGCTTCGAGTTTGTTTTGTGCCATTCGATCGACCTTCGAGGGGAAGGACCAAAAGTAAATCACTCCCCCTATCTTTTCCTTCTCGACTAGATTGCCGTCAACAAGCTCATCGTTCGTTTGAACTATGGCTCCTTGAGACACGCCAGCTTTTGTGGCAAGGGAGATGATCTCCTTCTCGGTGTAGACATCCTTGGTCGATTGGTAGATCCGGAGGATACAATTACGTTTCTCCTCGGCTGACATTCGCTGGGAAGCAACCATTGTTGTAAAATTGTAGGTTTGCTAGTGGTTTATAAAATGCCGCCGTCTTCACAAATAGTTTCTTTTTGCATTTTAAAACTAACCTGAGCAGAACCAGAGCCAGAGCCTGAGCCAGAGTACGATTCAGAGCCAGAGACTGAAAGTACAACACCCCTTCCCCGCAGTCCCCCAGCGTACGCGATAAGCTCTCTTCCTCCTCCCTCATCATCACCACCTCCACCCTCTTCCCTGCAGTTCCCACACCCCTTCCTTGCAGTCCCCCAGCGTCACGATGTCATGGACGTGCAGCTTTTGCACGTACGAAAATGACCCTTTGTACATAATGTGCGGTGCCTGCTCTGCAGAGCGGGCACCATCCGTGAATACAAGCAACACCGCTGCCGCGGCCTCAACGAAACGGAAAAAACCGTCCGCTCCCCAATCCCCACCCTCCCCCACGTCCACCTCTCCCCCCACTAGAAATGCGTTCAATATGTTGATGGCTCGGCCCCCAAACCCCAACCCAAACAAGGAGCCTCCGGGGATGTTCACGATTGGTGTGCGTCGCAACGGGGCGACAGACACAGACGGGAAGCGCTCCATCTCCGAAGAAGACTACATCGCCCAGCTTCAAATCAACAACGCTGAATATGTCTTCGACCTCCGGAGCGGAAGAGGCGCTACGGCCTGCAAACAGAAGAACACCATCAAATTTCCTGGCAATGGCAATGCAACGAGGCTATGCGGGAACCCAAGCAAACCGAACTTTATGTGCGAATGCAAAATTGAGGAGGTCCACAAGAGTGCCGGCATCGGATATGAGTGGGCGGGCAAGCCCGTAAGCAAGACGGGAGAAGACTCATACACCGGCACGAATCTGGGGGGGAGCCGCGTCTCTCTCGCCTTCAACGACTACATGGGAAAACCGGGCTCTAACTGGGGAACGATCCGCCGCGCCAAATACAACAAAAAGAACTTGATGGGGTGCAACTGCCCGGAGAAAGAGGGGGGGAAGAACACACTATTCGAAAAGTTTGACCCCATCATGCACGCTGCTCTGCAGCGAATCTTCAAAATAGCAAAAGAAAAACGCGTTGTTTTGCTATGCGTCGAGGACGAGCTCCACAAGTGCCACAAGATGGATTGGGTGAAATTCTACGTGAAGGAGGGTTTTGGCAAGGTTGTTGCGATCGAACCGAAGGAGGAGGAGCACACGACCCCAGGGTCGGGATGGAGCAAATACGTAATCGACCAAAGCAATGTGGAGCAAGCTCGTGGAGAACTCCAAATCCTCTCAGCAGCCAGAAGGCCTCCGGACAAGAAGAAAACAAAGGTGAAAAAGTAGAATTCCTTTTGACGTGCAGAATTTAGTTCAAAATCTTCGTCTGCCCACTGATCTACACTTTCGTTATGCTCCCCTTTGTCTGCCCCTTCTTCTTCCCCACCTTCTCTGTTGCTCCTTCCGTCCACTTCAGTACCTCCCACAGCACGCCGCCCTTCAATCCTCCCCCCCTCGCCATCGCAGCCAACAGCTTCCCCGCGTCGATGGGAGTTTTGGGGTACGTAGCGACGACCGTCTTCACTTTCTCCTCCTCGCTCCCCTTCGCCTTGTGGACCGCCTTCTCGAAGCGCGTGAAGGCCCCGAGGATGATCATTCGCTTCTCGCGGTCGCTGTAGAACTCCTCCAGTATTGCGTCCTTCGAGAGGTGGACGCTGCTGTCGTCGTGGCCCGAGAGGAGGAAGGGGCCCGTGGGACTCCAGCTGATGCTGGTGACGTAGGTAGGTTGACGTTGGTTGACCTGGGAGGGCATGACGTATGTGTACAGCAGCTCCATCGTTTCGGATTTCCATATCTTGATTCCCGTTTCCCCATAGCTGTACCCAGAGCTGGCGAGAAGGTTCCCGTTGGGCGAATATGACAAACAACCAGAACCCTCCGAAAGTCTCAGCAGTATTCCTGAAGACGTGATGTGCCAGGTGTTAACGGCTTTTTTGGATGGCCCTAGCTGGACATGTCTGTGCCAAGTTTCGCGCAGGTTCAGCGAACTGGCTCATAACGGTTCGGACGAAATTGACTCTCGAATTTGGGGCTTCGTTATGAACAAGTTTGACGATCTTATCTGCGACATCCGCGAAATGGCTGTCGCTGCCGAGACCTACGCAGAGGTCTGCGACAGGTGTAGAGCGATGGTGGACGATGCTATGGATCCTGGAATGGCTGACGACGTACATGCGGACGCGCATGCTCGCCTTTTCGATCGCGTCCTGGATAGGGCCACGGACATATATTTATTGCGTTTTTGCCATTATACATGTAACATCATTATAACTTCAGTCAAATTTAATCCCAAACCTAGCCGCCTTCTTCCGGTCCGATTCTGAAACATAAATTGTTGTCGTGATAGGAGAGGGCATTTCCTCCTCTTGCTCTTGCTCTTGCTCTTGCTTTTGGGGAGATGATTGTTGCTGTGGGGGTGGGAGGGGGGGGGTGAGGTTCGTCAGCAAGGACTGCCTGATGATAACAGGGGGGGCTGAATTTTTTTTGCGCTCGGCCTGCTTTTTGAGCTCAGCAGCAGCGGCAATTTCCATGATTCGCTCAGCATTTGCTAGCCCCTCGCCCGTTGACGTAACAGTCTGTACCGGTATTGGAGGTGGAGATGGTCGCGGCTGGGGGGGATTGGCCGCGACCGAACCCGCACCCGAACCCAAACCACTCCCCTCGGCAATGTTTTGTTGTCTTTTGTTTTGGTTGTCTTCCAGCCTTTCCAATCTTCTCTGTTGCTCCTCGAAGTCGCGGTCTACAGGGTCCTCAGTGTACGAGAACCGGCGCTCATCCTGTTGCTTCTTCTCCTCCAGCTTGGCCTTGTTGCTTCGCCTCTGCTCCGCCTCTTCTTGAAGTTTCTTCTCCCAGTAAGCGTCTTGAACGTTGATGATTTTTTGCTGTTGCTGCTCTGGCTCTGGTTTGGGTTTGGGTTTGGAAGAAACGGGGGTTGGGGGAGGACTAGGACTAGAGGCTTGGTTGTTAATAGCCGCGACGATGTTCTCTCTCCGCAATCTCTGCTTTTCTACTTTCTTCAGCCGTGGCTCCTCTAGGCTCCGGCGAGCTTTTCGAATCTCCTCGAAGGTCCTTTCAATCACATTTAAGTTCGCAGGAGGCTGGGTTGCCTCGTGGACGAATCCATCTGAGCCTTCTAAGGAAGCGCCGCTCTCCCTATCACCAGTGTAAAATTCAATTTCCTCGTACTCGTCCTCGTCCTCGTCCTCGTCCTCCACATCCTCGCTCTGTGGCGCCATCGCCGCCTCCTTCTTCGCCCTCGCGGAGACGCTCGCATACTTGTCGAACCTCCCCTCCCCAGTGACCATCCTCAAGAAGCTCTCCTTTGCCTCCTCATCGAGGTTCCCAGCCGGATTGCCAAGCTTCTCCTCCTTCTTCCTCCTCCCAACAACGTGGGCCCAGGGCTCAACTGGCACGGGGGGCGCCGTTGCGTTGGCGTTGCTGCTGCCGGGGAGGGCGGGGGGGGTTGGAGGCGGAATTGGGAGGCTCTGTCTGAGCGGTCC
>Ga0302114_10002213_pt1 | contig 12568 bp, 10 predicted proteins | sample AG5_Surface_MG_FD_203107 | JGI IMG/M metagenome (GOLD analysis project Ga0302114, IMG submission 203107) | Marine microbial communities from Western Arctic Ocean, Canada - AG5_Surface | ecosystem: Environmental > Aquatic > Marine > Oceanic | place: Canada: Western Arctic Ocean | collected...
CCCAACCCAACCCAACCCAGCGCCAAGCCCTCCGAGAAAAGCTTGAGAAAGAATCCAAGGCTCGCAACGAGGTTGAGAACCAGCGTCTCACTTTGCAGAACAAGCTCAAGGCGATGGAAGAGAAGCTTATTGTTGGCGGAGAAATTGCGACCAAGGCGGCGAAGCAGGAGGCCGAGCTCAGGAGAGCAGAGTCCGAGCTCGCGCAGCGAAAAGACAAGGAGCTGTCCTTGGCTAGGGAGAAAGCCGAGCAGGAGGAGGCCAACTTGGAGCTGGAGGAGAAGTTCGAGTCCCTCCAGGAGGAAGTAGACAGCAAGACGAAGAAATTGAAGAAGCTTTGGAGCAAGTTCCAGAGCAGCAAGACGGAAATCAAGGATCTCACCGAAGAGTTCAACGTGGAGCGCACTGACATGCTCGAAACTATTCGCGACTGCACCCGCCAGTTGAAGCTCAAGGAGGTGAGCGAGCGAAGCGAGCGAGCCTAGATGAAGATGAGCATACTCGCGATGAATCCCGCGAAATGGCTACAGACATATTGGCTACATCTACTACTAAACTAACCAAGGCATTCTTTTGACTCGCTTCATTCGTTTTGCTCTTGCTTCAAAAATGCGCACAATCTCGCTTCGCTCGGCGCAGCTCATAATCAGTAACTTTATTCCCCCGGAGGTGAAGCGAAACTTCGACGACACCAAGAACGGGGGGAGGGCCGTTTGGCAAGAGGAGACCGAGTCATGGAGCGTCCCTCGACTCGACATCACTGGGAACAGCCTGCGACCGCAGAGGTACATGAGCGCGAACGGACTGCGACGGCCGGAGACCGAATATGCTAGACACAGGAAGCAGTACGACACGAACCCAAGGTACAAGTACGACAATGTTTCTGCCCTGGAGCTTGACATGCCAGACCGAACAACCCAGGACTACGAGGGACCGGGCATGGCAAGCCGCATTTCACCAATTTTGAACGCGGACTTGAACGATGACAACGAGGACGAGGTGCAGTTCAGCGCTGTAGAAACTGGAACCGGCAACCCCTTTTTACGATATAACCCAGAGGACAACGGTGGCGGCGGGGAGAGAGAGCGTGGGGAGGACGATTCTGGTCCCAAGGATGGAAAGAAGAAGAAGGAAAAATCGAAAAAGGCAAGGCCAAGCACGGCAAGGAAAAGAAAGGATAGCATGAATGCCGAGGCCAAGGTGGAAGATGGCTACCCTTCATCGAAGGGCCGCAATCGCGAGTCGAAATAAAAAGGCGCAAAGAGCATTAATGTTACAAGAAAATTTATCCACAACACAACAGACAGAGCCGATTTATCGTAAGCCCCCTCTTGATGACGCGGCTAGCTGAGCTGCTGCAGCCGCCGCCCTCTGCTTGAACAATCTAAAGATCAGCTTTGGATCAGCACTGCTGAATTCAGCTGGGAAAAGCAGTTGGGAATCCGCGTTGATTTTCTTCAAATCCAACAGCTCCTTCTCCGTGGCAAATCTGTCCCTCTCAAACATTTTCCCAACCTTCCTGCCCAATTCTTTCACCTGACTGGGCTCCCTGTCACTGTACAACGCCGTGATGCTGCTTATAATACTCTGGACGCACTTTTCCCTGTCCACTGTTAACTTTTTTTGAAGATTCAGCATATTTTGTCTAATCAGGGTTCCCGTTATCGTGTTGGGATCCTCCGGAAATATCCTCGTTGCAAATTGGATCACGAACTGCGAAGGGTTAAGGTGGGTGCGTGTGAGTATTTACGAAATCCACAATTTTTTTCCTCCCTCACTCACCTTGATATCCTCCAAATCGGGACAGTCCTTCCGGCCCTCATCCAGGTAGTTCTGAGGCTTATACTCCTTGTATATACTCTTCAACCAACCCTCAATGTCCGCAGGGTCGTGATTGTCGTAGTAAATCGCGCTAATTTTCAATTCCATGTCTGCCGACTTCTTGACCATGTCATTCTCCCTCTTCAACTTGATATAGCTTTCCTGGAGCTTCTTGGCCTCTTTTACGGAAATCTTCCTGGCTATTTCGCTCCAGTGCTTGCGGACGCCAACGAAAATTTGTCGCAGAGCCACTGGAGATGTGTAGCGTGTCGGGAACAAGCGATCAGCGTTTCTCACTACATTTTTAAGTTCATCTAAATCGGGAAACCGAGCGCAAACCGCCTTAACAAGCTCTTTCACCATCAACCCTCCTTCTATCATGTCCGCAGTTTCCAAGTACAAGTTTGCGAGCAAGTCGTGTTCCATTGTGATGGCGAGTGTGGTTCGCTTGTCCTTGTTGTCCAAAAAGGCCACCAAGTCTTCGGTGGACCCGCTGAAGCCTTCCAGTTGATTACAGATCGGTGTGTTTTGCAGATCTATTTTGAACAAATTTTTCATCCGACCGACTTCCCTCGGGAGGTCTTCCACCAGTGTGTCTCGAAGGTCAAGGACTTTTAGTTTTCGACAGTGGTGGAGTTCGGACGGAATGGAACTGACAGGGTTGCCGTTCAGCCACAAGGATTCCAGGTTAACAAGTCGTTGAATATCGACCGGTAATATGCCGATCGAGTTGTTTGAGAGATCCAAACGTATCAGTGTGGGCATGTCAAAAATGGGTTGTGGGATATTGAAAAGTTGTTTGGAGTTTATATGCAGAACTCGGGTACGCTTGGCCTTTTCATACTGCGGGCAACTCGAAAGAGCCATTTGGCCGGGAAAGTAATGTAATTAATAAGGTGTAATGGGAGGATTTTCTTCTTTTAAAAACAAAAAGGGATAAAATCGTTGAGGTTTTTGAGCAAGTTTGAGACCGAATTTTTATTTTTTTGTAACAACAGCAAACACTCAAGCTGCAAATGGGGCCAAAATCACTCATAGATGCGGCTGACGCAAACACATCCATAGCTTCTTCTCATCAAACCCTGTCATCACAATTTTGCATTGGAGACTTGGAACATGATCTACACAATACTTTCGCAGCCAACAGAACGCCTCATGATCAGTATGTGTACGTGAATCACGGTAACGTGACACGCGCCCTCAACGACTTCTGCGACGAAAAGTCATTTACAGAAAGAATCAACCCGCTGGTTGTTGCAGGTTCGTCGGGAGTTGGAAAAAGCTCAGTACTTGCCAACTGGTTGCTGCACCACCAGTCAGAGAAGAGGCGAAACAGGGGAGCTGACGAGTTCGTGTTTTGGCACGTAGTCGGATGTTCCCGCCAGTCTACGTACACCTACCAAACTCTCCGCCGCCTTATGACAGAATTGAAACACCACTTTGAGTTGCCAACCGAAGTTCATGCAAATGATGAAAAACTTCCTTGGGACTTCCCAAGGTTTCTTGAGCTTGCTGCCAAGAAGGGACGGATTGTTATCATCATAGATGGCTTGCACCGCTTACGAACTACGGGGGGGGATTTAGGCCTGAAGTGGTTGCCACTAAGTTTCCCTCCCAATGTCCGTCTAATTTTGTCTACAACATCGCCATCAATGGATCCTACTGAAGGAGATTTTGACACAGGAAACGCTGAGGATGATGCGGTAAGTTTTCTCACTTTCACCATAACCAACAATTAATAACCCTGCTAACTCTTTTTTGAATTCCTCCAACTCAATTCAAACTCCCACGCCAACCCACAGATTGGAGCCAGCGAAGGCAAGAAAGACTGCGTGCTTAAGGAACTGATCAGACGAAACTGGAAAATAATGGAGCTCGAATCGCTGAATGCTTGTCAATCAAAGGAAATACTAGAGAATTTCCAGTCCCTGAGTTCGCAGACCTCCCTGCACAAGCACCTCAAACGACAGAACAACCACATCCTCAACCAGCAACAACCACCCACAACAAGCAATAGTAACAGTGACAACAACAACAACAACAACAGCAACAACAGCAACAACAGCAACAACAGCAACAACAACAACGGCACGTTTCTGACCGCAAGTATCGACGATGAGGACGACAACACCAACAATAACAACAACAATATTGCACCCCCAGCAGCAAAGCTAAAACCAACAATTCCCCAAAAACAAAACCCCAAACACCACGGTCTACTTCTATTTCCATCACTTAAAAACCGAATATTGTCCGACGAAGGATGCAAGAATCCTCTCTTTCTGCGAATGCTCCTCAGGTCTCTCGAATACGCGAGCTCCAAGGGCTACGATTTGTGGAATTGCACCGAGAAGTGGATGGACGGTGCCGACGGCGTCAACCGCTTATACGACCAAATCCTCCAAACTTTCGAAGAAGGTCAGAAGCCCGAGAAGGAGCAGATCAAGCACGCAAAGAGGCAATCCCTCTCCGACGGTGGTTTTCCAACATTGCTTAAGGAGCACCCTTGGAATGCTTCCCTCACGGAGATGAACAACACGGCCCAACTTCGTCACAACGCCAATCCCAACGACGATCCTGAATCTGCCTTGAACGACGGGCCAGAAGTTATGCAGGATCAGTGGATGATCGAGGCTTCTGCCATTGCGGACGAGAAACTATCGTCAGTCCGCATGGAAGCTGACAAGAAGCTCGAGCTTTTGTTCGAGGAGATTTCCAAACGAGTGTCACAGAGCGAGTCGAGCGGGCCGGCGGAGGGAAAATTCGGGAAATCTTTCGTTTCCTGGCTAGAATCCAAGGAAGGTATGTCGGCGATTCCACCAGCAAAAGAGCAGCGAAATACTGTTCGGCCAAACTACTCCAAGGATAATCTCGAGAGCATCGCCTCCGGGCCATTCAGCAACAACTTGGGCGCTGTGGAGGAAACGAAGGACGACAAGGAGTCAAAAGACGACCGAAATAAAGACAACGACAACTACGACGACGACAACTACGAGGAAGACGAGTATGGCGACGATGACGACTACGAGAAGGACGACGACGAATATGCGGACGAGGACGATTTTGACGAGGAGCACGAATCCCCTCGCCCGACCTCCCGCCAAAACGCAAAACATCAAACGGAGTCACTCTCCATGAGTCACTCCGCGTCCCGACTCCCAACCTTCGCCGAGATGCAGAATGAGAAAAATCAGCACGATCTTGAGCTGGCCATGAACATGTCTCCGTCGAAAAAGTACACAACCAACCTCGATGGCGAAATAGACTTCTCGGCCAGTGAAGAAATCGATATGTTGGAGGACGTGCCGCTGTATCTGAAGGGCGGATGCGTCGTGAAAGGGTTTGGCCAGCTGCTGGGCTACGCTCTTGCACTGTTGTATGTGTCTCGCCACGGTCTAAAGGAGTCGGAGGTGAGCGAGGTAGCGAGCAAGCTTTGAGGAAGACGAGAATACGAGCCACTACTAAACCAACCCACTCAATTCGCTTTCGCAACTTTTTCGCTCGGCGCAGTTGTTCGAAATGCTCGCAAAGATCAAAGAACAGGAGGACGCGGCTGCCGCCTCGAGCCTGAACGGCAACAACGAGGACCTGCCCGAGGACAGCGACCGGGCGTCCGACATTGTCGCAGACATGGACTTCCTCAACGATTCCACAACCAACAACGGCGGGCCGAACGACCCGTTCCCAAAGTCGCTCGGAGCGGAAATGGAGGAATCTATCGTTCAGGCGCTGTCCAACCTCGGCGTCATTTATGCCAAGGCCGACAAGGTGCTCATGCTCCCGCTGGAGTCGGAAGCGCTCCGAGAGGTTGTTTGGTGGCGCTACATTGGCTCCGCGGAGGGGCAGGAGAAGTGGCACGTTCACATCATCAGTTTCTTCATGGAGCAGGTCCCCTCGTTGAGAAGGTGCGAAGAGCTCCCTTGGCACTTGTTCCACTGCCGCAGGTGGTTCGCGCTCAAGAACACCCTGGTGGACTTGCGAACATTCGACATTATGTACAATGGGAATTTACAACTTCGAGGAGAGCTTTTCAACTACTGGAAGACGCTCATTGCTGGCCCCCTCTATATCAACGACGATCTCGAGTCCAAGGCTTACCAGAGCAAGATCGAGCTCCCCCAGCACCAGATGATGCTCGACGAGCTCGACAGCGCGTCGACCTTGGGGCTGAGCGACTCTCAAGTAAGGAAGGAGAGGTTGCGAGGGCAGATTGCGCCCTTTGACATTTGCGACGAGTACAACCGGGCGGTCGAGGTCTGGAACAACGGTGTGCACCCGAGCACGAGCAGATTGGAAGGAATGATCATGAACATCAGCGAGTTCATGGCGTGGTTCAGCCACAAAATGAACGCTCTTCAGGAGCCACCTCCGTTTCTGAGGAAGACGCTGAATTTCGAGATGCTCAAGGACATTGGCGTGGACCAGAAAAACGTTTTCGGGAAGCTGCAGCTGGTCGGCGATGGGAGCAACAACAGTGGAAGCGGGAGCGGGGAGGACGGCGGAAACGCGGACGACGCCAACAACAACAATGGAGCTGCTACGCCTAAGAACAGCGACGGGGCAGTTGCCACGACCGAGCCGGCCAACTTTTCGCCAGAGAAGTACGGCAGCGGAGGTTCAGGACTGCTGCAGCCCAACTTTTACTTCTTCAACCGCTGGATTTGGGTAATGTTCCCGTGGCTGGCGCTGAAGAACGCGGCGACCTACAGCGACCAGATGCACAAGGAAAAAGTGAGGGGTAAGCAGCTGAATTCATTGAAAAAGTTTCTGGACGTGGAGCGGGACGGAAACAAGGCGGAAAACTTGAAGAAGCAGATGACCCAGCTGAAGAAGGACATCAACGTCGTGAGGAAAGGGTCGCTGATCATCGAGGAGGGTGATGCACTCTTCGGAGGGATGAGCATCGCGGCGGAGAAAGGTGAGCGAGCGAAGCGAGCGAGCTTTAAGGAACACTCGAGCGAGCAATGAATCCCATCCTCTACTGAACTAACATTATTCCACTCAATTCGTTTGGCTCGCTCGTTTTGCTCTTGCTTCATTTATAAATGCACCTCGCTTCGCTCGGTGCAGATTCGACCCTCGAAAACATCGAGGAGGAGATCCAGCAACTGAAAATCGATAAGAAGGTCAACGAGAATGACAACAGGTTCTGGGAAATAAAAAAAATGAACCCGCGAGCCAACTTGAACTTCAGCTCTAGCGACAGCAGGAACTCGAGCATGGTCCAAGCGCTGGGCGGAAAGGTGTCCGCCGCGAACAGAAGATTCGACAAGTTGAACGAGGAGAACAAGGTTTTGGGCATCGCGCCGCGGGAAAAGTGCCGCCCGGCGCGAATGAACAGCGTTCCAATAATAGAGGGGGAGCAAAAGGACGGTGTCTTATACGGCTACAGCAGCGTAAAGAGCCAGAAGAGGGGAAGCAGATTCCCGAGCGTGGAAAAATTCCACAAGGAGGGAGTCCACAAGGAGGAGATGGGTCTAGACAAGGCGGCGCAGCAAGCGATTGAGCGGTTCGGGGGCCAGGAGCCCCCCCAAAGTTTGGAAGAGCTCATTGACTTGCGGCAGCACGAGGAGACGCCGTATTCCGCGGCCAACGGGGGAGATTTGGGATTCCTCCCGGCACACAGCTTGACGTTTGCCACGACGAACGAGGACGCCTTGGTGGCCCAAGCGTTTGCTAAAACTGGTAAGCTGCACCAAGTGTTCGACATGCTCGCTCTGGAACGCAAGCAGAAGGAGGACAAGCTGGAGGACATGACTCTGAGGGTGGAAGAGAGGGACAGGAAGGATCAACACACGTACGAGAAGATGCTGGCGGGAGAGAGCGTCATGAGCATGCTGCAGACGAGGCTGGAGAGAATGAACGATGCGGTGAAAGAGGCGCAGTACTTGGGCGAGTTCTTCAACAGAATTGAGCAGGTCATGAGCAGCAACCCCGCAAAGGACAAGAAGCACTTGGACAGTTTGGAGCAGCAGCTGAGCCTGAGCAGGCAGCAATTGGAAGACATGCTGAAGAAGAGGAGCAGCCTGTACGCCGAGAAGGACGAGATCGAGAAGAGGCACAAGCCGAGGCTGAAAAACGAAATTAGGAAGGCTAGGATGAAGAAGATTAAACTGGAGCCTCAGCTGGATGCCAAGAAAAGCGAGCTGGACGAAACGAAGAGGAAGCTTGCGGTGAGGGGTGCCGGGGGTAAAGGAGGGGTTTTGGGTTTTGCATTTGGTGGTGGTGGTGGTGGTGGTGGTGATGATGGTGATGGTGATGGTGGTGGTGGTGGTGGTGGTGGTGGTGGTGGTGGTGGAAGCATTGTCAGCGAAACTAGCATTTTCAACGAAGAGAGAAACCAAATAAGCCAAAAACACGAATTGAGGACAAATAGCCCGGGGCAAGGGCAGGAAGACAGCGAAGACGAGAGTACACCGCCATCTTCTGCTCTAGCAACTAGTGTTGGAGCAGTGACGGGAATTCTGAGGCAGAAGGGAACAATAAGCTCGCGGGGGTCAACGGCGAAAAAAAACGACGAGAAGCAAAGAATTGACGTTGCGATGGAGAAATTGGCGGATTTGGTGGGCACGACAGACGGGAAGGAGCTGGTGGACAAATTTTTCAGCGACCAAAAACTGGAACTCAGCTTGCAGAAAACTGTCAAATATCACGAGCAAAAGGTGGCGCAGCTGAAGATGGAGGCTCAGGTTTTGCAGAACGAGCTGGAGGAGCTGCAGTTCGCGGGCAATGAGGGGGAGGAGGAAGATATTATCGGAGGAGAGTTGGCAAAAGTAGGCGAGCAGAATAGCGTAACGAGCATAACGAGCGGAACGACCGTTGTGGCTAAAAGTGTGGTTACGAATGAAGAAAAGAACGACGTGAGGCTAATGGACCAAAGGGTCAACAGGCAAGAGGTCATGTGCGGTCAGAGCAAGAGGAAGGTGGAAAGGCAAGGAATTTTAGTTCATCAGGTGGAGACGGGGATAAAGCACCTGAAGAGGATGCTCGATCACCTGGACAAGAGATGCCCGCTACCGCTTTTGAAGACGCAGAGCGCAGTTAACTTGGACGACATGTACGAAAAGAGCGTGCAGAGCCTGATGAACATTGAGGAAAGGTTGGTGGGGGTGATCGAGAAGATCACCCTGGGGACCAACAAGCAGATTGGAGACGACAGGAAGCTGAGCATTGCCCAGAGGCAGAGCGAAATTGCCGAGGCGGTGATCATGAGCAAGGCGCACGATGGCAAGCTGAAGAGGCCCAAGAGCAGGGATCACTTAGAGGAGATTGCGCTGCCCACGCCGGGAGCGGAGAGTGCAGTGTTGAACAGCCCCCAGGGGATCAGGATAAAGATTCCCCAGTTGACCGAGGACGTGTTTGAGCAAGACATGAAAATGGCCATCGTGAAGTACGACATCAAGGCAGACATGGAGGAGGCCGCGATACTCGGGGCAGAGGCGGACACCGGAGCGGAGGAGGTAAATAGATTCATCATGGAGGCGTGTAGCACGGACGAGAGTATAAGCCAGCAGAGGAAGGCCAACTTGCTGAGCTCGGCGAGCGACGTGAACCACAAGGACATGGGATTGACCATTTGTACAGTCATAGCCGAGACAGAGGCGAAAATTGCCAGAGAAAAATCAGTAGTGGGGTTGGGGGGAGGGGGCGGAGGAGGAGGAGGAGGAAAAGGAGGAGGGGAGGGGGAGAAGAAGTCGCCGAGGAGTAACATCATCGTCAACGACCGCAAGCAGTTGAAGAAAGGGAGTGCAAAGCTGGTCAAGAAGAAGTTGAGGGAGCAGGAGAAATTTTTATTGGACAAGATTGCCGAGGAGAAGGCGAGCATGCAGTGAAGTGAGATGAGGTTGAAGACGAGATGAGGTTGTTGTACAAATTTACAAATATAAATAAATTGGTTTGTTGCTGCTACAAGCCCGTTTTCAAGCCACGGCCTCGGATGGTTTTCTTGATAATAACCGTCGGAGGATTCTCCTCTGGTTCTTCTTCCTCTGTTTCCTTTTTTTCTTTCTCTTTCTCAACCGCGAAACTCTTCTTTTGAGCAATTCCCAATTTTACCTTCTTGGCCCGGGAGCCAAAGTACAATGTTTGAAATGTTTCGGCCATTTCTTTGGCAATTTCCCTCAGACATAGCATTATCAACACCTTGTTTCCACCCCCCAACGAATCGCTGAGCAACATTGTCAACTTACTGTCCCGAAACGGCACGTGCTTCTCGCCCCTCACCAGGGCCTGCATGCAGTTTCCAAGCGCGCTCAAACTTGTATTGATCGCCCTGGTCTCTTTCAATCTATCTCCTTTCACACCACTCCGCCCAACCTTCTCACTGCCCGCTAGATCAATTAGGTGCACCTTTCCAACCGTCTTGATCTTCGCCAGTCCATTCTCGCACTCGCACCTCACGCTCAACAGCGAGTGGCTGCGCCGAGCGAAGAAGGTGCGAATACGAATTGAGTGGGTTAGTATAGTTTAGTTTAGTTTAGGCTCGTCTTCACCAAAGCTCGCCGGCTCACCTCCTGCTGCTATGGTCGTTCAAATCGGTCGCGAAAGTTGACCGTATTTCGGATCCGCGCCGCAGCAGGTCAAGAATTTCGTCGACGCTGGTAACGTTTACGCAGATTGCGCCCTCAACCTCCATGTCACCGTCCTCGTTCTGCCTCACGTTCAAAGTTGGTACTTGTGCCTTCTTGTGATTTGACCGTTGATCCGCTTCGTTGTTTTTGTTGTTATTTTCCCATTTAATTTGATCATCAAGTTTAGGATTTCGCAACAAATCCCGCACTTCATTGTTGTAAACCTCGCAGAAGGTCACGCTCAGCTTGCTCTTGAACCCCTGCCGGTAAGCGAAGAGTTTCGACAGGACTATTTTCGTGACTTTGTTCATTACGAAAGTTTTCCCGCTGCCAGTTTGGCCGTAGGCAAATACGCACACGTTGTAACCGTCCAGCGCCGACAGCGCGAGAGGGACAATATCCTCTGCTAGTTGCGAGTCGGAGTCATTAGCGGACGTAAAGACTTTGTCAAACTTGTATGCTTTTTCATTTTCCTCCTGGAGGTGGGCGCGGGGGTGAGGGTGCGGGGGTTAGTAACAGTTTGATGTGATATGTGGGTGGGGGGGTTGGTCCTTTGCTCGCTCTCGCTCACCCCACTGAAATACGTTTGCTGCGGATTAACGAGTTTCAAACTGCTGCCATAAGAAGTACAACTGTCCACGCGAATAACAGATTTTCCAGTGTCATTCGAGTCCGAACTCGCAAGCTCGCTAGAAATGGGCCGAACCTTTGCGAAAACGCGAATGTTCCCCTGCATCTCGAGTATTTTGTTTTGCAACCTTTGGCGATCCAAAACCACCTCCCTGTACCTCCGTTGCATGTCGTCCGTTCCGAATCCATACTCTCCCCCCTCGAGCGTCATGAGCCCTTCCTCAATAATGAAACCAATTCCCTTCATCGCCTTTCTCACATCGTTCTTTATGTTGTGCCTCATGTTGTTGAAATTTTGCGAGAAGTTGTGGATTAATTGTTGGGTACGGATCAGCGGCCGTCTCTTTAGGAGTCGAGTCTTTGCCGCCTTTGAGTAGATCAACTCGGCCTTCTTGAGGGTGGATTCGGAGAGGAACTTTGCTTCTTCAGCACTTTTCTGGAAGTTTGCCTCCCGCAACCTCAGCTTGTTAATGAGGGTCGTGTGGGATTGGAGCTGGTTTTTTAGTTTGTCATTTATTTGTGATAGGGAGGTGGCTTTCCTCAGGGCAGTTTGGAACTCGTCTGTAAGCGACGCTATGTCGGTGGACCGCGCCTCGCTGAACTGTTTGGTTCGGGTGAGCTGAAGGGTGAGCTTTTTGTTTTCCTCAATGAGCTGAGCATTATGTTGCCGTGTTTTGTTGTGGAGGGGAATGTTGGTTAGCTGGGTGGTAGGGTGGGTAGGGTTTGGGATCGATGTTGTTAAACTGGTGGCGGTGTTGGTGTTGGAGTTGTTGGTGTTTGGTGCATAGGGATGCTGAAGTTGTAGGGGCTCTATGCCCAGAGCAATCAGGGCCGCGTCATCGTTTATAGCAGCGTCATCGTTGAGGACAATCATGCTACCGTCGTAAATAGTTTTTTCGTCAGGATCCGTATATGATTTGAGACTTTCTGTGGCTTCATCTAGCTTTATTTGGAGCCGACTCCGCTCAATCTCGGCTGCCTCGTACTGGTCCCGCCACATTGCTGTCTCGGCTGTGGTCGATACGAGCAATGCATCTTCGCGAGATTTGTTCGAGGCTGAGGTGAGGTGAGGGAAGTGTTGAGTTAGTTTTTTTGCACAAAATGAAGCTGAACAAAAAACTCACCTTCGATCGATTTCAAGAGTTTCAGGATTGTCGACACACAGGCATTGTCGTTTCCGCCGACCAGGTTGAAAAAGCTGGTGGCGGAGGCGGATGCGGAGGTTGAAGGCTGGTTGGCATGCGTGTGGGTAGAAAAAGAGGACGGACCAAGGATGAGAGAAATGTTGTTGTCGTGAAACGAGGCCTCGGAAACAGCCTCTACTTTTACGTCCTCAAAGGTGCCCAGAGAGGGATCAGAGAAGCACGAAATAAGATTCTCAACTGACTGGAGCTGGCCGTTGAAACGCACGTTGGCATTCGAAAGGTCAAAGTTCTCATTTTCCAACTCGCGAATTTGCACTTGCAGTTGTTGGTGAACCGAGTTTAGGGGGTTGGTGGGGGGTGGGAGAGGGGAGGGGGGGGGAGGTCGGGAACGGGGATTGGCGACTG